>Ga0102946_1000846_pt1 | contig 10666 bp, 10 predicted proteins | sample SalPon2A_A_D1_MG_FD_78209 | JGI IMG/M metagenome (GOLD analysis project Ga0102946, IMG submission 78209) | Soil microbial communities from South San Francisco under conditions of wetland restoration - Salt Pond MetaG R2A_A_D1_MG | ecosystem: Environmental > Terrestrial > Soil > Wetlands | place... | reverse complement strand
GCCGTCGTTGAGGACGAGGCCGAAGAGGTACTCGAGGCCTCCCTCGAAGAAGGGATCGCCCTCCATGTCGAAGAAGACGTCGCCCGTCGAGGGCTCGGGCATGCGCTCGAAGCCGCGCCCTGCCTCGGGCTCGAGCAGCCGAAGGGGCGGGGAGGAGGCGTCCCTGGCCTGCTGCTGCAGGGCGGCCTGATCGCAGATCCGCTCCAGCATCTCGGCCCGAATACCCCTGACCTCGGCGTCGGGGCCCTGGGCGGCGAGCTGCTCGAGCGTCGTGATCCCCGCGGCGTGCAGGGCCTCGATGTGGCCCGAGCGGATTCCGGCGACGAGCGAAAGGTGATCGTCGGCCTCACGGCGGGCGTCGCAGTGATCCGACCAGCGGCAGACGGAGCAGTGGGCGACCGGATCGGGGTAGGTGTCAGCGAGGCCGTCGTCGAGGATGGAGAGAAAGCGGGAGCGGACGCGGCGGAAGTAGGCGCTGAACTCGGCCAGCCGGTAGCTCTGGGTGCTGCGATCGCCAAGGATCACGTGGATCCGCTCGGGCTCGGTGCCCTGGATCGTGCTCAGCAGCTCCGAGTAGTGGCAGAGCTGCAGGATGAAGTAGGGCTTGGCGCGGCGGGCGAGCTTGGTGTCGGCGACCTCGTAGCTGTGGTCGCCGAGGTCGGAGGGGCGGTCGACGCGAAAGAGGAAGTCGGCGTGGCCGCGCAGCCCCTCGCGCAGGAAGGTCGCCTGGTAGATCACCTCGGCGCCGGCGCGCATCGCCTCCTCGGTGCGCCGGGCGGCGTCGAGCAGGGCGGCGTGCGAGCCGTCCCCCTGGGCGATCTCGACGACCTCCCTGCCTTCATCCTTCAGAGAGGCGAGGTAGCGGTCCTCGTACTCGTCGCCCTTGCGGGCCAGCAGCTCGGCGTCGGCCCCGCGCTCGAGCTCGACCTCCAGCTCACCCCGCGCCCGAGCCAGGTCGAGCGTCGTCAGATGCGGACAGGCAAGGTAGTTGTTGAGATCGCTCGCGGAGAGGATCAGCTTGTCGTCGAGGAGCTGCATGGCCTACGCGCTCAGTCGCCCACTGGGCGTATGTCCTGACATCCCGCCTCCCAACTCGACGATCGGATCCCGGCGATCCTACTGAGGGCGATTTGGGCCTTGCGCGGCGAGCGGTGACCGCGGTCGCCGCTACGATCGAGAGCAGCGGAAATCCGAGTTCCGAAGAAGGCACTGATCAAGACTCACGCGAGACAGAAGGCGCACTTGGGGGCAAACGATCCCAGGCTCGTACGTGCCATTTTCACGCTCCGTGAGACGGCTGGCTATCTCGACGTGCCGAAGTCGAACATCCAGCGCTGGGCACGACCGCCGGAAGCCAAGCATCCGCTGATCACCTGCTTTCCGCCACACGGCCGGGAGGCGACGGTGCCCTTCATAGGCTTCGCCGAGGCCTTCGTGCTCTCGAGCTTCAGGCGAGCGGGGGTGCCGCTTCAGCGTATTCGACCCGCCGTAGAGGTTCTGGAAAAGGAGATCGGCGTCGATCACGCACTCGCCTCCAAGCGCCTCTACACAGATGGAGCCGAGGTCCTCTTCGACTATGCCAACAAGCGTGGTGAGCGCGAGGTCATGGATCTGGTCGTTGTCCGGACCCAGCAGCGCCAGTTCTCCGGTGTCGTCCACGAGTACCTGGAGCGCATCCGTTACGGAGGAGATGGCTGGGCGGACTCTGTACGACTGCCAACTTATGGAAACGCGAAAGTGGTCGTCGACCCGAGGGTCGCATTCGGCCTCCCACTCGTCGCCCACGGCGGCGCTCGCGTAGAGGATCTCGTCGATCGCTTCCAGGCTGGGGACTCTGTCGCCGAGATTGCAACGGACTTCAGTGTCCCTCCTGACGAGGTCGAGGACGTGATCCGGCTTGCAACCCGGACGGCATCCTGATCGCGTACGACAGGGACGCTGCATCGGATAGCCGCGGTGATGCACCGCGCCAACGAGCAGACCCCCGAGTTCTTTGTCGATCGAAGCCTCGGCAAGAGCATCGTCGAAGGTCTGCGCGACACCGGCCTCACGGTCCATTCGATGGCCGACATCTACGGGGAGAAGCGTGCTCAACTCCTCGCCGATGAGGTTTGGCTGCGAGACGCCGGCGGGAACGACTGGATCGTCCTCACCAAGGACGACGCGATCCGGCGCCGTCCCGCGGAGCGCGATGCATTAACCGAAGCGGCTGTTCGAGTCTTCTGTCTGACCAACCGCAACATGCGGGGTGTCGCGCAGACTCAGCGTTTCGTTTCGAATCGCCACCGAATCCTTCGCCAGGCCCGCAAACCTGGTCCCTATATCTACGGCGTCTACGAGACAAGCTTGAAGCGCCTCTGGCCTTGATCGCCATCACAGGGATACGCTGACTAAATGTCCTCGAAGATCGGAGTTGGGAACGGACGTCGACCGATTGCGGTGTATGGGGCGACCGGGTTCACCGGGGGGCTGATCGCTCGGCGACTGAAGGAGGCGGGGGCTGACTTCCTGATCGCGGGGCGGAGTCGAGGGAAGCTGGACCGGCTCTCGGAGGAGCTCGGGGGCGTCCCGGTGCGGGCCGTGGCGGCCGATGACGCCGCCGGGCTGCGGGGGATGCTGGAGGGGTGCTCAGCGGTGATCGGGTGTGCGGGGCCGTTTTCGCTGCACGGGGAGGCTCTGGTGGCTGCGGCGGCGGAGACGGGGACGCATTACCTGGACACAACGGGGGAGCAGCCGTTTATCCGGATGGTCTTCGATCGGTACGGGAAGCGGGCCGAGGAGACGGGGGCGGCGCTGGTCTCGGGGATGGGGTTCGACTACCTGCCCGGCGACCTGATCGCGGCGCTCACTGCCGAGGGGATGGGGCCGCTGGAGGAGATCGTGGTCGCCTACGCCGTGCACGGGTTCGCGCCCACGCAGGGGACCTCGCTCTCGGCGCTGGAGATGATGCGGGCCGATGACGTCGTCTGGGTCGATGGCGAGTGGCAGCCGGGGCCGCGCAGCGCCGACGGCGGGCGCTGGCGCTTTCCCGACCCGATCGGCGAGCAGCGCATGCTGCGCTATCCCGCCGGCGAGCAGATCACCGTGCCGCGGCACGTCGAGACGCGGCGGGTGCGGACGCTGCTCAACGGCATGGTCGTGCCGCCGCGGCTGATGCCGCTCGCGGTCGGCGCCACTCCCCTGCTCGGCGCCACGATGCGCACGCCGCTGCGCAAGGCCGCGGCGGCGCTGATCCGTCGCCTGCCGGCCGCCCCGAAGGAGGCCGACCGGATGAAGTCGCGCTTCACGCTCAGCTGCGAGGCGCGGGGCGCCGCCGGTGTGCGCCGCGGCGTCGTCCGTGGCAACGACGTCTACGGCCTCACCGCGGCGAGCCTGGCCCACGGCGCGATGCTCTGCGCCGACCCCGGCTACGACCGCCGCGGCGCCCTGGCGCCGGCCCAGGCCTTCGACCCGGCGTTGTTCCTCGCGGCGCTGGGCGACTCCGGCCTCTCGATCGAGGTCGAGCCGCTGCCCGCTTCAGCTGACCGCTGACTCGGTGCACCGGCCAGGCCGACCATAACGTTTCGGCCCCAAAACGTTAGAGACAGACCGCGACCCTAACGTCGCTGTAAGGGTCGTCATCCATCCACATGAATATGGAGACGACGGGCACATACTTATGAACCGCGCAGCGTTTGCTGCCGTCTACGCGGGCACCTCGCGGGAGTCTAGGTGGGCCGCTACCTTGCGCTTTACGCGCTGGAGGGCGTTGTCGACGGTCTTGGTGTCGCACCCGAGCTGCTCGGCGGTGGCCTCGTAGGAGTGGCCGTCGAGGTAGAGCGAGAGCACGCTGCTCTCCAGGTCCGAGAGCACGCCGGTGTGGCCGGAGAGGCAGGAGACGAGGCTCGAGAGCTCTTCGGTGGCGATCACCTGGTTGACCGGGTCCGAGACGCTGGGGCCGGGCAGGATCTCGTCGAGCGTCGTGTCCGAGTCGCCGGCGGCGGCCGGGGTCTGGCTGAACGAGACGTACTGGTTGAGCGGCGTGTGCTTGTTGCGGGTCGCCGTCTTGACCGCGGTGATGATCTGGCGGGTGATGCAGAGCTCGGCGAAGCTGCGGAAGCTCGACTCGCGGTCGCTGCGGTAGTCGCGAATCGCCTTGTAGAGGCCGAGCTGGCCTTCCTGGATCAGGTCGTCGCTATCACCGCCGAGCAGGAAGTAGGACGAGGCCTTGAGGCGGACGAAGCCGCGGTAGCGGCGCACGATCGTGTCGTAGGCGTCGGTCCTCCCCTCCTTGGCGAGCGCGACCAGATAGTGGTCGTCAAGCTCAGGTTGAGGGTTAATGCTGGGTCGTACTGAGCCATTGAAATTCCCGGTTGGGAGTCTCAATTCCTGGCTGGGGGACGATAGAGCCACAGATCCTTCTCCTTTTCGAGACGAAGGGTCGTGGCGCCTTACCTCCCCTGGCGGCGCCGGGTATTGACTGGACAAAACTCAGACTCAAGCTGAGGTTCACCCTTATTGGCGGGGCATTCTTACCGCCCGGCGGAGTTCTGTCAACCCCAATGTGCGACTTTTTGCAAACGCCGTTGCAGTTGGTATGCCGCTCAGCGCTGCCGCACGGCCTCGAAAAGCAGCACCGCGGCGGCTGCGGAGACGTTGAGCGAGTCGATCCGGCCCGCCTGCGGCAGGGCGATCAGGCCGTCGCAGATCGAGGCGACCCGGGGGCGGATGCCCTTGCCCTCGCCGCCGAGCACGAGCACGGTCGGCCCGCTGAGGTCGGCGTCCCAGGGCGCCCCGTCGGCCTCGGCCTCGGCCCCCCAGATCCAGAAGCCGGCCTGCTTCGCCTTGCCGAGCCAGTCGGCCAGGTTGCGCACGCGGGCGAGCGCGAGGTGCTCGACCGCGCCGGCCGAGGCCTTGCAGGTGACCGCGGTCACCTCCGCCGCGCGCCGCTCGGGGATGACGACCCCGGCGGCGCCGGCGAACTCGGCCGAGCGGCAGACGGCGCCGAGGTTGCGCGGGTCCTGGATCTGGTCGAGCGCCAGCAGCAGCGCGCCCTCGCGCCGCAGCAGCGCGTTCGGGTCCGCGTACGGATACGGGTCCACCTCGGCGACGACGCCCTGATGGTCGGGCGAGCCGCAGAGCCGCTCGAGCTCCTCCGGCGCCGTGTCCGGCGCGCGCCAGACCCGCCGCACCGCACGCCTCCCCCGCTCCGCCTCCTCGACCGGCCGACGGCCGTAGATGATCTGGCCCTCGGCGGACGCAGTCACGACTTCGGCACCAATTTGGCGCCGTCGGCCGAATCGCGCACTTCCCAGCCCAGTCCGGCGAGCTCGTCCCGAATCTCATCCGCCCGCCCGAAGTCCTTCGCCGCCCGAGCTGTCTCCCGCTCCGCAAGCAACGCCTCGGCCTCTCCCCCGGCCCCCTGCTCAGCCTCCGCCAGCGACCCGAGCCCGACCAGCTCCACCATCTCCCGCACGGCCTCGACCGCCCCCGGGACCTCCCCCCGGTTCGCTTCCCCCACAAGCTCAAACAGCTCGGCCATGGCCCGGGGAGTGTTGAAGTCGTCAGCCAGAGCGTCCTTGAACTTCTCGATGCGCTTCGCGGACGGAGACTCCGGGGGTATCTCGCCGGAGCCTCCATGCTGTTGCTCCGCCGAGATACCCCCGGAGCCTCCCGCCAGCGGATGGTCCCTGAAGAAATTCCGAATCCGCTCCGTCCTGGCCACAGCCTGCTCCATTGGCCCACGGCCGAACGCCAGCGGCTGCCGGTAGTGCCCCGAGATCAGGTAGTCGACGACCGCCTCGCGCCCGTAGCGATCGAGCGCCTCGGAGAGCTGGAAGATGTTGCCCTCGGACTTCGACATCTTCTCCGCGTCGGTCTCGACCATGCCGTTGTGCATCCAGAGGCGGGCGAAGGGGCGCCCCGCCGCCTCCGACTGCGCGATCTCGTTCTCGTGGTGGGGGAAGACCAGGTCGGAGCCGCCGCCGTGGATCGCGAAGGACCGGCCGAGCTCGGCCTCGGCCATCGCCGAGCACTCGATGTGCCAGCCGGGCCGCCCCGGCCCCCACGGGGAGTCCCAGTGCGTGTCCTCGCCCTGCTTGTGCGCCTTCCAGAGCGCGAAGTCGAGCGCGTCCTCCTTCAACGAGGCCGAGCCAGCCTCCTCGCCCTGGTCCATGTCCTCGGTGCGCCGGTTGGAGAGCTTGCCGTAGCCGTCGAAGCTGCCGACGCGGAAGTAGACGTCGCCGCCGGACTCATAGGCGTGCCCCGCCTCGATCAGGTCGGAGATCAGCGCGACGATCCCGCCGATCGTCTCGGTCGCCAGCGGCTCGGCGTCCGGTCGCCCGAGGCCGAGCCGGTCGGTGTCCTCGAAGTAGGCGGCCGCCATGCGCGCCGCGAAGGCGCCGGAATCCTCGCCGGCCGCGCGCGCCGCGTCGTAGATCTTGTCGTTGATGTCGGTGACGTTGACGACCAGCTTCGCCCGGTAGCCCTCGGCCTCGAGGAATCGCGCGAGCAGGGTGAAGATCGCGAACGGCCGCGCGTTGCCGATATGGATGCGGTTGTAGACGGTCGGACCGCAGGCGTAGATGCCGATCTCCTCGTCAGGGTCGAGCGTCCTGAGCTCGCCGCTCAGCGTGTCCTTGATCCGCACCTCTCGCATCAGCGCGGATGCTAGAGAGGATCAGAACGTGCGGTAGCCGGCGCCCGAGTCGGATGACTCGTTGCGGCTCCAGCTGGGGGCGGACTCGCTGGCGGCCGCCATCACCTCGCGGCGCGCCCGTTTGGCGCTCGCCTTGATCTCCTCCTCGGCGGCGCCGCGCAGGCGCTCCTCACGCTGCTCCGCCTGGGCGCGAATCCGGGCGGACTCGGCTTGAAGCTGCTCCTCGGCGCGCAACCGCGCCTTCTCGGTCGCCTCGCCTTCGACCTTCTCGACCAGGCGGCGGACCCGTTCCTCGGCTTCGCGGCGGACGTCCTCGGTCCCCTGCATCACCCGCTCCTCGATTTCGGCCTCGAGCCGCACCGCGACCCGGTGGGACTCCTCCGCCCGCGCCTCGGCCTCGGCGGCGCGCTGCTCGGCCGCAGCGACCCTGCGGTCGGCCTCCGCCTGCGCCTTTTCGAGCACCTCGCGGGTGCGCCTGGAGGCCTCGGCTTCGGTCTGCTTGACCGCCTGCGCCCGGGCCTCGTCGACCTCTGATTTGACGGCGGCCATCTGCACGGCGAAGGATTCCCGGTCGGTCTCAGCCTGCTCGCGGGTTCGCTCGAAGGCCTGCTCGGCCCGATCGCGACCCTGCTCGGCGCGGGCGGCCCGCGCCTCGGCGTCGCGCCGCTTCCCGCGCTCGGCCTCGACCCGCTCGCGGCCCTGCTCGCCGATCTTGCCGAGCGCCTCCTTGGCGCGCTGCTTGACCGCGGCCGTCTCCTGCTCGACCCGCGTCTCGGCCTCGGCGGCCCGGTTCTCGGCCTGCTCGACCCGCGTCTCGCTGACCCGGACCCACTCGAGCGCCTGCTTCGCGACGCCGCGGATCTCGCCATTGGCCTCCGAAAGAGCGCTGAGCTTTATCGCGGGCTCACCCATCGGTCGCAACCTACTACCCAGGCCGGTGGCAAAGCGACCTCCACCCCCACCGAAAACCCGCAATTAGCGACAGGCGACTACGCGGACTTCTCGGCCTCGCGCGCGACCAGATCCTTCTTCAGGATCTTGCCGGTCGCGTTGCGCGGCAGCTCGTCCATGAACTCGACTTCACGCGGCGCCTTGTAGCCGGCGAGGTGGGCCTTGACGTGGGCCTTGAGCTCGTCCTCGGAGGCCTCCGCCCCTTCGTCGAGCACGACGAAGGCCTTCAGCCGCTGCCCGAACTCCTCGTCCTCGATCCCGATCAGCGCCACCTCGACCACCGCCTCGTGGTCGGCCAGCAGGTCCTCGACCTCACGCGGGAAGACGTTCTCGCCGCCGGAGACGATCATCTCGTCGTCGCGGCCGTCGATGAAGAGGTGCCCGTCGGCGTCGATGTGACCGACGTCGCCGCTGCTCAGCAGTCCGTCGATCGCCTCCTTATTGCCACCGCCGGTGTAGCCCTCGAAGGACATCGCGTTGCCGACGAAGATGCGGCCGACCTCGCCCTGGGGGACCTCTCCGCCCTCCTCGTCATAGAGGCGGATGACGGTGCCGCGCGGCGGCCGGCCGGCGGTGCCCGGCGCCGCCCGCAGGTCGGCCGGGGTGGCGACCGTCGCGTAGGCGACCTCGGTCGAGCCGTAGAGGTTGTAGATGTTGTCGCCGAAGCGGTCCATCCACTCGATCGCCAGCTCGCCCGGCAGGGCCGAGCCCGAGAGCGCCGTGACCCGCAGCGAGGAGAGACCGTAGGAGCGCAGCGTCTCCTCGGGCAGCTGCAGGATCCGCTGGATCATCACGGGCACCACGGCGAGCACCTCGGCGCCGTGCTCCTGCATCGCGCGCAGCGTCGCCTCGGGGTCGAAGCGGCGGCGCAGGACCAGGGTCGATGCCGTCGGCAGCGCCATCACGAAGTGCGAGAAGCCCCAGGAATGGAACAGGGGGGCGGCGATCATCATCGTGTCGCCGGCGCGGTAGGGGATCTTGTCGATCAGCGCCGCCAGCGCGAGCAGGCCGTCGGGGCTGGAGCGCTGCGCTCCCTTCGGGGTGCCCGTCGTGCCCGACGTGAGGATGACGAAGCGCGGTTTGTCGGGCGGCGGCTTCAGGTCGGTGGGGTCACCGGAGGCGATCAGCGAGTCCAGCGTCGGCGCCTCGCTCTCCCCCTCGCTCCAGCCGACCACGCGCTGCACGCTCTCGTCGACGCCGTCGAGCAGCTCGGCGAACTCCTCGTCGTAGACGAGCGCCTTCGGCGCCTCGCGGCGCATCACCTCGACCAGCTGCGGGCCGGCGAACATCGTGTTCAGGTAGAGCGCGCTGGCGCCGAGCTTGGCCGAGGCGAGCGTCGCCTCGACGAAGCCGCGGTGGTTGCGGCACATGATCCCGATCCCGTCGCCGGGGCCGATCCCCATCCGCTCGAAGGCGTGGGCGAGCGCGTTGCTGCGCCGGTGCAGCTCGGCGAAGGTGAGCGAGCCGCGTTCGTCGATCAGCGCCGTCTCGTCCGGGCGCTTGATCGCCGCGGTCGCGATTCCGGTGGCCGGCGACGCCCCCCAGCGGAGAAAGGTCGCGCCGATCTTCACCGCCCTGTCGGGGCGGGTCCCGCCGATGATTCCCGCCTCCTTCAGCACCCGCAGCTCGAACGCTTTGTCGGCGATCGAGCGGCGCGCGCCCGCGACTATCGGCTTGAGCTTGCCCATCGAGCCGTGAAGCCTATGCCCTAATCGTCCTGCACCGAGGCGACGGCGATGCAGGCGATTCCCTCGCCGCGGCCGATCCAGCCCATGCCCTCGTTGCTGGTCGCCTTGACGCTGACCCGGGCCGACGTCGACTCGGCCAGCAGGTGCTCGATCTGCTCGCGGTAGGGGCCGAGCCGCGGCTCCTCGCAGACCACGGTGACGTCGACGTTGACGATCCGCCCGCCGATCGTGCCGACTACGGTGCGCAGCAGGTCGACCGAGTCGGCGCCCGCCCAGCGCTCCTCGTCGTCGGGGAAGAGGGTGCCGATGTCGCCCGACCCGGCGGCGCCGAGCAGCGCGTCGATCACCGCGTGGGTGAGCACGTCGGCGTCGGAGTGCCCGCTGAGCCCGAGCGGGTGGTCGATCTCGACTCCGCCGAGGATCAGCGCCCGCCCCTCGGCGAAGCGGTGGCTGTCGTAACCGATGCCGACGCTCATCTCAGACCCGATTCTCGCCTACCCGGGCGGGCAGCGGCGCCAGGCGGCGGCCGCGGCGCTCGAAGACCGCGATCTCCTCGACGCCGAGCTCGTCGAGCAGCTCGAGCGCCGCCCCGTAGCCGAAGCCGACCTGCTCGGGCAGGTGGGCGTCGGAGGAGAGCGCGAAGGCCGCGCCCGCCTCGACGCACATCTCGGCGAAGGCGCGCGAGGGATAGAGCTCGCCGACCGGCTTGCGCAGCCCGGCGGTCGAGAGCTCAACCGCGATCCCGCTCTCGGCGATCGCCTCGACCGCCGGCTCGTAGAAGTGGCGCGGGTCGCGCTCGGGCAGCGGTCGCGCGCGCCCCCAGACCTTGACCAGGTCGGGGTGGGCGAGGATGTCAAAGAGGCCGCTGCGGGCGCACTCGGCGAGCGCCTCGAAGTAGCGCCGCCAGACCTCGCCGGCGTCGCCCTCGCCCTCCCAGACGTCCCAGCCCTCGTGGTCGACCGCGCGCTCGCCGACGAAGTGGACCGAGCCGACGACGTAGTCGAAGTCGCGCGCCTCGAGCAGGTTCGCGGTGCGGTCCTCGGCGCCGGGCACGAAGTCGCACTCGACCCCGAGCTTGAGCCCGGCCCCGCGCACGAACTCGCAGTAGGCGTCGAGGTCGTCGCGGGCCTGTTCGCGCCAGAACGGGTGGTCCCAGAGGTCGAGCGCCTGGGTGAAGCGGTAGACGTGCTCGGCAACCCCCAGCTCCTCGATCCCGGCCGCATCGGCCGCCTCGCGGTAGCGCGCCACGTTCTCCGCCGTGAAGTAGCGCTGCGGCGGCGTCTCAGGCTCGTCGGGGCGCAGGTGCAGGTGATAGTCGGTCAGCATCGGGGCCCAACGTTACCCTCGCCGCGCATGGTCCACCTGCGGATCGTCGTCCCTACTGCCAAGT
>Ga0102946_1000845_pt1 | contig 10671 bp, 8 predicted proteins | sample SalPon2A_A_D1_MG_FD_78209 | JGI IMG/M metagenome (GOLD analysis project Ga0102946, IMG submission 78209) | Soil microbial communities from South San Francisco under conditions of wetland restoration - Salt Pond MetaG R2A_A_D1_MG | ecosystem: Environmental > Terrestrial > Soil > Wetlands | place... | reverse complement strand
GAAATCCCGGAATCATCTACATCCGGTCGGTTCGACCACGTATTTCTTGTGCTCGGATCCCAGCAGATTGAAGTAGGGCTTCGCCCGTTCCTCGTATCGATAAGTTTCATCGAAATAGCCGTTCAGTTGCAGAACGGGCTGCCTGACCCGAGGCAAGTAATGGGCGAGATCGATGTCGTCGGACCGACCCACCCAGTAACCGGCCTGGTTCAATATGCCGACTTTCAGGCGAGGTTCGACTGCGAGCAGGATCGGACCGACGCCACCACCCCAGCTGAATTCGTAAAAGCTCAGCTTTCCGCTATCCAGGTCCGGCTGTGTCTCCAGGTAATTGATCGTCCGGCGCATTTCCCGGACCTGCCGGATGAACTGATCCCGGCGCGCGACATTGCTCGCGCCGGATGCTGGCGCCCGGTCGCGATAGAATGTTCCCTCGAGAACAGGCAGCGCGACCGCCCAGCCATTCCTCAGCATGAAGTCGAGTGGCATCCGGTAGTTTTCCAGCGAGGTGAGCATGCGCGCCAACGAGCTCGGCCCGCCCACCGGACATTCGTCTTGTCCTTCCGGATAGGCGCCACCGACCCAGGTGGAAGGCCCGGGTCGACCGGTGGTATCCGTGAATGCCTCCATGGCCGACTCCCAAGAAACGACCTTGCCGTTATGCACGAACTCGTGTTCCCAGAAGTCCCTGCGCTTGTACCCGCCGGCATTTACAAAGTCCCGGTGCTCCCGGTTTGTCACCTCGTAGCGACCGATACGGTAATCGGCTAACTGCGCCTGCTCGTCCTCGATGGTGATGCGACTGCCCGGAACGCGGACGTCATAAGCCGGCTCGTGTCGTTCACACGGATCAAGCACGATATCCACTGCCGGAGCGAAGACACTAGTGCCAGTCCGATTCTCAACTGCCGCCAGGTGTTTCTCCATGCCATCAATCGGCATCATGCCCACTACTCGAAGTACACTGTCGTACCCGTCCTTCTCAAGCCGAATAAGCGAGAATCCGCGGGGAACGGCCAAGTTGTAAATCGGCGTTTTTCCCAACCGCCATCCAGTAAAGGCCGGCTTCCGCGCAGATCACCAGGATCAGTCCGGCAGCCAGCATGACGTCGCGAAGCCGGCCCGGAGTTGCGCTTGGCGCTACTTGTCTCGCCTCTTTGTCGCGCTGGAATCCCTGTGGCGTCAATTCGTAGGCCCAGGCGAGGATCAGCGCCGGAACGACGCCTATCACCAGCAGGAACAGCACGAGTTTCGGAGCCCAGTCGGGCAGTGACAGTATCCCGGACAAGACGTCCGCTCTCTGCAGTAACAGCCAGGACGCAACCAGGTACGCGATCAGGACCCGGAAAACCTTGCGGCGTTTCAGTTCTTGTAGGAATGCTCGCAAATCGGCCTCTTTTATTTAGGCGGCGCGAATAGCGCCGGCTCAGGGCAATACGTACTGACCGGCGGCGCACGGAGTCGGCTCGCTTTATCCCTTGCGTCCTCGCCAGTAAAAACCAAGCCCGACGACAATGAAAAGCAAGGTCGCCGAAGCGATTTTGATCACAAACAAGCCGGGGTTGCTCGTGCCTGCAGGCGGGATGAAAGCGAGAATTACTGACAACAACGTCGCCGCGAATCCGAGTCCGCCGAACAGCCAGGGCCCCGCATTGCCGAACGGCACCCGCGTCACTCCCTCGTCGTCACCGCCCGCGCGCCTGCGCAGGACGGGCAGGGCCGCGAACATGTACAGGAACGGAATGAAGTACAGGATGATCGTGAGATCCAGAAGAACTACATATGCCTCCTGTGTGGTTGCTCCGGCCGACGCGGCTACGATGATTAACGAAACGACAACGCCTTGCGTGATTAGCGAGACGTGCGGCGTGCCATAGCGCGGATGGGTTCTGCCGAGAGCCGAGGGCAGGTAGCGGTCGATTCCTATGACGTACGGGATGCGTGCAACCCCGGTGACCCATGTGCCAAGAGCGCCGATCGATGCCATGACGAGCAACAATCCGCCGAGCGCACCCAGCCAGGGGAGCGATATCTGCTCGCCGATAGTCGCAAACGCCTGCGGTATACCGGTTACGACATTTACCTGTCCCTCGGGCACAGCCACCAAAACGAGGCTCGTGCCGACGACATATATTACGGCTATGATCAACCCGGAAATCAAGATCGCGCGCGGAATAGTCCGCCTGGGATCTTTGATTTCGCCAGCCATTGCGGGCGCGAGTTCCATGCCGGCGAAGGCAAATGTCATCGTCGCGAAGAACGTCATGGTCGTAAAATTACTGACGTCGGGCACTATCGATGCAAATGTAAACTGCGTTGCACTTCCGTGCTCGAGCCAGGTCCAGGTACCGGTGACCGCAAGCACTATGAATACGGCTATCGCCGCAAATGCGCCCAGGCTTGCGAGCCATTTGGCGCGCTCGATGCCGATGATATTGACGCCAATCACGGCCCATATCAGGGTCAGTGCAAATACGACGTTGTATAACCTGCTGTCGCCGAGCAGGAGCCAGCGTTCACCGCCGATGAACAGAAACGCACCGGCCAGAAACATCAGCAGGCTCGGAAAGTAGAATACGTTGTTGACCCAGTAGGCCCATCCCGCAATAAATCCGTGCATTTCGCCGAACGCTGATTTGCTCCAAAGATAGATTCCTCCCTCGCCGGGTTGACGTGAGCTTAGTTCCGAGACCGTTAGCGAACATGGAATGAAAAAGACCAGCACGGCGAGCACCCAAAGAGCGACACTCGAAGGTCCCATCTGGGCCGCTGTCGAGAGCCACCGCACGCCCAGGATCGCCGCAATGTTGAAAAGGACGATGTCGCGGACGCCTAGCGAGCGATGCAATTGCCCATGCCATTCACTCATTTGCTAAGGCTGGAGATGAATGCATTCAGGCCGAAGTCGAATTCTGCATCGATGCCGAGCACGAATATCAGCGCTATGGCAATAATGGCCGGGTAGCGGACGAAAAAAAGCCATAGTTCGAATAGCCGGTCGCTGGTGTCGCTTAATTCTTCACGAATTACGGATCTCGGTACCACCCAGCCGGCGAAAATTGCGACGAGCAGGCCGCCCAGCGGAAGAAATACACTGCCGGCGAGAAAGTTTATCCAGTCGCTTAACCCGGCAATGAGAATCGTAATAATGCCCATCACCCATACGACGGCTCCGGATACAATGGCCGAAATTGAGCTTCTCACACCGAAGCGCTCGGCGCCGGCAGTCGATATGGCAATAAGTAACGATATCGACGATGTCAGTGCCGCGATTAGTGCAAGGAAAAAGAAGAGGCCGCCGATCAATGAGCCGCCGGGCATTCCTGCGAAAACGGCCGGCAAGGCACTGAAAATCAGACCGGAGCCCTGCGCGGGATCTAGCCCGTGTGCAAACACGATCGGGAAAATCATCAGGCCTGCGACGATCGCTACGAGCGTGTCCGATACGGCGATCGTGGCGGCATTACCAGCTATACCTTCGCCGCTGGACAGGAACGAGCCGTAAGTAATCATTACTGCGATGCCGACACCGACCGAAAAAAATGCCTGGCCCAGGGCAGCGAGAACTGCGGAGGCTGTGATCGCTGAAAAGTCAGGCGAAAAGAGGTAATTGAGTGCTTCTGAAGCAGCGCCGTTGGCCAGCGAATAGCCCGATATGCCGACGAGCAGGACAAAAAACAGCGGCATCAAAACGGTAACAACCCGCTCAATACCGTTCTTGAGTCCTGCTGCTACAACCGAAATTGTGATTACGGAGAACAGCGTATGCCAGACTACCTTGGAGGCGGAGCCGGCATAGAGTGATACTGGTTGGGACGTGCCCGACGATGATTGCGCTGCAAATTCACCGGCGAAAGCCATGACACAGTACGCCATTACCTGGCCGGCGATTATCAAATATATTGTCAGGCCGGCAAGGGCTGCGAATACTCCCATCCACCCGACGATCGACCATGCGCCTGGTCGTCCAGCGTCTAATGCGATTTGCCGTGTCGAGCCCACGGCGGAGAGTCCCTTGTTGCGGCCAATAGCGAGTTCTCCCATCAATATTGGGTAGGCGACAAAGAAAACACAAAAAAGGTAAATAATTACGAATGCCGATCCACCATGCTGGCCGGCCTGAAAGGGGAATCGCCAGAGATTTCCAAGCCCGACTGCGGAACCAATGGCGGCCATTAAAAATGCGAAATGGGAAGTCCATTGAGGTCGCGATGTCGCCATTCGTGGTTCCCGTTGTTGTTATTGGCAAATATACTACCAACCGCGAGCCTGGCTTGTCTGACGTATTTGCTTGAGGACTGGAACGCAGTAGCGGCCTTTATCAAGAAGCCCGGGAATTATTCAAACCAAGATTTTGTATTCTGTGTATAAATTCATACAGGGGAATTCCATGGATGTCTCGAGTCGGTGCGCAAAACATTCGGATTACCAACTGCTCCAGCGGCAGCTAGGCTCTGCCTACGTCCTGAACGTACCGGAGTCCCAAACACCGCACGTCGTGGTAGCTCTGCCGTCATACAGTGTCTCCGAGAGCCTGCTCTCGCATTACGTCAACCGGCTCGCGTCGCTAGAGCACCGATTCCTGGTCTCCGTGTTTCTGCTCCGCATTCCTTCGGCCCGGCTCGTTTATATCTGCTCTGCTGAACCGGCGGCTTCCGTCGTCGACAGCTACCTCTCCTTGTTGCCCGAAGAGCTCAATGCATCGGAGCGGCTCCACCTTGTGGTTGTTGAGGACCCGACAAGCCGCCCGGTCGCAGCGAAACTGCTCGATCGACCTGACCTGATCACTGCTATCACTGAGTGGATTGGCGACGATCCAGGCTTCATTGAGCCCTGGAATGTCACCGAGGCGGAGCAGCGGCTCGCGCTCGAACTCGGTTTGCCGATTTCCGGTTCAGATCCAGGCGCTTGGCCCACCGGATTCAAAAGCGCGGGCCGGAAGCTGTTTCGGGAAGCGGGCATCCCGACACCGCCCGGGATGGAAGATCTCACGACCGTCTCGGAGGCCGTCGACGCAATCGAACGGCTCCGCACTTCTGAGCCTGATTTGCCGGCAGTGATTCTCAAACATGACGACTCCGGTGCAGGTGATGGGAATGCGGTGATCCGAACCGACGATCTCGAGCCGCCCGGATCCAGCGACGCACGAAGGCGACTTCGGAGCCGGATCAATCTGCTGGAACCGTGGTATCTCGAGGCCTTGGAGCTCGGCTTTGTTGCCGAGAGCCGGATCGTTGGTGATCAGTTCTCGAGCCCCAGCGCCCAGGTGGAAATCAGGCCTGATGGTACGGCAATCGTCCTTTCGACTCATGAACAAATTCTTAGCGACGACGGTCAGGTCTATCTTGGGTGTCGGTTCCCGGCCGATCCGGCCTACGCCCCAACGCTCGGTGCTTATGCGCTGACCGCTGCCCTTGCTTTGGCGGAGCACGGCGCGTGTGGTCGAGTAGGAATCGACTTTGTCGTAGCCCGCCACACGGGTGAGCCGTGGTCGATCTACGCAATCGAGATAAATCTGCGCAAGCCCGGTACTACTCATCCCTACTGCGTGCTGCGGAATCTCGCTCCGGGGTACTACGATCCCGCAACCGGCAGCTATACCGACGACACGGGACAGCCCAAGTTCTATGTCGCATCGGACAATGTGGTGGAGGAAAACTGGACAGGAATCCCCGAGGCCGAAGTGATCGCCGCACTCCGAAGAGCCGGCATCTGGTTCGATTCGCCATCCAGGACCGGGGTAGTTCCCCACATGCTGTCGTGTCTCGCAATCGATGGTCGCTTCGGAATCACCGCGATCGGCAACACGGTGAGTCACGCGGAGGAACTCATGGAGGCGACGATTGCGACGATGCGGCGGCTGGCGGCGACTTACGATGAAAATAGCGGTCCTCGCGGTCTTTCTCGATCACCGGACGGGGTGACGGATAACTAGCCACCGGGTTCGAGCCGAACCCATGCCACCATTTCCGCCACCAGGCAAAATCTGATCTTTACTGACCACCGGCGCACAATTGCGCCATTCGTGCGGCAAGTTGGGTCATTTCTCCTGATCTGGATCCGTGGCCCCATGTATTCGACAGTACTACCGCGGAGATGCCGTTGTCGGGGATCACTGACAGGCCTGCCTGGACGCCTGGATTAGCGCCTGAAACGTAAAGGCTTTTTCGCCCACTCTCGTCAATTTGACCGAACCAGTCAGTTGACTGCAACAGCTCCAGATCTTCTGGTGGCAGCAGGCCCGGCTTCGACAACGCCACTCCGAAACGAGCAACGTCTATAGCGGTAGCTACGATATTTCCGCCACCCATGTTAAAGCTGTAATCCCAAAGGGGGACCACAAACAGCTCATCACTTTCTGCATAGGTCCATGGATGGTAATAGCTGTAGCGGCTGGCACGATTTTCTAGCGGACGTCGCACATCGGCGAAACTGCTGTCGGATAGTTCCAGCGGTCGGAAGATACGGGCAGCAACGAGGTTCTTGAAGTTATCGTCTGTAGCTTTTTCAAGTATAGCCGCGAGCAGGTTGTAGTTTGAACTCGAGTAGCTTGCTTTCGTCCCTGGTGGAAACAATAGTTCGTCGTCGGCGAACAAGCCGATCGCTTCGACCGCAGTCTCGAAATGTGTCGCATACAGATCTGGTGTGCGGATCGACTGGAGGTGCGGTAGGCCTGATGTATGCAGAGCGAGCATTTCGAGCGAAATGTCGCCCTGCGGTTTCCTCGGAAATTCAGGTAAGTGCTCCTGGACGATATCCTCCAAATCGATGCGTTCTTCCGCTCGCAATTGTAACAACGTAACTGCTGTATAGAGCTTGGTTATGCTTGCAATGCCGAATAGGGTTTGCTCATCGACCGGCACGTTGAAATCGACGTCTGCAAGTCCCAGGTATTGCTCGAAAATGACTTGATCATCCTGCACGATCGCCGCCGCGAGTCCTACGTTTTGCTGTTTTTTGTGAGTTTCCTCAATCGCAGTTCGGAGATCGGATTCACTGGCGGCGCACTGGAAACTGGCCCAGGTCGAGGGAGTAGGCAAGATTGCCAGTGTGAGCACCACTGCGGTAATCCGATTGCACATCATGCGCTCCGGGGTCTTAAGTTTATTAGTTTCTACAGACTTATAGTTTGAAAAACGCCGAATGGTTACATGGCACGTCTTTTATCCGTCCACAAGAAAGGGAGCATCACCCGCCAAGGGCTTGCGTCGCCGCCAAAATGTAAAAGGCCTCATCAGGGGTATTTTGCATCAATCTGGAATTGTAATTTCTGCTATTGCGATATAGGACTCTCGTTTATGCTGCACAGGAATTGTGCTATCCGAAATTCTGAGGAGAACGTCATCTACACGATCCATAGATTGATTCTATTGCCCATTGTCTGTGTCGTATTCCTGTGCGGATGCGGATCACCTCCTGAAGATACGACCAACTCTACCGACACCAGTGCAGCTGCCGCTCCGGACGACCAATTAAACGAATTTCTGGAAGATATATTCAGTCGCGAGCTGGTGTTAAGTCCGATACTCGAATCCCAGCTAGGGATTAAGAGCGAGCGCTATGGTCAATGGGATGATTTCTCCGACGCAGAGGCACTAGCGCGTAATGAACGCCGCAAGCAGGATCTGCAGCGCCTCGCCGATGAAATAAATTACGACGCCTTAAGCGACGACGGAAAGCTCAGTTACGATATTTTCAAGTATGAAGCCAACCAGTCGATTCGGGACTTAGAATACAGGAAGCACATCTACGTAGCCCATCACCTGGATAGCGACGCACTCTACCTGCCGGTCATATTGCAAAACCAGCATCGGATCGCCGATATCGCCGATGCCGAAGCTTACATATCGCGATTGCAACAGGCCGAAGTGGTACTGCGCCAGCTAGCAGATCGGCTGGACGAGCAGACCGCGACAGGCATCCTGTCCCCGGAGTTCTCCTACCCGAAGATTCTCACGGACATCGATAATCTGCTCAAAGGTGCGCCTCTTGATGACGGGTCGGATAATGCGATATTCGCGGACTTCCGGACCAAAGTAGAGAGTCTGGACATCGACGCAGAAAGGCGCACCGACCTGATGGCCCGTGCGGCAGAGGCGATGCGTGGTGGCTGGCGCACCGGTTACGAGGTATTTCGTTCTCAGGTGGAGCGGGCGCAGGCGCTTGCGGATGGCAATGACGGCGTCTGGGAGCACGTCGACGGAGAGGCTTACTACCAGAACAGAATTAACCATTACACGACGCTAGACCTCGAAGCAGACGAGATCCATGAGCTTGGACTGAGTGAGGTTGCCCGCATTCAAACCGAGATCGCAGAAATCCAGGAAGCGGTCGGATTTGAGGGCAGCCTGACAGATTTCTTCGAATTTGTTCGCGAGGATCCGAACAATTACTATCCTGATACCGATGAAGGTCGTGAGCAATTCCTGGCACGGCAGCGCGAGCTTGTCGCGGGAATCTATGAAAAGGTAGACACCTATTTCAATTTGTTGCCGAAAGCTGATCTGGATGTTCGTCGCGTCGAGCCGTTTCGAGAGAATACTGCGGGAATAGCATTCTACAACTCTCCGTCGGCAGATGGATCAAGGCCCGGTGTTTATTACACAAATCTGCGTGATATGACTGCCGTACAGAAGTACGTCCATACGGCAATTGCCTACCACGAGAGTGCGCCCGGGCATCATTTCCAGTTGGCGTTGCAGCAGGAAATGGAATCATTGCCCAGCTTTCGCAAGTACGGCGGCTTTGGGTCGTACATAGAAGGTTGGGCCCTGTATTCGGAACTCCTGGCCAAAGAGATGGGTTTCTATGAGGACCCGCTGGAAGATGTGGGGCGCCTGCAAAACGAGATCTGGCGTGCAATTCGCCTGGTGGTCGATACTGGCTTGCATACGAAGCGATGGACCCGAGAACAGGCTATCGACTATTTCCTGGAAAACTCACCACTTTCGGTAGGGGATGCTACTGCAGAGGTCGAACGATACATTTCGCGCCCAGGGCAGGCTCTGTCGTACAAGATTGGGATGCTGAAAATTCAGGAATTGCGGGCGAGGGCAGAATTGGCACTTGGCGATGCATTTGATATTCGCAATTTTCACGATGAGGTGTTGCGCAATGGCGCAGTGCCACTTCCCATCCTGGAGCGAGTCGTAGAGCAATATATCGTCAAGGAAAAAGCATCGGACCAGTGAATGTCGGCTGGCTCTGTTCGACTGATGCAGCCGTGCAGCGGCTCAACCCGTTCCGGGTCAATCCCACGCTCTCTGCAAAAAAGTCAAAAATTGGCGCAATTTGAAAAGAATTTACGCACCTGCTCCATCCATAATGCCTACGACAAACAGACGTTATATAGAGGCAAGGCAAATGGGCGGGAAGATCCCGGAATCACAGTCCGACGTGCAGGCAGACAGGGACCTGTTCAAGGCAACGTTGCCGTTCGGGGTTGAGTCTGTGAAGACCAGTTGGTGGGTCGTCGGTTCGACATTTCTTTTGTTGCTGGCATCGCTATTCGGCGCCGCGCTGGCGCCTGTTTGGCCATTGCGCCTGTTGTTTTCTATTTTGTCTGCCCTGCTAATGGTGCGTGCTTTCATTACGTACCACGACTATATGCACAACGCGATTCTGTCGCGGTCTCGGGTCGCATGGTGGTTGTTCCGCCTGTATTCAGCTCTTGCGCTCACGCCGCCAAGATCGTGGAGCCGAACCCACAACTATCACCACGGACATGTTGGTAAGATTGATTCGGCCCACCTTGGCGGGTTTACGATGATGACCACCGACAAGTGGCGCGAAGCTTCTCCGGTGGCCCGGGCAGCCTACCGGATCGAGCGGCATCCACTGACTATACTGGCCGGTTATTTCACAATATTCTTCCTCAGCGTCACGTTGCTGCCATTCCTGAGGAACCCGGCACGCAATTGGGACTCGCTACTTGTGCTGCTCGGTCACTTCGGGTTGATTGTGGCGTTGTGGATATCCGGCGGTTTCGATACGGCGTTTTTTGTCATTTTATTGCCAATGACGATCGCTTCGATGATCGGTAGTTACCTCTTTTACGCACAGCACAGTTTTGAGAGCATGCAAGTTTTGCCGACAGAGACATGGACAAGCAGGCGAGCGGCGATTGAGTCCTCAAGCTATTTGAAGATGAACAAAGTCATGGGTTGGTTTACAGGTAACATTGGTTTTCATCATGTTCATCACCTCAATGTGCGAATCCCGTTTTATCGACTTCCCGAAGCAATGGACGCAATCGCTGAACTCCAAATGCCAGCAACCATTACGCTATCATTGAAGGACATCAGGTCATGCTTTCAATGCTGTCTGTGGGATGAGGGGCAGCAGCGTATGGTCTCGTATCGGGAATTCGCCAGGGGGTCGGCCGCGGCCTGATTTCCTGGCTGTCCGCCTGAGGGCCTGCGATGGCAACGGAAACGACAAAGCCCGACCTGGTTTTCGGCGCGAGCGGTTACATCGGCACTAACCTTGTCGAGTTGCTGTTGGCCGAGGGCCGCAATGTCCGGGCAAGTTCCAGAAATAAGGAAGTATTGCAGGGTCGGGGTTGGGGGGCTGCCGAACTGTGCCAGGCGGATGCGCTGGAGCCGGATTCGCTGGATCCGGTACTCGAGAATGTGGACACTGCCTACTACCTCGTGCATTCGATGGCGGCCG
>Ga0102946_1000844_pt1 | contig 10674 bp, 9 predicted proteins | sample SalPon2A_A_D1_MG_FD_78209 | JGI IMG/M metagenome (GOLD analysis project Ga0102946, IMG submission 78209) | Soil microbial communities from South San Francisco under conditions of wetland restoration - Salt Pond MetaG R2A_A_D1_MG | ecosystem: Environmental > Terrestrial > Soil > Wetlands | place... | reverse complement strand
GGCAGTAAACGGGCGTTGCTTGTTATATTCGGAGATTGTCGGCACAGCGTGCAGGCGCGCCAGAGATACTGCGGCAGGTTCGCTGCCGGATTCATGCAGATGCTCCATGACCTTCGAAACCCAGGTCGCCGCAGTAGCCTGGAAGTCGAGGTCGCATTCCACCCTGGCTGCGATCGCGGTTCCACCGAGCTCGCGCAGCCGGTCGTCGAAGCGGCGGCCCATTTCGCAAAAGTCGGCATAGCTGGAATCACCCAGAGCCAGCACAGAGTATTGCAGCTGACTCAGCGCGGCCGCCTTGTCGGAGAGCCAGTAATCGAAAAACGTTTCGCTGCCCTCAGGTGCTTCGCCGATCCCGTGGGTCGCAAGAACAAAAACAGCATGCCGGATATTTCTCAGAAATTTGGGTCGCGTATTCGCAAGGTCGTGTATTTCTGTTGCGAAGCCGGCAGCGTTTGCCTGCTGCGCCAGTTGTTCTGCAACCGTCCGGCTGTTGCCGGTCTCGGTTGCATAGAACACGTGCCAGGTTTCTGTCGTGTCTTCCGCTGCAGGCACCGTCGCGGCCGGTGCCGTGTTGCCGGCCAGTCCGGCCAGGTAACCGCTGCTCCAGATCAGTTGATTGCGGTCGAATTTTTCGACCAGGCGCTGCAACGCCTGCAAATCGTCTGCATCGACGGTCGGGGTGACCGGTTGTTGTGGAACTGCTGCCACCTTGATCTCCGGAGGGTCTCAGGAGACAACGCTACATTCCATCGGTGACGAGCAGAACGACCGACTTCTTATCGGCCGATAACCTCAGGTCATATTGGATCGCGACTAGGCGGCGATGCCAAACAGGCGTCCGACACCGGCTGTAACCACCATAGCGAGCGTACCCCAGAACGTGACTCGCGCCGCGCCCGCAAGCATGGGCGCGCCGCCGGCCCTTGCGGCCAGTGCTCCCAGGGTTGCCAGGAATAGGAGCGATGCGACGGCAACCAGGATGATCAGGTGCTTGCCATACATCGACCAGGCAACGAACAATGGCAGCGCAGCCCCGATGGTGAAGGTCGCCCCGGAATACAGCGCAGCCTGCACCGGGCGGGCGCTCGCCGTTGGTGTTATGCCAATTTCATCGCGTGCGTGCGCACCGAGCGCATCGTGCTGCATGAGTTGTCGCGCGACCTCGTGTGCAAGCTCTGCATCGAGCCCGCGCTGCTCGTAGATATCCGCCAGCTCTTTTTCCTCAAGCTCGAAGTTTTTCTCAAGCGAGCGCTGCTCGATTTCCAGGTCTGCCTGCTCGGTATCGGATTGCGACTTGACCGAGACATACTCGCCGGCCGCCATCGACATGGCGCCGGCGACCAGGCCGGCCACGCCGGCGACGAGAATGCTTTGCTGCGAAGCACCGGCAGCGGCCACACCTATGATGAGGCTGGCGGTCGAGACGATACCGTCATTCGCACCCAGGACGGCGGCGCGCAGCCAGCCGGCCCGGTGTGCGCGATGCGGTTCTTCGTGCAGCATGGCCAGTCCGGCGCCGTAAGCCCGGTCTACGCTTCAGCCTGATAATGATCCATCAGGATTTGCGCAACCTCAGGGCGCGAGAATTCCGGCGGCGGTGCGATACCAGCACCGAGCATCTCCCGGACCTTGGTGCCCGACAGGAATACGTAGTCCTCCGGCGTGTGGTCCGGCGCTTCGCTCATCATCACGACCTTGTCCAGTTTCTTCGACCAGGCTGTGTGGTCTGCCCGGAATATTTCGATGTCCATAGCACCTTCCGGAATGTCGTCGAATATCGCCTGCGCGTCGAACGGCCCGTAATAGTCGCCGACACCCGCGTGGTCGCGGCCAACGATCAGGTGAGTGGCGCCCATGTTTTGCCGGAAAACGGCATGCAGAACGGCCTCGCGCGGACCGGCATACAGCATGTCGAAACCGTAACCGGAGACCAGCACCGAATTGGGTGGGAAGTAGAGGTCCACCATTTTGCGAATGCAGGCATCGCGAACGTCGGCCGGAATATCGCCTGCTTTCAGCTTGCCCAGGAGCATGTGAATCACACAGCCGTCGGCATCGAGGCGCTCCATGGCCATGCGACAAAGTTCTTCGTGCGCAAGGTGCATCGGGTTGCGGGTCTGGAAGGCAACAACCTTCTCCCAGCCACGAGCTGCAATATCTTCCCTGATTTCGACGGCCGTCATGAACGTACCTTCAAAGTCCGTCTCGAAATAGCTGAGGTTCAGGACCTGGATGGCACCGGACACAACTTTGTTGCCCTGCGCCTGGAACACGGCAACGCCCGGGTGCGAAGCATCCAGGGTTCCGAAAACCTGTTCGGTGATGACGTCTTTCTGCCCGGCCGACATGTCTTCGATCGCATCAACGTCCATGATCGCAATGACGGGATTGCCGTCAACGTTCGGGTCGCGCAATGCGATTCGCGCAGCCCCGTCAATATCCGACGTATCGTCAGTCATATTCAAGACAGGTACGGGCCAGAACAAGCCGTCAACCGTGTGCATTTTCTCGGCAACACTGAGCGCATCGGCAAGATTCATGTACCCGGACAGCGGTGTAAAGTAGCCGCCGCCCAGCATGACTGCGTTTGCGGCTGCTGCTGACGAAAGCAGCATCGAAGGCAGCGTTGCGGCTTCGGCCTGCAGTTTTTCGCGCTGGTCGGTATCGGTTACCAGCAATGGATTCAGGACGTCCGCCCCGTGTGGCTTTATCACGTTTATCTCCTACGCTATTTCGGCGTTAATGGTTTGCTCGCCGTCTTCAGCGCGCGATCTGTGCTCGGTTACAACGTAACCGTTGTCAATGAGGTAATTCAGAATGATCTGGACTTCTTCTTCCAGCGTCATGCTGTCTGTGTGCAGATGAATTTCCGGCTGATCCGGAGCTTCGTAGGGATCGTCGATACCGGTGAAGTTCTTGATCTCGCCTGCCCGGGCTTTTTTGTACAGTCCCTTGGGATCGCGGCGCTCCGCTTCTTTCAGCGAGCAATCGACATGTACTTCAATGAACCCCAGGTTGCTGGCCTTGTGCAGCTCGCGCACTTCGTCGCGATCACCCTTGTATGGGCTGATAAAACTGGATAGCGAGATTACGCCGGCGTCGCCGAACAGCTTGGCAACTTCGCCGATGCGTCGAATGTTTTCCTTGCGATCTTCCTCAGAGAAGCCGAGATTCTTGTTGATACCGAGGCGCACATTGTCGCCATCCAGCCGATACGACAGTTTGCCGAGCTGGTAGAGAGCCTGCTCAAGCGCGACTGCAATTGTGCTCTTGCCGCTGCCGGAAAGGCCGGTAAACCAGATCGTTGCACCGCGCTGGCGCAGTATCCCCTGCCGATCTTCGCGGGAAATTTCACCGGAATGCCAGGTTACGTTAGTTGCTTTTTGTTTAGTCACAGTTTCTGTTCCTGTAGGTCTATTTATTGGTAGTTGTTGGTTTTCTCAAAGCCGTGAATCAGCAGATCAACACAGTTGTCGATCAGCTGATAGAGGTCCATGTCCGGGTGGCGGTCAATGAACTCGCCCCAGGCATTGCACATGCCGATTACCGCATGCGCCGCAAACTGGCAGTCGATTGAGTCGCGCACCTCACCGTTTGCCTTGCCTTCTGCAAAAATCCGTTCGAGTTGCTGCCGATAGCCGGTGCCCAGTTCTTTCAGTCGGGTGCGTTTCGACTCTGGCAGGTACAGGCGCTCCGCGTTGTAAACACGCAGCGCCTCGTTCTTCTCGCGGTACTTCGTGACATGCGAGGTGATCGTAGCAACCAGCTTCTCGCGAAAGGACTGATCGCTCGTCGAGATACTGTTCATGCGCTCGACGTAATCCTGCATGCCGTACAAACAGACCTCGTTGAGAGCGTCTTCTTTCGACTTGAAGTAGTAGTAGAGGCTGCCTTGCTTGATACCCATGTATTCGGCGATGTCACGCGTGCTGGAGCCGTGGTATCCCTTTTCCGCAAACACAGCAGCAGCAGAGCGAATCGCTTCGCGCCGTTGCTGTTCGTATTTTTCGGTGTGCGTGCCGCTCACAGGGCGCCCCTCTAAATCGAGGAACGCAATCTATAGAACTATAGAAAATTTGTCAACAAGTTATTAACTCATTGATTATAAATATAATTTATCTGACATAATATCAATAGACTAATAGAATTAGACATATTACCCACCAGAACGGGGCCCAACAGCGGCCCCGCTGGCCGCGAATAAGGAGTAGGCGCGGCCGCGCTCGATGGCGCTTGGGTCGGCAGCATTACCGTCGAGCCCGCGGCGCAGAACACCCGCGAGTATCGCCGCGAGACGGAACATCGAGAACGCAATGAAATAGCCAATATTTTCAACGGCCGCACCGTTTGCCTGGTATCGGTCCAGTAACGCCTGTTCACTGGGTATGCCCAGCGCATCAAGATCCAGCCCGCGCAAACTGAAGCCCTCGACCCGCGCATCCAGGTGATACGGCAGCAGGAAATAACCGAGGTCGGCCAGCGGATGCCCGATTGTTGATAGCTCCCAATCGAGAACGGCCGTGACGACCATGTCCTTGCCATTAAAAATCAGGTTGCCGGGACGATAGTCGCCATGCACGATCGCGGCGCGTTGATCACCGGGATTGTTTGCCAGCAACCAGTCTATGAGTTCATCCATCTCCGGGCAGTCTTCTGTTTTGGACAGCTCGTATTGTTTTGACCAGCGAGCAATCTGGCGAGCTACGTAATTATCAGGTTTGCCAAAGGACTCCAGTCCGACCGCCCGGTAGTCAACCGCATGCAGGGAACTTAATACCGTTGCCGCTGACACGTACGCAGCAGATCTCTGCCCGGCATCGCAGCCGGCCATGGCGATGTCAGAAAAAACCCGTCCGCCGATGTATTGCATCACGTAAAACATCTGGCCGATGACCGACTCATCCTCGCAAAGGTGTAGAGCCTCGGGCACTGGCACGTCGCTGTCGGCCAACGCGGCAATGACCTGGAACTCACGATCCACCGCGTGAGCGGAGGGCAGCAATTTGCCCGGGGGTTTCTTCCGGAGGACGTAACGCTGATCGCCCGACTGCACCAGGTAGGTTGGATTGGACTGACCGCCGCGAAACTGCTGTACCGAGCAACTATCGCCAAACGCCGGGATATGCGCCTGCAGATACCTGGCTAGTCGCGACGCATCGATGCGGTGCGCCGCCGGCGGTGGCGCGAGATCGCGCTCGTCGTTATCGACAGGCATTACTGATGCCTTTTTAGTTCCAGCCGGGCAATCTGGTCGCGATGCACTTCGTCGGGGCCATCGGCCAACCGCAGGGTGCGCGCTTGCGCATAGGCGTAGGCAAGACCAAAGTCGTTGGCGACGCCACCTCCGCCATGTAGCTGAATTGCCCAGTCGATGACGCGACAGGCCATGTTGGGAGCCGCTACCTTGATCATGCCGATTTCCTTGCGCGCTTCCCGGTTGCCGACTTTGTCCATCTTGTCCGCGGCCGACAGCACCAGGAGGCGCGCCTGGTCAATGAGAATTCTCGATTCTGCGATACGCTCGCGGGTGACACCCTGGTCCGCCAGGGGTTTGCCAAATGGATGGCGTGCCAGTGCGCGGCGGCACATTTTTTCCAGCGCAACTTCGGCCAGCCCAATCAGGCGCATACAGTGATGGATGCGTCCCGGACCGAGCCGTCCCTGTGCAATTTCAAAGCCACGGCCTTCTCCCAGCAACATATTGCTGGCAGGGACCCGCACATTTTCGAAGTCAATTTCCCCGTGCCCGTGCGGCGCGTCGTCATAGCCGAACACCGGCAATGAACGCTTGATGGTGATGCCTTCGGTCGCGCGCGGCACGAGGATCATGGATTGTTGCCGATACGGATCCGTGCCGTCCGGATCCGTCTTGCCCATGAAGATAAACAATTCACAGCGCGGATCGCCGCTGCCGGACGACCACCATTTGCGCCCGTTGATGACGTAATCGTCGCCGTCGCGCAGGATCGTCGAGCCGATGTTGCGTGCATCGGACGAGGCGACGTCCGGTTCGGTCATGGCGAAGCAGGAACGAATCTCTCCGGCCAGCAGTGGCGCCAGCCATTGCTGCTTTTGCTCGGCGCTGCCATAACGCTCGAGCGTTTCCATATTCCCTGTATCCGGTGCAGAACAATTAAATACCTCGGCCGACCACATCACCCGGCCCATGATTTCGCAAAGTGGCGCATACTCGAGGTTATTCAGGCCCGCGCCAAGTCTGGAGTCCGGCAGGAACAGATTCCACAGGCCGGCATCCCGTGCCCTCGGTTTCAGCGACTCGATGATGGGTACGGGCTGCCAATCATCGCCCATCGCGGCCACCTGTTCGCGATAGGTCTGCTCATGCGGGTAGATGTGCTCGTCCATGAACGCATGCAGACGTGCAATCAGGTCGGTGGTTTTCTGGTTATGCGAAAAATCCATCCGTAATCCTCGTTCGTGCGGTTCGTTTGTAAGGGTCGTTCGTTCAGCGAGACGGCAGGTGTTGCTTGCGGGGCGACAGCGGAAACCGTTCGATCCAGCGACCGAAGGTGGCATCGCTGAGCGACATTAACGGCCCAACAGAGTTATCGATTCTATCCCGAATACCGTCGGGATCGAGCTCGCTGTCTGCAAAAACTTCCTGGTGCTGTGGAACCGTCAGCCAGCGCTCGATCAGCGCTGCATCGGCCTCGAGGTGAAACTGAAATCCATAGGCGTGTTCGCCATAGCGAAAAGCCTGCACCGGACAACGAGCCGAACTGGCCAGGTGCGAAACATGCCCCGGTAACTCGATGACATCGTCGTGCCATTGAAATACTTCGCTCGATGCGCCGAACTCAGACAACACCGGGTCGCGCCGGCCGTCCTCAGTCATTTCGACTTCGTGCCAGCCGATTTCCCGGCCTGCGCCGGCCAGAACGCGGCCGCCCAGCGCTTTGGCCAATAGCTGTGCGCCGAGGCAAATGCCGAGAACTGCGACATCGCGCTGCAGCGCTTCGCGTATCAGTTCGAGCTCCGTCGCGAGGTGCGGGTAATCGTCGACCTGGTCAGCGTTCATTGGCCCACCAAGTACGATCAGCCCTGCATAACCGTCGAGGTTCGGGCGCTCGTTCGGCATGCGGCCGAAATTGACGTAGCGAATTCGAAACCCGGCATTTTTAAGCAACGGGTCCAGAGTTCCCAGGGGCTCATACGGGACGTGCTGGAAGACCAGGATCTTGGGTCGGGCCATACAGTCGGGGTTTCGTCAGTTTACGGATTGCCAGTGCGCGTCAGTCGCGACCATTGTCAATACATCATACTGTGCCACGATCTCGTCGTCCTGATTGGTCACTTCCGCGTCCCAGCGGACTTCCCCATAGCCGGTGTCGCCGCGCAGGGTCTTCTGCTTGCAGGCCAGGCGAACCTTGAGCGAGTCACCGTAGTTGACCGGCTGGAGGAAGCGCAGGTCGTCCACCCCGTAGTTGGCGAGCACCGGGCCGAAATCCGGATCAACGAACAGGCCAGCCGCGAAGGATACGATCAGGTAGCCGTGCGCAACCCGACCCTCGAAAAATGGATTCTTCGCGGCTTCCTCTTCGTTCATGTGCGCGTAGAACGTATCGCCGGTAAATTCGGCAAAGTGATCAATATCATCCAGCGTGACCTCGCGCAGATCGCTTTTGAAAGTGTCACCGAGTTGCAGCTGTTCAAAGGTTTTGCGGAACGGATGCACGCCCGGATCGACTTCGTCCGCGCCTTTGATCCAGCGATGGCCGATCGCCGACAAAGTTTGTGGTGAGCCCTGGATGGCCGTGCGCTGCATATAATGCAATACGCCGCGCACCCCGCCCATTTCCTCGCCACCGCCGGCTCGCCCGGGGCCGCCATGCACCAGGTGTGCGAGTGGTGAGCCGTGACCGGTGGATTCGGCGGCGCAGTCACGATTTATCACCACCATGCGGCCGTGGTAGGCGGCCGTGCCGAGCACCAGTTCGCGTGCAACTTCGTCGTCATTGGTAATAATGGAGCCCGCGAGGCTGCCTTCTCCCATGCGGGCCAGCTCAATCGCCTCATCGATCGAGTCGTAGGGCAAGACGGTGCTGACCGGACCAAAGGCTTCCACCGAGTGCACGGCCCTGGCGCTTAAGGGTTTTTCGCAATGCAACAAGGTCGGCATGAAAAACGCTCCCTTGTTGGCATCGGCATCGACCACTTCAAACTCGTCGTCACCGCCGTAAACAATTTCGGCCTCTGCTGACAGGTCCTTGATTCGATCGCGAATTTCCTCACGTTGCCCCTGGCTTGCCAGTGCGCCCATTTCAATGTCCCGCAACGCCGGATTGCCGATCCGAATCTTGCCCAGCGCTGTCGACAGGGCTGAGACCACTTCACCAGCGATAGTGGAGGGGGCAATGATGCGACGGATGGCCGTGCACTTCTGACCCGCCTTGGCCGTCATCTCGCGTGTGACTTCCTGAATATAAAGGTCAAACTCCGGCGTGCCCGGCATGGCATCCGGGCCCAGGATGGACATGTTCAAGGAATCTGTCTCCGCCGTGAATGCGACGGACTCGCTAACGACGCGCGGATGGGCTTGCAGGAATTCGGCAGTCGTCTTGGAGCCGGTGAAAGCGATCGTGTCCTGGCAGTCAAGATGATCGAACAGGTCGCCGACGCCGCCACAGATGAGCTGGACACTGCCTGGCGGCAGAATCCCGGACTCGACGATGCGGCGTACCATCAGCTCGGTCAGGTATGCGGTGCTCGATGCAGGCTTGATGATCGCAGGTACGCCGGCAAGCAATGTGGGCGCGAGCTTCTCCAGCATGCCCCAGCACGGAAAGTTGAACGCATTAATATGAATGGCAGCGCCCAGTTTCGGCGTGCAGATGTGTTGGCCCACAAAGGTACCGTTGCGCGAAAGCTGTTCGACATTGCCATCGAGGTAGACATGGTCGTTGGGCATCTCGCGGCGGCCCTTGCTGGAAAACACGAACATCGTTGAGATACCGCCATCGATATCGGGCCAGCTGTCTTTGCGCGTTGCGCCGGTTTGGGTCGAAAGTTCGTAAAACTCCTTTTTGATCTCGTTCAGGTGTTTCGCCAACGCCTTGAGCATGTCCCCGCGATCATGAAACGTGAGCTTGCGCAGGTTCGGGCCGCCGACGGTTTTGGCGTACTCAAGCATTGCAGCGAAATCGAGCCCGTCACTGGAAATTGAGGCGATCGGCTCGCCGGACACGGCGGACAGCAAGGTATTACCATCGCCATCGCCTTCAACCCACTCGTCGGCAACCAGGTTTCCAAGTTTGTTCATCGTTTAGCCCAGGTTTCTTAAAGACACAGATAGAAGTCAGAATTGAAAAATTCGGTGTCACAATATACGGTCGGATGCTCCCGGTGCAAGCAGCGACTTTATGACCATTGAATCCGCCAGCCGCAAACTCGTTGCGGAGTTCAGTTCGCGACGCACATTGCGAACCGGCTCCCTGATAACCACGGTATTCGGTGATGCGATCGCACCGCGGGGCGGCTCCGTCTGGTTAGGCAGCCTGATTGAGGTCATGAGCCACTTTGGCATCAGCGAGCGCCTGGTGCGCACCTCGGTATTTCGATTGTCGCAGGACGGTTGGCTGCAATCGACGCAGGTCGGCAGGCGGAGCTATTACATGTTGTCGGACGATGGCAGCGTGCGCTTCGAGCAAGCGACCCACAAGATCTATGGCGAGCCGGAACGGGCCTGGGACGGCACCTGGAATCTGATTCTGCTCGCCAAGATGAAAGCGGAGAAGCGCGATTCGCTGCGCAAGGAGCTTGGCTGGCTCGGTTACGGGTCACTCGCCCAGGGAGTTCTGGCGCATCCGTCACCGGATATGCGCGATGTTGAGGCGACGCTCGGTCGGTTGCATGCTACTGAAGACCTGGTGATTATGACCGGGCAGACGCTGCACAATGACGCTGGTATGAAAACGCTGGCGCGAGACAGCTGGAATCTGGCTGACATCGACGCGCGTTATGCGAACTTCGTCAAACGCTTCCGCCCGCTGATGGCGGCTTATGCGAAAAATGCTGAAGTCGAGCCGTTGGCCGCATTCCTGGTGCGGACGCTGCTCATCCAGGAATACCGCAAGGTCCTGTTACGCGACCCTCAGCTACCGGTCGATTTGTTACCCGCTGACTGGCACGGCAACGCGGCCTACCAGCTATGCCGAAATCTTTATCGGGCCGTCTATAAACAGGCAGATCGCTACCTCAGTGCCACGATGGAGACGGCCGATGGACCTCTTCCGCCGCCCGGCAAGTTTTTCTTCGAACGATTCGGTGGCCTCGACGCAAGACGGACCTCAAACATGCCCAACGCTGTGCCGCAAAAATGGTTGCCGAGGACGAGGCATCCCGGTCGCTCGGCATCGATATCGAAATCCCGGCACCGGGGGCGGCTGTAGCTACGATGCTGGTGCGCGATGACATGGTGAATGGTTTCGACATATGCCACGGCGGTCTCGTTTTTACGCTGGCAGATACGGCGTTTGCCTTTGCCTTTAATGCCTACGATGACGTGACGGTTGCAGGTGGCGGGGATATCGAATTTCTGCGGCCGGCAGCCCGCGGTGACCGACTGCGCGCCGAGGCCAGTGAAGAGCACCGCGGCCGCCGGCGCGGCAACTACAAGGTCGTGGTGCGCAATCAGGAGCAGCAACTGGTTGCATT
>Ga0102946_1000843_pt1 | contig 10679 bp, 8 predicted proteins | sample SalPon2A_A_D1_MG_FD_78209 | JGI IMG/M metagenome (GOLD analysis project Ga0102946, IMG submission 78209) | Soil microbial communities from South San Francisco under conditions of wetland restoration - Salt Pond MetaG R2A_A_D1_MG | ecosystem: Environmental > Terrestrial > Soil > Wetlands | place... | reverse complement strand
GCAGGGCCACTGAAAGTATGCATATCCGGATCGATGGCCGCCGGTTTGGTAATGGCCGAATCCGGTGCCAGATTGCCACGGAGTACTGCCAGCCCTCCGAAGGCACTGAAAGGATTCTTTAAGGTCTTGATGACTTCATTATCCGGTGAACTATACGGCGCCAGGTTCTCTGCCAGGTTCGCACCAGTAACCGTCGGGACCTCACCGTTGAGTAAGGGCAGCAGTTCGGCCATGACGGCAGGCACTCCTCCGGATCTGTGGAAATCTATAACATTGGCCGATGCCGCCGGATTCATTTTGGCAACCAACGGTGTTGAACGACTTATCCGGTCAAAAAGATCTATATCGAAGCCTATGTCCGCTTCATAGGCAATAGCCGGTATATGCAGGGCTGCATTTGTCGAACCGCCGATGGCCGCCGTCAATCGAACTGCATTCTCCAGAGATTTCAAGGTAATAATTTTTCGAGCGGAGACCTCGTTTCGAATCAGTTCGACTATGGCTTCACCGCTGGCAAAGGCTACCTGCATCCTTCCGGCATGAGTTGCCGGTATCATGGCACTGCCTGTCAGCGACATGCCAAGCGCCTCGGCAATACAGCACATGGTATTGGCCGTTCCCAAAAACGAACATGATCCACAGGTAGGCGCACAGGTATCTTCCATGGCAACCAGTTCATCCATGTCGATGGCTCCCCGGCGCAATCTGCCGACACCCTCGATGATGGAAGTAGAATCAGAGGTACGGCCATCTATCTGAGGTCCGCCGAGCATTGGTCCGCCGTTTACCAGAATAGCTGGCAGATCGAGCCTGGCTGCCGCCATAAGCATGCCCGGCACTATCTTGTCACAGGAACCAAGCAGGACGATGCCGTCAAAGCGGTGGGCCTGAACCATCAACTCAATGCTGTGAGCAATAATATCCCTGGTAGGCAGTATGTAACGCATACCATCATGGCCTTCAGCGATGCCGTCGCAGGCACCTATGACGCCGAATTCAACCGGGGTGCCGCCATTGCTCCAGATACCGGCCTTTACCGAATCCGCCACCTGGCGCAGATTACTGTGACCGGGAACCACCGTACTCCAGGCGTTGGCCACTGCGATCATAGGTCTTTCAAGATTTTGATCACTGTACCCCATGGACTTGTAATAGGCGCGGTTAATACTCCACTCCGGCCTTTTGAGTATCGCCTGACTACGCAGTTTCATCCTCGCCTCATTTTGGTATTTTTTAGGGACACCGGACACCGAACAGCCTGAGAAAAAATGCCGTGCTCATGCCTGCTCTTCTCAACTGGCGAGAGCTGCCGCCATTTTTATGGCCTCCACCATAGACTGCGGATTGGCACGTCCATCTCCAGCTTTGTCAAAGGCAGTGCCATGATCCACCGATGTCCGGACAATGGGTAGGCCGATAGTGACATTGACACCGGCCATCTGCCCCCAGGTATCGGTGGCATCGTCATAGACAAAGCCGGAAAGCTTTGCCGGAATATGCCCCTGATCGTGATACATGACCACCACTGCATCATACATCCCTCCCTTCATTTTGCTGAAAACGGTATCTGCCGGCAACGGCCCCTCCACCTGAATCATCAGAGCCCTGGCCGCCTCCACCGCCGGCTGTATTTCATTTTCATCCTCAGTGCCGAAAAGGCCACCCTCGCCGCAATGCGGATTGAGTCCGGCAACGGCTATGCGGGGAAGGGGGATTCCCAGCAGTTTGAGGGTTGTATCGGTGAGTTGGATCACTTTTTCTATCCGCTCTTTTTTCACCCGGTCACAGGCTTCCCGCAGCGAGACATGCGTTGACACATGGGTTATGCGAAAGCCTTTGTCGGCAAGCATCATGGCAAAATCGGCGGTATGCGTCTTCTCTCCGTAAATCTCGGTATGTCCGGCATAATGGTATCCGGCCATGTTTATAGCCGCCTTGTTGATCGGCCCCGTTACCGTGCCATCAATATCACCGGCCATTGCCAGCGCTATGGCCCGGTCGACATATTCAAAAGAAGCCCGGCCCTGAGCCGCTGTCACGGTTTTAAGACGCAGTTCGCTGATGGGAAGGTTTTTGAGATCAAGAACATCCAGCGAACCATGACGATAGAGACCATCGTCTGGTCGCTCACAGCTGTTGACCTCCATCGGCAGTTTCGAGAAGGCAACCGCGTTAGTCATAATGGTGGCATCTCCAATGATCAGCGGCCTGCACAAAGTGTAGATATCATTCTCTGCCAGGGCCTTGGCGCATACTTCAGGGCCGATTCCTCCAGGGTCCCCCATGGTAATACCGAGGAGCGGAAGTTTTTGCGGATGTGCCATTCGTCTACCTCTACTTGAGTTGTTGGATAAGCTCCAGCAGTGCATCGTCGCTGCCAAAAGCGCCGGCCTTGGTTACCACGGGCAGTCCATTATAATTCCCGCCGACTACCGCCCCCAGTACCAGACCGGGAAGAATTTCCTCCTGCAGACATATGCCCCCAGCTGCTATATCGCCCAGCACAGCCTCGGCGGTATCACCTCCGGAGAGAAAAAGACCGTCGAAAGAGTCGCGTTGAAGTACCGATGCTGCGTGCCTGGCTACAGCCGCTACCAGCAGATTCGGCTCCACCTGCTGTGCCGCCGCCTCTGAAATGGGAGCCAGGGACATGACAGTACCAGAGGAGCTGCGGGCAAGATCGCTCCCCCCGCTGCTCGGCGACTCCAAAGGGGCTCCTTCTTCTGCGACGAGCTCGTCAGGCTGCAGATAAAGATGCCTCATATCCGCCTGCACCGTCAGCCGCTCAACCTGCCTTTTCATGACCTGTGACGCAGAGCCACAGACAAAGAGCCATCGGCGCACAGAAGGACGACAGAAGCCTTCATTTTTTTGCCTGTCGGCGGCTGTCACATCCACAACCGCCGAGGCGAGCCCAGCAGAGCCGGCCAGCAGGATATTAACCTTGTTCAGATGCCGGCGGGCAAGAAGGGCGATTGTCTGCAAGTGCTCTGTACTGAGTGCATCGAAAACAATATGTCTGCAGCCGTGGCGAATGAGCTGCCAAAGCCGTTTTTCGAGTTCACCGAGGTCACTGGCAATCCAGTCGAGGCCAACATGTCCCACCTGGAAATCGCTCTGAACACCCAGCAAAACAGAGAGTTGCGACTCCTTTACCGGACAGAGCGGATCCCGGCCTATTTCCGTCTGGGCCACCGGCACCCCATCAACCATATGTACATCGTCTCGCGTTGTTCTTCCCTGCGCGGGAAGCGCCGGCGCGACAAAACTTATCTCCGCCCTGCTCTGCCGCAAAACTGCGTCAAGCTCCGCGCCAATATTACCTCGCAGACAGGAATCTATCTTTTTATAGATCAGCGGCGGCAGATCACTGCCCACTCCAAATAGAGCAGCAGTCACTCGCTCTGCGGCCTCAGCTGCCTCGACATGGCGCGAATTGGTAAAAATCGACAGCCCTCCGGCCTTACCGTTTGCGCAGGCGAGCGTCTCAGCAGAGTAGTGTTTCAGAAACATCCTGCCGGCAATACGGCAAAACTGCACTCCGGTATCGGCACCGCCGGTGAGATCATCGGCGATAACAATGACATCTAAAATATTGGCCTTGGTCATCACCGCATCACTTCTGCCGGCAGCGGTAACATATCGGGCGCATGGGTGAGTACGGTAAGTCTGGCATCTGCACCCTGCTGTTGAAAAGCTGAGTGAATCGCTGCCTCAATGGTGTCGGCATGGCTGAAACCCAATAGCTCCTTATCTTTTTGCGCTATACCCGGGGAATACATAATCACAAAGGCCTTCTCCCGGACCATGGCCCAGGCGGCAGCAAGGGCGGCTGCCACACCGTTTTTGATACGCCTCTGGCGGTATCCTGACTGAATATCAGCAGAAGACCAGGCCGTATATTCAAGAAGATCGGTATGTACCGGACTGACGCCCTCCGGCGCCGGCGTACAGACAATGATGGTTCCCCCTGGCCTAACCATGCGCTGGGCGGGATAGAGTGACTTGTGCGACTGCCAGAAGTCGAGATCACAGGGAAAGGAGTTGGCCAGCACGATGTCTGGGGTTTCTTGGTAGACCACGCCGTAAATCTTCCTGGCAAGCTGTGTACCTTTCTTGAAAGCCGCCCGTTTTTCACCGAAGAAGAGACCGACGACACCGCCGTGACTGTCCATTACCACGTTAAAAATTGTCTCCATGCCGACCATGTCAGCCATATCGTCCATATCGCGACGCACCGGATTATCCTCGATGCCGAGAAAGGAGTCCCCCCCGCCTTTACAGGAGAGCAGGTGCGTTTCTGCCGTTGTTTGGGCGCTGCAGACCCCGGGCTGGATTATCTTGGAAGAACCGGAATAACCAGGAATATGGTGCGGGACGATTGAACCCAGGCCGATGACGACATCGGCTTCGGCCACCAGTCTGTTGACTGCCAGCGGTGTTCCCTGACGCGAGCGACCGAGATCGAGCAGATTGACCGGGTCTCGCCATTCGTGATTGACGACGTTAATACGTCTGTAGACCTGAGCACCGACCTTGTCCTGCATCTCTTCCTCACTCATATATCGATGAGTGCCGAGAGCCATGATGCAACTGATGTTTTTGTCGGGAACGCCGGCGGCATTAAGACGGTCGAGCAGTGGCGGCAGAATTTTGTCGGCCGGGGTCATGCGGGTGTTGTCGTCGCTGACGATGACTACGGTATCCGTCGGCCTGACCCATTCTCGAATGAGTGGCTGGCCGATAGGATTGTCGAGGGCCTCGGCGATATGTTTTTCGAGATCGGCGAGAGCCTCTGAAGGTTGAGGTGAGAGGACTTCCGCTAAATTTCCATCGTCTACCGTAAAGCTCAGGTCGGCACCGCCGAAAGGTATATGTACATCAGCCATGGGGGTCAGTCTCCATAAAGGTCAGGAATGAACATCACAATTTCAGGAACATAGGTCATAAGCACGAGAACACCTATCATGACAAGCAAGAACGGCATAATATAGCGTATGATCTCCGAGAGCTGAATATTGGCGATATTACATGAAATGAACAGACAAATTCCCAGGGGCGGCGTGAGCATGCCAATGGCCAGGGCGGTGACCATTACTACGCCGAAATGAACGGGATCTATACCAAACTGTACTATTACCGGCAGAAAAACAGGCGTCAGGATAATCAGGGAAGCAGAGGTCTCCATGAAGGTACCTACAGCCAGGAGGCAGATCAGAATCAGCGAATAGAGAATCACCGGCGAAGAGGTAAGGCTCACAAGGTAAGAAGCAACGTTCTGCGGCACCCGCTCGGCAGTGAGAATCCAACCGAAGATATTCGCCGTTGCAATCAACAGCATAACCGTCGAAGTGGAAATGGCCGCTTTGGCAAAAATTCGTGGTAGATCAAGCAGTTTCAACTCCCGGTAAATGACAAAACCGACCAGGGCGCCATAGACGGCAGCCACTACAGCCGCCTCGGTAGGGGTGAATATGCCGCCGAGAATGCCGCCAAGGATTATTAGCGGCATCAGCAAGGCCCAGAAAGCGCCGATGAAAGTGGTAAGAATTGCCTTGAAGCCCTGAAAAGTATCGCGGGCGTAGCCGGCCCGTTTGGCCAGAAAATAACTGACGACTATGAGACTGCCACCGATGAGCGCTCCCGGTATAAAACCGCCGAGGAAAAGTTTACCAATGGAAACTCCGCCAACAACGCCATAGATAATCATCGGTATGGAGGGAGGAATGATAACGCCGATGGATCCGCCGGCAGCCTGAACGGCTGCGGCAAATCCTTTGTCATAGCCCTTACGGATCATCGCCGGTATGGATACGGCGCCGACGGCGGCAGTATCGGCTGCCGCTGCACCGGAAATACCGGCAAAAAACATAGCGGCGACAACGGCCACCATGGCAAGGCCACCGACGACGAAGCCGACAATGGCATGCGCGAAATCAAAGAGTCTGCGGGAAATGCCTCCGGCCTCCATGAGTTCTCCCGCCAACATGAAAAAAGGGATGGCCATCAGGGGAAAGGAATCGGTTCCGGTGAATAATCTCTGGGCCGCCAGAGTCAGAGGCAAATTAGAGGCAAACTCCAGCGTGGCAACGGAGGCCACTCCGATGGAAAAAGCTATGGGAACACCAATGATAAAACAGACAACCAGCGAAAGAAACAGAAAGGCGGTCATAGTCTCACCTCCCTGTCAAGCGGCCGTCCCTGCATTGCGGAGATCATGACGCGGACAGAATTGATGAACATGAAGATCGACCCCACAGGCACCGCCATATAGGGATAAAGCATGGAGATGTGCATGGAGGCCGACTCCTGGAACCTGATTATGCCCAGGATCTTGAATCCCCAATATATAATCATTATCAGAAATACTTGAATGATCAGATTGGCAACAACCACGGTCCAGCGGTGCAGGGATGGCGGCAGCAGTTTTTCCATCAGGTCTATGCCCAGATGAACCTGATACCGAACGCCCGCTGCAGCGCCCATGAAGGAGATCCAGACGAAAAGATACCTGCCGGCCTCTTCGGACCAGGAAAGAGGATCGTTTAAAACAAAGCGGTACCATACCTGGGCTGTAATAACGACAACCATTCCGGCCATCAACAAAGCCAGAAACCAGTTGATGCAGCGATCCATGATTTCGAAAAACGGTGTGAAAAACATCTGTCCTCCTGAAAACCTACGAGAAAAGAGGGCAGTTCGACCCGACCGGCAAAAGCCGGCCGGGTCAGACCTGGGTCCAGGTGCACACAAGTCAACGCCTGGACCGGAGCATCAAAGAACTACAGGGCTCTTACATCGCCGCGGCCTTAGCTGCATCGATAAGCCGTTGTCCTTCTTCCTGGTCACCGCCGCCAATCGCTTTGATCACGGAATCATTTGTATAGACCGGTGCGACTGCTTTGACAAAAGGTTCTTTATCCGGGTGGGTAACAACCATGCCTTCCTTGGCCAACGCCTGCTCGAGTTCCTGGTCGGCTTTGAGGGAAAGCTCACGCTCATATGTTTTGGCCTTGGCTGCGGCATCGGCTATGACTTTCTGGTGTTCGGGACTGAGGCTCTGCCAGGTGATTTCGCTGATCAGCATTACTGCCGGCGAATAGAAATGTCCGGTCATGGCCAGATATTTCTGTACCTCAAAGAACCGCGAGGAGTGGATGACCGCCAGGGGGTTTTCCTGGGCGTCGACTACTCCCTGTTCCAGAGCTGTGTAGAGTTCGCCGAAAGCCATCGGTGTAGGGCTGGCACCCAGCGCTTTCATGGTCAGTATGAAAACATCGTCTTCCATTACTCTTATCTTCAGCCCGTCCATATCACCCGGAGCGTTTATCGGACGCTTGGAATTGGTGATATTACGGAAACCGTTTTCATACCAGCCCAAAGAGCGGATACCGACTTTGACGAATTTGTCGGCGATCGATTGACCGATTTCACCGTCGAGAACACGGTAGCATGATTCACGATCCTTGAATAAAAACGGTAAATTAAAGAGTTTGACCTGGGGAATGAAGTTCCCCATCGGTCCAGTTGAAGTAAGGGTCATCTCCAGAGAGCCGAGCTGCAGACCTTCGACCATATCCCTCTCAGAACCAAGCTGGGCCGCCGGAAATACCTGGACTTCGATCTCACCACCGCTTTCTTTGGCAACGATATCACCGAAGTACTCCGCGGCCTGATTATAGATATGACTCGGCTGTGTGGAAGTACCGAGTTTAATCACTGTCTTGGCGTACCCTGTCGTCGAAACAGCAATAACTGCAAACAATGACGCTACTACAGTTGCCAACGCTTTCTTGCGCATAACTTCCTCCTTCATTTGATTAAGCTACCTACACTTTCGCCAAACCGTCCCCCACGCGTGCCAAACGATTTTTTTCCTCTCTGGCCCCTTGTACCAGGCCAGGGTAGGGATGATGGCGCCTCTGCCCTGAAGGGCAAACAGGCAAGGTGCCCGCAAGGCATCATCACCCGGGCCTCAGGAAAACATCGTTTATGGTTCGAGAATCGGGAAGGTATTGGCACCTTGTGGCATGACCGTCACTTTCGGCATGTTTTCCCCACACTTCTCATACGCCATCTCAAGGGCCTCCTCAATGGAGGTCACCCCCTGTATGCCCGCTTTTCGGGCAATGTCTACATTTTCCTCCTTGGTTACCATGATTATGGTGCCTTTGCTGCTGTATTCGATCTGTCGTACCGCTACCCACCCGGAAATAAGAAAATCGGCTCGTACCGCCTTTTCCATGGCCAGGGGATTGGGAAAGTCAAACCAGTCGAAAAATTCACGCGGCTCCTGTATATCTGGACACTCAGCCAGGAGAATAACAACCCCTCCGGGTTTCATCGCATAGACCGCATTGTCTATGGTCTTCTGCGACTGGTATAGATTGATATCCTTGGGATAGCCGCCGGTGGAGGCTATGACGATATCGGCCTGTTCCCTGATCGGTACCCCGAAAATGTCATCGACCATCTTCGTTGCCGCAAGCCAGGCAGAAACCCAGTTACCGGTAAAAATGCCGGTAATGTCGCCGTCCAGATTCGGCACAACGTTGACAATGAAGTCAGGTTGAATGAAGGCAGCCGCCTCCATCATATCTTCATGGGCCGGATTACCACTGGTTTTCATGTTTGCCGCCAGTGGGCTCGACCCCTCGCCGACATTTTTCTGCATTGCCCACATGTGGCACTGCTGGATGGTCTTCAAAGAAGCAACGCCCGGCATGACGCTCTTGCGTCCGCCACCGTAACCCACCATGTAATGATAGATAACCCCGCCGGTGAGAATGACCCTGTCGGCTTCAGCGACGATGGCGTTAATCGATACTTCCGTATCGCGGCTGGTCTTGCCGTAGTACACCATATTGTCACTGTCCCAGGCATCGTGGTTGAGTACCTTGACGCGCTGGCATATTTCTTTGGTACATATTTCCTCAAGCTCAGCCTGGGTGTTCTGACGATGAGCGCCAACGGCAATAAGTATGGTGATATCTTCTTCTTTGATTCCCGCTGCCACCAGATAGTCGATCAACACGGGCAAGGTCTGGTTGTTGCGCTGCCAGCCGCGTGTTATGTCGCTGACGGTAATGGCCACCTTCTCTCCGGCGTTCACTATCTCCTTGAGCGGAGGACAGTCGATCGGGTGATCAAGGGCGTGCAGATAGGCCTTTTTCAGATCTACGGGAGGCTTGCGATTTCTGCCCTGCAGATGATACAGCACCTGCTCTTTGAGTAAAGAAAAGGTTACTGCTTCTTTACCGATGTTGAGAGTAAAATCAACGTTTTCCATTTCCTGCTCCCACCGACCGCAGATGGTCGATGTCTGTTAGAGTTTATTGGCCTCGTCCTCAATCATGCGATAGACATGTTCCTCACCGGGAAAAGCACCGGTACGCACATCTTCGATGTAAGCCTTGAAGATTTTGGAAAATTCCTCGGCCATGTTGCCGTAGCGCTTGACAAACTTAGGTGTGAAGGCCTGAAAGAGACCGAGAATGTCGGAACAGATCATAACCTGTCCGTGACAGTCACCGGCTCCTATGCCATATACCGGTATGGGGATTTCTCTGATGATAGCCTGGGTGACTTCCGGCGGGACGCCTTCGACCAGAACCGCAAAAGCCCCCGCTTTGTACACCGCTCTGGCATCATCAATAATGGCTCTGGCAGAATCAGCAGTCCGCCCCTGGGCGCGAAATCCGCCCTGGGCAGAAGAGCTTTGCGGAGTGAGACCAATGTGGCCCATGACCAACATACCGCCGTCGCTTATGGCCTTAATAATCGGTGCCACTCGTGTGCCCCCTTCGAGTTTGACACAGTCGACGCTGGCCTCCTTATAGAAACGGACGGCATTGCGACAGGCATCATCAATGCCGCTTTGATACGCACCAAACGGCATATCCCCGATAATAAACGTATTGGCGGCACCGCGGCGTACCGCCTCGGTATGGTAAATACACTGATCCATGGTCACCGGCACCGTACCGGCATATCCGTAGACGGCCATACCAAGGCTGTCGCCAACGAGCAGCATGTCCATCCCCGCCTCTTCGGCCAGTTGCGCCATGGTGTAGTCATATGCGGTGAGCCACACCGCCTTCTCATCTTTGTCTCTCATTTCCTGGAGATCAAATCGCGTCAGTTTCTTTTTCAATTGAGCTTCTCCTCTATGTTGTGATACTTTTTTCGCTGTTGTCATCGCTGCCATCCCTCTGACAGCACCGCAGCACAGCACCTTTCTTTTTGAGTGCCTGACGCATGGCAGAAGATGGCAGACAATCTGAGATAATTTCGGCCTTCCTGTCGACCTCAAAAGCCTGGAAAAAGGCCACCTGACCGAATTTGCTGGAGTCCGCAAGAATCAGGACTTTGTTGGCTGCTGCTACCATATGCCGTTTGATAGAGGATATTTCAAGGGATGTATCGTAGCAGGAGGTATCGTTGAGGGCATGTATACCCATGAGGGCGACATCAACTTTCAAATGCTGCAGGAAACCGGTTCCGGGTTCGCCGACGAGACTGTACGAGCCGGCACGAATGGTGCCCCCGCAAACGATCAGACGCACGCTGGCGCAGGGTGCAAAAAGCTCGCTAATTCGGAGATCATTGGTAACTACGGTGAGACGAAGCTGTCGTTTTACTGCAAGCCGTGCCGCTTCAAGTACCGTAGTGCTTGAGTC
>Ga0102946_1000842_pt1 | contig 10683 bp, 8 predicted proteins | sample SalPon2A_A_D1_MG_FD_78209 | JGI IMG/M metagenome (GOLD analysis project Ga0102946, IMG submission 78209) | Soil microbial communities from South San Francisco under conditions of wetland restoration - Salt Pond MetaG R2A_A_D1_MG | ecosystem: Environmental > Terrestrial > Soil > Wetlands | place... | reverse complement strand
TTGGAATGCCAAGTTTACCAAGTTTTGCATGTATTCCAATGACTCTGGGAATTATGTGCTGGCTGAGCTAGGTCAAAACTAGTAGAAGGAAATATAAGCTGCGCACAACCAAATAGGCTGTTGGAAAAGAGGATCTGAAATATTGATATGATCCAGTAACGTGAAGATTTAACGGATTAGCTTTGGTATTTCACCTTATACATGGAATTTGTGTTGGTAAGATAATTTAAAGATTTTATCCATATCTGAGATTGAATTCCATTCGTTAGAATATTTTTGCTTGATCTCGTGTATTAGGATGTTGGCTATTGACCCGTTGGGCGGTTGAATTGCCAAAGGAGTTCGGATGTCGGTGAATCAGAAAACTATTGATATCCTCGGTGACTACGCTGGTTTTTTTGCTTTACAGGCTGAACGGCTTCTAAAACTTGGCATTGATATAGACGGTTTAGAAGTCGGTCACTTGGCGTTTCGCACTGAGACCCTTGAGGAATATCTCGTTGTACGGGAGAAACTTGAATCGATAAGTTCAGCAAATGTCGAAAAAGCATGGAATGGCAGGCCAATATCTACTCTTGTTCTAAAAGAGCCACTTCAATTGTCTCGACGCGCAATGACTTCACTGATAGAACTTATTCCGCCTGTTCATCGAAGCGTCTATAAAATGGGCATGGAACATTTAGGCTTTGTGCTTGGAGATGATTTCGAGAGATTTGGGAAGTCGAATTCCGATAAATTTTCGGGACAACAGAGCCAAGGAGAATTTAACCAGCCTTACTTCATAACTTTTCCAGACCATACGGGTGTAAAATTCCATCGATATTCATTGCAGCAGGTACGTATTCTGGAAGGAAGCCATTACGATGGCTTTTATCATGTGATTGATTAAAGCGGCGCAGCACTCTCAAACCCTTCTAAAACAAAACACCGCCTAATATATTTTTTTAGCCGAATGGCTACTTTTCCGTTTATAGAAATTGGTCGTTCCTTTGACAGTGCAGGCCAAATGCGCCTTGATTGACTTGCCCTATAAAGTCTACAAAAATGCCTTCGTTACGATCTTGAACTCGCAGCGAGAGTTAGCTTATGGGACTTTCCGCCTGTGTTATAACCATGATTACAATGAAAATAAAAATCCAGCTTATTTCCGTTTCAATGGCACAGGTTGGTCGTATTATGGGGGATTTTGGAATGCCAAGTTTACCAAGTTTTGCATGTATTCCAATGACTCTGGGAATTATGTGCTGGCTGAGCTAGGTCAAAACTAGTAGAAGGAAATATAAGCTGCGTACAACTTTGAAGGGTGTTGAAAAACTGGTTCTGAAATAGTGATATAATTAATTATTGTGAAGTTTTTAACGGATAAACTTCAGTATTTCACTTTATACTCGGTATTTGTGTTGATAATGTCCCTGTAAATTACTTTATCCAAATGAGATATCGATTTTGAATCAAATAAGATGATTTTAGCGGATTTCGCGCATTAAAATGTTGGGTTATCAACCAGTTGGGCAGAATGAGAATGTTTGAATAGGGAAGATAAGCAAAATCACTGGAGATTCTTTAATGATAGATATTTATTCCACAGAATTCATTATTAGGATTTGTATAGCCGCATTGCTTGGTGGTGTTCTTGGTTTTGAAAGAGAAATTCATGGCAGGCCAGCAGGACTGCGAACCCACTTTTTGGTCAGCCTGGGTGCTGCTGTATTTATGATGCTATCACCATATGTGGCTAAAATGGAACCAGAGATAATAGGAGATCCAGGCCGTATAGCAGCCCAAATAGTTTCAGGGATTGGATTCCTTGGTGCAGGAGCAATTGTTAAGGAAGGGGTTTCGATTCGTGGACTAACTACTGCGGCCTCACTCTGGGTCGCTGCAGCTATTGGTATGACCACTGGAGTAGGCAGCTATAAGGGAGCAATCGCTGTGAGTGGACTAGCGTTGATAGCCTTAGAACTGTTACCTCACATCGAGACAATTTTCAAAAAACAATCGTACTGGGTATTGGAAGTAATTATTCCTTTGGAAGCCGGTGTAAGTAACATTCTGGATACAGTAAAAAAACAGAAGGTACGGGTACTTCAATGTGATCAGGATCGAGATTATGAGAATGATACTCTAAAGATTACTTTGTTAATTCGGATATTTCACAGAGATGTAACCGATAAGCATGCTCATGGGATTGTGGAAGCCATTGAGCAGCTTGATATTTCGCTCAAAAAAATCGTGTGGCGATCTCGGTGAATATTGTAAGTAGAATAACACTCTGCCCAACACGGCGTGCAGCTGACGCCGGGATTCTCACCGTTAAAATGGGTTGGTTCTAGCTTTGGAATTTTCCGTTTCGTAAGCGAATCCAGTCCCACCCGCTGCAGCTGACGCTGGCCGTTAGATGTCAAGTAAAAAAATAACTAAGCATAATAACCATTGTGTTCACTCATGCTGGAAAAAGGCCGTGAAATCAGACCTTGTTTTTGTTCTCTCAAAATGCTAATCTGATCTCAGTGAACATATTTCGTTTAGAGATTGGTATGTTCGCTGTTTTTGGATATATGAAATTCGTTGATCCAACCCGTGATTGGATGAATTGGTGGCTTTGGCCCAGCGACTGAACTTTTGAATATATCTGTTACTCTATATTTATTCCAACTTCAAATGATTTTTCCCCGGTGTTAATTTTACTTACATTGAACTTTGGTTGTGCGCAGTTTCTTATTAATTTTGTGAGTTTATCTGGGGAGTTTGATCGTCTTGTGTTTCTCGCTGGCGCAAGACCCGCCCGGTGTAAAACCAGAGCAGCACAGCCCCGACCCAGGTCAGCCGCTGACCGAGAGCCAGGGTGGATGAGAGTGCCAGTGGCAGACCAATTAACCCGCCTCTGAGCACCCATTTGAATAGTTTTGTAATCTTTTTGGGCTGTTTCATTGTGATTCCTTAGGGCTGGAAGCGGTTCCTGCCGCAGCCAGGATCAAGCAGTTTCACATGCTACAACCCAAAGTTGAGGGTTTAGTTGCTTCGCCCCCATATTCCTAACAAGATTGTTGAGACTTGCTGTTTAATCCAGGTTGTATCCAATTTGATGTAGTTTTCGTCCGATCAATTTCACCGCTTGCTTTTTTTGGATGGTAGTGAATTCATTCTGCCATTTGAAATTCATATTGGGCAGGGATTTCGGCAGGCGGGCGATAAAGCGCTCGTCTGTTTTCCATTCCAAAAAGTCAGCTAGGCAGCGGATGGTTCCTTGCACATCCAGGCTCAAGTCTTCGTACCGGAATTCGATATAACGGTTTCCCAGCATCGGAGCGACCTGCACGATCTCATCATGTACTCGTTTCCAATATTCTAGGAAAAGAGGGATTGGGTCCGTATCCATTTCACCTGCTGTTTTGTTCAACCACCAGATCCCGATGTCTCGCCACCATTTCTCTTTCACCAATGAGCGGGCAACCGCCCTCCCGTCTCGCACAATGTGGACAAAACGGGCATCCGGAAAAATGCTGTTCAGCAGGTGCAGGCGGCGGTTGTTGGCCGTCTGTTTGGAAATGAAGGTCTTTTTTCCCGTGTATTTCAAGTGTGCGGCGATTGCCTGGCGGAGTTTGGCGGCTTGTTCGGGGAAATCTTTTTCTTCCGCCATGTCCGTATTGAACGGCACCCCACACATTTCATGATAGATTTCCTCGCCTTCGTTGGGGCGAATGGTCAATTTGGAGCCTTTTTGGAAGATGATGTTTTGTTTGATGAGTTCGCCAATACCGGGCATATCGATCAGCCTGTGGAGTACGGCGGTCTGGGGAAAAGTCCGGAAGAAATTGGAATAATTCGAGAACCAGGTTACATCCGGGTGTGTGGCGAACATATTGTAGAATACAGTGGTACCGGAACGAGCAACACCTATGATGAAGACCGGTTTTTCAATTTTTAAGAGGTCCATTACATTCCCTTTTCCGGCTGTCAGATCTCAGCCGGGAATTTTTTTGTATTCAGTTGCCGGGTGGAGCGAGTAATTGGGGAGGTTACGGCGTTTGGATAACAATTAACCTTATCACGTTTATTAATTTTATCTTATTTCTCCAAAATATCCAATAGTGAATTTTGGGAAGTGGCAATTTAGGTGAGTATTGAACCCTTTTTTGTGTTTCTACGCAGAGCGTAGAAACGAGAGGGTATAGGAAATTCTCGTTCCTGCGTTCCAGCGTGGGAACGTTACTACGCCATTTTAGACACTTTCAATTATTGGAATTGTTTCACCTGAGGGGGCTTATGCGCGCCGGGCCTGCTCTTTTTCTACCAGGGTCAGAATTTGTTGGGCAAGATCACGCCCCAATATAAACCAGGGTTGGGGGTCTTCATCGGTTTTTTCATCCTCGCTTCTCTTGCCGAGCATCCCGGTATATTGGCCGATCAGGCGGACCGCGCTGGTGGCTTTGGCTCCGTTATCCTTATCCAGGGCGATTTCTGCCTGAACGGCGAGCAAATGCGCGACGGCTTCCTCAATCGAGGCTGCTTCCAGCCCCATCGCTTGGACGGCTTCCATGATCCGCTTTTCGGCTTCGCCCATGGCGCTGTGGACAGGGCTCTCTTTTTCAGGCAGCCAAAGGTTGAGTGGGGCGGGGACTGGGGCGGACTCCTCCACCGTCTCTCTGGCGACCCATTTCCCGGTGGCGCAGTCGCGGTAGCGGCCGGAACCATCTCGCCAGACCTCGCGGTCGTCTGCCAGTTTGAGCTTTGCGCGTGCGTCGTCTGTCATACGTTTTCCTCCCTATAACGGTATTGTGGAAGAGGCGGATATTAGCCGCCTCTCTGTTTGCTCTATTTATTCAGTAAGATTGTACATCCGCCTGCTGGTTTACTTCCCCCCCGGCGGTGAAATGTCAACGGGAATGACAAGGAATTAGTTTTTGTATCTTTCGATCAGGGTATCCCGAATGCGGAGGGCAGTTTTGCCGTCCCATAGATCGGGCTTGACGCCATCCGGCCAGTCGCCGCGCATCGCCTTATGAAAGTTTTCCATCAGCGTGTCCGCATTGACCAGTTTATTGGTGCCTTCCGTCAGGGTGACCGGGCGTTCGGTGTTGTCGCGCAGGGTCAGGCAGGGGATGTTGAGGTAGGTGGTTTCTTCCTGGATGCCGCCCGAGTCGGTGATGACCAGCCGGGCGCTGCTGACCAGCTTCATAAACGGCAGGTAGCCGAGAGGTTCGACCAGGTGCAGGCCGGGGGTGTCGGCAAATTTTTCGTACAAACCAAATGCTTCAAGCTGTTTTTTAGTGCGGGGGTGCAGGGGGAAGACCAGCGGAAGTTCAGCGCAGATTTCGGCCATGGTGGCTGTGATGGCGGTCAGCTTTTCTTTGTGGTCGACATTGCTGGGGCGGTGCATGGTGACCACGCCGTAGCTGCGTGCGGCCAGCCCCATATCATCCAATATGGTGTTGGCTTCGATCTTTGGGCGCATCATTTCATAAGAATCCATCATGATGTTGCCCACCCGCACGATCTTCTCGGCGGGGATGCCTTCGCCGTGCAGGTGCTCATCCCCGTCTGGGGAGGGGGTCCACAGGATATCGCTGAGAGCATCGGTCACGATTCGGTTGATCTCCTCCGGCATACGGCGGTCGGAGCTGCGCAGGCCGGCTTCCAGATGGGCGACCTGCAAATGCAGTTTTTTGGCGGTGATCGCCACGGCCATTGTCGAGTTTACATCCCCAACCACGACCACCAGATCGGGCGGGGCTTCCATGCAGACCTTTTCGTATCCCAGCATGACTTTGCTGGTCTGTTCGGCGTGGGTGCCGGAGCCGACATTTAAGAAGACATCCGGTTCGGGCAGCCCCAGGTCGTTGAAGAAGGCTTCAGACATGTTGTAGTCGTAGTGCTGGCCGGTATGGATCAGCACCGGCTGAATCCAGTCCTCAGTCTTGAGGGCGTGGTAGAGCGGGGCGATCTTCATATAGTTGGGTCGGGCGGCCACGATCAGGTGGATTTTGAAAAGTTGTGAGTCGGTCAATGGTTTCTCCGGGCAGTTCTTGGTTTTTGTGCCGGTCAATTATAACAAGGAAAACGGATTTCTTGAGCCTTCAGCTAACAAGGGGGAGGGTTATTCTGCCGCCTTCATTTTCCGAAGATCCCTCTCGTGCTCCACCGCCTCCCATTCCTCCTGGCGCCGTTCTTCCAGGATGACGGTTGGGTCGCTCTCGCCGACGTACTCTAGGGCGCGTGCCCGTGAATAGCCCAGCTCGCGCACAGCCTGAGCCGCCGCGCCAATCCGGGCGACCTTATCGGTCGGGATATCGGTAGTCAGCTCGACTTCCAGATACAGGTCTTCAGGGTCGAAGTTGGCGGGGTCCAGCACGATCTGTTCACCGGACGAACCGCGTCCCAGGCTGTAAGCGGCTACCGGCCGGCCATCTATCGCGATCCAGTCCAGCATCTGTGAAAACATGCCAGCTAGGGCTTGTTCGGCTAAAGCTTTGTACGGGTTCAAGCTTTTCAGCCCGCTCTGGGTAGCCAGGTTCAGGGTGGCAAAAGCTGCGCTGGGTGGGAAGTCGGCGGTTTGCAGCACCCGCGGCACGGTGCTCTTGTCGATCCGGCTGCCAATCCGGTCGGCGATAGCGGCCAGGCTTTCGTCCATCTTTGGGGGCAGCATGGGGCTGATGTTGTGTCCCGGTGGGACGTAGGCCGCTCTCCCTGGTTCGCCGTAATCGATCTCAACATTGCCGGTTGGACCTTCCACCTTCAAGCGCGGCGCGGCGGCGTAGGCGATCACCTCGCTGGTCAGTAAGGTTTCGAGGATGTTTTGGGTATCCCACTGCCCGGACTGGTACACCGAATACAGCAGGGGGACGCGCTGATGAGCGGGGGTTTGCGCCAGGGTTGTGCCGCCGACTTTGGCTACCCAGGGCAGAAAGTCCAGCCCATGGGCCTGCCGCACAATTTCGCAGGTAGGCAGACTGTCCTCCAGAGCAGATTCCGGCAGCACAGCCGATGGGTCTTCGTGCAGGGTTACCCACACCACCCGGTGCTCCAGGTCCATGTAATCGTACACGGTGGCGTAGCGCAGCGTGCCGCCGTTGTCCTCCTCCAGCGCGGCAGAGACCCGCCGGGCCTGTTTGCCCCAGAATCCAATCACCTCTGCTGCCGGCATGACACGGCGCAGCAGCACGGCTTCCGTCATCCAGTCCGAACAGCGCACATGCACCTGGCGCGGGTTGCGCACCAGCAGGGCAAATGCGCCGCCGCGCCGGGCTGCCCGGAGCTGTTGGGTACTGCCCCCGGCCGCCTCCACGGCCCGAATCTGGTGAGGCAGATAGACCACCTGGGCGATGACCTCGTCATACATCAGCGCGCTCAACACAATATCGCTGAGGACGGAGGCCTGCCTGCGGCGGTTGGCCTGGTGGAACAGCCAGCCGAGGGCGCGCTCAATCTGGTCGGCCTCAGTTTTGCGTGCTTCGCCGGCTCCCATGGGCTGCACTTTGATGCGCGGTCCAATCGCGCTCAAGGCCCGCACCCCGGCTCGGAGGGCGTCGTGCGGATCGGTGCTGACGACTTTATGCATCCAGCGCAGGTCGGCGATCTCCTCCGGCAGCTGCCAGCGGCCCTGCCACATTGCTTCCATGGCGGCCTGCATCTGGTTCTTTTCTTCGTCCTGGCGCACCATTTGGCTGGCCAGTCCCTGGTAATGATCTAAACTTTTCATGGTTTTCCTCCCTGGAATCGGTCCAATTTTGTATTGGATAGTTGATTTTTATAGGTGTAATCAAAAGTTGAAGATGATGCCATTCTGTTCCCACGTACGAGCATGCATGCTAAAGCATTGGAACAAGCACATTCTTCCTCGCTGTGATGCTCCAGCGTCGCAGCGTAAAATTTAACTCAGCATACGCATCAACCAAAGAAACTGGTGAGACTACATTGTATACATTTACAGAATTTAATCGCACCTGCTTTTAATCGTTTTTCACCATTTTTAGTCGAATGGCGTATAATCCAGTTATGATCTCCTTACTGCTCAAGCGGTTTGGCAAATTCATTACCGTCAGTATGATCTCTCTGGGTGTTGCCGCCTCCTCGCTGTTGATTACCACACTGCTCAATTATATTTTCCGTTTGGAATTGGGTTCTGGAGGTCTTGCTATCAGTTTTATTCTGCCGCTTATAATGTCTTTCCCCTTATCGTTTTTGGAAATGAATACGATTGCCAAATTGGAGACTGCCCAGGTGGAGCTGGAAAAGCTGGCAACCACCGATCCCCTCACCGGCGTGCCTAATCGGGGGCATTTCTTCACGCTGGCAGAGGACATTCTCCTGAATGCCCCTCCAGCTCAATCGGTTGGCCTGGCGATCATCGACATTGACCGCTTCAAGCTGATCAACGATCGATATGGGCATTTGGCCGGGGACGAAGCTTTGCGCAGCATTGCCCAAGCCATCCATATCCACGTGCGTCCCGGTGACTTGTTCGGACGTTTTGCCGGTGACGAGTTCATTCTGCTGTGCCCGAATACCACCAGAACGGAAATCATGGAATTGACCCATTACCTGCTTCAGCATGTCCAGACACTGTCTGCCGGGGAGGATACTGAAACCCGCCTCTCGGCTACAATGGGGGTCACGACGGCCATCCCCGGGATGGCCTCCCTGCCGGAGCTGATTGCCAAAGCAGATACAGCCTTGCTGAAAGCCAAACGGGAAGGCGGCGGTCGGGTGCTGTACGCCTGAATTTTCATTCTCAGCCTTATGCCCGTCCTAGCCGGGCAAAGGGGTTGGCTGTTTTCTTTTTGTTTGATTGCCCTTCCACCAAATGCGGCATACCAACGTACAGCATCCAATACACCGCGTCCAGGGTGTCATCGTGCGCGCCCTGCGGCCAGCGCGCCCATTCCTGCTTGAACGCTCGGATGAAAGGGGTTTCCACATCTGCCACCCAGGCCCGCCGGAACTGGAACAGCGGCGCCATCCCCCGCTCGAAACGCTCGCCCTTGCTTTGACCGGTCTTCATTGGCCAGATCGGCAGGTTGGAACTGCGCAGCATCAGGTTGTAAAATTCTTCTCCTTTACCTAACGCTTCGACACCGATCAGCTCGGTAGTTGGGTACAGCTCGCCCAACTGCTTGAGCTTGTATTCAGCCTCGCCCTGCGAGATGCGGCCCCGGTAGCCGTCCACCAGTACCACGCCCGCACCGCCCGGCAGCGCCCGGCCAATCGCGACCGCGAAGTAATCCCGCTGGTTGGCGGTCAGTTTGTCGGCGGTGGAGGCGTAATCCACGCCCATCACCACCGGCCAGTCGGGGGCGATCTTTGCGGCCGGATAGGGATTCAACCACTCCCGCTGCAGGTGTGCCCCGCTGGCGGCGGCCAGGTCCAGCAGGTACATGCGGGAAAACTCAATCTCGCCGGATTCCTGCCGCCGCCGCTCAATTTCTTCCTCAGAGAATCGCTCCGGCCAGACCGGCTTGCCCTCCCGCACTGCCGGGGTGACTACCGATACATAGCGCCCGGTGGCTTTTAGATACGCGAGGACGTCTGCCTCCACCCAGGGCGTCCCGACCACGACCACCCAGGTCTCTGCTGTGACGGTCGGCAGGATGGTGCCGGTCAGCACTTGCCGGGTCATTTCCAATTCTTTAGCGGAGCGGGTGTTGTTCTCGTCGTGGATGTCGTCGATCAGCAGCACACCGGTGGGGTGTTTGCCGATCACCGAGCGGGATTTGTAGCCTAACCCAAGCAGGGTGGGGTCTTTGCCTTTTTTCTGGGCGCACAGCTTGCGCCAGGCATCGTAGTCCATGCTGGTATCAACGATTTCGTACCCCTTGTGTCCCCAGGATTGGCTGCGGTCTGGGCGAATATGCGGGAAAACCGCCTGCCAACCCTCATTGTTTTCGATCAGGTCACTGATCTGCTGGCAGGTATCTTTGGCCGCCGGGTCGCTGACCTGGAGCACCAGGTTGGCGGCGGATGGGGCGTGCCCGATCTTGAAAGCGACCCAGGCCACGCTGAGCGTGCTGGTTTTGCCGGAGCCGCGAAAAGCCTCAATGATCACGCCTTTCCCCTCGTCTGCGGCTGAGTAGATCCCCGGCAGCCATTCGTGCTTTGCATGGGGCGGCAGCTCGCGGCCGTACACCAGCCGGTAGAAACAGCTAAACCCTTCTGGGGTATCCTCTGTGCCGGCGATCTCTGCCCGGCACCACCCAGCCAATGCATCCAATTCCTCCGCTGTCAGGCTGCTCAGAAATTCAGCTAGTTGTATCCGATGAATCATGTCCCCCTTTATAAAGCAAAATCCCCTGAATTGACCGGGGTGCCCGATCAACCAAGGGGACTGCTTATTTGGTCATCAACGCCCCCTGTGATTGACCTGCCGGCAATCGAGCTTTGCTTGTTAGAGCCTTGCTTGTTCGAGCTTTGCTCGACCACTCAGCCTGGCGCGGAGATTTCACACAGCGATCACACAGCACAATTGCGCCAGTTTATTTTATGATTTGGTGTGGTGTTTTGCATGCAAAACACCTGTTTTTTTTCTCGTGCCGATGCTCTTCGTCGGCACGGAAAACCCATTATTTGGTGCCAGCCCAGGAGTATGCTTGCTATAGGACGGACATCAGAATAACCAGGCTTTGCCGAGATTGAATCACCCTTGAACCCAGCGGTTGTCGTAGCGCGGTTTGTACGGGCCGGTGTCTT
>Ga0102946_1000841_pt1 | contig 10705 bp, 12 predicted proteins | sample SalPon2A_A_D1_MG_FD_78209 | JGI IMG/M metagenome (GOLD analysis project Ga0102946, IMG submission 78209) | Soil microbial communities from South San Francisco under conditions of wetland restoration - Salt Pond MetaG R2A_A_D1_MG | ecosystem: Environmental > Terrestrial > Soil > Wetlands | place... | reverse complement strand
GGCGTCAATGGCGGAATGTACATGTAAATAAAAAGGCTTTTTTATAGCCGTAACTAAAACACAGGAGGAAATTATGGCTTCAATTGAAGAACGTGTAAAGCAAATCGTTGCTGAGCAACTGGGTGTTGATGAGGATCAGGTCACTAACGAGGCCGCCTTCATGGACGATCTTGGTGCAGACTCTCTCGATACCGTTGAACTGGTCATGGCTCTCGAAGAGGAGTTCGATATTGAGATTTCCGATGAGGACGCCGAGAAAATTCAAAAAGTTCAGGACGCTGTAGATTACATCAGCAAGTCTGCCTGATAGTTTTTTTGGCGGCGCCTTTTCGGCGCCGCCAAACTCTTAACGACTGTACTGCCATTGGCAGTCATGTGTTTTTACTCCACTCAAAGGAATAATTCCTATGCGCAGAGTTGTGGTTACCGGTGTCGGATTGGTCTCCCCGCTAGGAACTGGTGTCGACAAAAACTGGGATGCCTTGATGGCGGGAGAGTCTGGTCTTGGTCGGATAACAAAATTTGATCCATCCGATCTGCCGACCCAAATTGCAGGCGAAGTAAAAGATTTCAACGCCGAAGACTATATCGATAAGAAAGAGATCAAGAAAATGGATCTCTTTATTCAGTATGGACTGGCTGCCAGTGAAATGGCGCTGAATGACTCCGGGCTGATAATTGACGACGAAAATGCCGAACGTGTCGGTGTGCTGGTTGGTTCAGGTCTTGGTGGTCTCCCTACAATTGAAAAATATCATTGTGCGATGCTGGATCGGGGTTACAAAAAAATTACCCCATTCTTCATCCCTATGCTGATTATAAATCTCGCTCCGGGACATATCTCTATGCGGTTCGGTGCAAAAGGGCCTAACCTGTCATCCGTCTCTGCATGTGCGTCCGGGACCCACTCGATTGGCGATGCTTACCATACAATTGCCAGGGGCGATGCCGATGCCATGTTCGCCGGTGGTACTGAATCGACGATTACTCCCTTGGCTATCGGTGGATTTAACGTCATGAAGGCTCTCTCCACGCGTAATGACGATCCGCAGGGTGCCAGCCGACCCTTCGAGAAGCATCGTGACGGATTCATCATGGCGGAAGGAGCTGGCATCTTGATTCTCGAAGAATACGAGATGGCCAAGCAGCGTGGTGCTAAAATTTATTGCGAAATCATCGGCTATGGTGCCAGCAGTGACGCACATCATCTGACCCAACCTGCTCCCGGTGGTGAAGGTGCTGCGCGCTGTATCAAAATGGCACTCAAGAATGCCGGAATAAATCCGCAGGACGTTGATTATATCAATGCTCATGGCACCTCCACCCACTTTAATGATCTCTATGAGACAATGGCGGTCAAGAGCGCATTTGGCGATCATGCCAGTAAAGTGATGATCAGTTCGACCAAGAGTATGACCGGCCACGGCTTGGGCGCAGCTGGTGGTATTGAAGCAGCTTACTGTGCGTTGGCTATGGAGCGCGGTTCTGTGCCGCCGACCATCAACTACGCTGAACCTGACCCTGATTGCGATCTTGATTATGTTCCGAATGAGGCTCGTCAGGTCGAAGTGAAGGTTGCTCTGTCAAACTCCTTCGGTTTTGGCGGTACCAATGGAACCTTGGCTTTTCGCAAAGTTTGAGGTAACTGAATGTACGTAATCGCAAGTGATCATGGCGGGCTTGAACTGAAAGAGGCGATTGTTAAACTCTTGGCGGAGCGTGGTTTGCCTCACTCTGATATGGGACCGATCAATCTTAATTCGGTTGATTACCCTGATTATGGAGCGAAAGTTGCGGGAGCTGTTTCTACTGGTGAAGCAGAGTCGGGCATCCTGATCTGCGGAACCGGCATCGGAATGTCTATTGTTGCTAACAAATTTCAGAATGTACGTGCGGCTCTTGTGCATGACCCCTTTACCGCACAAATGGCAAAAGAACATAACAACGCTAATGTTCTGGTGTTGGGTGGACGCATTCTTTCGGTTGCTCAGGGTGTTGAGCTGGTTAAGGTTTGGCTCGATACCAGGTACGAAGGGGGGAGGCATCAGTTACGCCTCGACAAGATTCATCTGTGCGAGCAGGCCCAGAGGTCCTGAGTTTCTTTTAACCCAATAAATACGGGGCAGGCTGTTCGGCCTGCCCCGTATTTTTCATATTTATAGCCAAGACCGGAGGACAGCATGTCGATTCAGAATAATCTCTCATCATTCGATCCCGAAATCGCCGCAACCCTGTTTCGGGAAACCGAGCGTCAGGAATATAACCTGGAATTTATCGCCTCGGAAAACTTTGTCAGTGAAGCGGTGCTGGAAGCGCAGGGCTCAATCATGACCAACAAGTATGCCGAAGGCTATCCGGGCAAGCGTTATTATGGTGGTTGCGAAGTGGTCGATGAAGCCGAGCAGCTGGCAATAGATCGCGCCAAGGAACTGTTCGGCGCCGAACATGCCAACGTTCAGGCTCACTCCGGTTCTCAGGCTAATATGGCCGTCTATATGGCCGTTTGCAATCCTGGAGATACTGTGTTGGGAATGAACCTGGCGCATGGTGGTCACCTGACTCACGGATCCCCGGTTAATTTTTCCGGTAAGCTCTACAATATAGTAGCTTATGGCGTCAAAGAAGAAACAGGCACGATCGATTACGAAGAAGTTGAACGGCTGGCCAAAGAGCACAAACCGAAGCTGATCGTCGTTGGCGCCAGTGCATATACCCGTACCATCGATTTTCCTGCTTTTCGCCGCATTGCCGATGAGGTTGGAGCGGTCGTGATGGTTGATATGGCCCATATCGCCGGCCTGGTTGCAGCTGGTGAGCATCCCAATCCGGTTCCCTATGCCGAGTTCGTGACCACCACCACCCACAAAACCTTACGTGGCCCTCGTGGCGGTATGATTCTCTGCACCGAAGAGTGGAGCAAAAAGCTTAACAGCAATATCTTTCCTGGTATTCAGGGTGGTCCTTTGATGCACGTCATCGCTGCCAAGGCCGTAGCTTTCAAAGAAGCACTTTCTCCCGAGTTCAAGAATTACGCTGCCCAGGTGGTTAAAAATGCTAAAAAACTGGCCGATGAGCTGGTCAAGCGTGGGTTCAATCTGGTTTCCGGTGGTACCGATAACCATCTGATGCTGGTCGATTTCACCGGTACCGAAATTACCGGTAAGGTGGCCGAAGCGGTACTGGAAGAGGCGGGCATCACCGTGAACAAGAATGCCGTACCTTTTGATACCCGTTCCCCTTTCGTCACCAGCGGTATCAGGATCGGAACCCCGGCGACCACCACACGTGGATTAAAAGAGCCAGAGATGGTCAGAGTCGCCGAGTGGATTGACCGGGCGCTGAAGAACATTGGCAACGCTGAAGAGCTGGCCATGATCAAGGCTGAAATCAAAGAGCTCTGTTTGCAGTTCCCCCTTTACGCACATCGCTTGAAGTAGGGGATGGCTATGCGACCGACCTGGGATGAGTATTTCATGCAGATCGCCAAGCTGGTTGCCACTCGGTCGACCTGTATGCGTCGTCAGGTTGGTGCGGTCCTGGTCAAGGATAAAAATATTCTGGCGACGGGTTACAACGGTGTTCCCACCGGCATCACCCACTGTGAAGTGACTGGTTGCCTGCGAGAACAGATGAATGTTCCTTCAGGCGAACGGCATGAGCTCTGCCGCGGTTTGCACGCAGAGCAGAATGCCATTATCCAGGCCGCCAGACATGGCGTCAATATCGATTCTGCGACTCTTTATTGTACGGATTCTCCCTGCATCATCTGCTCAAAGATGTTGATTAACGCGGGAGTTCGCAATGTGACATTCTCTCGCGGTTACCCCGATCAGCTTTCCATGGAGATGCTTGAAGAGGCCGGGATCGTATCTGTTCAGTTTGAAGGTAAAATGGAATGAATTGTCCCTTCTGCGGTCACGATGATACCAGGGTCGTTGATTCCCGCCTTGGAAAAGAAGGCAACAACGTTCGTCGCCGCCGCGAGTGTCCAGCCTGTGAACGTCGCTTCACGACTTATGAGCGGGTTGAGGAAATTCTTCCCTGGGTGATCAAAAAAGACGGTCGCCGTGAAGCCTTTGACCGCTCCAAAATTATCTCAGGAATGCAGCGCGCCTGTGAAAAACGACCGGTGTCCGTCGAGCAGATCGAAGCGATGGTCGATCAGCTGGAACGGTCTTTCCAGGAACAGGGTGAAAAAGAGCTCGATGCCAGTCTGATTGGCAAAGCAGTGATGGAAAAGCTGCATGATGCTGATGAGGTTGCTTATGTGCGGTTTGCTTCGGTCTACAGACAGTTTAAAGATATCAACGAATTTATGTCTGAATTGACAGATTTGTTGAAGAACTCGAATAATTGATATATTCATAGCTATTGATCTCCTGAATAGTTTTTTCGTACTGTGCCGAAATCGGCTGGAGGCGAGACGCATCCCCTTTCTTCATTGATGAAGCAAGGGGATTTTCTTTGCTTCTGTAAAAATGAAATCATTTCTTTGTGCGTCTCCCTGTTCCGTTTGATGCGAACAAAACATAAATGACTGTTCAGATTTGTTTCTCCTTTCACAGGAGACCGTTCTATTTTGAAATATGTCGACACAAAGCTGCTATTGCAATCTTCTGTCTGTTTGCCTATTGTTGGACGGCATTTATCTGCTTTGATTCCGGTCTATTGAAATGTCGAAAATAAATGAAAAATATATGTCACGAGCTCTGGAACTGGCTCGTCGGGGGGAAGGGCGAACAGCACCGAACCCACCGGTGGGGGCGGTAGTTGTCCATAATGGCGAGATCGTCGGTGAAGGCTTTCATCCCAAGGCCGGTGAACCGCATGCGGAGATTTTTGCCCTGAAACAAGCAGGTAAAAGTTCGCGCGGTTGTGAGCTCTACGTCACTCTGGAGCCTTGCTCGCATCAGGGGAAAACCGGACCCTGTGCAGATGCTGTTATAGCGGCCGGGATTACTCGTGTGTTTGTTGGTGTGCAGGATCCCAACCCGCAGGTTGGCGGACAGGGAATCAAGCGTTTGCGCACTGCTGGGATTGAGGTGGTCTGTGGTGTGCTGGAAGATGAATGTCGTCGACTGATTGCTCCCTTCGCACGTCATATCCTCAATGGCATGCCTTATACTATCTATAAAACAGCGATGACGCTGGACGGTAAGACTGCAACAGTAGCTGGCGATTCGAAATGGATTTCCGGTGAAAGCAGCCGTATGGAAGCTCATCACTTGCGGAACAGGGTTGAGGCGATCATGGTTGGCGTCGAGACCGTTCTGCAGGATGACCCTTTGTTGAATACACGGTTTCCTGAAGGTGGACGTGATCCGTTGCGGGTGGTGGTTGATAGCCAGTTGCGTACGCCGGTATCGGCAGCTATGTTAAGTCAGAACTCTTCAGCCGGAACATTGATTGCGACGACCTCTGCCGCTGATGTCGTTGCGCGTCAAAAGCTCGAGGTGGCTGGTGCTGAAGTCATTACTCTGCCCGAACATGAGGGAAGGGTGTCATTGCCTGCTCTCTGGTTGGAGCTGGGTCGTCGCAACGTTCAGACCTTGCTGCTGGAGGGTGGCGCAACGTTGGCCGGTACAGCGCTTCGTTCCGGTCTGATCGATCGGATGATGGTTTTTGTCGCACCTAAGATGATAGGCGGTTCAAGTGAATATGGAATCTTCCGAGGAGAGGGTTGCACTTTACTCGGCGATGCTGTGAAACTGGAAGATGTCCGTATGGAAACCTTTGATAACGATATTCTGATTTGCGGAGAAGTGGTCAAATGTTTACCGGACTGATTCAGGAAGTAGGCACGGTCAGAAAGATTGATCGGCGCGGCAGTTCTGCAATGTTAAGTATTGCTAGCAAACTGACAGATGATGACCTGCAACTGGGTGAAAGCATCGCGGTTAATGGTGTTTGTCTGACAGTGACCGGTTGGGATAGCAATAGCTTTACTGCTGAGGTTTCACCGGAATCTCTCGGTTGTACAACTCTGGGAGGTATTCAGCCTGGTTCATCAGTCAATCTGGAGCGTGCCTTGCGGCTCTGTGATCGACTGGGCGGCCATCTGGTCAGCGGTCATGTCGACTGTATTGCGAAAGTGAGAAAACGCTATCAGGATCATAATGCAGCCCGTTTTGAATTCTCCGTGCCGCAATCGTCCTTGCGCTATCTTGTCGAAAAAGGTTCGGTGGCGATAGATGGTATCAGCCTGACGGTTAATATCGTTAGCGCAGAGGGGTTTGAGGTGGCAATCATCCCTCATTCTCTGGAAAGGACCACCCTGAAAGATAAGAAAATCGGTGATCAGGTGAACATCGAAACCGATCTGATCGGTCGCTATGTTGAACGTTTGTTGGAACGAGGAAGTGAGGTTCCTGTTAAAGGCGGCCTGAATCTCGACTTTCTTGCTAAAAACGGTTTTCTGTGAGATAGTTTCCGGCTACGATAATTCCCCCTTATGGGCTTTAAAAAGGATCAGAAATGCCGATAGCAAAAATCGAAGCAGCTCTTGAGGACATACGCGCCGGAAAGATGGTTATTTTGTGTGACGACGAGGATCGCGAAAACGAAGGCGACCTGGTCATGGCTTCAGAGCTGGTCACCGCTGAAGCAGTCAACTTTATGGCCAAGGAAGGTCGCGGTCTGATCTGTCTGACTTTGACCGAGGATCGCGCCGATCATCTCGACTTGCCGTTGATGGTAAGTGATAACAGTTCCTCTTTTGGGACCGCCTTCACCATCTCAATCGAAGCACGAACCGGCGTGACGACCGGCATCTCCGCAGCAGATCGTGCCAGGACGATTCAGGTTGCTGTTGCCGATGAGACCACAGCGCGTGATTTGGCACGACCTGGTCATATCTTTCCGCTGCGGGCCAAGAAAGGTGGCGTAATGGTCAGAACCGGGCAGACTGAAGGTTCGGTCGATCTGGCACGCTTGGCTGGTTTGAAACCCTCAGGTGTGATTTGCGAGATTATGAACGAGGATGGCACCATGTCTCGGATGCCTGAGCTGAAGAAATTTGCTAAAAGGCATGATCTGAAGATTGTGACCATAGAGGATCTGGTCGCCTATCGGATGCGTAAGGAGCTTTTGGTCCACCGTGCCGCAGAAACGATTTTGCCGACGCCTTACGGGGGGGAGTACCGAGCGATCGTTTATGACAATGATGTCGATGAATCCAACCATATGGCCTTGATTAAGGGGGATTTGGATCCTGATCATCCGACCTTGGTGCGGGTTCATTCCGAGTGTTTGACCGGTGACGTATTTGGCTCCATGCGCTGTGATTGTGGGGATCAACTGCATGCGTCAATGAAGCGTGTCGACGAAGAGGGGGTCGGAGTTATTCTCTATATGCGTCAGGAAGGGCGTGGTATCGGGTTGGTTAACAAGTTGAGAGCCTATGCCCTGCAGGATAAGGGTCAGGACACGGTCGAGGCGAATGAGGCGCTCGGATTTAATGCTGACTTACGTGATTATGGAATTGGTGCTCAGATGCTGGCTGACCTGGGGGTTCGCAAGATACGTCTGATGACCAATAACCCGAAGAAGATTGTTGGTCTGGAAGGTTACGGTCTGGAGATCGTGGAACGGGTTCCTATTGAGATGGAGGCCCACGGCGGCAATATTAAGTATCTCAAAACCAAGAGGGAGAAGCTTGGTCACATGCTGGATAATCTTTAGCTGCAACAGAACCATTTTGTTGCACGATGATAGCGATATAACGATTTAACAGACAGGAGGAGAACATGCCTGAAACTATCGAAGGGAACCTTGATGCCAAGGGGTTCAAGTTTGGCATTATCGTCAGTCGTTTTAACAGTTTTATCTGTGAACGACTTCTTGAAGGTGCTGTCGATACCCTGGTTCGCCACGGCGCTGCAGACAAGCAGATGACCGTGGTCCGTGTCCCGGGTGCCTTTGAAATTCCTCTGGTCGCCAAGAAAATGGTCACAAGTGGCAAATACGATGCGGTGATTTGTCTCGGAGCAGTGATTCGGGGCGGGACTCCACATTTTGAATATGTCAGTTCAGAAGTGACCAAAGGGATCGCAGCCGTTTCTCTTGATTCTAATATCCCGATCTCCTTCGGTGTGTTGACAACAGATACCGTAGAGCAGGCGATTGAACGTGCTGGAACCAAGGCGGGGAACAAGGGTGCCGAGGCGAGCATGAGTGCCATCGAGATGGTCAACTTGCTGGGAGCGATCTGATTCAGATGAGCCAGAACAATCGTCGTGTAGGGCGAGAATGCGCCCTGAAAATCCTCTTTGCTGCCAAGCTTGCCGAGGGGAGTGAAACTGCTTCGTTAATGGAAACCTTCTGGAATAACTTCCGCTTTGCAGATGATGCTTTAGGGGAACCGCTGGAACATGTCGAAGTTCCCCCCCCGATGGCTGCCCGCAAATTTACCGAAATGCTGGTGGGTGGTGTTGTTGAGTATCGACCGGTCCTTGATCGAACCATTCAGGAGGTCGCTAAAAACTGGTCTCTTGAACGGATGGCCCCGGTCGACCTTTCGATATTAAGGATCGGCACCTATGAACTGCTCTATCAGCCTGAAATTCCGGATCGGGTCACTATCAATGAAGCGATAGAGATCGCCAAACGCTACGGGACCAAGGAGTCCCCATCCTTTATCAACGGTCTTCTGGATAAAATTGCCCAAAATTGTAACAAGTCAGCCGCCGACTCTTAACCGTTTCGGCGAACATCTAAAAGAGGTCATCAATGGACAGCATTAAAGTCGGTCTGCTCGGTTTCGGGACCATCGGTACCGGAGTCGTCCGGGTTTTTGAACAGAACTCTTTCTTGATCAGTCAAAGACTGGGGAAGCGGTTGGAACTGGCAAAAATAGCCGATCTTGATATCACCACCGATCGTGGGATTTCCCCGCCCGAGGGCTCCCTGACCTCAGACGTTGAAGAGGTAATCAGTGGCCCGGATATCGATGTGGTTGTTGAACTGATTGGTGGCTATGAACCAGCCAAAACCTTTATTCTTAAAGCGATGGCTAACGGCAAGCATATCGTGACGGCCAATAAAGCGCTGATGGCTGTTCATGGTCAGGAGATTTTAGCCGCGGCCGAAAAGTTTGGCGTCGAAGTTATGTTCGAAGCCGCTATCGGCGGCGGGATTCCGATCGTTTCGTCGATCAAGGAGAACCTCTGCGCGAACCGTTTCAGTAGCGTTCTCGGAATTCTCAACGGTACCTGCAATTTTATTCTGACCAAGATGACCGATGAAGGTGAGGACTTTGCTCCGGTGCTCAAGGAAGCACAGGACCTTGGCTATGCTGAGGCTGATCCGACTTTCGATATAGAGGGTGTCGATACGGCGCATAAGATTGCACTTTTATCGGCACTCTGTTTTGGAACAAGGGTCGATTTTGATCAGGTTTACACTGAGGGAGTGACTCATATCTCGGCGTTGGATATTCAGTTCGCCAAGCAGATGGGCTACAAGATCAAACTGCTGGCGATCGGCAAGAGTGATGGCGAGCGAATAGAGGTTCGGGTGCATCCGACGATGATCCCCAGCAACTATCAGCTAGCTGAAGTTGATGGTGTTTTCAATGCAGTTCGTCTCTCGGGTGATTTTTTGGGACCAGCCATGTTGTATGGCAGTGGCGCCGGGATGGACGCGACTGCCAGCGCAGTTATGGGTGACGTGATTTCGATTGCTAGAGACATGGTTGTCGGCGGTCAGTGTCGTACGCCGATCATGGGTTATTGTGCCGACCAGATTATGGACCTTCCTGTTAAGCCGATGAGTGAAATCAGCAGTCATTATTATCTACGTTTTATGACTCAGGATCATCCGGGGGTCCTGGCTCAGATAGCTGGCCTGCTGGGTCAGCACAACATAAGCATTCAATCGATGATACAGCCAGAGCGGCATGAGGCTGACTCCGTCCCGATTGTCCTGATGACCCATGAGGCATGTGAAGCTGATGTCACCGATGCTCTTGCCAAAATTGATCAGTTGGAGATCATCCAGCAGCCGACAAGGTTAATCCGGGTTGAAAACGATCTGGGCTAACGAGAAAATGTTCAATATGAAAGGAGGCTGCAACCGCAGCCCCCTTTCTTTTCGCGTGAAATGCTTGATAGTTAGAGCTCGGTTGATATCTGTGGCTCGACAACGTACCGCTTGATTTTTCTGGTAGTGGTTTTGGGGAATTCATCTTCCCTCAGGGTAAACTTTTTAATCCGTTTATAGTCAGCCAGTTCTTTGCCAGCGGCAAGAACTTCTTTGCGGATCACTTCTTCGACGTCCTTTGGCGTCAACGCACCCTTGCCACGCTCCCGCTCATATTCGAACATTTTCTCTTCATTGGGGAAAATTGCGGCATAAACCTCCTCTGCGGTGGCGCTGATTTTATGCCCATACACCATGACTTCTTCGATATAGGGGCTTCGGAGTAACTCGTTTTCAATTTCTTCCGGGTAAACATTCTTGCCGTTGGGTGTAACGATCAGATTTTTCAGTCGACCGCAGATCGTTAAGGTCCCGTCTTCGCCTATCTGACCCAAATCTCCCGTGTGGTACCAGCCATCGGTGAGAACTTCCGCCGTCGCCTGTAGGTTATTGTAGTAGCCGAGCATGATGTTCGGGCCTTTAGCAATGATTTCTCCAACACCCTCACTGTTCGGGTTATCAATCCTGATTTCGACTTCGTTCAGCGGCAGACCAACTGTTCCGGGTT
>Ga0102946_1000840_pt1 | contig 10710 bp, 6 predicted proteins | sample SalPon2A_A_D1_MG_FD_78209 | JGI IMG/M metagenome (GOLD analysis project Ga0102946, IMG submission 78209) | Soil microbial communities from South San Francisco under conditions of wetland restoration - Salt Pond MetaG R2A_A_D1_MG | ecosystem: Environmental > Terrestrial > Soil > Wetlands | place... | reverse complement strand
GCGCTGCAAATCTTGTGGATCAACCTGGTTACGGATGGGCTGCCTGGGCTGGCTTTGAGCGTTGAGCCAACTGAAAAAGATACCATGAAGCGCCCACCAATTGATATTCGGAAAAGCATTTTTTCCGGCGGGATGAGCACCCACATATTTTGGGTTGGCCTTCTCATGGGCTTTGTTTCTTTGGGTGTCGGGTTCTGGGGCTGGCAGACTGGAAACCCCTATTGGAGCACAATGGTATTCACAACCCTGACCCTTTCCCAAATGGGACATGCGCTGGCCGTACGCTCAGATAATCAATCCTTATTCAAACAAGGTTTATTCACCAATAAATTGATGGTTGCCGCGGTTTCACTCACCTTTGGGTTGCAGCTTCTAATCACATACTGGGCACCGATGAATGAGATCTTCAAAACTCAACCGCTGCCACTCACTGAACTAAGCATCAGCCTTGGGCTTAGCCTGATTGTGTTCCTGGCTGTTGAAATAGAAAAATGGATTAAAAGGATTCGACTCAATCAATAACATTTGAGTTCATGAGGTTAACGAAATGAAAGAAATGATAAACACCTTTTTGTCACCCGGCTCTCTGCTGGAAACCGAACACGGATTGATTATGATCCTGATTTTATATGGTTTGCTGATCTACCGTGGAAACAGGTTATCCAAATGGGTGCCTGTCGTGATCTTTTCTGGAATTGCACTTTCACTTTTCACACCAGTCCACGAGATCAACCTGTTTTGGCCAATACTCACTGGTTTGGTGGTGCCGCCATTACTGTGGCAGGGTGCCGTTGCCGTAACGAAAAGTGGCCCTCTGCGCCGCAATTGGAGTCTGGTAATTTGGTCTGCAACTTTGCTGCTGGTCACCTTCAGTCTTTACACTTTCAGCAGACTTCCTTTTTCAATATCGCTCTTATTGGGCGTTTTGATATTGACTTTGGTATGGTATTTCCGGGAATTCAATGTTGAGCGCAGCTATCTATCCACAATCGGTTTCATCACTTTGATTGTGCTGTTGGTTGAAATTGACCTGGCATATATTGATATTGGGGCTTGGTTTGGCACACTGGCATCTGGAACGGCCATAGGGATTATCCTGGGCTTTTCAGGCGTAGCTATCTTCCGTAAGCTGAAGGGTGACAAATGGAAAAATGTATTTTTCTTCATCTGGGCATATCTTGCCTATCTGATCGGCTTTGTATTTGATACATCTGCAATCGCGACAACCCTGGCGGCCGCCTTAGTCGTCTCTACGTATGGCTTCAGCATTGGACTTTGGTATCGGGCAAAAGATATTCCAGTCCCTGCCAATGTTCCCTTCTTTTTTTTCCTCTCCGCGACAATCTGGATCATCTTAGGTTGGCAGACGCATACCGTGTTAGATCCGGCAAAACTGAACGGGGTTTTACCAACACTTGCTGCCGTCGCGGTTGGCATTCTGCTTGTCCGCAGATTTGTCCCAATTTCTACAGAAAATCGCTTGCTCAGGTTGCTGCGACAAGAATTCGGCGTTTTCCTTCTTTTAATCGGCACCGTGCTATACTGGCCGCAGCAAGCTTTCCTCAGCACGACGAGCGTTGAGATAGCCCTGGCCGGGGCGGTCTTCCTGATCCTTATACTCCGGTTTTCAATCAAACCATTTTTTGACTTGATCGGAATCCAACTTTCCTGGCCGTCAAAGCAATAATAAAATAATAATGAGGTACAAAAATATGAAACAAAGAAATTCTTTACTAAAAAAGATCAATAAATTTAGAATTACCTCTCCACAGATGGAGAGAATCACAATCCCTTTCCAGGATTTTGTTAAAACCGAGTCGTTCAGTGGTATCTTACTGATTGCATTTATGCTCATTGCGCTCATCTGGGCAAATTCTCCCTGGTCAAGCAGCTATGAATCGCTCTGGCAAACCCAAGTTAACGTATCCATTGGAAGTTTCAAGATCGACAAACCGCTGCTCTTATGGATCAATGATGGTTTAATGGCTGTGTTTTTCTTTGTGGTTGGCTTAGAGATTAAACGCGAGCTGCTAGTCGGCGAATTGTCTTCATTCCGACAAGCCATGTTCCCCATCGCCGCAGCGATTGGGGGGATGGTCGTACCGGCTGCAATCTACCTACTGGTGAACCCGGAGGGTCCTGGCACAAGCGGCTGGGGTATCCCAATGGCTACAGATATCGCCTTTGCGTTAGGCATATTGGCTCTCCTCGGTAAACGCGCACCACTTTCACTCAAAATCTTTCTAACGGCAGTTGCCATTGTTGATGATATCGGTGCAGTATTGGTCATCGCGCTTTTCTATACCGACAAGATCGTATGGGCAAGCCTTGGGTTTGCCGCCTTGATTTTCCTCGTGCTGATCATCCTCAGCCGTTTGGGCGTTCGCAAACCGCTCCCCTACGCTATATTAGGAATCCTGCTATGGGTTGCTTTCCTGAAATCTGGCGTGCATGCCACCGTTGCAGGTGTGCTGTTAGCCATGACCATCCCCGCCACAACCAAAATTGACCGAAAAGGTTTTTTGGACCGAACCCGCGACTACCTGAATCTGTTTGAGGAGGAAGGTATCAGGAACGGCAACAACTTTACAACCAAGAAACAGCGCGCGCTTTTACAAGGCATTGAAGACTGCACACAAAACGTTGAAGCGCCCCTCCAGCGCCTGGAACATGCCCTCCATCCCTGGGTAGCTTTCTTCATAATGCCAGTTTTTGCCCTGGCAAATGCAGGAGTTGATTTGCGCACAGATATCCTGGGCGCACTGACAAATCCAATCACGTTAGGGATTATCCTCGGACTTGTGATTGGCAAACAGGTAGGAATCACCTTCATGGCCTGGTTAGTCACCCGCGTCGGACTATCCAGAAAGATCAATGGCGTTTCCTGGAAACAAATTTACGGCACATCAATGCTAGCAGGAATTGGTTTTACCATGTCCTTGTTCATCAGTAATCTGGCGTTCTCAGATCCATTGATGCTCTCTAATGCAAAAGTCGGCATCCTGGTCGCGTCCTTTATTTCCGCCGGGTTAGGTTGGGTAATCTTAAGCCGTAATGGACAGAAAAAGGAAGAACCTGTAATCGGTAGCTAAGGAGATCAAATGACTTTTGAAATAGGGGTAATGATTGGCGTCATCTTCCTGGCCGTAGTGCTGTTTTCACAAGAGCGCATCCCGCCAGATGTTACCGCTTTGGGTTTGATGCTGCTGGTTGCCCTCACTGGCTTGATTTCACCAGAACAGGCTTTTGCGGGTTTCGGCAGCGAAGTGGTCTTGATGATTCTGGGACTGCTAATCCTGACCGCGGCCCTGATTCAAACCGGGGTGGTCGATTATCTCGGGCGAGAAATTTTATCCAGAGTCGGTGACAATCTGGGACGTTTTTTACTCTTGCTCATGGTGGCGGCTGCAATCTTGAGCGCCTTCATGAGCAACACCGGAGCGACTGCGTTTTTCTTGCCAATCGTCCTCTCTATCAGTCGTCAGTTAAAAGTCAGCCCATCACAGTTCCTGATGCCGTTGGCATTTGCCAGCATCTTAGCCAGCTCTGTCACATTGATCGGCACCTCCACAAACCTGGTGATCAGCGGCTTACTGGTCACTGCCGGACTGGAACCTCTGGGTATGTTCGAATTAACTCGGATTGGTCTTCCTATTCTAGCTGTTGGTTTGCTCTATATGCTTACAATTGGCAAGCGTTTTATCCCCGACAGAGGTTTTACCCAAGAATATACCGATGATTTTGAGATTCAGCCCTACCTGACTGAAATCGAAATCCTCCCAGGTTCCCCCCTGATCGGCCAAACTCTAAGTCAGTCCGGATTAGGCCACGACCTAGACTTGACCGTGATACGAGTGGTCCGGGAGAAAGAAGAATACATGGCGCCTAATGCGGATTTGGTCTTGGAAAATGGTGACCTGCTTCTGGTGGAAGGCTCTAGAGACACCCTCCTTAGTATCGAAGAAAACAAAGGGATTGACCTCAAGCCCCGCAAAGATATCAAAGACGCCGATCTGCAAACGGAACAGATTGGTTTGTTTGAAGTCGTCCTTCTACCAAACTCTCTCATGATTGGGCGTTCTCTTGAAGATCTAAAATTTCGAGAGCGATACAATCTGCAAGTATTGGGGATCAACCGCAGCGGAGAGCAAATCCATGAACTACTGGGCCAGGTTCGGTTAGCCTCGGGGGATGAGCTGCTCCTTCAAGGAGACCGTTCTAAATTAATGATCCTTGACCGTGAGAATACGCTCCGTCTAATTCGCCCGGTACATTGGCGTGCACTGCGCGGTCGGCAGGCCATCATCGCTGGATCATTGTTCGTCCTCCCCTTGATTGTTGCCGGCTTGAATCTTGTTCCTCTGGCAGTTTCAGTGTTGACTGCCGCCTTTCTGGCATTCATCACCCGGATCATCACCCCGGAAGAAGCCTACCGCTCTGTGGAATGGCGTTTGTTGATTTTGATCGGCAGCATGCTGGCGCTGGGACAGGCAATGCAAGTCACTGGGGCAGCCGATTATCTAGCCCAGCAGATTGTGGATACCACAGCCGGTTTAAATCCGACCTGGTTATTAGCTGGGTTCTTCATCCTCTCTATGCTCTTGACCCAACCGATGTCAAATCAAGCCGCTGCTGTTGTGGTCGTCCCAATCGCGATCCAATTAGCCCTCCAGCTAGGTCTCAACCCGCGCACCTTCGCGGTCATGATCGCGGTAGGTGCCAGCAGTTCCTTCCTTACCCCGCTAGAACCCGCGACTCTATTGGTATATGGTCCCGGTAAGTATAAGTTTTCTGATTTTCCAAGGGTTGGGCTGCTGCTTACCCTATTCATTCTTGTGATATCAATTATTTTGGTTCCAATCTTTTGGCCTTTGGAAATGTAAATTAAAATTTAAATCGCAGAAAACAGGCATTATATAGCCGTCAAGAGCATGAACTTTCTACAGAATTTAACTGAATTCATACGTTCCTCACTAAATTGTGAATAATTAGACAATAAGATATTGACACCTTACTTTGCCTTCTGATATACTACAGATATATCTAGATAATCTTTATTCAACTAAAGATGGATCATTCGATGCGATTTTTCATTTCAAAACAATTCAACTGAACACGCTTTTCAATCGCCACCATTGAGTTCCAGGGTGGCGTTATTTATTTGGGAGAAGATACATGTCTATGTTTCGAGAAGCGCTACAACCATTTGATAAACTACCGATCTATGAACTACTGACGGAAGAAGGGCTGGAGAAAATCCACCAGGCAACCATGAAAGTGCTGCAAGAAGGTGGAATAGCCTTTCATGATCCTGAGGCATTAAAAATCCTAAAAACCAATGGTGCAAAAGTAGAAGGAGAAATGGTCTATTTTGGCGCTGAAATCATTGAAGAATTTGTAGCCAAAGCCCCCGAAACCTTCACACAAATTGCCCGCAACCCGGACCGATCTGTACAAATTGGTGGTGAGGCCGTCACTTTTGCCCCAGTTTACGGACCGCCCTTTGCTTTCGACCTTGAAAATGGTCGGCGAAGTTCGACTATCCAGGATTTTGAGAATTTTGTCAAACTCGCTTATCTAAGCCCTTACATCCATCATTCTGGCGGTACGATCGTTGAACCGAACGACTTGCCCGTAAACAGCAGACACCTGGATATGCTCCTTTCCCATATTGTATACAGTGACAAGCCATTTATGGGATCAGTCACATCTCCCCAAAATGCAGCCGACTCGGTAGAGATTGTAAGGCGATTATTTGGTGCACAAGCGATCCAAGAAAACCCAGCCCTACTTTCTCTCATTAACGTCAACAGCCCGCGCCAGTTTGATGAAACGATGCTGAAGGCATTACGGGTTTACGCAGAAGCCAGGCAGGCGGTTATCATCACGCCCTTTATCATGGCCGGTTCCATGGCACCCATCACACTTGCTGGCGCACTCACTCAACAAAACGCCGAGGCTCTGGCAGGAATTGTTTACACTCAAATGGTAAACCCGGGTGCCCCCGTGGTATACGGCTCTTACCTTTCAACCGTAGACATGAAGACCGGTGCGCCGGTTTTTGGCTCACCGGAAAGCCAGGTAGCGCTGTATGCCAGTGCTCAGATCGCCCGCTACTACAAACTTCCCTTCCGCAGCGGCGGAACCTACACAACCTCTAAACTAACTGACGCTCAATCCGCTTACGAAGCCATGATGACCATGATCCCTACCACCCTGGCGCGTGTCAATTTTGTCCTTCATGCCGCCGGGTGGCTGGAAAGCGGAATGACAGCCGGTTATGAGAAATTCATTCTGGACTGCGACGTATTAGGCATGATGCAGAAATTCTACAAAGGGATTGACCTTTCTGAGGAAGAATTTGGAATGGATGCCCTCTTTGAAGTCGAACCAGGTGGACATTACCTCGGCACCGACCATACCATGCGAAACTTCAGGACCGCGTTCTACCAAACAGATATCATGGATTATAATGACTATACGCAATGGGATATGGAGGGCCGGAAAGACAGTGTACAGCTGGCAAACGAGCGTGTCAAAGACCTGTTAGCATCCTATGAATCTCCCCCGTTGGATGAAGGTAAAAAAGACGCGGTTGAATCCTTTATCGCCCGGCGTAAGCAAGAACTGGAAACGAACTAGACTGTCGGTGTGCCAACAGCCGTTACCCGTACCCGAAAGCTTTCCGCTCCTTCTGGCATAGTGGTCACTTCAACGTCAATAACCTTTGCGCCACCCGCCTGCACAGCTTTTCTTGCTTCGTCGGCCAGCAAGCTTTCAGCGTATGCGACAGCCTGATCCGCTTTAGAAAATACCTTTCGCTCGAGTTCAGTTTGGACATATACACCTACTGGAAACATATTCCGCAGTTTGGGGTAGATCCAAGCTTCCTTTGTCACCACAACACTGCCAACTACTGCCCCAACCGCATTTGCCACTTCATGATGCTCCGGCAAGATTAGATCGGTGTGCAGCAGCTCAGCCGCGCGCGGCAGCAGCAGCCCAGCTGGAGCACCTATCCCAATCATCGGCATTTTTAGACGGATCTGACTGCCCAAATACGGATTGTCCTGTTTGATATTCTCCTCAAAGAGCCATGCATTAATGTTTCGGATGGGGACATAGGAAGGAGAACGCTCCAAAGTCTGTCTGGTAATGAAACTCACCACTTCCGCTACAATTTTTTCTGCAATACTCGCTTTTACCAAATCGATCAGTTCCTCCTTCTCCACAGCAATTAATCGGGTAAACACCCCCGCAGCCAGGTCTGCAGCAGTGGTATCCCAGGGCGCAAATTCTCCAGTCAGGTGGAATAAATCCGTGGGAGTAAGGGCTCCGCGACCGATAATCTCCTCGCGTATCAACCGTCCCCCATCAAACTGCATGGGATGGAACAGCCCCATCTTATCTAAGATGCGAGGCAAGGGCAGTGGACCATCCTTCAACAATTTGACCACCTCTCTCGAGCGGTCATTGGACGGCAAACGTTTCGGTTCATGCAGCAAAAACCAAAACTCAAGGTTCCCCACCGAAACCCGGTTTTTCTTAAATTGTCGGGAAAGTGATCCCAGATATTCCTTCACTTGAGGGAACTGGTTAGCCAGATAAGAAAGAGGGACAACACGCTCGGGACCAATCTGGATACGATCTTCTAAATCCAGCCAGAGCATACTATCTCCCCCCAGGCCGATAGACCGCACATCGGCAGCCCGTACAGCCGTATTAAAATCACCCACTTTTGTCCCCTCTTCATTTACATTCACCCGACCCTGATCAATAATTGCGATATCCGTTGTGGTGCCGCCAATGTCGACCACCAGTGCTTTATCAACATCAGCTAAAAAGCGCGCTCCGACTGCGCTGGCAGCCGGTCCTGAATGCACCGTCTCAATTGGAAAAGGTTTCACCATTTCAGCATCCATCAATGAACCGTCACTATGCATGATCATCAATGGAGCCTGGATTCCGCGTAGTTGGAGTGCGTTTTCAATAGATTGGATAAATTCATTCAAAGGTGCTAAAAGAGATGCGTTCAATGCCGCCGTCGTTGCCCGTTTGATAGAATTTAACCGGTTGGATAATTGGGAACCAAGCACATAGGGTTGAGTCAGTTCTTTCCTCAATGTTTGCGCAGCCAGTTCCTCATGTGCGGTATTCAGAGGGCTAAAATACCCTGAAATTGCCAGGGCATCCACTTGCTGCTGGATCGCTTTTGCAGTTCCTCTCAAACTGTCAATGTCAAGGGGAGTTTGGGGGTTACCCTCCAGATCATGCCCTCCGTCAATAAAAAAGAAATTTGAAGTGGCAAACTGGGATTCAAAATGAAAACTTTGCACTAAACTTTTATCGTATCCCAAAAGGAATAAGGCGACCGGCCTTCTTTTCCCTTCAACCACTGCATTGGTTGCCAGAGTCGTCGAGATAGAGACTAATTTGATATCAACCAGATCCTCTGACAACAAAGTGTCAATAGCCCGAAGAATACAAATCGTAAGATCATTCTTGGTTGTCAACGTTTTAGTTTTCTTCAACACGTTGTGTGACTGAAAATCCACGAGCACCCCATCCGTGTAGGTGCCGCCAGTATCAATCCCCAGGAGAACTTCAGGTATTCGCACTTCCCTTTCCTCTTCTCTTTTTCTTTGGTAAAGAAACCAGAACCACACCAATCACGATCAATACACCCCCAATGATTTGCGAAGAATGCAAACGCTCATCCAGAAAAATAAAGGATGCAATTGATGCAAAAACTACTTCAGATGTTGCCGTAATCGCCGCAACACTGGCATCCAGGTATTTCAGAGCCGTGTTGTATAACCAAAACCCCAAAACTGTTGGGAGCAAGATCAACGCAGTAAAATCGGGCAGTGCATAGTTCACAAGTTGTCCAAACGCATTGAATTGACCAAACTGAGTAAAGAACAACACCACTGCCGCAAACACAAAAGCATAGAATAATACCGTCCAGGCACTGTAATCATCACTCAATTTCTTTCCAAAAATGCTCATCGTGCCGTAATTCAATGCTGATCCTATTCCGATCAATATCCCCACAGTTGTAATTCCTGATGCCGCGATTGCATTGACATCCGAAATCAACAATGTGCCAATTATGCCAAGTAGGATGGCAGCCACCTTTTTTGGTGTGAACGGCTCTCGCCAGGCAAAATAAGCCATGATCGCCACAAACAGGGGCGCGTTGCTTTGCAGAATTGTGGCAACCCCAACTCCGTTGTTCATCACAGAGTAATTCCACAACACATGAAATATGCCAATACTGAATACCCCCATTGCGGCAAACCATCCAATGTCCTTCCATTTGATGATAAACCCTTTGCGATCCACAACCAACAATATAAGACCCAATACGACGGAAGTGAATAAGTCCCGCCAAAATGCCAGATTGACCGACGACCATCCCGTTTTTGTGATTACCCGATTAATGAAAATCCCGGAAGATGCCCAGCAAACCGTTGCCAGGATCACAAGCAAAAAACCAAAATATTTTTTTGTAGACATCACTCTCACGCAGTCTGCCCGCTCATCGGAAATTCCATTGAAGCGACATACAGCATCACAAAGTCAGGGTCTTGATCCAATTCCACTTGCTCTGCCTCAGCCGCGATTTTCTCGCCTAACGCAAAGCCTTCCTCAGAAAGAAACATAGCTGCGCCAAAACCAGCACCGTTAGCAGTCGTCTCGATTGCATCAACAGAGGAAGGGGGGATCATCCCCAATTCCACAACGGCATTGATATCCACCTGCCCTCCGAATGACCCGGTTAGGATCATACGCGTCAAATCCCCAGGCTTTAGATCCAGCTGTTTCATCAACACATCCACAGCTGCACGAATTGCCCCCTTCGCTTTTTGCAATTCCCGTACGTCCCATTGAGTCAGCAGCATTTCCCCTTGGTCATCCAACCGAATGGCGATCACATCGTGAACTTTATCCCGTACAATCCGGTCTTGCATAATTGGCGGAGCAGGATTAATCCGGCCGCTTTTTTCTATCACCCCAGCTTTTACCAATTCATAGATAGTTGTCAACAAGCCAGATCCTGTCAAGCCAATTGCAGGCTGATCACCGATGGTTGTAAAAATGAAGTTTTCTTCTTTTATTTTGCAGTGGACTATTGCCCCATCCACTGCTCGTGTGCCGCAGGAGATATTCACACCCTCAAAAGCTGGCCCAGCGGCAGTCGATGCAGTCAATATCTTCTGTCCATCCGTGACCATCACCTCGCCATTTGTCCCCAGGTCAATTGCAGCCATTGGCACAGCTGACTCATCAAATCCAAAATAAGCCAAACAAGCCAGCGCATCCGATCCAACAAACCCACCAATCAGGGGAGGAAGGGAAACCTGTATCTTGTCGGGGAAAATTCCATCCATCAATTTGGAAGCATCTTTTATGGAATCTGCTGTTTTGGGTTGGAATGGTATCGTGGCCAATGTGTCTATCGGGAATTCTGCCAGCAAGTGATGCATAGCGACATTCCCAACAATGGTGACCTTTTCTATGCGCTCGTAAAATCGTTTGCCTAACTTCAACGAATCCACAGCCTGGTTGATCGAAGCCAATGCCAATTTATGCATCCGGTTCGCATTTTTCGGGTTATCTACTGCCGCGTCAATGCGGGAGATGACATCTGACCCGAAAGTCGTCTGCTGATTGAGTGTGGCTTCTCCACCGTACACTTCGCCAGTT
>Ga0102946_1000839_pt1 | contig 10712 bp, 8 predicted proteins | sample SalPon2A_A_D1_MG_FD_78209 | JGI IMG/M metagenome (GOLD analysis project Ga0102946, IMG submission 78209) | Soil microbial communities from South San Francisco under conditions of wetland restoration - Salt Pond MetaG R2A_A_D1_MG | ecosystem: Environmental > Terrestrial > Soil > Wetlands | place... | reverse complement strand
CATTGCCGGTCCTTTAGAACGGTTGAGCATGCGAAATTGGATAGTTGTTTTGTCTGCAATTATCCCGGAATATCCACCGAGGGCATCAATTTCGCGCACTATTTGCCCCTTGGCTATTCCCCCCATTGCCGGATTACATGACATCTGCGCGTATTTTGTCATGTCCATGGTAATCAGTAATGTTTTCGATCCCAAATTTGCAGCTGCTGCAGCTGCTTCGCAACCTGCATGCCCCCCTCCAACAACTATTACATCATACTTTGGTATCATATTCCTTCCTTACTAAAATCTACTCTTTCCAAATAAAAATCTTCCTTCCCTCGCATCTCTGTCTTTTCCTCCTGTGTTTTATCCTTATAACCAGTCAAATGTAACACACCATGGAAAACCACCCTGTACATCTCCTTAATAAACGGGGTGCCAAATTTAACCGCATTTTCGCGAACACGGTCAATACTGATAAACAAATCACCTGATATTAAGGAATCCTCAACATAATCAAACGTAATAATATCTGTATAATAATCGTGATTCAGGTATAGTTCATTTAGTTGCAGCAAATACGAATCGGAACAAAATATAACGCTAATTTCGCCTTCTTCTTTTAACTCGCTTAATATCAATTTACTGAGATTGTGTTTGAGATATTTTTGGTTAAATACAACCGGTTTAACTTCTTCAAAATAAAACTGAATACTGCTCACAGACACTTTACTTTAAACCGGACACATTTGCCCCTGTTTTTAAACTCGATTTCATCTGATAATGATTTTATAATATGAATGCCCCTGCCGGTTTCCCTTTTTATGTTATTTGAAGTTGTCGGATCTTCAACGGTTGAAAAATTAAAACCATACCCTTCGTCACTAATCTTAATGTCCAGCTTTTTATCAATGCATTTAACTTCAATTGATACCTGCTTGTCATTGTCGTTCTTATTCCCGTGATAAATGGAATTTACAACCGCCTCGTTAACACAAAGCAGTACTTTACTAAAGTTATCCGAAGGTAAATCATACGCTGCGAAAACCTTCCCTAAAAATTGCTCTACTTTTTGTAGTTCTTTTTTATCCGATTTTATTTTCAATATTTTAGGAGCTTTTTCTAACATTTTATTTTTCCATATTATTCAGATAATGCTTGTATTTTTTGTTATAAAAATTGTTTAACTGGTGCGAATTTTTATTTAGGTATTCAATTGTAAAGTCTTTATTCTCTTTATACTCAAAAAATTTAATAGGGTTACTGTAAAATTCTTCTGCTGTTTTTGATTCGCGTTTATTTTCGAATTCGCGTTCCATTTCAGCTTTTTCGGCTTCAAGCAGGCGGGTGGTTATTAAATTCTGTCTCGCAATCATTTCAGAATTTACATTTTTACTGATCAGTTGTTTTCTGTTTTCTTCCAACATCTGGTCAATTTGTTGCAATGTTTTTTTTGCAGAACTCCCAACTTGGCCGTTATTCATAATGTCACGCAGCATTTGTTGCATCATTTCGTGTTGCATTAACGACTGCCCTAACTGTTTGCCCATTTGTTGCGAATTGCCCTTTTTCATTTGATCGATCATCTTTTGCAGCTGCTGCTTTATATTTTCTGATGACTGCTGCAACATGTTCATTTGTGGTTTTCCTTTTCCACCCGGTTTTTCGCAATCCTGACTGCCTGGCATTGAACTCGCCATTTGGTTTTCCAGGTTTTCCAGTGCTTCGTTTAACATGAGTGCTAAATTGTTGGCCGATGTAATTACAAACTGTTGGCTGGCTCGTGCCCCTGGAATCTGGGCTTCTTCCATTTGTTCCGCCGATTTTTTCAAGTGCAGTTCCAACGACAATAATTCGTTGTTTATCATAGTATTAATTTGAGGCGTCCTCCGGGCCAAAGCGTACAAAGAATCTTTTACAATTCCGCTTTGGTTAATTAACTTTTTCTGCTTTCTGTTCAGTTCAACTAATGCCGGATCGCCAGATGTAGTTTGCAACAAATTATCCAGCAGATCTTCCTGTTCAAATGAGATATGGATTAAGTTACTTAGGATTTGCTTCAGGTTTTGGATGTTTTCCATGTTTTGTTCCTGCTTATTCGAATTCAGCATTTGCTGCATACCGAAAGCCATATTTTTCATTTTTTCTGAAGTGTTCTTCATTTCGGAACCCGCCTTTTTCTGGTTCTTTTTATCCAGTTCGTTTTTGCTTTTTTCAATGCTTTCATCCACATCCTTGAATTCTTCATCGAAATCGTCAAAATTCATGGGCTCTTCCAAATCCTCATTCATTTTTAACGCATCTTCAATTTTTTGCTCTAACTGCTCCAAGTCATTTTCGTGCTGCTCCACCTGTTCTTTTGCCTCTTCAAAATTCTTTTCTTCCACTACTTGATCGGCAAGCTTTTCTTCTTCTTCAGCCATGCGGTTTACATCATCAATAGCATTTTGGAGCTTTTGCTCGATTTTCATTTTGCGCAGCATTTCCAAATTGCGATCAAGTTGTTTTTGTAAATCTTCGTATGTTAAATCCATCTGATCCGAAAGCTGGTTTAATTTTTTACTGTCGAATTCCTCTGCAAGCTTCTTAAATTCTTCGAGCAATTTTTTCAGTTCTTCTGTAAAAACTTCATCCAGCAGCTCCTCAATTTGCTCCTGTTTTTTCTTTATTTCGTCGTTATTCTGGTTAAACGAATTCAGGTATTTATTTAAATCTTCGTTATCCTGCTTAATCTGATCATAAATTTGTTCCAACTGGTTTTGCTTTGAAATAATATCGTTTACCATCTGCGATTTTTCCCATTCCGAAACATTTGAATCCATGTTTTTCATTCGCAGGTTTTGCAAATCACTTTGAATATCCTGTGCCAGTTCGCCACTTTGTTTCAACATCTCCTGAATTTTATCAAACTTCTCTTTTTCAGTTGCAGCAATCTCCTCTTGATTGGGCAATTCAAAAACAAAATTTTTAGATGTGGTTGTTTTATAACCATTTATTACATCGTTATCAGTTACCGAAAAATAATAAGATACAACTCCGGATGAAGCTTTCAGTCCATTAAAATCGTAACTGAAATAAAAATCCTGATCGGTTAAGTTTTTAACCACCGGAATAGAAATAGCAGAATCGGTATTATTAATATTGTAATGAAAGTTAAGCGCCGAAAATCCATAATCATCACCAATTATTCCTTTAAAAAAGAAGCGTGTGATTTCCATTGAATCTTTCACCTGTACAACCTCAATTTCCGGGTAAATATCGGGCACCACATCAATTTTGTACGATAATGCAAGTTCAGGTTCTGTAATATCATTTTTAATATAAACATGATACGTTTGCGGTTCTATAAATTGGGCTTCAACTTCAAAATTATTTTCTTTTTGTTGTGCCACGATGATGGTTGAATCTTCCATTAAAAAATAGAGCGAATCCACATCAATACCTGAAAATTCCCACTTCACGTTTGTTCCGTTTGGTATTTGCAAGTCTCCAATGTTTTCGAAAACCTGGTTTTGAAGCCCAGTGTAAGCAGGCGGTAAAACACTGGTGCTAAAATTAGCAATTCCAGGTTTTGGCAGCAGCTGCAGGTTAAATTTTTCAGAATTGTATTTTAGGTCGGTAAAATAAAAAGTAACCGGGTTGATTACCGATGCCATTTCAAACTCAAATTTACCTGCCGATTTCGATTTCATCAGGTAATTGTTACCATCTATATTAATATATACCAATTGCGGAATTTCATCGCCTTTGGCTTCCACCTCAATTTTATAGGCATCCCCTTTTGTTGCCTTTAAATTGGTATTAACAAGTTGAAAAAGATAAGGCGAGGGTTTTACAAATTCGGTGTTATAATGAATTATGCGGTGGGTTGAACTCGCAAAAATATTCCGGTTTACAGCAAAAACAACCATTGTTAGCAACACACTCAATAAAAAATAAACCAGCACTGTCCTTATGTTTTTATACTGTACTGCTTCCCTGAAATCAAAAACTTTCAGCGCATCAATTTTTTGATTAATGCTGGCCAATACGATTTCGTTGGAGTAGTTATGTTCTTTAATTTCAGATAACTCTATTACATTCACCAGTTTATCTTCGATATCTGAAAAATGATTTTGAATTAGCTTTGAACTTGCTTTAACATCAATGGGTTTTAATACATGCAGCAATTTTAAAAGTGGCACCCCTACAAAACGGATTACCAGAAGGCCACCAAAAAACAGGTAACCAAAAAACAGTATTTTACGCGCGCTTCCAGGCAGGTAAATAAAATACTCGACCAGTGAAAAAGCCGTGTAAACAATTAATAATAAGAACAATGTTAGTAAAAAACCTTTTAGCAGCCTGTAACTGTACAGTTTTTTACGAAACACTTTTAGCTTATTAACAAGTATGTTAAAATTATTTGTCATTAAAGTCAATCCTCTTAATTTTCAAGTATTTTAAAAAACACCGTTTGTTTATAAATGTTGAAAAGATGCTTAAAACGCAAAAATAATCTTTTAAGTTATAATTTGTTTTTACTGAAAATTATTGCATCAAAAGCAATAATACAGCATTAAAATATTTAAGCCGTTTTTTTAAAGCACGTTTTGCACAACAAATAAACAGGTTAATAATACAATTAAAAATTATTATTCCTTTATTAACAGGTGTTAAAAAATAATATAATTTGTTGTTCTATAATTGATTGAAACAAATAAACATGTTAATAGCACAGTCAGTAGCAGGTGTATATAATCTTCAAATTATTGTAAAAACAGTAATTAACAACTATCAACAGACTATAATAAGTAACATTAAATATTACATTTGTAATTAAAGAATAATATAAATACAGAATAAGTTGAAGATACTTTTAGTTGAAGACAATATTTTAAACCAGAAAGTAGTAGCTTTTCATTTAAAGAAAAAAGACTATGATGTGGTGTGCACTGACAACGGACGCGATGCATTAAGTATTGTTAAAAACCAAACTATCGATTTAATCCTGATGGATATTATGCTTCCTGAAATGAATGGGTTTGAAATAACCCAGGAAATAAGAAAACTGGAAACTGAAAAAGGGGTAAACAAACGGGTTCCTATTATTGCTGTTACAGCCAACACATTGGATAACGACAGGGAAAAATGTTTGGATGCCGGTATGGACGAATACTTGCCAAAACCTTTTTCAGCGCATGATTTATACAGAAAAATTGATGAGATTATGGTTTAAATTATGAGCGAACCGCTTGATATCAGAGGCAAGAATTATCCGGATGGGGATCAGGAGCTGGACAAAAAATTGCGGCCACTTCAGTTTGATGACTTTAAGGGGCAAAAACAAATTGTTGAAAACCTAAAAGTTTTTGTGGAAGCCGCTTCCATGCGCGGTGAAGCGCTTGATCATGTTTTGCTTCACGGACCACCCGGTTTGGGTAAAACCACATTATCAAATATAATTTCAAACGAACTGGGTGTGGGCTTAAAAATCAGTTCGGGCCCGGTACTGGACAAACCAGGCGATTTGGCCGGTTTACTTACCAACCTCGAATTCCGCGATGTTTTGTTTATCGACGAAATTCACCGGCTATCGCCTATTGTTGAAGAATACTTGTATTCGGCAATGGAAGATTTCAGGATTGATATTATGATTGACAAGGGACCCAGTGCACGTTCGGTGCAACTGGAGCTAAACCCATTTACTTTAATTGGTGCAACAACACGCTCAGGTTTGTTAACATCGCCTTTGCGGGCACGTTTCGGGATTAATTCGCACCTGGAATATTACGATGCTGATATTTTAACAGGAATTGTGAAGCGATCGTCTAAAATACTGGATGTACCTATTACTGACGACGCAGCAAAAGAAATTGCCGGGAGAAGCCGGGGAACACCGCGTATTGTAAACTCGTTGTTACGCCGGGTGCGCGATTTTGCACAGGTAAAAGGCAATGGCAGCATTGATATTTCAATTACAAAAATGGCATTGAAAGCCATGAACATCGATACCTTTGGCCTGGATGAAATGGACAACCGGATTTTGCTTTGTATCATCGATAAATTTAAAGGCGGACCAGTTGGTATTTCAACAATTGCAACTGCAGTTGGCGAAGATGGCGGTACCATTGAGGAAGTTTACGAACCGTTTTTAATTAAAGAAGGTTTTATAAAACGCACGCCGCGTGGAAGGGAAGCAACCGAAATGGCCTACAAACATTTGGGTCGGATTAATTATGGAAATTCTCCTTCGTTATTTTGATTCCGGTACAAGTTCAATTTGAAAAATCTGTGGCCACCATTTTCCCGTTACAAACATCCGATTTTTTTCAGCATCCCAGGCAATACCATTTAGGTAATCAATTTTTTCGTTCGGTTTACGAAACATGTTTACAATTCCACTTAAATTAATTTCAGAAATCACTTTCCCGGTTTCGGGTTCAATTTCAACCAGCAAATCGGTGGTATAAACATTCGCGAAAAGGGAACCGTTAATGAATTCCAACTCATTCAGGTTACCAACAACGCCTCTGTTATTGGCCACTTGTAACGTTTTTACTACCGAATAATCATCTGGATTTAACCAGGTTAGCATGTTTGTGCCATCACTCATTATCAAATGTTTACCATCGTTTGTTAAACCCCAACCTTGTTTTTGGCGATATTGGAAACTATCCACCAGCGCAAAATCCGAAAGGTTATAAACAAATCCTTTTTGCGCATGATAGGTAAGCTGATAAATGCGATCGTTGAAAATGGTAATCCCTTCACCAAAATATTTTTCCGGCAAAAAGTAAGAGTTCAAAATTTTACCGTCGGAAAGGTTAGTTTTAAACAATCCGGATTTGCCATTTTCCCCGGTTCCTTCGTACAAAAATCCCTGATAGTACTCAAGGCCCTGGGTATAAAATGTAGTGTTGTGCGGGTAACTTTCAACAGTTTTGTATGTGTATTTTTGAGCTTCGGTGTCTGATAAAACCGTTATTGACTGGTTGCGGGTGTTTTCCACATCATCAGTTTTGGTGGCAACGGCACTAAACGAAACCGTGCCTAATTTATTTAGTTTAACTCCCGAAACCGTAAAATCAAGTTCGCTGCTTTCCTTTATCAATTCGCCGTTATACAACAATTTTATGTTCTGGATTTCGCCGTTGCGCAGCTTTGTTTTTACCTGCACCGTTACTTCTTCTCCAAACCGGTAATTCTTTTTTTGCGGTTCAACCGAAATAATACTTACCGGTTTTCGCGATCGTTCAGGTTTGTTTGAGCACGAAAAGGCAGATATAAACACAAATAAAACAAGGGTTAAGCGAAAAATTGTTTGTTTCATTTTTTATGCTAAAAATTATGGTTCAAAGATAAAATTTTATGGCTAAAGGATAAGTAAAATAATGGTTACCCTAATTTCATTGGATATGAATTATATCTTTGTTTTCAAATTGAATCAAATTGAACCCGTTTAAAAAATTAGCAGGCGACACCGCAATTTACGGACTGAGCAGTATTATTGGAAGGGTGTTAAATTGGGTACTAACCCCATATTTTACGTTTGTTTTTGTACCTGAATTATTGGGTGTGGTTACAAATTTATATGCCTATGCTGCTTTTTTTCTTGTACTGTTAACATACGGGATGGAGACCTCTTTTTTTAGGTACGCATCAAAAAGTAGTGAACCGGAAAAGGTATATTCCACATCATTAATTTCGTTGTTTTTTACGTCGTTAAGTTTTGTTTTGCTGGCGGTTGCGTTTAGGTTTGAAATTGCCAACTGGCTGAATTATTCCGAACATCCGGAGTACATTGCGTGGTTTGCAGTTATTTTAGGTATCGACGCGTTTATTGCCCTCCCGTTTGCACGTTTAAGGCTTAACAACAGGCCGGTAAAGTTTGCAGTTGTAAAATTGGTGGGCATAGCTTTTACAATTGGTTTTAACCTGTTTTTCCTTTCTTTCTGTCCCTGGTGGCTGGAGAAAAATCCCGGTTCAATAGTAAACCTTGTTTATTCTCCTGAAATTGGTGTAGGTTACGTTTTTATTTCAAACCTTCTTGCATCGATAATTACGCTCTTGTTACTTCTGCCAGAAATTTTTAGAGTGGTACTCACATTTAACCGGAAAATGCTTGTGCAGATGTTGAGTTATGGCTTCCCAATTTTAATTGTGGGAATTGCCGGTGTTGCCAACCAGAGTATCGACAAAATACTTATTCCATTTCTGGTGGAAAAAGACCCTATGTTCCAGGTAGGAATTTATGGTGCCAATTATAAACTCGCTGTTTTAATGAACATGTTTATACAGGCTTTCCGATATGCTTTTGAACCCTTTTTCTTTTCCCGGTCAGGCGGCGTCGACGATACCCGTATTTATGCCACGGTAATGAAGTACTTTGTAATTTTTGGGCTGCTCATTTTCCTGGGAATGATTTTATACCTCGATTTAATTAAATTTATTATTGATGAAAAATACCATGTTGGACTAAAAGTGGTGCCAATAGTTTTAACAGCAAACCTGTTTTACGGAATTTATTTTGCCCTTTCGATGTGGTATAAATTAACCGACAAAACACGTTACGGCGCCTACATTGCATTAATTGGCGCAGCAATAACCATTGCGTTGAATTTTTTGTTAGTGCCTGTAATGGGCTATATGGGGTCTGCAATAGCAGTGTTAGCTTGTTTTACTACAATGATGGTAATTTCTTATTTCCTGGGTCAAAAACACTATCCGGTTCCGTATAATTTAAAACGGCTGGCGCTCTATTTTTCAATTGCGGGTGTTTTGTTCCTTTTATCAATGGTTTCTGAAAATATGGCGGCAGTGTATAAATATCCCATTCATACAATTTATATTTTAATCTTTTTGGCCGCTGTTGCAGTAATTGAAAAAAGTGAACTAAAACGCTTATTTAAAATCAGTAAAAAGAAATAAACATCAAAAAGTATTAATTTTGTAGGAATGAAAAATTTAGAAGGGAAAATTATAGCCTTAACAAGCGATCATGCCGGTTTCGAAAAAAAACAGGTGATTTTGAAATATCTTGCTGAAAAGGGTATTGCGCACAAAGACTTAGGAGCTTTTTCGGACGAAAGCAGTGATTATCCGGACTTTGGTCATTTAATTGGCGAAGCCTTTGACCGTGGCGAATTTGAAATCGGCATTTCGTTTTGTGGAAGCGGACAGGGAATAAACATGACCGCCAACAAACACCAAAGTGTTCGATCGGCATTATGCTGGTCGCCGCACATTGCAGCTTTGGCAAAGCAGCACAATAATGCAAATATTTGCGCCATTCCGGCCCGTTTTGTTACCGACGACGAAGCCATAAAAATTGTTGAAACCTATTTGAAAGCTGGGTTTGAAGGTGGGCGGCACGAACGGAGAATCAAAAAAATACCGGTGAAATAAATAAATGGCCACGCTAAAAAACATATTTCTGAATGATTCTGTAATTGCCTTTGATAAAAAGCACAGAAAAACCATCAACTTTAATATTGGCAGGTATAATTCTGCCGTTGAAAAAGGCAAATTACGATATAGCAATATGGAACTGGCGTGCCAACGTGCATCCTATATTAAAAGCAAAGTGGTTGCTAACCTGGGTGGGTACCTCGAAGAATTTGAATCCAATGCTTTAAAAAACGGAATCGAAGTAATTTGGGCCAGGGACGGGGAAGAAGCAATTTCCGAAATCATTAAAATACTGAAAGAAACCAACGCCAAAACCGTGGTGAAAAGCAAGTCGATGGTTTCAGAAGAAATTGAATTAAACGAAAAAATAGAAGCAGAAGGGATTGAACCGATTGAAACTGATTTGGGCGAATTTATTGTACAGGTGGCTGGTGAAAAACCTTACCACATTTTAACACCGGCAATGCACAAATCAAAAGAAGATGTGGCAGAACTGTTTCACCTGAAGTTTCAAACCCCGCCTGCATCAACGCCAGAAGAACTGACTAAGTTTGTACGTGAAAAATTACGCCAAAAATTTGTTACTGCCGAAGCTGGTATTACCGGGGCCAATTTTTTGGTTGCCGATACAGGTTCAGTTTCCCTAACCGAAAATGAAGGAAATGGGATTATGTCGGTAGCTAACCCTAAAGTACATATTGTAATTTCAGGAATTGAAAAGGTAATCCCTTCCATTAACGATTTACCGTTGTTTTTACCACTTTTGGCGGCAAAAGGAACAGGTCAGCAATTAACGGTTTACAATTCATTGTTATCGGGCCCGAAAAAGGAAAATGAAACCCACGGACCGGAAAGAATGGTAGTGGTGTTGCTGGATAACAAGCGGACCGAAATAGCACAGGAAAAAGAAATTTCACAGGCTTTAAAATGCATTCGTTGCGGGGCATGTTTAAATGCCTGCCCTGTTTATAAAAACGTGGGCGGATACACCTATAATACCACCTATAGCGGTCCAATAGGTTCGGTTATCACTCCCTGGTTAAAAGGTTTTGGCGCATTTAACCACCTCAGCCATGCTTCAAGCATTTGTGGTGCTTGTTCGGAAGTGTGCCCGGTAAAAATACCGCTGCATTATTTATTGCTGCTAAACCGAAAAAAGGGTGTTGATGAAGGTCAGGGGGAGTGGCAATGGAATGCCGCGATGAAAACCTGGAAATTTGCAGCTTCGAAACGGACTCGGATGGATGTAATAAACGGCAGCGTAAAAAACAATGCTTTAAAATTAACCCACAATATTCTTGGAAAGCAGAAAGAGTTGCCGTTATTTGCAAGTGAATCGT
>Ga0102946_1000838_pt1 | contig 10712 bp, 11 predicted proteins | sample SalPon2A_A_D1_MG_FD_78209 | JGI IMG/M metagenome (GOLD analysis project Ga0102946, IMG submission 78209) | Soil microbial communities from South San Francisco under conditions of wetland restoration - Salt Pond MetaG R2A_A_D1_MG | ecosystem: Environmental > Terrestrial > Soil > Wetlands | place... | reverse complement strand
AGGCAAAGGGGATATGCGATACATCGGTGTCGGGACCGGCATGAATTCATTGATTCGGCCCGCTCTGTATGGGTCGTATCATGAAATCGTCAATTTATCACGGGCGGGTGAGCCGGCAACCGAGACAGTAACGGTGGTCGGACCCATTTGTGAAACAGGGGATCGTCTCGGGAGCGATCGATTGTTGCCGCCGTCCCGTGAGGGCGATGTCATCTTGATAGCCAATACGGGAGCCTATGGCTACGTGATGCGATTGCATTACAATCGCCGTGCCGACGTCACCGAAGTCATAATCTAGGAGCAACGATCTATCGTGATGAAACTTTTTTGGGCACCGCAGACACGATCATCTCGAGCGGTGTGGATGCTGGAGGAGGCCGGCGTCGATTATGAGATCGAGCGTATCGATATTCGCGATAGCTCTGCCCAGATCGATGTCGACTTCAAGGCAGCAAGCCCGATGCGCAAGGTACCGGCATTGCAGGACCATGATGTCCAGATGGCTGAGTCAGCTGCCATATGTCTGTATGTCGCAGATCGCTACGCATCGGGTCGTTTGGCACCGGCAATTGATCATCCGGACCGCGGTCGATTCCTGTTCTGGCTCATGTATACGCCGGCTGTCATCGAGCCGACGATGTCGGAAAAACTCAACAAGTTAGAACCTAACAAGACCCGCAACGGCTGGGGTGACTTCAAGACGATGATCAGTTCTCTGTCGACGGGGCTTGGTGGCAATCCATGGATTCTTGGCGATCAGTTCTCGGCAGCAGATGTCATGCTGGGGTCCAGCGTTCATTTCATGCAACTTTTCAATTTACTCGGCGATGCGCCAGTTCTTACTGAATATGTAGACCGCTGCCGGGAGCGTCCCGCATTCCAGGCGGCCCAGAAAAAGGAAGCCTAGATGAGAAATATTCTGTTGGTCCTGGCACTGTTAGCCGGGCCTGTTATCGCGGATGATCATGCGGTACCGCTACGCAGTTCGATTACCCTTAACAGCGGCATTCCCCTGTCTGAGGCGCAGCGCAGTTTCAGGGTTGAACACTATGAAATTCACAACGAAATCATGCCCGAGGAGAAAGCTATTGCGGGCTCTTCGACAGTCACCATTGAGGCGATCAATGCGCTGACGACGCTGGAGCTGGACTTCGACGGCCTGTTCACCATCGATGCGGTGACCGATGCCGACGGCCCGCTTGAGTACAGCAGGGACGAAGCCAAAATTTATGTGACGCTGCGAGAAGTGTTGCCGGCTGGCGGCCGTCACAAAGTCAAGATCGCTTACCATGGCAAACCTCACGAGGCCGAGCGTCCGCCCTGGGCCGGCGGGTTTCAGTGGGCAGAGACCGAAAGTGGCAAGCCCTGGATAGCGACCGCCATCCAGGGCGAAGGTTGCGACCTGTGGTGGCCGTGTGTCGATCATCCTCAGCGCGAGCCAAATGGACTCGACATGTATTTTACAGTTGATGAGGGCCTGTCAGCTGCAGCGAATGGCGTACTGGTGGACGTCAAGACACACGCGGACGGCCGCAAGACCTTTCATTGGCGGACGCAGGTTACGACCAATACTTATGGGGTGGCATTGAATGTCGGCCCGTATGTATTGCTGGAAGATTCCTACACGTCGTCAAACGGAACCGAAATACCGATCCAGTTCTGGGTGACGGAAGATCACGCGGACCAGGGCCGTGAGCTGATGGATCGCGAGTTCGCACTGAATATCGAATTCTTCGAACGAAAACTTGGCCCTTACCCATGGGGCCAGGAAAAACTGGGGGTTGCCGAGACACCGCATCTTGGCATGGAGCACCAGACCATCAATGCCTATGGCAACGAGTTCAAGCGAGGCAAGCATGGGTTCGATTGGCTTTTCAACCACGAACTGGCGCACGAATGGTTTGGTAATGTTATGACCCACGTGACGGTCTCGGATATGTGGCTGCACGAGGGCACCGGTGCATACATGCAGCCGGAATTCGCTCGCGAAATCGTGGGCGACGCGGCTTACTACGCAAGCATGTATGACTCATACCTGAAGATTGCGGCCTGCAATCCGATTGCGCCCCGTGAAGAATTTTCAGCTGACGAATTGTATTTCGACGACGTTGAAGGGCGGGGACCGGCGGGCGACATCTACGCCAAGGGTGCCTGGGTATTGCAGTCCCTGCGCTATGTGATTGGCGAAGAAGACTTCTGGGACGCGATTCGTATTCTGCTCTATGACACGGCAGAGCCGGCTAAACTGAAGCCGCCTATTCAAGCGCGGTTGCGCTCAACCGACGACTTCATGCGGATCGCGAGCGACGTGTATGGTACCGACCTCGACTGGTTCTTCGAGGTGTATACGCGCCGCGGACCGCTGCCAATCCTGGCGAGTGTGGATACCGACGAAGGGGTTTTCCTCGAATGGCAAAATGTTGACGATCTGAGTTTCCCGATGCCGATTCCGGTCCGCATCAATGGAGAGATTCAGCGCGTCGAATTTTCGGGTAATTCGACGACTCTTGAAGGTCATTCAACCGCGGACATTCAAATTGACCCGTTTATGCACGTCCTGCGCAAGCTGTCGATTGTACCGACCTGCGAGGAACGTCGGGCAGAAGAGGCGGCAGCAGAGGCAAATGCGGAAGCGGAAGCAGCCTGAAACTCAGCTTGCGTGCCTGGATTCCAGTGTCTTTATGACACGAGAGAGTTCGATGTCACGGTCAGCCAGCAGCACCAGCAGGTGATACAACAAATCAGCTGACTCGCTGGCCACTGCTTCGGCATCGCTGTTGCAGGCGGCGAGGGCGACTTCTATCGCTTCTTCACCGACCTTTTGGGCAATGCGCTGGGTGCCGGCCGTAAACAGGGATGAGGTGTAGCTCCCGGCAACGGGATCGTCACGGCGCGATAAGATGACGCTTTCCAGCGTAGTCAGAAAATTCGACGTATGGTCGTGCATTACTGGATCCTTGAGGCTGAAGAAGGTCGCATTTCGATTGCTTCGGAACGTAAATACTCTTTGAGCTCCGCAATGTGAATGGCACCGGAATGAAACACGCTCGCGGCCAAAGCGCCATCCACTTCGGCGAGCCGGAAGACATCCGCGAAGTGTTGCAGTTCGCCGGCCCCGCCCGATGCGATCAAAGGCACTGTGCAGGCTGCGCGAATTTCGGCCAGTTGCGTGCAATCGTAACCACCGCGCACGCCGTCCCGATTCATGCAATTCAGTACGATTTCCCCGACGCCACGATCCTGCGCCTCTTGCACCCACTCAATCGTAGAATGCCCTGCGGCAGAACTCTTGTCGGGATCGCCAGTGTTCCAATAAACACGGTAATCCTGGTCAACGCTGCGACTATCGACGCCGAGCACGACGCACTGCGAACCAAAGCGCTTGACCAATTCGTCGATTAGTGTCGGCTGCTCCAGGGCCGGCGTATTGACCGAAATTTTGTCAGCGCCGCGGTGCAAAACAGACTCGGCGGAAGCGACATTGCGAATGCCACCCGCGACGCAAAACGGAATATCAATTTCCCTGGCGACCCTGCTAACCCAGCTTCGATCAACGGAACGCCCATCCGGGCTGGCGGTAATGTCATAAAAAACCAGTTCGTCAGCGCCTTCTGCACAATAGCGCTTTGCGAGTTCGACAATGTCGCCAACCACGCGATGGTCGCGAAACTGCACACCTTTTACGACGACGCCGTCGCGAACATCGAGGCAGGGAATTATCCGTTTTGCAGGAATGCCGAGATCTCCTCTGCCGTAATCTTGCCATCCAGCAGCGCCCGCCCGGTAATTGCTGCTGGTACCCCGATACGCTTCAATTGCCGGATATCGTCGATACTGCGTACGCCGCCGGAAGCTTGTAATTCGAGGTCTGGATACGCCTCCATGATTTTTTCATACAAGTCGAAGTTTGGTCCGGTCATCGCGCCGTCGCGGCTGACATCCGTGCACAGAACATGTACCAGCCCGGCGCTTTTGAAGTCGTCGATACACTCGAACAAGGTGATGCTGCTCGTGCGCGTCCAGCCATGCGTGGTAACGACCGGTTCATTCGTTGCGTCCAGTTTTACATCCAGTGCCAGCACGATACGGTCACCGCCAAATCGATTTATCCAGGATTTAACGGTATCAGGCTCGACAATTGCGAGACTACCTATAACGCATCGGGTCACGCCGGCTTCGAACCATGCCGCAATGGTGTCCGCATTTCGTATACCGCCACCAAGCTGAATAGTGAGCGCTGATTTTTCGGCGATTGCGGAGACGATTGAGTGGTTGCGTTGCTCGCCGTAGCGGGCACCGTCAAGGTCGACAATATGCAGGTCGGTTGTACTCAGTTGCGCGAACTGCACGGCGACTTCAGCTGGGTCACTGCTGTATTCGGTCGATTTCTCGAAATCGCCTTGCCATAGTCGGACACATTTGCCGTCCTGTAAATCAATCGCGGGAATGATTTTCACGGCCGCCACCCAAGAAAATTTGCGAGCATTCGCGCGCCAGATGAGGATGAACGCTCCGGATGAAATTGGGTTGCTACGAAGTTGTCCTTCCCGGCAACCGCAGTGAATCGCTGACCATGCGCTGCGCTCGCAATCGTGTCCGACGAGATCGGAAGTGCGTAGCTGTGAACAAAATAGAACCAGGCATCTGCTCCAAGGCCATCGGTCAACGCGTGTTCGTAGTTCACCTCAATGGGTGACCAGCCCATGTTTGGCACGGCCAGGCCTTTTTTTGCCGGCAGCTTGCTGGCGGTTCCCGGAATAATGCCAAGGCAATCCACCTCATCTTCTTCCGACCTGTCAAACAGCAACTGCATCCCGAGGCAAATGCCGAGCACCGGTTGCTCTAAAGCCGGAATCAACTCATCCAGGCCATGCCGCTGCAGGGTCTGCATCGCGTTTTTGGCCGCACCGACGCCGGGAAGAATAACCCGTTCGGCAGCCTGGATTATGCTGTGATCGACCGTAACCACGGACGCCTGATCGAGTCGGTCCAGTGCAAACTGCAAAGAGGCTAGATTAGCGCCGCCACTGTCAATAATTGCCAGCTGTTGGTCGTTCATCCTATTCCAGCAAACCCTTGGTTGTCGGCAAGCTGTTGTCCTCGAGTCGAATAGCCTGGCGCAGAGCACGGCCGACAGCCTTAAAGCAGGCCTCAACCATATGGTGGGTATTGTCACCGTAAACTTCGATGTGCAGAGCGGCTCCCAGGCTGTCGGCCAGGGAGTGAAAACAGTGCTCTACCATCTCGGTGGACATTTCGCCGACCCGTTCGCTTGGAAACGAGCCAGCAAACTCGAATCGGGAGCGGCCCGAAAGATCTATCGAGACGCGCGCCTCGCTCTCATCCATTGGCACGACAAAACCGTATCGGCCTATGCCGAATTTGTTGCCCAGCGCTTCGCGCATCGTGGCCCCCAGGCACAGGGCAGTGTCTTCGACAGTATGGTGATCGTCGATTTCGAGATCGCCATCGCACTTCACTTCGAGGCTGAAGCCGCCATGTTTGGCAACCTGTTCCAGCATATGATCATAAAAACCGATGCCGGTATCGATGCTAATCGGGTCACGCTGATCCAGGTTTACCGCGACTTGAATGGCTGTCTCGTTGGTAGTCCTCTGGCGGCGTGCGCGCCGATCGGCATGGCACAGGTCAGTAACCACCGTGCGCCAGGATTCTTCCGGGGATGACGGGTCGATGGTGAAGCTTTGGACGCCTAGCCTTTCTGCCATTTCCGCGTCCGTCGGCCTGTCGCCGATTACGGCCGATTTATTGAGATTAATCGCGTTGCCCGCGAGATATCGGGTTAACAATCCCGTGCGTGGTTTCCGGCATTCGCAGGAAGCCTCCGGCAGATGCGGGCAGATAAAGATTTCCTCGAATTCAATTCCCTGCGAGCTGAACAGATCCAGTACGTGTTGCTGACTCTCCTGAAATTGCTCGGTCGGAAATGCAGCGGTACCCAGGCCGTCCTGGTTGCTGACCATGACGAATGCGTAGCCGTGTAATTTAAGCTCCAATAGCGCTGGCAGGACGCCGCGGGTGAGCCGCACCTTGCGCAATGAGTCAACCTGGCAATCGTCGGGTTCCTCGATCAGGGTTCCGTCACGATCGATGAAAAGCACGCGACGACTCATCGCGTAATATCCGCAAAATCGCGCAATGCCAGAAGCAACTGCTGGTTTTCGTCGTTACTCCCCACGGTAATTCGAAGACATCCTTGCAGGTCATCAGCAAAACTCCGCAACAAAATTCCCCTGGTCGCACAGTGCTCGAGCAATGCTGACGCGTCGGTCACGCGCACCAGGAAGAAATTACCGTCGCTGTGCCAAACTCGCTCAACAAACGGCATGTTGCCGAGCTGTTCAATCAACCCGGCTCGCTGATTCCTGATCTCCGTGACCCACTTGGCAGCTTTCGCGAAGCCGCCATCTGCTAGCGCATTTTCAACGCATTCGACGACTGGAGTAGCAAGCGCGTAGGGCGCCTGAACGGCAGCAAGGATATTCGTGACAGCAGGATTGGCAATCACACTGCCACACCGGGCGCCCGCACAAGCAAGCGCCTTGGACAAGGTTCGCAAGATTATCAGGTTGTCATAGTCCTTCAGCAGGTCGACAACCGACGGCTGATCGGAAAACTCGATGTACGCTTCGTCAACTACGACGGCCGCGCGATTACGGCAACTTGAGAGTATGCGCTCGAGATTTTGCCGGGGAATCGTTTTTCCTGTCGGGTTATTCGGCGAACAAAGAAAGACCATGCGGGTTGTGGCATCGCAAGCGTTGAGCAATGCATCGACATCAATCGCAAAATCGTCTTCCGGAGCCGTGGCAAGTTCGACAATGCTTGCGCCCTGTACCCGGGCATAGTGACGGTACATGCTGAAAGTCGGCGTCGCCGTAACGATGGTGTCTTCGCCTGCGCGGCAAAATATACGAATGAGCAGGTCGATGCCTTCGCTGGAGCCGCGAGTAATGACGAGGTTATCAGCCGCGCAGCCATATGCGTCAGCCAGCGTTGCAGCCAGCCCGCCGGGCCGAACCTCAGGGTAACGATTCAGTGGCCTGCGAAATGCGTCCCCGGCCGAGCTCCAGGGCGCTTCGTTCGCGTTTAGCCGGATTGTGTCATCCACTTGTTCAGCCGCCCGGTACGGTTGCAGTGACTGGAGCTCCGGTCGGATGCTGGCCAGAATGCTCATCGCGAAGCCTCCAGGCGCTGTCGCACAGCATTGGCATGCGCATCGAGGCCTTCAAGGCTCGCCAGCTCTAAAACGGTGTCGGCAATACTGACCAGGCCATCGCGGGTGAGCTCCTGAACACTCATTTGCCGCAGAAACTGGTCGACGCCCAGGCCATTGTAGGCGCGAGCAAACCCGTAGGTGGGCAGGACATGGTTGGTACCACTGCAATAATCCCCCACCGCTTCCGGGGCCCATGCTCCAACGAATATCGAGCCGGCATTGCGAATATCACCGAGCAACTGACGGGCATTCTGCACTTGCAGAATTAAATGTTCCGGGGCATAGGCATTGCTGAGTACGACCGCTTGCCGAATGTCCTGCACCACGAAAGCTCTGGAAGCAGCCAGGGCCTGCCGGGCAATTTCCGCTCTTGGCAGCTTCTCGAGTTGATCTGCCAAAGCCGCATTGACCTGGCTGGCCAGCTCGTGGCTCGGCGTGACCAGGATGGCTTGTGAGTCGACGCCGTGTTCGGCCTGCGAAAGCAAATCCGCCGCAACGAATTCCGCGGCGGCAAACTTGTCAGCAACCACCAGCACCTCCGATGGTCCTGCCGGCAAATCAATTGCGGCACCGTCGGCGTCTGTCGCTACCTGGGTCTTCGCTTCTGTCACCCAAGCATTGCCGGGGCCAAAAATCTTGCAGACACGCGGTATGGACTCCGTACCGTAGGCCATCGCTGCAACTGCCTGTGCACCGCCAACCTTGTAAATCTCATCAACTCCGGCGCGGCGGGCAGCGGTGACCACGGCAGCATCCGCCTTGCCGTCTGGCCGCGGTGGGGTGCAAAGGATCCTGACCGGGCAGGCGGCGATTGTGGCGGGCACTGCCAGCATGATAGCGGCGGAAGGCAAGGGGGCTGTGCCGGCCGGAACGTAGAGCCCAACCGCATCAATCGGATGACTGATGCGCTCACAGCGCACACCTGGCATGGTTTCCACGACCAGGGGAGCCGGCAGCTGAGCCTCGTGAAATTTGCGGACGTTGCTGATGGCAAGGTCAATCGCATCGATTGCTGCCGCTGACAAACTCGCTTCGGCGGCAGCTGCCTCTGCAGGCGATACCCGAAAATCGGCCAGCTTTACCTGGTCAAATTTCTCGCACAAACGGCGCAGCGCATCGTCACCGTCGTTGCGAACACTGGCAACGATTTCCCGGACACCTGCGGCGATAGAGGCCCGGTCTGCGGTCGACGCCGGACGTTGCAATGTGTCCTGGCGGGCACTGGCATCCAACTCGTTCCAGTCAAGTACTGTCAGTGTCATAGTCAGGCCAGCATCTTTTCGACAGGGAGTACGAGCAGGCTGCTGGCACCGGCTGCTTTCAGGTTTTCCAGCGTTTCCCAGAACACGTTTTCGCGGCAGACCGCATGGATCGCGACCTTGTCATTCGCGCCTTCGAGCGGTACGACCGTCGGTGCTTCCGAACCCGGCAATAAATCCCGGATCTTCGGAAGCGCAGAGCGCGGCGCATGCAGCATGATGTACTTGCTTTCCCGGACCTGCAGGACGCCGTCGAGGCGCTGCAGAATCCGCGATACCAATGCCTGCTTGTCGTCGCTGAGCGGGGCCCGGGTCTGAATTACAACGGCCTCGCTTTCCAGCAGGATATCGTGCTCTTGCATCCCGTTCGCCTCGAGGGTCGAACCGGTTGAGACCAGGTCGCAGATGAAATCGGCCTTGCCCAGCTTCGGGGCGATCTCCACGGCCCCGGAAAAATAAACGGTCTCAGCCTGGATCTCGTTCTGCTCTAGAAATTGTCTTAATAAATTAACGTAACTCGTTGCTATTCTTGAATTTTCAAGCGACGAAATCCCTGCGTATTCGGCATCAAGGGGGCCGGCAATCGCCAATCGGCAGTGGCCGAAGTCCAAAGCAAAGACCCGGGTGAACATCGCCTCCTGGCCATCCGCCTCCAATTCGAGACGTTTTTCCTCGACGACATTCAGGCCAACGATGCCCAGGTCGCAAACATCGTCGCTGACCAACCCGGGGATGTCATCATCGCGCACCAACAACAGGTCAATGGGCATGTTTTCGCCGTAACAAAACAGGCGATCCTTGCTGCGCGTAAATTTGACGCCGCAGCGTTCCAGCATATCCTGGGAGTGTTCGGTCAGACGGCCGGTTTTTTGCACCGCAATTTTGATGCGCTGCTGGGAAGAATCCATGCTGTTTCCTTAGTGTGATGAGGGGGAGGGGTTGCTTGCAGTACGCTCAATCGCTGTGCGATAGCCACCATAGCCATCCGCCAGGAACCGTGCGACGCGGCCAACTGTAGTCACGCTCACGCCGGTAAGTTCATTGATCCGGCGGTAGGTCAAGCCGTTTTCGAGGTATTCAACGACCTGCCAGCGATCCACCAGTGCCTGGAGTTCCGCAGGGGTGCAGAGGTCGCGGAGGAAATTTCGGCACTCCCCGGCGTTTCTGAGGGACACGAGCGCCCGACACAGCGCGTCTTCGGCGGCGAGCTGCTGATGGTCGCTTTCGGGTCGATTCGGTTTCATGGCAATTCCTGTCGATGGTCGCTGTATCAATGTATTAACACGCTAATACATTGATACAAAAAATACAACCATGCAATGCTTTTTTTAGATGTGATCCAGGATGGCTGCCGTCATATCGGCGCTCGACAGGCCGCCGGCACCGCGACCCGCGAGATCCGCGGTTCTGGCGCCACCTTCGATTGCCCGGTCGATGCCTTGCTCGAGAACGAGAGCCTCATCGAGAAGACCCAGGCTATGCCGCAGCAGCAGGGCACAGCTGGCGATCATCCCGCAGGGGTTTGCGATCCCGCGGCCGGCGATATCCGGCGCTGAACCGTGAATAGGCTCGTACAATCCACACTTCCCATCGCCCAATGATGCGGAAGGCAGCATGCCCAGTGAGCCAGCCAGCATGGATGCCTCGTCGGTCAGGATATCGCCAAACATGTTTTCGGTCACGATGACATCGAAGTCGGCCGGTCGGCTCAACAAGTGCATGGCAGCCGCGTCGACCAGCAATGTTTCGAGTTCGAGTCGGGGAAACTCACTGGCGATAACCTCGTTCGTGACCTGCCGCCACAATCGGGAGGTCGCGAGCACGTTGGCCTTATCGACCGAACAGAGCCGGCCACGGCGTTCAGTCGCCAGTTGCGCAGCAATCCGCACGATGCGCTCGATTTCACCCCGCGTATAAATGCACAGATCAGACGCCGAGTCTGCGGACTGGGTCTTTTCGCCAAAATATATGCCCCCGGTCAGTTCGCGAACGACCAACATGTCGACGCCAGCCAGTAACTCGGCTTTCAATGGCGAGGCATCCCGCAGTGCCTGGGCCACCTTGACGGGCCGCAAGTTGGCATAAACGCCCAGCGTTTCGCGCAGCTGCAGCAAGCCTTGTTCCGGGCGCACGCTGGCATTGGGGTCCGACCACTTTGGCCCGCCGACTGCACCCAACAACACCGCATCACAATCGTGCAGATTGGCGAGTGT
>Ga0102946_1000837_pt1 | contig 10713 bp, 7 predicted proteins | sample SalPon2A_A_D1_MG_FD_78209 | JGI IMG/M metagenome (GOLD analysis project Ga0102946, IMG submission 78209) | Soil microbial communities from South San Francisco under conditions of wetland restoration - Salt Pond MetaG R2A_A_D1_MG | ecosystem: Environmental > Terrestrial > Soil > Wetlands | place... | reverse complement strand
CGGCTCGAGTTCGCCCTGCCCGGCCTCGACAACCACCTCATGCGTCGCACCTGAGGTTCGGGGACCCTGCGCGCTGCTGGCCGGGGTCGGCGGCGACACCTCGCGGGTGGCGGCGGCATTGCCACGGATGCCGGCGGCGTTGCCACCGGTGGTGGCGGCGATCCCACAGGTGGCTGCGGCGTTGCCACGGGTGGCGTGCGGCGATCCCGCGGGTGGCTGCGGCGTTGCCACGGGTGGCGTGCGGCGATCCCGCGGGTGGCGTCGGCGTTGCCACGGATGGCGGCGGCTTCCCGCAGATGGCACGGGGAGAAGGGGTCGAGTGGCACTTCCGTTTGGCGGCCACAGGGGAGACCATGACGCGGTATCCCCATCCGACAGGAGCCCCACCATGAAGGCACTCGTCTACCACGGACCCGACAGCAAGGCCTGGGAGGAGGTCCCGGAGCCGACCATCCAGGACCCCACCGACGCCATCGTCAAGATCGAGACGACCACCATCTGCGGGACCGACCTCCACATCCTCAAGGGTGACGTCCCCGCAGTGACCGACGGGCGGATCCTCGGCCACGAGGCGGTCGGGGTGGTCACCGACGTCGGCAGCGATGTCAGCGACATTGCAGTGGGTGACCGCGTGATCGTGTCGTGCATCAGCAAGTGCGGGACGTGCAACTACTGCGCTGCCGACATGCCGTCGCACTGCACCAACCTGGGCGGCATCGGCTGGATCTTCGGTCACCTCATCGACGGCACCCAGGCCGAGTACGTCCGCGTGCCCTACGCGGACAACGGGCTGATCCCGCTGCCCGAGGGTGTGACCGACGAACAGGGCGTGATGCTCAGCGACATCCTGCCGACGGGCTTCGAGATCGGCGTCACCTACGGCGAGGTCGGCGACGGTGACGTCGTGGCCGTGGTCGGGGTGGGTCCGGTCGGCCTGGCAGCGATCATGACAGCCGGCACTGCCGGCGCATCACGGGTCATCGCGGTCGACGGCAACGCCTTCCGTCTCGAAAAGGCGCTCGAGTTCGGCGCCACCGACGCCGTCAACATCAACGAGGTCGACGACGTCGCGGCCACGCTCAGGGAGATGTCGACCGACGGTCTCGGTGTCGATGTCGCCATCGAGGCGGTGGGGGTGCCGGCGACGTGGGACACGTGCCTGGCCGCGATCCGGCCCGGTGGTCACGTGGCGAATGTCGGCGTGCACGGGACCCCGGTGTCCTTCCCCATCGAGGAGCACTGGATCAACAACATCACGATCACGACCGGGCTGGTGAACGCGGTGACGACCGAGGAGTTGCTCGACGACATCCAGGCCGGGAGGATCGCCCCCGAGAAGTTCACGACCCACCGCTTCGCGCTCGATGACATCATGGAGGCCTACGACGTGTTCGCCAACGCCGTCGACCACGACACCTTGAAGGTCATCCTGACGGCCTCTTGAAGGTCATCCTGACGGCCTGATGGTGCCGGGTCTGCAGCCACCTGCAGCCGCCCCGGCCCTGGTGCCCGGGGCGGAGGCAGTGGGCGACGGACGTGGTGGGCGCGCGTGGCCTCACTGGCCGCGTTGGCTGACTGCTGGCCCCGCGGTCACGGCCCGGCGGGGTAGTCGCACACGCCGGTGGGGAAGATCTCCTCCAGCCGCGCACTGGTCGCCGTGTCGATGGTCACGTCTCCGTAGACGCCGTTGGCCACCGCATCGGACACCGACTGCAGGTCGCACTTGAACACGTTGCCCGTGATCGGTCCACCGGCCACGATGCGCGTCGTCGAGTACAGCGGGAACGCCTGGGTGCACGGCCCGTCGCCTGCGTCGTCGAGGATGCCCGACCACACGTGGTCGCCCGACGCCATCAGGTTGCCGTCGACGTCGAAGCACGAGTCCACGGCGCGGTCGGGCCGGTTGCGCTCCACCGACCACTGCGGACGATCGGCGATGTTGGCCATCCACTCGTCCATGACCTCGAGTGCGAGCCCGGTCTGGTCGTACTCGTCGCCGTCGTCGTTGCCGTCGGTGAACCAGATGACCTGGTTGCCGGCATCCCCGTCGAAGTCCAGCAGGCGCTGGCGGGATGCGAACGACTGGTGCGAGTTGTGCATGTCCAGTTCGCGCTCGAGGTAGTTGCGCCAGTCGATGGTCGGGATCTCGTACTCGCCGCGGAACACCAGGCCGGAATCATGGGCGGCCTCGATGGCACCGTCGTCGGCAGTTGCCCGAGGTGCCGGCGTGGTCCCGCCGTCGGGGGACAGGTCCATGTTGCGCCACGACCACGGGTCGAGCAGCGTCGGCCAGATCTGGTCGAAGTCGAGCCCGGCGAGGTCGGCCGGGTTGGGACACAGCTGCGAGATGAAGGGGCAGCCCTCCTGGACCATGTCGGGCTCGTTCTTCCACGATCCCGCCTGCGCGTTGACGTCGAGGAACTCCTCGAGCGTGATGTCGCCGTCGACCAGCGACTCCAGTCCGTACTGCACCCCGACGTTGTCCCAGGTCCGATTGGCGTAGGTGTCGGGGTTGACGCCGTATTCGTTGATGGCGTCGCCGTAGTGGGTCCACTCGGTGCTGGCCTGGTCCTGCGGCGAGATGCCCGGAGCCGTGCCGAAGTTGGGGTTGAGCACCAACGGAGACAGACCGCGCCAGCCGTTGATGCACTCGGAACTGCCGGCCGGGAAGCCCGGTGGCATCACGGCCATGAAGTCGTTGTCGAAGCCGTTGATGGCGTTCATGCCCTCCAACAGCGTGCGGTTGCTCCAGTCGGCCCACTTGGCCGATCCGCCCACCACCTGCAGGTCGATCCAGCGCTCCATGAGTTCGCAGTCACCGACGTGGATGGTCTGGGTGATCATGTCGGGGTAGGAGTAGACCGGGATGGCGGCGTCGATCAGGCCCGGGTGGTTCTGGCCGTAGACGTACTGCTGGATCGCACCGCCCGAAGCGCCGATGCCCACGGTGTAGTCGGGGTCGGCGTAGTGGGTGACGAAGCGGTCCTTGACCATGACGGCGGTCTCGCCGCCGACCACCAGGTTGTAGTGCTCGCCGGCCTTGGTACCGGTCGAGTAGCCCATCGCGTAGCCACGTGACAGGCCCTGTTCGTAGAGCATGCGGCTCTGCGACGGGCTGCCCTGGTAGTGACCGATGCCCACGCCACCCTGGAAGTGGTAGAGGAAGCGACCGTTCCAGGCCGACAGGTCCGGGGCGTCGGCGGGGTCGGCCGAGCCGTCGGGGGACAGCACCGCGATCGAGTAGATGAAGCGGTTGATGGTGCCGCGCTCCCAGCGCACGATGAAGTCGACGGTCTCGTCGTCGATCGTGGTCGTCGTGGCCATGTCGGCGGGACGCTCCTGGCCCGGGGTCCAGTCCTCCCAGACACCTCCGATGGTGCGGTACTTGTAGCTGACAACGGTCTCCATGGAGCAGTCGTCGTCGATCGGTCCGAGGAGTTCGGCGTTGTCGTAGTGGCCGGGCGTCGCGCACAGGAAGGGCTGTTGCTGGGGTCCCGAGAACATCGGGCCGGTGATCGGGTGGTTGGTGAGGTCGAGCGTCGCCTGTTCCCTGGCGCGCCCGTTGCCGGTGACGACGGTCACGGTGGACGTGCCCTCGTCGAGGCCGGTCACGACTCCCTCCAGGGTGCGGTCGTCCGACGGGTTGAAGTCATCGGTGACGTCGACGCCTGCCACCAGGATGGTGGCCTTGTCCTGCTGGCCCGGCGGCGTGGTCACCGCCAGTCGGGCATCACCGCCCGAGACCTGGTCCGGGGGCGACGACAGCACCTCGATGTCCCAGGGACCGCCCGGAGCTGCGTCGCTGGCCGGTGGCGCGGCCAGTCCCGTGGCCAGCAGCGCAGCGACCGCCAGGGCAGTGACGAGGGCCGACCGGACCCATTGCCGTGGGAGGGCGTGACTGGGGGTGGGGGAGTGTGGCATGTGCGAGGTCCTCGTCCTGGAGTGCAGCACCGGTCCGGGCGTGATGGGCCACGATAGTGCCGCGACACGGTTCGCACCCTTTGTTGGGGGAAGATTCTCGGCGTCGCTGCCACCGTGGTGTCGTGTGGGGTCCTCGCACATGCAGGCTGAATCGGCCCCGGCCCTGCAGGCTTCAGGCCCCCTCGTTGCCAACCGATCGACCTGCCCGAGCCATTCCACCTCGACCCCCTTACGCTGCCAGCGTCGATGTCCGATCGTGGCGAGGATTGTCAAGGTGAGTACCCAGCCGATTGGCGAGCATGCGCTGCTCTCGGACTGCCACACCACCGCGCTGGTGGACCAGCGCGGATCGATCGAGTGGTTGTGTCTGCCGAACGTCGACTCACCTTCGGTCTTCGCCAGGATCCTGGACGACGACGCCGGCCACTTCCGGCTCGGACCAGCCGCCGCCGATCCGGTGGTGTCGCGTGCCTACCTCGGCGACTCCCTGGTGCTGGAGACGACCTTCACGACGCCGACGGGGACCCTGGTCGTGACCGATGCCCTGGCCATGGCGATGGGCAGTCGGGGCCATGAGCTCGGGCACGGCTCGCCCCACGCGCTGCTGCGCGAGGCCCGGTGCACCAAAGGTGAAGTTGAGGTGGAGGTTGAGGTCCAGCCGCGGCTGGAGTATGGGCTGACCATCCCGCTGATGCGGGAAGCAGATGATGGGTCGGTGACGGTTCGTGGCGGCCCCACCACGTTGCGATTGTCGGGTGACGTCGACCTCGACGTCGACACCGAGGGGGAACGCATCATCGCCTCGACCATGCTCCGGGCCGGTGACGCCGTCCACCTCGCGCTGCAGTACTCGTCGAGCTGGGATCATCACCCGCCATCGTGGACCGGTGAGCGGATCGCCGACCACCTCCGTGACACCGTGTCGGCGTGGCAGTCCTGGAGTGCCGACCACCAGCGCTTCGAGGGCCCCTACCAGGACCTGGTGAACCACAGCGGTCGGGTGCTGCAGGGCCTGATCCATGTCCCCACGGGTGCGATGGTGGCGGCCCCCACGACCTCGCTGCCCGAGACCGTCGGCGGAGAGCGCAACTGGGACTACCGCTACGCGTGGATCCGCGACTCGAGTTTCGCCCTCGAGGCGTTGTGGGTGGCAGCGTGTCCGTCCGAGGCTGGCACGTTCCTGGACTTCCTGACCACCGCGGCGACCACGGTCCAGCGCAGCTCCCACCTCCAGATCATGTTCGGCATCGACGGTCGCCGCGACTTGACCGAACGCACTCTCGACCACCTCGGCGGTTGGCGTGACAGCACGCCGGTGCGCATCGGCAACGGTGCCTGGGACCAACAACAGATCGACGTGTACGGGGAGTTGCTCGACGCCGTCCATCGCCTCCGTCGCCAGATCGGCACGCTCGACGCGGACGAACGCCAGTTCCTGGTGGGGCTGGCTGATTCGGCCGCCATGGTCTGGGACACGCCCGACCAGGGGATATGGGAGATCCGGGGTGAACCCCGCCACCACACCCACTCGGTCCTGATGTGCTGGGTCGCGCTGGACCGAGCCATCGACATGGCTGACTGGCTCGGTGCCGCCGACCGGGTCGAGGAGTGGTCCGCTGCTCGCGATGTGATCCGCAGGGCCATCCTGGAGCGTGGCTGGGACGACGACGTCGGTGCCTTCACCCAGGCGTTCGACAACGACTGGCTCGACGCATCCTGCCTGGTCATCTCGCTGGTCGGATTCCTGCCCGGAGACGATGAACGTGTCGTGGCCACCATCGACGCCATCGCCGATCAGCTCACCGACGAGCGCGGCCTGGTCTATCGCTACCTGGGTGACGACGGCCTCGAGGGCGAGGAGGGCACGTTCCTGTTGTGCACGTTCTGGCTGGCCGAGGCGCTGGCGCGCGCCGGCCAGTTCGAACGAGCACGTCGCGTGTTCGAGCAGGCGGCGTCCCACCGCAACGACGTCGACCTGCTGGCCGAGGAGGTCGACTCGGCATCGGGCGATCTGCTGGGCAACTTCCCACAGGCATTCAGCCACATCGGACTGGTGAACGCTGCATGGGCGATCGCGGCGTGTGAAGCAGGCGAGGATCCCGACGGTCCCTTCGACCGTTGGGCTGACCACGACGCCCCCTGAACCGGTTCTCCGGGCATTCACACCGCCAGATCGCGTCGCGTCGTCGCGGTTGGCCGCCCACGTGCACAGCCTTGGTCTGCACCGTGCGCACCGTGTTGGAGGTCACGTGGGTCCTTGGTGCCGGAGGGCCGACGCCATGCCGTTGCCGTCGCGCGCGACCTGTGGCGTGTGGTCGCCCCGCCGCGTGCGGAGGTGGGTGAAGGTGCAGGGTGATCATCCACAGGTGCCGGAAGGATGTGACCACACAGCTCGCTGCGCCGTACCATCGCGGATCACGACTGCGGATCACGACCCACCAAGGCGCGCGATGACTGGGCAGGCACGACGATGCTTGATGGCCCTGTTGGGCCTGGCGGTGCTGGCGGCCGGCTGCAACGGCAACGGGGACGACGAACCGACGCAGTCCATCACCAGTTTCCCCCCGCTGCCGACGCAGTCGGCGACCGAGACGAGCACGCCGACACCGACGCCGACACCGACACCGAGTCCCACACCGACGACCGCGAGCCCCACCGGAACGCCGACTCCACAGCCTCCACCTGACCCGGAGTCCCTGGCAACCGTCGCCGAGGATGGTGAGGTCACGGTCGAGGAGGCCCAGGCCATCCTCGACGCCCATCTCGCCATCTACAACCCGGCCGTGATCGCGCTGCTGCGCACTCCAGACGCTGACCTGCCTCCGCTGGCGCCTGCCGACATCCTCATCACGCTGACCTCCATCTACACGGATCAGCCGGCCAACTTCTTCATTGAAGGGTGGCAGACAGACGTGGCCGATGGCTTGCCGGGCCTGCGTCGCGACGATGCAACCGGCTATGCCGAGGAGGTGGTCGAGGTTGTCGGGTCCGACATGGACTGCATCGTGCTGCGCGTGGCCCAAGACTTCACCGGGGTCGCAGTTGCAGCTGAAGGTGCGCCGGTGAGTCACATGGAGTTGCTGAAGGATGACGGTGACCCCCCGCGCAACCCGACTCGCTGGGTGAGAAGCTACGTCGCTGTTGAGCCCGCTGGCGAGGATCTGACATGCCTGGGCTGAGGCAGCGCGCCATGGGTGCCAAGAAATGGAGCCCCCGGGAGGAAGACGGGGGGTTGCTCGCCATTCTCGTGACGGTGGTGTCGACCATCATTGTGGCAGTTGTCGTGGCCGCCACACCGGCGTTGGCGCAAGATGGCGATCGACCGTCGGCACCACCCGGATGTGTTGTCAAGGCGGTCTTGGTCAACGGCGTTGAACAATGGAAGATCTACTGCAACCAGCCGGGGACGGAGACGACTGACGACCACGGTCCGCAGGGACCCGCGACTGGGACCGTGCCGGCGCACAACGTGGAGTATGGATATTCCGCAGGGTCAATCGTCGTCGATGGACAACGGTGTTGGCGCATCTACACCCACGAGGTTCCGGTGGGGCAGGACCACAGCTACTACGAAGACCCCGAGACGCTGGGCAATCTGGCTCAGGCCTTGTACGGCGACGGGGTGCCTCGTTGTCCGGCCGATCCCTTCGTGCCAGAACCCACTCCCGAGCAGTTGGCCATGCAAGCGTGGGAGCAGATGGTTGCTGGCCTGGTGCCAGACGTGACGACCCAGCCGGCCGATTCATCGGTCGTGGGTCTGCCCACCTTCCTCATGGTCGCGCCCTACAGCCCCGGCGGTGACGTGGACTCAAGCCCGACCACCGTGACGCGGGACTACGGGGCCTTCCAACTTCGCGCCACCTCAGCGCACATGGTCGAGTGGGCCGACGGTGACGACGACAACGAGTTTGCCTACGCCCCCGCATGGCAGCGGACCAACGGGCGCGAGTACATCGAGGGTGACGAGTCCGGACCCACCGGCTGGTCGGAAGGCCAGCCGAACTGGCAGGGTGGCACCCAACCGCTGGCGTGGATCTACCAGGAGGCCGGCGAACGAGGGGTGACCGTGACCGTCCGCTGGGAGGGCGAGTGGCGGCTTCCCGGTGGTGCGTGGCAGGACCTGGCCGCTCCTGACCTGTTCGGTTCCAGCAACGTCGCGGTCGACGTCCGGGAGTACCAGGCCGTCATCACCGAGTAGGCCGAAGTCGCTCGTCGACCACCCTTGCTCGGTCGGTGCGGATGATCCAACGGTCGCTGTCGTCGTGGACCGCGACGAGTTGGTGGTGGCGCTCAGGTGGGTGCCGGTCCGGCACGGTCCTGGGGCCTCGGGCTGACGCGGACCGGGCCCCGCGGGCGGCGTCAGACCGGAGCGTCTCCTTCGAAGGTGGCGGCGGGCGAGGTTGCCCATCGCACGGGCACGGCATGCGCCTGGCCGAACAGGTCGAGTTCGATCGTGCCGGGGACGCTGACCGGGAACCCCGCCACCTCGACCTCCATCGGCCCGGGGCCGGTCCCGGCGGCATCGTCGTCGGCTGCCACGTGGATCACCAGCCCCGGCACGCGGGCGCCGTCGGGCCCGACCACCCACGCGATGTCGAGGCCGTGCCCGCCGGTCGCCTCGAGCAGGAGCCGGCCGAAGTCGGCCTGGACCGACCGGGCCGCCGACCAGCCCGGGTCGTCCCGGACGTCGTCTGGAGCGTCGTCGCCACCCGGGTGGACGTCGTCCGGGGCGTGGTCGCCTCCGGGCTGGTCGTTGGCTTCCGGTGACACGGGTTGGGCCTGTCCGTGGGTGGCATGGGAGTGCAAGTGTGACAGCCTCGTCCAGGCCCTGCGTCCGCGACTCCTCAGTCGTCGAGGCCGAACAACTGGCCCAGCGTGGCGCCACGCGCTTCGTCCGCCAACTCCCGGAGTTCGCCGATCACGTTGCGCAGCGCCGGACTCGCCTTGCGCGTGACCGTGTCGGCCAAGCGCTCGAACTGCTCGATCCTGTCGTCGGTCAGCACGGTGCGCAGGACCTCGTCCGACGTCACTGCCGACTTGGTGACGGGGCGCAGGGCAGCGACGGCCGCTCGACGCACGTCGCCGTCCTTGGCCAGCAGGGTCAGCAGCTCACCACGATGGGTGTCCACTGCGTCGGTGAGGACCCGGCCCTTCTTGGTGGTCTGCAGCCGTGTCTGGACGTCACGGGACAGTCCTCGCACCGGGTTGAGGACAGATGCCCGCCCCCGCACCTTGGCACTGAAGGTGGCCGCACGCGTGGCCGGACGAGCCACCAGGGACGGGACTGGGACCTGGCGGTCCCACGTGATCGGCAGGTCGCGCGTCGTCAACCCCACGTCGGTGACGGCGCGGAGGCGCTCCAGGTCGGCGGCCGATGCCAGGGTGGCACCCGAGGCCATCGACAGGCTGCCCTCGAACTCCGACTCGGACTCGTTGAGCGAGTCCAGGAAGTTCGCGAACGCCCCGGAACACAGCGTGTCGAGGTCCAGCGCGTCGAACACGTTGTCGATCTTGCAGGCGACGCCGTAGATGCCTCCGCCGGCGAAGTGCAGGCCGACGGCCGGCTTGATCTCGCCACCCTCGGTCGTGGGTTCCTGGCGGAACACCAGCGAGCCCGAGTCACCACTGTCCGACCAGTCCGCCGACGGCGCGATCGGCTCGATGCGCAGGCAGTCGTCGAAGAACCAGACGCCGCTGACGATCGTCGAGTAGTTCGTCGAGATGATGCGGCCGTACGTGTGCTCGGTCGTCTGCCCGTACTTCTCCACCTCCATGTGGTACGCAGCTTCGTCGGTGGCGTAGACGGCCGGACCGATCTCGAGCACGCTCAGGTCGTAGACGCTGTCGTCGTCGGGATCCCCGATCGCGCAGTCAACCGTGTTGGTCCCGGTGGAGGTCCGCACGACGCCACGCTTGACGTCACCGATCTTGTCGGCGGGCAGGCTGCCGCCGTCCGCGGTGCCCTGTTGGAGGATGTCCGTGCCGGTGGTGTGGCCAAGGACGTGGTGGTTGGACAGCATCACGATCGAGTCGTCGGTGTTGTCCCACACCCACCCGCCGATCGTCCCGGTGGAGCCGTTGATGCCGCCGCTGACCCCGCCCGGCACCGGCCGGATGCGGGTCTCGGGATCGACTTCGAAGGTGGCCGGCGGGGTCTCGACGACGTCGGTGGTGACCCGGCGCGTGCGACGTGACTTCTCCTGGACGAACGAGAACGTGTCCGGGATGCGCTCACGCTCGGTGATGTCGCCCTCGGTCCGCTTGGCCGGCACGTAGAAGGTGAGCGCGAGCTTGTCGGTGGCCTCGCCGTCGGTGATCTTGGGCGCGATGCCGACCGAGTGCGCGCCGTGACGACGCAGCATCGCCAGCATGTCGTGGCGCGCCTTGAACTCGGCGATGACGGGCAGGTTGCGGTCCTTGCTGAAGTTCGTTGGCATGGTGGTTCCCCCGGACGGTGGGCACGACGTCGGGAGGTCCGACGCATGCAGGAGACCAGAGGGACGCGACCCCGTCGTGATACCTGCTTGACCCGAGTGCCGGGGTGCGCACTCGGGTCACTCCTGCACGTGCTCCACGATCCAGTCGACGATGAACGCCGTCACCTCGTCGCGGTTCACCTCGTTGAGGATCTCGTGGCGCGACTCCTCCCACCACCGTTCGTCGACCGACAGGCCGAGGTCGCGCCAGCGTTGGGCCAGTGGGCGTGCCGACGGAACGCCCGGCCCACCCCCGACCGGATCCAGGTTCCCGCTGGTGACGAGCACCGGCAGGTCCGTCGGCAGGGCTGCTTCT
>Ga0102946_1000836_pt1 | contig 10726 bp, 10 predicted proteins | sample SalPon2A_A_D1_MG_FD_78209 | JGI IMG/M metagenome (GOLD analysis project Ga0102946, IMG submission 78209) | Soil microbial communities from South San Francisco under conditions of wetland restoration - Salt Pond MetaG R2A_A_D1_MG | ecosystem: Environmental > Terrestrial > Soil > Wetlands | place... | reverse complement strand
GGAAGCCTGATGCCTTTATTTGAATACAAGGCCGTTGCCCCGGGTGGAGAGACGGTCAGCGGAACCATGGAAGCGGCCAGCCTGGATGTTGTGGTGCTCAAACTGCAGGAAGCCGGCAATATTCCGCTGCAGGCGAAGGAGTTTGGTGGTGGTGGCTTCAGCCTCGCCAGTTTGAGTCTGAATCGCCGCGGCATGAACAGTCGTGAAGTGGGGCAGTTCACGCAACAGCTGTCCACCCTGCTTGGTGCGGGCTTGCCATTGGACCGGTCGCTGCAGGTCCTGATGGAGTTATCTGAAAACGACCGGGTCCAGCGCACGGTGAGAGATATCCGCGATCGGGTCCGCGAGGGTGGCAGCCTGTCCGATGCCCTGGAAGAGCAGCACGGCGCATTCAACCGTTTGTTCATCAACATGGTGCGAGCCGGCGAAATCGGCGGAACACTCGATGTGACGCTGGTCCGCCTGACCGATTATCTTGAGCGTTCGCGAGATCTGAAGGACGACGTGATTTCGGCACTGATTTACCCGGTCCTGTTGTTATTCCTGGCTGCGGGTTCGCTGATCCTGTTGCTCGTTTACGTCATTCCCCAGTTCACACCCATTTTTGAAGAGCTGGGCGGTGATCTGCCATTCATCACCAAGGTCGTGCTGGGAGTCGGGTCAATCTTGCAGAACTTCTGGTGGGCCATCATCCTGGTGACAGTGCTTATCGTGTGGCAATTCAAGCGGATGTTGGCGGACCAGGAAAAGCGGTTTTCCTGGGATACCCGGGTGCTGTCCATGCGGTGGGTAGGCGACCTGGTGGCCAAACTCGAAACGGCGCGGCTGTCGCGAACGTTGGGCACGCTTCTGAGCAATGGTGTGCCTCTGCTGGCGGCACTTTCCATTGCACGCAATGTCATAAGTAACACGGTTTTGAGAAAGGATATCAATGACGCCTCACGTGAAGTTAAAACCGGAGGCAGTCTGGCGGTGAACCTCGCCAAGGGTGGCCGTTTCCCCAGGTTGGCATTGCAAATGGTCAGCGTGGGTGAAGAAACCGGACAGCTCGATGGCATGTTGATGAAAGTGGCGGATACCTATGACAAGGAGGTTCGAAACACGATAGACCGGCTTTTGGCTGTCTTTACGCCCGTGGTCACCATGTTGCTGGCAGCGATGATCGGCACCATTGTACTCTCGGTGCTGCTGGCCATACTGGGCATCAACGACCTGGTCGGCTAAGCTGCGCTTCGATTGGGTAACGCGCCAAACAGATAGTGGAGTTCTGAGGAATGATAATGAATTTTTTAAACCAGAAAATGAATAGGGTCGATGTCATGGGCAGTCGCGTTCGCGGCGGCGTACAAAGCGGATTTACGCTGGTGGAATTGCTGCTGGTTCTGGTCATCCTGGCCTTGATTGGCGGCCTGGTGCTTCCGGGTATCATTGGCAAAGCCGAGAGCGCCAAGGCCAAGGCCGCGGCTTCGCAGGTGAGTCGGCTGTCGATGGCCGTAGAGAGTTACTACCTTGACACCGGAAATACGCCGGAAAGCCTGGAAGACCTGGTGAATGAACCCAGTGACGCCAGTGGTTGGAACGGGCCCTATGTTAAGGCCTCCAGCCTCAAGGACCCCTGGGGCAGGGCATACGAGTACTCCTATCCGGGTGAACACGCCGAGTTCGATATCGTTTCCCTTGGCGCTGACGGCCAGCCGGGTGGAGAAGGGAAGAACGCGGATCTGAACAACTGGGAATAGGCTCAACGGGCGGTCGCCCGGCGCCTTCCGGCCATGAATATGCATATCCATTCTCTCCGGAAAGTGTCGGCACGATCAGGTGGCTTTACCCTGGTTGAATTGCTGGTCGTCCTGGTTATTGCGGCCCTGGTGCTGGCACTCGTAGGAACATCGATTTCGCGCAGCATCAGTGGCGCCGAAATGCGCACTGCGGCCCGCAAGCTGGCAGCCAATATCCGCTACACACGCACACACGCCATTCTTTCGAAATCCGAACAGGTGTTCCTGGTGGATACCGAGAACAGAAGCTACACGGCTCCTCAACGCAGTACGGTCGAGTTGCCAGAGGGAATGGAGGTCCTGTTGACCACGGCGCGCTCTGAGCTCACTTCCGAGTCCGTCGGTGGAATTCGCTTTTATCCGGATGGTGGTTCGACCGGCGGCTCCGTCAAGCTCGAAGCCAACGAACGAATTTACACGATCAATGTGGCCTGGCTGACCGGTGAGGCCTCCGTGCAGAGAGACGAGGAATGAGAACCTACCGCAACATTCCAGTGTGCCCGGCCCGGCGCAATCGCGGGTTCACGTTACTCGAAGTGCTTCTTGCGTTCTTGATCTTCGCTCTGGCCTTCGCGACCGTGATGGAAATACAGTCCGGCTCGATCCGTAATACCGTTCGGGCCAGGGAATATTCCGAGATCGCTTTGATTGCCCAGTCGGTCATGGATGACGTCGGCCTGGAAATTCCGCTCGAGGTGGGAACCAGCGTCGTTGGCGAATCCGGTGATTACACCTGGGAAGTGACGATTGACACTTTTGAGGATTCGACCGGCGAGGTGGACAGTGTGCAGTTGGCAGAATTGACCGGGATTGAATTGTTGCGCGTTGATCTGGTCATCTCCTGGGGCGAGGGATCGCGTGAACGGTTTCGCGCATTCAGTACCGTCCGGGCCATGCTGGAAGGACGGGTTTTGACGGGATGATGATTTGTTCGACACACCGGTTCACCTGCACCCGCGGGTTTACGCTGGTGGAACTGTTGCTGGCCATCACCTTGATGAGCATGCTCCTGGCCCTTGCCTATGGCGGTTTACGGGCTTCGACCCGGACCACGGATCGGGGTCAGGTTGTGCTCGAGGAAAGCAGCCGGATGCGCATGGCGCACCAGTTTGTCAGGAAACAGCTGAACCAGATGTTGCCACTGGCTTATGAACAGGACGATGAAAAGAAGGAGCGGAAGCTGTTTGAGGGTAGCCGCAACAACATTCGCTTCGTCGGACCCATGCCGGGCTATCTCAGTTTCGGCGGACCGCAGGTTCAGGAGCTTTCGATCGTGCCGGGAGAGCGCGGGCAGGCATTGGTATTGTCACATGCGTTGCTGCAGGGTTTCGAGGAGGCGAATTTGTACGAGAGGGCGCCGATCCTGTTGATCGATAACATAGACGATGCATGGTTTACCTTTTTGGGCGTTGACGAATACGGTGAATTGACCGGTTGGAACTCGGACTGGACTGACCCGGAGACACTTCCCAAGGCGGTCTCGCTGGAAATCGAATTTGATGACGACGTCGTCCTGGCTTGGCCCATGCTGACGGCTTCTGTCCGGATTGACTCATCTGCGCTGCAGGACCTGGCCGGAACCCAGGGTCTGCGAGGAACCACGGTTCAGGAGTTGATCAAACAGCGCAGGAACCAGAACTGAAGATGAGCAACCGAATTCACACCGGCAGGAAGCTCGCTGCTACCCAGACCGGGGTGGCCCTGGTCCTGGTACTGTGGATCCTCTTGCTGGTGACCATTTCAACTTCGGCCTTCACGCTGATGGCCCGAATGGACCACCTGGAAGCGCATTCGGTGATGTGGGGAACGCGGGCGCGTTTCGGCGCCGAAGCCGGCCTGAATCTCGCCATTCTGTTTTTGCGCGACCCCAACGATGAGACTCGGTGGATTCCGGATGGCCGTCCTTACGAGATCCAGTTTGACGACATGAAATTGGAAATCATGGTGACGGACGAGCGCGGCAAGCTGGACATCAATTCAACCAATGAGCCGGAACTGGTGCAATTGTTCACGAACAACGGTCTGGAGCCAGTGGACGCCGAATACCTGGCCGCCGCAGTCGTTGACTGGGTGGACAAGGATGAAATGGAGCGTCCCAACGGCGCAGAAGAAGACGCATACCTGGCAAACGGTTTCCCGGTCGGTCCGGGCAACCGGAATTTCATCATCGTGGAAGAGTTGCTTCAGGTTATGGGAATGAGTTGGGAGTTGTTCAAAAAAATGGAGCCCGGGCTCACTGTCTACTCGGAGTCCGGAATGCCCGATCCGGCTTATGCGCCGGTTGAAGCATTGCTGGCTCTGCCCGACATCACACCTGAAGAAGCGTTGAACTTCGTGCAGGAAAGACACTCTCAGGAGGCTGGCGATGGTCTTGGTGCAACGCTGCCCAACGGGCAGGTCGCCATGGCGCGGGGCCGTGGGCTCACGTATAGTATCCAGGCCAGGGCAACCTTGCCAAACGGTGTCTGGGATCAGGTTGAAGCAACGATCCGGCTGGGTGGAAGCCCGGACGGAAGTCCCTTCAGGATTCTGCGCTGGCGCGAAGGTTTAAAAAACTGAGAACACCATGGCAAATGCAATCTTGGAAAAACTGAAAAACTTGTGGCGGTTGTTGCAAACCGGGCCGCTGGGCAAGTTTTTTCGTTGGTGGATTGACGAACTGAGGCAATCATTGCCGGCCTCCTGGCGTCAAAAACTGCAGTACGCGATGCGCCGGGTCACCCTGGGACTGGATCAGGAAAACCTGGTCGTTGGCGTGGATGAAAACCGCACCTTGAAGGTTCTGGATTCGTTCCCGCTGTCCGAGGCCGTCACCCTGCAACGCGAGCAGATTCATGATCTGCTCAACCAGGCGGAATTGCTGGAATCACCGCGGTTTCTGATCCTGAGCAGCGAGGCCGTGTTACGCAAAGAAATAAAGCTGCCACTCGCCGCGGAGGCCAACATTGCCCAGGTGCTGGCATTCGAGATGGATCGCCAGACCCCATTCCGGGCCGGTGATGTCTACTACGACTGGAAAATTCTTCAACGGGACACTGAGTCCGGGCAGCTGGCGCTCGAATTGTTCGTCGTTCCGCGGTCGGAGGTGGATAAATCAATTGAATTGCTGGAAGCACGTCAGGTCAGGCTGGCCGGCGTGGATATCGTCGACCAGGTTTCCTCCGATATACCGGCCAGGACGATGGGGCTGAACATACTTCCGGCGGAGAAAAGAGCAAGTGGGCTCAACCGCAAGGCTCGGACCAACCTGGCGCTGAGCGCTTTGGCAGTGGTCCTGCTGGCAGTGGTCATGGTGCAATCGCTCTCTCTGAGGGCGCACCAGGTGGAAGAACTGGAAGCGGCTATCGCGCTGGTGCAGGACGAAGCACGCAAGGTGCAGCGGATAAAGGAACAGATTGACGACAGCAGCGAAGCTGCCAGTTTTCTGACAGTGCGGCGCGAGTCATCGCCACTGGCCATTGAGCTGCTGGCCGACATCACGCGATTATTGCCGGATGACACCTACCTCGACCGGCTGGTTATCGGTCAGAGCAGCGTGCAGCTGCAGGGCAAATCGCAGAATGCCCAGCAACTGATCGAAGCGGTCAACTCCTCCGAATTGCTGGACAATGCTTCATTTCGAGGCTCAACCCGTTTGGACGCACGATCGGGTCTCGAGATTTTCGAAGTGAATGCAGAAGTCAAGATAGCGGGGGAAAGTTAATGGCGCTGGTGGCTCATCAAGACAACAATCGACTCACCGCGATTCTGCTGCTGGTAATCACGCTCATCCTGGTATACCTGTTGTGTTTTCACTGGTTTATTCTGAAGCACGTTGAACTTGGCGCCGAGATTTCTCAACTGTCCGAGCAGCTGGGTCGGTTCGAACGCGTCGCGGCGAGACGCGAGCTGTACGAGGAACAACTCCAGCAGTTGCAGGAGAGGAAATCAGATGCGAACCTCTTTCTCGAGGGCGGCGATTTCAATGAAGCGGCTGCAGAAATGTCTGAGCGCCTGAGCCAGATGATCAGCACCCAGGCCGATGACAGCTGCCAGATTGTCAGTCGTCAGCCGGTTCGCCCCCGGGTACAAGAACGATTCGAGAAAGTCACGGTCAATGTCCGCATGCGTTGTCGTGTGGAAGACCTTCAGAAAATTCTGTATTCGCTGGAAAGTGGCGTTCCCCTCGTGATCGCCGATGAAGTCACCGTGATCAAGCCTCGATCCCGGCGCAGATCCAGCCGGCAGGCGGCACAAGACACAGAAACCGCGCTTGACATCCGTTTCAACATGTCCGGTTATTTACGTCAATGATCAAGTGGCTGCAAAACAATCCGCTGGGTGTCGGGCTGGCATCGTTCTGCGCCCTCATGGTGGTGATGGCGGCGCTGCTGGCCGTGTTCTGGGCATTACCGCCTTCGGCCTCGGGGATTGATGCCGATGATCCGGCAAACATTGCCAGCCTGGACCTTCCCGAACTCCGTGATGCCGGTGAATTGGACGATTATGACGAGATCATCACCCGTCCTGTTTTCAATGAGTCACGACAGCCTGTGCTTGATACCGGAGATGAGAGTGATGTCGACGAAGAGCCGGAACTCGAAGAAGTGGATGCGCCGGATGTGGAACTGGCCGGTGTCGTCATCACACCTTCACTGCGCATGGCGACCTTGAAGGAAAAGGGGCAGCCGGGATCCCTGGTGGCTTTTGTGGGGCGGCCGCTGGAAGGAGATTACGGCAGTTGGCAGGTGACCAGCATCGAGCCGCGGGAGGTCACCCTGACATCCGGCGAGGGAAAGGAACTTCAGCTGAAACTGCAGGTCCACAATGCGAAAATAGCTGAACCGCCCAAGGCGCCGGCGCCAACCGAAGAAATCGCGGAACAATCGGAAGACGGTACGCCGGTTACCGACGATGGGACCCAGCCGTTGAGCCGGGCCGAAGAAATCAGGCAGCGAATCGCTGAACGGCGGGAAGAACTCAGGCGCGCTGCAGAAGCCGAAGAATCCGAGACTCCCGTGAGTTATCAGCAGGCCATTCAGAACATGATCGGCCGGAAGCGCCAGGACGAAAATAATGATCAGCAAGAACAATGAGAAAAAATCCGTGAATCACCTGCCGAAAAATCATCCAGGTTTTCCGCCTCGCGGTTGCTTAAACGCGCCGAGTTCCTCGCCCGTGTGGCGCAAGATGTTGTTGATACTGGTAATCGCGATGATCGCGGCCGGCTGCTCTTCAACGCCGTTGAGTCCGATGAAATCCCAGAGCACCGGAAAGACAATCAGGAGCGCCTCGGATTCAGTACCTTCGGCGATCGACTCAGAACCCGTGATTGGCACCGCTTCAGCGGCGGCGAGCCAGGGTATAACGGACATCGAGGTGTACGAGGGGTCGGGCGAGTTCATCAATGAAGAAGCCGCCAGGCGTCGTCCGGAAGCGGTTGCGGAAGACGGCGAAATTGTCCTTAATTTCGAAGGGGAGTCGATCCAGTCGGTCGTCCACACGATCCTCGGCGAAGTGCTGCAGGAAACGTTCGTGATCGCACCGGGCGTGGGTGGTGAAGTGACGTTTTCAACCTCCAAGCCGGTCACGCGCGAGCAGTTGATGCCCATTCTCGAACTGTTGCTTCGTTGGAACGGCGCCACGCTGGTCTTTACCGAGGGCCGGTACCATGTGTTACCGGTCACAGATGCCATCAAAGGGACTCTTGTCCCTCAGATCGGCCCGGCGGAATTGGCTCGAGGCTATGAAGTCAGGGCCGTGCCGTTGCGGTACATTTCCGCAATCGAGATGGAAAAGATTCTTCAGCCGTATGTTCGCGATGGGGCTATTGTCCAGGTGGATCAGCCTCGCAGCATGATCGTTCTTGCCGGAACACGCGAAGAACTGATGAATTATGAGCGCACGGTGAACATATTTGACGTGGACTGGCTCAAAGGCATGTCCGTCGGAATCTATCCGCTGCATACGGTGGATGTGTCGTCCATCATCACGGAACTGGAAGGCATTTTTGGCAGCAGTGGCGAATCGCCGCTAGCCGGCATGTTCCGGTTCGTGCCCCTGGAACGGCTGGGGTCGATCATGGTGATCACGTTCCAGGAAGAGTATCTGTTCAAGGCGGAAGAATGGATCAAGATACTGGACCGGGGTGCGGCCGGCGCCGGCAAGCAACTGTATGTCTACCGGGTCAAAAATCTCGAAGCCCCCGTGCTGGCCGGATACCTGACGCAGATTTTCGGAGGACAGGGCGGCCAGACAACACAGCCGACCCAGAGTGGAACGCTGGCGCCGGGTCTGGAAGCTGTGCAGATTGGTTCGGTTCAGGATTTCAATGCGAATCGGCAATTGCAAGATTCACAACAACAGCCTGCCAACCAGAATCAGCCCAACGGGATGTCGGTAGGCGATGTGGGAGAAATTGGCATCACCTCGGTATTGGAAACCAATACGCTGTTGATTCTTGCCACGCAGTCGGAATACAACTCCATCCTTGCAGCGATTGAGCGAATTGACATCGAACCTCTGCAGGTGTTGATCGAGTCCCAGGTGCTGGATGTCGAACTCAATGAAGAGCTTCAGTTCGGCGTCAACTGGTACCTGACCAACAACCCCGACCTGATTCCTGCAGGCATCGCGGATATCGACAGCTATGTGCAATCGGCCGCTTTCGGCAGTGGCAGTGACGAATCCGGTGGTTTCAATTTCCTGACCACGCTGGCCACCCCGCTGGCCAACGGAACCCCGTTTGTCCAGGCGACCATAGCGGCGCTGGATGAGGTGACCGATGTCCGGTCGCTTGCATCACCGTCCCTTTTGGTACGCAACAATGCGACAGCCACGATCACCGTCGGCACGCAGGTGCCAGTGCAGTCGTCCGCCATATCCACCGGAAACAACAACGTGGTGAGCAGCGCCCAGTACGTTTCAACCGGTATTACCTTGTCAGTCACACCGCGCATCAATCCGGGTGGTCTGGTCTACATGGACATTCAGCAGGATGTCAGCCGTCCCGGTGCCCGTGATCCGGATATCTCGACCAGCGGCAACCCGCCCATCAACAACAAAACGGTGACCAGCCAGGTGGCGGTCCAGTCCGGGCAGACCGTCTTTCTGGGCGGCATGATTTCAGAGCAGGATTCAGCCGGGCGTTCGGGTGTCCCATACCTGAGCCGGATACCGATTATCGGCCCGCTGTTCGGCTCCAAGTCCCGGGCCAAGTCGCGTAGCGAAACCCTGGTCATGATCACGCCGACCGTGGTGGAAAACTCATTTGATCTGAAACACGTCAGCGAGGAAATGGAAAACGAATTTTCTCGAGTACCGCCGTTGACGATCTCAACCATGATCAAGACCGACGACAAATAGGTCACTTACGGAAATTCAGCCAGCGTGGCGAACCGGGCTTTCAAATATTGTCGGTCGATGCCCAGGATAACTGTCGAATTACTTAGGAAAAAGAAACAATGAACACAATGCAAACGATTAAACAAACATTCTTGCCAGGCGCCAGGCTTGCCCGCGCTCTGCCTTTGATTGCGGTCTGCTCTATGCTGCTCTCAGCCTGCACCAGCACGACAAAGGTGGCCGAACATGAAAAAAGCCAGGATGACATCGTGGTTGAACGGGCGCAGGCACGCTGGGCCGCCTTGCTCAGCAAGGATCTTGAAACCGCTTACGGCTATTATTCTCCAGGTTATCGTTCGACCACGTCGCTGGTCGATTTTGTGTTCAAGGAACGAACCCGCCGGGTGAAATGGGAGTCGGCGGAATACCTGGATCACACCTGCATGGACAAAACGTGCAAGATCCGGTTCAAAACAGGGTTCAGGGTTGACAAGGCCGTTCCCGGAATGGATGTCTATCGAGGGAACGACGAAGTCGAGGAAACTTGGGTCAGGCCTGAAGATGAATGGTGGTTCGTTCCGCCAAAGGGCTGATTCGGCACGTTCGGACATTCGGGACGTTAAGCGTTGTGTTGGGGGGGGCAGGCTGATACGTTTGATTCCCGCCAAACTTCGGAGAGCCTGATACCGCCTGAATTTTGAGGCGACCTGGCACGCTTGAAAACATACAAAATTATACATTTCAAACGGCCTATTAAGTTGCTTTAAACCGTTACATATCGTAATATTGTGCCGCGAATAGCCGTTGCTCGGGCGCGAATGCCCTTGGAGTAGGGCGTATCGCAATGTATCGGCTATGTTCGCAAAGCCCTGTGTACACAACTTTAGGAGTGTTGTAATGAATAGAAAAAATTTGACAGCTGCTGTGCTGGCTGGTCTGGCAGGTGCTGCCGGAATCGCAGGCACTGCACAGGCAGTCAACATGAATCCGGACGGCTTAGGCCAGGTCCTGATTTATCCGTATTACACAACCAATGGCGGTAACCAGACCATCATGTCAGTGGTTAACACCACCGACAATGCGAAAGCAGTGAAGGTTCGTTACCTCGAAGGTTTCAACTCACGCGAAGTTCTTGACTTCAACCTGTACCTGTCCGCCTGGGACGTTTGGGTAGCAGCTATTGCTGATGACGCCGGCACGCCGACGTTGTACATCCCTGACGACTCTTGCACCGTTCCGTACCTGTACGGCGATTTCGGTGGTGTACAGCCTTTCCTCAATATCGCTTACAACGACAATGACCTGTTCAGCAATGACAACGGTCCCACGGGTATCGCTCGTGCAGCCGAAGGTCACATGGAAGTAATCGAAATGGGGACCATCGAGTCAGGTTCTCCGACCGAAGCGGACATCACGCACAGGTGGCATGACGTCAAAATTGGTGAAGACGAAGATGGTGACGACATCACCGAGAAGCAGTGGTTCCCGGGTGACTGCGATCAACTGGTTGCCAACTGGACTCGCGAAGCAGACTACAGCCCGCTGGGCATGTGGACCTGCGAAACGATCTTCGATGATTGTCCGGCCAACACGATCGACATCGACCGTAACAGCGGTGGATTGTT
>Ga0102946_1000835_pt1 | contig 10738 bp, 12 predicted proteins | sample SalPon2A_A_D1_MG_FD_78209 | JGI IMG/M metagenome (GOLD analysis project Ga0102946, IMG submission 78209) | Soil microbial communities from South San Francisco under conditions of wetland restoration - Salt Pond MetaG R2A_A_D1_MG | ecosystem: Environmental > Terrestrial > Soil > Wetlands | place... | reverse complement strand
CCTCGCCCTCGTCCTGCTTCGCCTTCTTGCTCTGCCCGGCCGCCTTGCGGCGCTGCCGGTTCTCGATCGCCTCGGCGAGCTTGCTGAGCGCGTAGTTGATCAGGATGAAGATGACGGCGGCGAGGATGTAGGCCTGCAGCACGTTGCCGCGGCTCGAGCTGAGGTTGCGGGCCTGGGTCAGCAGCTCGGGATAGAGGATGATGTAGCCCAGCGCCGAGTCCTTCACGATCACGATGATCTGGCTGACGATGGTGGGCAGCATCGAGGTGAGGGCCTGCGGCACGAGGATGCTGCGGCGCACCTGGGCGTTGCTGAGGCCGATGGACAGCCCGGCCTCGCGCTGACCGTTGGGCAACGAACCCACCCCGGAGCGGATCACCTCGCACAGCACGGAGGAGTTGTAGAGCGTCAGCCCGACGACGACCCCGATGAACGGGTTCCAGCTGTCGTTGCTCCATTCCTGGTTGGCCAGGTAGAAGAAGGTGAAGATCATCATGATCAGGACCGGGACCGCGCGGAAGAACTCAACGAAGACCGTGGTCGCCCACCGCACCGGCAGCAGGTCGGACATCCGGCCCATCGCCAGCATCAGCCCCAGGCCCATCGAGAGCACGATGGCCACGACCGCCGCGCGCACCAGGTCCCAGATGCCGGGTAGCAGGTAGTTGGTCCAGGCCGCCGCTTCGAACAGCGAGGTCCACTTGTTGGCCGCCAGCTGTCCCTTCTCATCCATCTGCAGCAGGATGAAGGCGATCATCGCCAGCAGGGCCAGCACCCCGACCACGGCCAGGATCCGGTGCCGAACCCGGGCTTGCGGCCCCGGCACGTCGAACAGGACGTCCTGCGCGCTCATCGCTTCACCACCAGCTTCTGTGAGGCGTAGCTGGTGAGCAGACCCAGCGGCAGGGTCAGGATCACGAAGCCGATGGCGATGACGAAGAAGTTGAGGAAGATCACGTCGGGCCGGAACTCGATCATGTTCCGCAGCGCGGCTGCTGCTTCGGCGACGCCGATGGCCACCGCCACCGTGGTGTTCTTGGTCAGCGCGATCATGACGTTGCCCAGCGGGGTGATGGCCCCGCGGAAGGCCTGCGGGAGGATCACGTAACGCAGAGTCTGAGCGAAGGAGAGCCCCAGGGAGCGCGAGGCCTCGGCCTGGCCGAGCGGAATGGTGTTCACCCCGGAGCGGATGGCCTCGCAGACGAACGCTGCGTGGTAGACGGACAGGCCCAGCACGGCCAACCGGAAGTTGAGGTCGACGATGAACGTGGGGGAGTCGCGGGAGGCGGGCTCGAAGCCGAGCTGGCCCCACAGCCCAAGGCTGGTGAACAGGATGATCAGCGTCAGCGGGGTGTTGCGGATCAGCGTGACGTAGGCGGCGCCGGCCCAGCTCAGGATGGCGACCGGCGAGAGCCGCAGGATCGCGACGAACGTGCCGATGATGAGCGCGAACAGGCCGGAGAGCAGGGCGAGCTTGATCGTCATCCAGAAGGCGGCGAGGACGTTGAACTCCTCGATCAGCTCGATCATCACACTCCTTGCCGTACGAACAGGGACTGGTCGGCATACCCGATATCTGGGGTCTCAGGTATGCCGACCAGTGGCTTGTGGTCGGGCGCACCCAGCGGCGGCCGTGGGGGCTCAGCCGCAGTCGCCGCCGAACTCCGGCGGGTTGAGCTCCTCGTTCATCTCGTAGTTGTCGCCGAGGTTGTCGGCGATGATCTGCTCCATGGTGCCGTCCTCCCAGAGGCCCTCGACGATGCCGTTGATCTCCTCGCACTGATCGGAGTCCTTGGGCAGCCCGACGCCGTAGCGCTCCTCGCTGAAGGTGTCGCCGACCACCTGCAGCTGGTCCTGGTACTGGGACTGGTTGGCGAAGCCGGCCAGGATGGCGTCGTCGGTGGTCACGGCGTCGATGGTGCCGTTGGCCAGCTGGCTGACGCACTCGGAGTAGGTGCCGTACTCCTGCAGCTGCACGCCCGGCACCTCCTCCTTGACCTTGGGGGCGGAGGTGGACCCGGTCACCGAGCAGAGCAGCTTGCCGTCCAGGGAGTCGGTGCCAGTGATGTCACTGTCGCTCGTGACCAGCAGGCTCTGGCCGGCGACGAAGTAGGGCCCGGCGAACTGCACCTTCTGCTTGCGCTCGTCGGTGATGGAGTAGGTGGCGAAGACCATGTCGACCTGGCCGGTCTCCAGCAGGGTCTCGCGCTGGGCGGACGGCGACTCCTTCCAGGTGATGTCGTCCTCGGACATCCCGAGCTCGGTGACGACCGCCTTGGCGACGTCGACGTCCATCCCGGAGTAGCTGTCTCCCTCCTTCAGGCCCAGGCCGGGCTGGTCGTACTTGATGCCGACGGTGACACCGCTGGAGCTGCCGCCGCCACCGTCGGAGGAGTCCTCTCCGCCCCCGCTGCCACCGGAGGAGTCGTCGCTGCCGCAGGCGCTGAGGGCCAGGGCGGATGCGGCCAGGACTGCGGCTAGGCGGAAGGGTGCAGGGGACATGAGGGAACTCCTTAGTTGGTGATGATCTTGCCGAGGAAGTCCTTGGCACGGTCGGACTGAGGGTTGGTGAAGAACTCTTCGGGTGTGTTGCGCTCGACGATGGCCCCGTCCGACATGAAGACCACGTTGTCGGCGGCACGGCGGGCGAAGCCCATCTCGTGGGTGACCACGATCATGGTCATGCCCTCCTTGGCCAGCGAGATCATGACGTCGAGGACCTCGTTGATCATCTCCGGGTCCAGCGCCGAGGTGGGCTCGTCGAAGAGCATGACCCGCGGCTCCATGGCCAGCGAGCGCGCGATCGCGACCCGCTGCTGCTGACCGCCGGACAGCTGCGCCGGGTACTTGTGGGCCTGCTGCTCAACCCCCACCCGCTCGAGCAGCTCCATGCCTCGCTTCTTCGCCTCGGCCGACTTCACCCCGCGCACCTTGATCGGCCCCATGGTGACGTTCTCGAGGATGGTCTTGTGCGAGAAGAGGTTGAACGACTGGAAGACCATGCCGACGTCGGCGCGCAGCTTGGCCAGGGCCTTGCCCTCTTCGGGGAGCAGGTCGCCGTGGATGGTGATGGTGCCGGACTCGTAGGTCTCGAGGCGGTTGATGGTGCGGCACAGAGTCGACTTGCCCGAACCCGAGGGGCCGATGACGACCACCACCTCGCGCTCGTTCACCGTGAGGTGAATGTCCTGGAGCACGTGCAGGTCGCCGAAGTGCTTGTTGACGTTCTCCAGAACGACCAGGGGGGTGTCTGTCATGGAGGACGCGTTCTGGGCCACCTGCGCACCATAGCCACTAGGGGCCAGTTTGGGGAGGGCAGAGAGGCGATGAGACCACATCGTTTCCTCTGCTGCATCATGGCGGCGTGAGCAGCGAACCGGACGAGTGGGACGTGCGAATCGGCCACGAAGAGCTCCGCGTGCGGGGCCGATACGAAGTCATCTCGATCGTCAACGACATCCTCATCGGCCTGTGGTTCGTCGTCGGGAGCATCCTGTTCTTCTTCGACTCCACGGTGACCGCGGGCACATGGCTGTTCCTGATCGGCAGCATCCAGCTCGTCGTGCGCCCCCTCATCAGGCTGCACCGCCGGGTCACGCTGGGCCGCATCGGGGGCCAGCCCGGGTTCGGTGGCGCGCGGGACTTCTAACGCGCCGCAGGCTGGGTGACGGTCGTTGCTCTCGGGCAGCTGCGGCAGCCGCCGTCAGGCGGGTCGGGCGGGGTAGTGTCGGTGCGCCCGGTGGGCGGCCCCCTGCCACAGGACTGTCTATGGGGGAGGTCCGCCGGGAGGCCTGCCGTGGCGGGTCAGGGCCAGTAGCTCAGCCGGTTAGAGCAGCGGACTCATAATCCGTCGGTCGCGGGTTCAAGCCCCGCCTGGCCCACCGACACCGGTGGCAAGATGGTCAGATGGCCGCGCTCAGTAGACGATCCGTGCTTGCGGGCACGGTGGTGGCCGGGTTCGGTGTCGGTGGCGTTCCTCCCGCGTCGGCTCAACAGCGGCGGTCACCCGATCGAGCGGTCTCGTTGACGAGGCTCGAGCAAGAGGAGCCACGGCGGCTCACAGCCCTGGTGACCAAGCAGCGTCCGGTCGAGCCGCTGCGATACCTTCCCCCTGATCTCGTCACCTGGAAGCGCAGCCGGCATCAGGTGCGGGCCGAGGTGGCAGAGCACCTGGATGCCATGTTCTCCGCGGCCTTACGGTCCGATCTGCGGTTGCGCGTCGTCAGCGGCTTCCGTTCCTACGACACCCAGGCAGACACCCATCGATACTGGGCGGCCCACTACGGCCAAGCCGCCGCGGACGTCACCAGCGCCCGCGCCGGACACAGCGAGCACCAGACCGGGCTCGCGGTCGACCTGGACGTGCGGGGGGACGCAGGCAGGTGCTATCTGGACGCGTGCTTCGGAGCGACACCGGAAGGGCGTTGGACAGCCGCGCACGCCTACCGCTACGGGTTCCTACAGAGCTACCCCCGGGGGTACCGGGACCGCACGGGCTACGTCTACGAGCCCTGGCACCTGCGGTATGTGGGGCCGCGGGTCGCGGCAGAGATGCGGCGCCGGGGCGTGGTGCTCCTGGCTGACTATCTCCGCCAGGCTCATCGGGTGGCGGATCCGGCGCTGCCGGTTGCAGCGTCGCGACCTCGCTGAGTGCCGTCTCCGACGGCACGTGCCGTTTCGGTGCGCTCAGATCTCCTGGATGTAGCAGAGCATCCGCTCGTCCGCCCCGGGTTGGAGGTTGGTGAAGCCGTGTGCCTCGTAGAAGCGGCGAGTGTCGAGATCCTGCTCGTCGACGTTGATGTGCACCTCATGACAGCCGCGGCGACCGAGCTCGGCGAACATCGAGTCGAGCAGCTGCATGCCCAGGCCCTGGCCTCGCAGGTGGGGCACGACGTAGAGCTCGTCGAGCACAGCGAGTGGCCCGTCGTCGTAGGCCGTGGGTCTCAGCGTCACGAGCGCGAATCCCGTGGGCGCGTCGCGGTCGCCGCCGAGCAGCACGAAGACGTCGTCGCGGTCGAGCATCCAGGCCAGCCGGCGTTCCAGCACGTCCACCGGGGGCGTCGGGGTATCGAACTCAGCGTTGAACCGTACGAGTAGAGACGCGACGACACGTGCGTCGACCCTGCTGGCCTGTGTGACCGCCACCTCCGCCATGCTGCCAGACAGATGTGGTGCAGTGGGTTCATGCGTATCAGGCGGATCCGACGTGTGGCCATCGCGATCACCGCGAGCACTGTCCTTGCCGTGGCCGGATGTGGCAGTGAGCAGGACGGCGGCGAGGAAGGAGGCGGAAACAACGAGGAGTCCTCCCAACAGGAGGGGGACAGTGAACAGCAGGCGCAGGACGAGGCTGATAGCAGCCAGAAGTACCCCGACGTCGAGAGCGTCGACGTCGAGAAGATCGACGAGAACACGACAGATCTCTCGGTCACGGTGTCCTCTCCGTACGACACCCCGGAGCGCTACGCCGACGGCTGGCGAGTGCTGGACCAGGATGACGAGGTGCTGGGGGAGCACACGTTGATGCACGACCACGCCGACGAGCAGCCCTTCACCCGCACGCAGACCGACGTCACGGTCCCCGACGGTACGCAGGAGCTGACCGTGGAGGGCCGGGACTCCGAGAACGGGTACGGCGGCGGGACGGTGACCGTGAACTGGGAGTGAGACTGGCCGACAGGCGTGCGCGCCACGCCGCGTCTTGTGGCTCGTGCGACGCGTGTGACACAGTAGCGGGACAACCGAAGAGTGTGTGACTGGCCGATGGAGTCGTCCAGAGTCGCCGGATGAGGTCGTTGGGGAAGACGTCCCTCGTCACAAGGAGGCTCGGATGTCCGTCGCGATGCCGCGCGTCATGACTCGCGGGGTGGTGTTCATTCACTCCACCCCCACTGCGCTGTGCCCGCATATCGGGTGGGCCCTCGAGGGTGTGCTCGAAACCCGGGTCTCACTCGACTGGATCCCTCAGCCCGCTCAGCCGGGCAGCATGCGCACCGAGTTCTCCTGGACCGGTGCCGTGGGAACGGGTGCCCATCTGGCCAGCGCCATGCGCGGTTGGGACGGCCTGCGATACGAGGTCGTCGAGGAAGCCAGCCGCGGGTCGGACGGCGCCAGATGGACCCACACCCCTTCCCTGGGGGTGCATCACTGCCGGCTGTCCGCCAACGGTGACATCGTCATCAACGAGGACCGGCTGCGCACCATCCTCAGCCGCCCGGAAACCACGGCCTCCCAGATCGGCGCCGAGGTCGACCGCGCTCTCGGGGCGGCGTGGGATGAGGAGCTCGAGCACTTCCGCTTCGCCGGGGAGGGCGCGCCCGTCAAGTGGCTGCACAAGGTCAGCTGACCTAGTCGGCGGCGCTGGCCCCACGGCGGCGGCCGGGTACTCCAGGGAGTCCGGGTTCGATGGAGCTACAGCGGGATGTTCCCGTGCTGACCGCGACGCTGGGGCGCGTCGAGGATGGCCTGGGCCAAGGCTGTCCGTGTCTTCTTGGGCTCCACGATCTCGTCGATGACCCCGATCTCCACCGCTCGGTCGAGCCCGCCGGTCAGCTCGGCGTGCTCGGCCGCGAGCTCGGACTCCACGCGCGCGCGGTCCTCGTCGGGGACCTCGGCGAGGCGGCGGCGGTGCAGGATGCGAATGGCGGCGACATGGCCCATCACCGCGATCTCAGCCGTGGGCCACGCGAAGACCCGCGAGGCGCCGAGGGAACGCGCGTTCATGGCGATGTAGGCCCCGCCGTAGGTCTTGCGGGTGACCAGCGTGACCCTGGGCACCACTGCCTCGGCGAAGGCGTGCAGAAGCTTGGCGCCTCGGCGCACCACGCCGTCCCACTCCTGACCGACACCCGGCAGGTACCCGGGCACGTCGACCAGCACGATGAGCGGAATACCGAAGGCGTCACACATCCGGACGAACCGGGACGCCTTCTCGGCCGAGATGGAGTCCAGGCACCCGCCGAGGCGCATCGGGTTGTTGGCGATGACGCCCACCGTGCGCCCGCCGAAGCGACCGAGGGTCGTCACGATGTTCGGGGCCCAGCGAGGGAAGAGCTCGACCGCCTCGGTGTTCTTGTCCAGCACGTTGGCGATCAGCGGGTGGACGTCGTAGGCCCGCTTGGCCGACTCGGGGAACGTGGAGGCGAGGTCGCGGTTCTTCACCTTCTTCACGGACAGCTCACCCTGGTCGGCGAGCAGCGAGCACAGGACGCGGCCCTTCTCGAACGCCTCCTCCGTCGTCTCGGTGACCACGTGAACCACGCCCGAGCGACGGCCGTGCGGCTCTGGACCACCCAGACGCAACGCGTCGACGGCTTCGCCGGTGACCGAGCGCACGACATCCGGCCCCGTGACGAACACACGACCATCCGGCCCCAGCACCACGACGTCGGTCAGCGCCGGCCCGTAGGCCGCGCCACCCGCCGCGGCGCCGAGGACCACGGAGATCTGAGGGATCTTGCCGGACGCTCGCGTCATGATGGCGAACACCTCGCCGACGGCGTGCAGCGACACGACGCCTTCGGCGAGCCGTGCGCCGCCGGAGTGCCACAGGCCGACCACAGGGACCTCGTCGGCGAGGGCACGCTCGTACGCCTGCAGGATGACCTGCATACCGGCGACCCCCATCGCCCCACCCTGGATGGTGGCGTCGGAGCAGAAGGCCACGACAGGAGTGCCCTTCACCGTTCCGGTAGCGGCCAGGAAGCCCGAGTCGTCGACGTCGGTGATGAACTCCAGCGTGTCGTCGTCGAAGAAGATGGCCAGGCGCTTGGTGGGGTGCCGGGGGTCCTCCTCGCGAGGCAGGCGGCCCCGGGCGGACGCAGAGGCCTGGACTGAGGCATCGCTGGGGGCGCGCGCGGTCACCGTGCGCTCCGGAAGGTCAGGGCGACGTTCGCGCCGCCGAAGCCGAAGGAGTTGTTCAGCGCGGCCACATCGTCGCCGGGAAGCTCGCGTGCCGACCCGGTGACCACGTCGAGGTCGATGTCCGGGTCCGGGTCGGCGAGGTTGATGGTGGGAGGGATGCATCGGTGGTGCAGGGTGAGCACGGTCAGGACGGCCTCCAGGGCCCCGGCGGCGCCGAGCAGGTGCCCGGTCATCGACTTGGTGGCCGTGACCGGAATGCGTGTCGCCCGCTCACCGAAGGCCCGGTGGATCGCCTTGGTCTCGGCGACGTCACCCACCGGCGTCGAGGTGGCGTGCGCGTTGAGGTGGTCGATGTCGTCGACCTCCAGCCCGGCGTCCGCCACGGCCTCGAGCATCGCCCGCGCTGCACCCTCGCCCTCGGGATGACCGGCGGTGATGTGATAAGCGTCGGAGGAGGTGCCCACGCCCGACAGCTCGGCGTAGACCTGAGCGCCTCGGTCGACGGCGTGCTCGTACGACTCCAGCACCAGCATCGCCGCGCCTTCGCCCATGACGAAGCCATCGCGCGCCGTGTCGTAAGGTCGCGAGGCCGCCTGGGGGTCCTCGTTGCGGGTCGACAACGCCTTCATCGCGGCGAAGGCAGCCACGGTGACCGGGTGGATGGCGGCCTCCGTGCCCCCAGCGACCATGACGTCGGCACGACCCTCGCGGATCATCTTCATGGCCAGCCCCATACCCTCGGCCCCGCTCGCGCATGCGCTGACCGGGCAGTGCGCTCCGGCCCGGGCGCCGATGTCCAGCGAGACCGCCGCCGCGGGACCGTTCGGCATCAGCATCGGCACAGCGAGGGGAAACACGCGCCGAGGCCCTCGTTCACGCAGGGTGTCCCACTGGTCCAGCAGCGTCCAGACGCCCCCGATACCCGATCCGATCGCCACCCCGAGCCGTTCCGGGTCGACGTCGCCTTCGGCCAGGCCGGAGTCCGCCCACGCCTCTCGTGCCGCGATCAGGGCGTACTGGCCGGCGGGGTCGTTGCGCCGCACCTCCACCTTCGTCAGAACCTCGGCCGCGGGGTTGTGCAGGGTGGCCGCGAACGTGACCGGGAGCTCGTGCTCGCTGACCCACTCCCGGTCCAGTGTGTTCACGCCGGAGCGTCCGGCGACGATGGCGTCCCACGTGGACGCGGCGGTGCCACCGACAGGGCTTGTTGCGCCGACGCCGGTGACCACGACACGACGCTCAGGGTTGGCGGACATGTGATGCTCCTTGAGGTGATGACGGGAAGGTGGACTCACTCACGGCGCCGATGGGGCTGCGCGGACAGGGACGCGGTATGCCGTCGCGCTCTTCGGCGGCATACCGCGGTCGCGGGTCAGTCCTGGTTGTTGTTGATGTAGGCGACGGCGTCGCGCACGTGCGTGAGGTTCTTCACCTCGTCGTCCGGGATGCGCACACCGAACTTGTCCTCCGCGTTCACGACGATCGTCATCATCGACAGGGAGTCGATGTCCAGGTCCTCGGTGAAGGACTTCTCCATCTGGACGGCCTCGGGCTCGATGCCGGTCTCTTCGTTGATGATCTCTGCCAGACCCTCGAGGATCTCCTGCTCGTTCATGGCCATCGGGCTGTGCTCCTTGATGCTCGGGTTCAGATGGACTGACCCGGTAACCCGCCGGGCCGCGGGAGTCTTAGGGCAGGACCACGACCTGCCCGGCGTAGGCCAGGCCGGCACCGAAGCCCAGCTGGAGGGCGATGCCACCGCTCAGCTCGGGCCTCTCCTCCAGCATCCGGGTCATGGCCAGAGGAATCGACGCCGCCGAGGTGTTGCCGGTCGTGGTGATGTCGCGAGCCACCGCGACGTGCCCGGGCAGGCGCAGCTCCTTGACCATCGCGTCGGTGATGCGCAGGTTCGCCTGGTGTGGGACGAAGGCGGCCAGCTGCTCGGTAGACACCTGCGAGTCAGCCAGGATCTTGCGGGCCACCGGCGCCATGGAGTAGACGGCCCAGCGAAAGACCGCCTGCCCCTGCATCCCGATCGAGGGCCAGTGAATGCCGTCCGGGCGCCCCGGCGCCTCCATCGCCTCACGGAGCTCGGTCCATGGTTCACGCTGCGCGATCTTGTCCCAGTGCTTACCGTCCGAGCCCCACGTCGTCGCCCCGATCCCGGGCGTCTGCGAGGGTCCCACCACCGCGGCTCCCGCCCCGTCGCCGAAGATGAATGCGCTACCCCGGTCGGCCGGGTCGGTGAAGTCCGACAGCTTCTCGGCTCCGACCACGAGCACGTGCCGGGCGCTGCCAGAGCGCACCATGTCGTTGGCCAGCCCGATGCCATAGCAGTACCCGGCGCAGGCGGCGGAGATGTCGAACGCGGCCGGCGACGGGATGCCCAGGCGGTCGGCGAGCATGGGCGCCGCCGCCGGGGTCTGGTACGGATGCGTGATCGTAGCCACCAGGACGGCGTCGACCTGGCCGACGTCGATGCCTGCGCGGTCGATCGCGGTCAGGCTTGCGGTGACCGACATGTCGATCAACGACTCGTCCGGGCCGGCGAAACGCCGTTCGGCGATACCCGAGCGCTGGCGGATCCACTCGTCGCTGGAGTCGATGTGCTGGCAGATCTCGGCGTTGGTGACCACGCGCTCGGGACGGTAGGCGCCGAGGCCGAGCACGCGCGCGTGCTGGCCCGCCGGAGGGGTCAGAGGCAGGCTGACGCTGGCGTCGGTCATGCACTGTCCTCGTGGGGATGAAGTCGCAACAGGGGCTGGCCGGGACCGACCGGGTCACCCGGCTCGGCCAGCCACTCGATCACGTGTCCGCCGTGAGGGGCTTTGACGTCGTGGCTCTCGCGCAGGGTGTTGACGGTGGCCACCACCTG
>Ga0102946_1000834_pt1 | contig 10739 bp, 12 predicted proteins | sample SalPon2A_A_D1_MG_FD_78209 | JGI IMG/M metagenome (GOLD analysis project Ga0102946, IMG submission 78209) | Soil microbial communities from South San Francisco under conditions of wetland restoration - Salt Pond MetaG R2A_A_D1_MG | ecosystem: Environmental > Terrestrial > Soil > Wetlands | place... | reverse complement strand
GTCTGTTAGGACCCGTGGGCCTGGCCGGGTCCTCTTGCGCACGATGCGATCGAGCTGGTCGTGAGCATGAACAAGCCCCCACATCCGTCAGGACGTGGGGGCTTGTTCCTTCACTTTGGACTCGCTAGCGAGTCACAAAAGCTCAGACGGGGCGGACGGCGTCTGCCTGCGGTCCCTTCGGGGACTGGGTGACCTCGAACTCGACCCGCTGGGCCTCGTCGAGCGTCTTGTAGCCGTTGGTCTCAATGGCCGAGTAGTGGACGAACACGTCTGGGCCTCCACCATCCTGTGCGATGAAGCCGAAGCCCTTTTCGGAGTTGAACCACTTCACGGTTCCCTGTGCCATGGAAATCTCTTTCTGCTGTGCGTCTGCGTCACAACCCACACGGTGTGGGAGGTGGGCTGAGATTGAACCCCCCACTCGCCGGGACATGCCCGGTTAGTGCTGACGTGCCGACCACGGGGACCAGCGTGTACTTGACTGCGAGGAACTGCAATTACAACCACGTAAACCGTAGCAGCAAACGGGGACCGAGCACGCCACACGATCTGGAATGATGGTCTGTGGCACGCCAAGTGAGACATGTGCCCCAGGAGGGTTCGCATAGTGGCCTAGTGCAGGCGCCTTGAAAGCGCCCGACGGAAACGTCCGTGGGTTCGAATCCCACACCCTCCGCCGGCGCGGCGGCGCGCTGCATGGCGACCTGGTGGGCCTGGGACTAGGCTCGACGCGAACCGTCAATCGAGCGAAGGGAGCCAACATGCGCAGACTCATTCTGCTCGCAGGTGTGGCGATTGGGTACGTACTGGGCGCCAAGGCCGGCCGCGAGCGCTACGAGCAGCTCGCCGACCAGGCCAGCAAGGTGTGGTCCGACCCACGGGTCCAGACCAAGGTGGGTGAGGTCAAGGATCAGGCCCCGCAGGTGGCGGCCAAAGTCGGCGACCGAGCCAAGACCGCTGCCGGTCAGGCCAAGGCGAAGGCCGGCGGCCGGGAGACGACCGACGGCGAAGGGACGTACGAGAACCCGACGGGCTCGGTCGACGCCGACGGCGACCTGGTCGTCGACGCGACGGGCTTCGGCCCCGGTGGCGAGAGACTTCCCTGACCCCTGCCCTCAGCAGACCGTGACCAGCAGTGGCGCGCCACCCGTCGGTGGCGCGCCACTGCTGTACGGGTCACCAGCTAGATCCAGAGCGCCGGCTCGTTGTACAGCGCCTCGGTCGGGTCCTGCTCCGGTGCGGGCCGACGGATGCGAGCCGGCACTCCGGTTGCGACCGCGCCGTCCGGCACGTCCTTGACCACCACCGCATTGGCGCCGACCTGAGCACCCGCGCCGATGACGACCGGGCCGAGGACTCGCGCCCCTGCCCCGAGGACGGCCCCGTCCCGCACCGTCGGATGACGCTTCACCGGGTCCATCGAACGCCCGCCGAGGGTCACCCCGTGGTACAGCATGACGTCGTCACCGACCTCGGCCGTCTCGCCGATGACCACGCCCATGCCGTGGTCGATGAAGAAGCGCGCCCCGATCTGCGCGCCGGGGTGGATCTCCACTCCGGTGGCGGAGCGCACCGCTTGGGAGAACAGACGAGCCGCAAGGCGGCCGCGACCACCCCGGCGCCACAGCGCATGGCTGAGTCGGTGCGCCCACAGGGCATGCAGCCCGGGTGTCGCCAGCGCCATCTCCAGACGGCTGTGCGTCGCCGGGTCACGACGCACCGCCGCGTCGAGGTCCTCCGTCAGGGTGGACCAGGCGCGGTGTGCCGCCCGAGCCATCAGTCGGTCATGCCCTCGAACAGCACCGTGGACAGGTAGCGCTCCCCGAAGTCGCAGACGATGACCACGATCGTCTTGCCGGCGTTCTCCTCCCGGGCCGCGACCTGCAGGGCGGCCCACACGTTGGCCCCGGTGCTGATGCCGGAGAGGATGCCCTCCTGCGTGGCCAGCTCGCGCGCGGTGCGCAGGGCGTCGTCCAGGGTGACGTCGACGACCTCGTCGTAGATGTCGGTGTCCAGGATGTCGGGCACGAAGTTGGCGCCCAGGCCCTGGATCTTGTGCGGGCCGGGCTGCCCGCCGTTGAGGATCGGGCTGTCGGCGGGCTCCACGACCACCAGGCCCACGTCGGGTTTCTGCTCCCGCAGGTAGCCTCCGGCGCCGGTGATCGTGCCCCCGGTGCCCACCCCGGCGACGAAGATGTCCACGGCGCCGTCGGTGTCCTCCCAGACCTCCGGCCCGGTGGTGGCGCGGTGCACAGCAACGTTCGCGGGGTTGGCGAACTGACGAGCCCGCACGGCACCGCGCTCCGCCGCGATCTCCTCGGCCTTGGCTACGGCACCCTTCATGCCCTCCGGCCCCGGGGTGAGCACCAGCTCGGCACCGTAGGCCTTGAGCAACGCGCGGCGTTCCAAGCTCATCGTCTCCGGCATCGCCAGCACCACGTTGAAGCCTCGGGCCGCTCCCACCATGGCCAGCGCGATCCCGGTGTTCCCGGAGGTGCCTTCGACGATCGTCCCGCCTGGCTGCAGCTGACCGGACTCGACCGCGGCGTCGATGATCGCGTTGCCGATACGGTCCTTCACCGAGGCAGCCGGGTTCTGGGACTCCAGCTTGACCAGCACCTGGGCGTCGATGCCCTCGGTCAGCCGGTTCAGCCGGACCAGTGGGGTGTGGCCGATCACCTGGGTGATGTCGTCGTGGACGCGCACGGAGCTCTCTCTTTCGTCAGGGCAGGAGCAGGGACGGGGCCCGCCGTCGGGTACAGCAGGTGATACATCTTCTAAGGCCGGGTTATTCCAGTTCCCCCACGCCGAGGTCGGTGCGTGCCGCTATATCGTCGGCGCACCCGGATCCGTAGCATGCGCCTATGCCAGCGCAGCAGATCGTCGCGATCATCATCGGGCTGAGTGTGACCGCGGTCGCCCTCGTGCTCTTCGCCCAGGCCATCACACGCTTCGTGGCCCGGTTCCGCCTCGGAGCGCCCGAAGCCACGCCGCGCACCGACCGCGCTGGGCAGCGCGCCGCCACCCTGGTGCGCGAGGTGTTCGGACACACGCGGATGGCACGCAAGCGCTGGGTCGCGGTGGCCCACTGGGTCGTGATGATCTCCTTCGGTCTGCTCTTCCTCACTCTCGTCAACGCCTACGGTCAGCTCTTCAGCCCCTCGTTCGACCTCTGGGGCCTGGCGCACTTCTTCCCGCTGGCCTGGGGCTTCGAGCTCTTCGGCTGGGGGGCCATCCTCGGCATCCTGACCTTGGTCGTGGTGCGACAGCGCGAGCACCCGCGCCAGCGCGGGCGCCGGAGCCGCTTCTGGGGCTCGACCTTCTGGCAGGCCTACGTCGTCGAGGGCGTCATCTTGGGGGTGGGCCTGTGCATCATCACCCTGCGCGGCCTGGAGTACGCGCTGGGTTCGGCGGAGGGCGCGAGCTGGGCCACGAGCCTGAACTTCCCGCTCACCGCCTGGCTGGGCTCTGCGTTCGGCGGGGTCTCGGTAGCCGCCCTGGAGAATGCGATCGTCTTCGTCGCGCTGCTGAAGATCCTCATCTCCATGGCCTGGATGATCATCATCGCCACGACGCCGACGATGGGCGTCGCCTGGCACCGCTTCCTGGCGTTCTTCAACATCTACCTCAAGCGCGACCCGGCCGGAGGCACGGCGCTGGGGCAGCTGGAGCCGATCGCCGTCGCCGGCAAGCCGGTGGACTTCGAGGCCATCGAGGACCTGGACGAAGATGCCGCCCTCGGCGTCGGCTCGGTGGAGGACTTCACCTGGAAGGGGCTTCTCGACTTCTCCACCTGCACGGAGTGTGGCCGCTGCCAGGAGCAGTGCCCGGCGTGGCACACCGAGAAGCCGCTGTCTCCCAAGATGCTCGTCGTCGCCCTGCGCAACCATCACCACGAGAAGGCACCGTGGTTGCTGGCCAGCGACGAGCAGCGCGAGGCGGCCCAGAAGGGCGGTGAGGGCATTCCCGCGACAGCCGTCGCCGAGGCCCAGCGGGCCCTGGTCGGCGCCACCGAGGGTGACGCAACCACCCCGGACGGTGGAGGGGTCATCGACCCCGACGTGCTGTGGTCCTGCACCACGTGTGGCGCGTGCGTCGAGCAGTGCCCGGTGGACATCGAGCACGTGGACACCATCGTCGACATGCGGCGCTACCAGACGCTGATCGAGTCGGCCTTCCCTAAGGAGCTGGGGGGGCTGTTCAAGAACCTGGAGAACAAGTCGAACCCGTGGGGCATGTCGGCCCGCGCCCGGATGGACTGGGCGAAGGACCTGGACTTCGAGGTGCCCCTGGCCGGCGGTGACATCGAGAACATGGCTGACGTCGACTATCTGTTCTGGGTGGGGTGTGCCGGGGCATTCGAGGATCGGGCCAAGAAGACCACCCAGGCCGTGGCCACGTTGCTGCACATGGCCGAGGTGAGCTTCGCGGTGCTGGGCGACGGGGAGTCCTGCACCGGCGACCCGGCCCGCCGCTCGGGCAACGAGTTCCTGTTCCAGATGCTGGCGAGCGCCAACGTCGAGATGCTCGGCGAGGTCAACGCGACCAAGATCGTGGTGACCTGCGCGCACTGCTTCAACACGCTCAAGAACGAGTACCCCCAGCTGGGCGGGCACTACGAGGTGATCCACCACACGCAGCTGCTCAACCGCCTGGTGCGTGAGAAGCGCCTGACCCCCGTGGCGCGGCCCGCCGAGGTCGCCTCCTCCCCCCTGGCCTCCACGGCGGAGACCGTCACCTACCACGACCCGTGCTACATCGGACGTCACAACGGTGTCTACGCACCGCCTCGGGAGCTCATCGGCGCGCTACCCGGCGTGCAGCTGGCCGAGATGCCCCGCAACAGCGAGAAGTCGTTCTGCTGCGGAGCCGGCGGCGCCCGGATGTGGATGGAGGAGAAGCTGGGCACGCGGATCAACATGAACCGCACCGAGGAGGCGTTGGCCACCGGCGCCGACCGGATCGCCATCGGCTGCCCGTTCTGCCGGGTCATGCTCTCCGACGGCCTGGCCCAGAAGCAGGCCGAAGATGCACGCGAGGAGGTCGAGGTCGTCGACGTCTCCCAGATGCTGCTGGCCGCCTGCACCCGCGCGCCGGAGCAGGAGGACGCGGAGACGGTCACCGAGCCGGCATGAGGCACCCGGCCAGGCCCCGGGTTCCGGCCGACCGGGTCAGCCCATGTTCTCCTCGACGAACTCCTGGGCGACGTCCGCCGGGTCCTCGCCCTCGTTCGACACCCGCGCCAGCATGTCGGTCAGGACCTCGGTGTCCAGTGACCCCGATACCTCGTTGAGCGTCTCGGTCACCGTGTCGTCGTTCGCCTCCGTCGTGATCAGCGGCACGATGTTCTGCGCGACGAAGAGGTTCTCGGGGTCCTCCAGCACCACGAAGTCGTTCTCGACGATGGCCGGGTCGGTGGAGAAGATGTTCGCCGCGTCGATCTGACCGTTCTTCAGCGACTGTGCGGTGAGGTTGGACCCGGCCGCCAGCGGCCGGAACGCCGAGAACTCCAGGCCGTAGACCTCCTTCAGCCCCGGGACTCCGGTGTAACGGTCCTCCCACTCCGGCGGCCCACCGAGCACCATGTCGCCGGCCACCGGCTCGAGGTCGCCGATGCTCTCCAGGTCGAACTCCTCCGCGGTGGCAGAGGTGACCACGACGGCGTCCTTGTTCTGGGCCTCGGAGCGCTCGAGCACGGTGAGGTTGTCCGGCAGCGCCTCCTGCAGCTCGGTGTAGACCCCTTCCGGCTCAGTGGCTTCGGCCTCCTCGTTGAAGTAGAGGGTCAGCGCGCCGGTGTACTCGGGAATGAGGTCGATCGAGCCGTCCTCCAGGCCTGCGATGTAGGTCTCGCGGTTGCCGATGTTGAGGCGCTGCTGGACCTTGACGTCCGCACCCTTCAAGGCGGCGGTGTAGATCTCGGCCAGCAGCACGTTCTCGGGGAAGTTGGCCGAGCCGACCGTGACGGCGCCGCCGCCGTTGCCGCCCCCGCCGTCGCCGTTTCCGCCGTCGCCGCTTCCGCCGGAGTCATCCATGGGGTCGCCTCCGCAGGCGGACAAGGTGAGCCCGGCGAGCAGGGCAGCGGCGAACGCAGTCGTACGTGTCATGAGGTCCTCCAGGTGAGGTAGTCAGGGCTAGCCGTTGGTGGCCAAACCGGGTGAGACGACGAGTCGTTGAACCAAGCCAAACACGAAGTCCACCGCCAAGGCGAGCAGGGCCACGAGAAGTGCTCCACTGGCCATCTCCGCGTAGTCCTGGGTGGCCTGCCCGTCGATGAGGTAGCGGCCGAGCCCGCCGAGCCCGACGATGGCCGCGATGGTCGCGGTGGCGATGATCTGCAGCATCGCCGAGCGCATCCCGGAGAAGATCAGCGGCAGCGCGCACGGCATCTCCACCTCGAACAGCACCTGGCGGCCCGTCATACCCATGCCCTTGGCGGCGTCCCTCGCCGAGGGGTCGACCTGCTGCACCCCGGAGTACACACCGGACAGGATCGGAGGAATGGCGAGGATGAACAGCACGATCAGGCTGGGCACCTCGAAGGCCGCCTCGCCGCTGAGGCGAGGAAGCAGGAGCAGGACAGCGATGAAGAGCACGCCGAGCGAGGGGATAGCCCGGAACCCGCCGGCGGCGCTGACGACGACCACCCGCCCTCTGCCGGTGTGCCCGATGTAGAGCCCCAACGGCACCGCGACGAGTGCAGCCAGCAGTAGCGCGATGAACGAGTACTCCAGGTGGGCCAGCGTCTGGGAGATGACGCCGCGGTCGCCCTCCCAGTTGGCGGGGTCGGTGAGCCACTCCACGACGGGGCCGATCACGAGGCCACCGCCCGCTGCCAGGGAGTGAGCAGTCTCGCGATCCCCAGAATGATGGCGTCGAACAGCAGCGCCAGGAACAGACACCCCACGACGCCCACGACGATCGGGCCGATCGCGTTGCGGTTGAACCCGTCGGTGAACAGGATCCCGAGCTGTTGCACCCCGACCAGCGCAGCGACCGACACGATGGAGACGTTGCTCACCGCGGCGACCCGAAGACCGGCGGCGATGACCGGAACGGCCAGCGGCAGCTCCACCTGGAACAGCCGGCGCACAGTGCTGAAGCCCATCGCGGTCGCGGCCTGACGCGTCGCTTCCGGAACCGAGGACAGCCCGTCGGCCACGGTCCGGGTGAGCAGCGCGATGGTGTAGAGCGTCATCGCCACCACCACGTTGAGCGGATCGAGGATCTGGGTGCCGAGGACGCCGGGCAACAGAATGAACAAGGCCAGAGAGGGGATGGTGTAGAGCAGCCCCGTACTGGCGATGACCGGGGCGTACAGCCATGCCCGTCGCAGTGCCATCCACCCCAGCGGGATGGCGAGCAGCAGCCCGATGACGAGCGGCAGACCGGCCAGGTAGACGTGGTCGAGCGTCAGGGCGACGATCTCACTCGCCGGCACGTCCAGGATTGTCATCCGGCGCTCTCATCCGAGGCGGACTCCGCGCCCGCCTGTGGCTCCGGCTCGGCGCGCGAACCCTCTCCACGCAGGGCCGGGCGGCCGGTCTGGTCGGCGTCCAGGTCGTCGTCGTGGGTCCGGATGCTGTCGCCCCTCGGCCGCTCGACGGCCTGGATCACCTGCAGCACCTCCGTCGGGTCGACCGTGCCGACCAGGCGGCCCTCGTGCGTCACCACACCACGGCCGCTCGGCGAGGACAGGGCAGCGTCGAGCAGGCCGCGCAGTGACCCGTCGCGCTCGGCCAGGGTGCCCCCGAGCTGGAGGTCCTGGGCCGTGACCTCGCCGTGTACCTCGGAGTCGTGCACCCAGCCCTGCGGACGTGACTCCTCGTCGACGACGAGACGCCAGGGCCCCTCGGACCCACCCGAGGAGTCGAGCCGCTCGCCGAGGCGCACAACCTCCTCGTCGTGGACCGGCACCTCCGCGTGCTGGAAGCTGAGCGCACGGTACCCACGGTCACGCCCGACGAAGGAGGCGACGAAGTCGTCAGCGGGATGAGCGAGCAGGTCGTCCGGCGAGCTGAACTGGGCCAGCTGCCCGCCCTCGCGCAGGACCGCGATCCGGTCGCCGAGCTTGATCGCCTCGTCGATGTCGTGGGTGACCATGACGATGGTGGTGCCGAGCGACTCCTGCAGCTTGAGGAACTCGTCCTGCAGCCCCTCCCGCACGACCGGGTCCACGGCGCTGAACGGCTCGTCCATGAGCATCACCTCGGGGTCCCCCGCCAGGGCGCGGGCCACACCCACACGCTGCTGCTGGCCCCCGGAGAGCTGCCCGGGGTAGCGCTTCGCGAAGTCGCCACCGAGGCCGACCAGCTCGAGCACCTCCATCCCCCGCTCGCGCGCCTTGGCCTTGTCCCACTTCAGCAGCGTCGGCACGGTGGTGACGTTGGCCAACACGGTGCGGTGTGGGAAGAGGCCGGCGTGCTGGATGACGTAGCCGATGCTGCGCCGCAGCTGGGCGGGTTTCTTGGCCAGGGCATCTTCGCCGTTGATGAGGATCCGTCCCGAGGTGGGCTCGATCATCCGGTTGATCATGCGTAGCGACGTGGTCTTGCCACATCCCGACGGTCCCACGAGCACGGTGATCTTGCCCTCAGGGGCCTCCACCGAGAGGTCGTCGACGGCCACCGTCCCGTCGGCGAAACGCTTCGTCACTCCTTCGAGGCGAATCATTCGCTAGACCCTAGCGGCACCCCGCGACAGTCGTGCTGCGGGTCCCTACGGCACCGCGGCGAACCGGCGCCGGTAGGTCGAGGGCGCGATGCCCACGACCCGGGTGAAGTGGTGCCGCAGCAGCGTGGCGCTGGCCAGGCCCACGGACTCGGCGACCGAGTCCAAGGAGGCGTCCGAGGTCTCCAGGAGCTGTTGGGCCGCCAGGACCCGCTGGCGGGTGAGCCACTGGTGCGGCGTCGCCCCGGTCTCGGCCGCGAAGTGGCGCGCGAAGCTTCTCGTAGACATGTGCTGCCGCTTGGCCATGCTGCTCACCGTGTGCGGCTGGTCGAGCGTGTCGCCGAGCCACTGCAACAGCTCGCGCGTCGAGGTCTCCCCGGACTCCTGCGGCACAGGTCGCTCGATGAACTGGCGCTGTCCCCCGTCCCGGTGCGGCGCCACGACCATCCGCCGCGCGATCCGCGCGGTCACCTCCGAACCCCACTCGACGCGGACCAGGGACAGGCACGCGTCGATCCCGGCCGCCGTGCCGGCGCTGGTGATGATGGTGCCGTTCTGGGTGTACAGCGCGTCAGCGTCGACCTCGATGTCGGGGTAGGCGCGGGCGAGCGCGTCGGCGTAGCGCCAGTGGGTGCTGCACTGCCCCCCGCTCAGGACTCCCGCCGCGGCGACCGTGAAGGCGCCGCTGCACACCGACAGCACGTAGGCGCCTCGCCCCACGGCGGCTCGCACCACGTCGAGCACCGCGGGCGAGGGGAGAGTGTCCATCGGTCCGCTCGGCACCGCCACGAGGTCTGCGTCGGCGCAGGCCTCCAGTCCATGCTCCACCGTGAGCGTGGCGCCTCCCGCCATGACTACGGGGCGCTGGGGGTCCTCGGTGCACACGGTGAAGTCGAAGGCCGGCACGCCGTCGTCCGTCCGGTCGACGCCGAACACCTCACAGACGACCCCGAACTCGAACGGCGCCATCGGATCCTGGGCAACGACGGCAACGGAGCGCAGCATCGGACCAGTATGGCAGATATTGAGCGGTAGGTGGCATTCATGCCACTGGTGGCGCGATTTTGATGACCGCATGATTACTGCCAGTGGAGGTCACCCGGACCTCCCACACCATGAGGAGTCAGCATGAACGAGATCATCTCCGCCGTCGCCTTCGTCGCTCTGTCTGTCGCGAGCCTGGCCGCCATCGGCTGGTACTCGATGCCGCGTGCCGAGCGTGGAGCGCCCACCGAGGTCGGCCTGCAGCAGTGGGGGAGCATCGTCGCTCAGGGCGCCCGCATCCTGGGCACCTGGGGTCCGCGACTGGATTTCTCGGCGTCCCAGAGCGCCACCCGGGCTCGCCAGGTCAAGCACTCAGAGCTGTGAGCGGTGAAAGTTGCTGAACGAGCGGCTGGCGGTCGGCCCCCGTTGCCCCTGGTAGTGGGAGCCGTTCGCCGAGCTGCCGTAGGGGTGCTCGCTGGCCGAGGACAGGCCGAAGAAGCACAGCTGGCCGATCTTCATCCCTGGATGCAGCACGATGGGCAGCGTCGCGACGTTGCTCAGCTCCAACGTGACGTGCCCGGTGAAGCCGGGGTCGACGAACCCGGCGGTCGCATGGGTGAGCAGGCCCAGTCGCCCGAGCGAGGACTTGCCCTCCACCCGCGCCGCGACGTCGTCGGGCAGGGTGATGGTCTCGTACGTCGATCCGAGCACGAACTCACCCGGGTGCAGCACGAACGACTCGCCGGGCTCGACCTCCACCAGCCGGGTGAGATCGGGTTGGTCCAGGGCCGGGTCGATCACCGCGTACTTGTGGTTGTCGAACAGCCGGAAGTAGCGGTCGAGCCGGAAGTCGACGCTGGAGGGCTGCACCATGCTCGGGTCCCACGGCTCGAGACGCACCCGGCCGGAGTCGATCTGTGCATGGATGTCGCGGTCCGAGAGCAGCACAGTGTCAGCCTAGCCGCCTCGTTGGTGAGGGGTCGCGACGTTGGTTAGACTGCCTCGGCACGCTCGTGCGGGCGTAGTTCAATGGTAGAACATCAGCTTCCCAAGCTGAATACGCGAGTTCGATTCTCGTCGCCCGCTCC
>Ga0102946_1000833_pt1 | contig 10741 bp, 8 predicted proteins | sample SalPon2A_A_D1_MG_FD_78209 | JGI IMG/M metagenome (GOLD analysis project Ga0102946, IMG submission 78209) | Soil microbial communities from South San Francisco under conditions of wetland restoration - Salt Pond MetaG R2A_A_D1_MG | ecosystem: Environmental > Terrestrial > Soil > Wetlands | place... | reverse complement strand
TCAGCTCTGGATGCCACCTTCCTTTACCTGGAAAGTGACCATAGCCCAATGGCCATTGGTGGCATCTACCTGATGGAAGCGGCCGATATGCCGGTCGATTTCAGCTATGCGTCCTGGCGCCGGTTCGTGGCCAGCCGGCTACAGTGTTCTCCCGTGTTCCGCCAGCGACTGGTCGAGGTGCCGTGGAGCCTGTCTCACCCGGCCTGGATTAACGACCCTGAATTCGACCTGGAGGCCCATCTGCCTCGAATGGCGCTGGCTAGCCCCGGCGGCAAGGTCGAATTGATGGAACTGGCTGCCGATATCTGGAGCCGGACGCTCAACCGTGACAGGCCGCTGTGGGACTTGACCCTTATCGAGGGTGTGAACAGCTACCCGGGGTTGTCTCCCGGCTCCTGGGCATTGATCACCCGCGCGCATCATGCCGCCGTTGACGGGGGCGCGGCCACCGACATGATGACGGCCTTGTTGAGCCACTCCCCCGAGGTCACTGAACTGGAAACCGAAGACAACTGGGAGCCGGAAGAATTTCCTTCCACGATCGGCTTGATATCCCGTTCCTGGGGCAAAATTGGTAGCAAGGCGGTTGAATTGGCGGGATTCACCGGCAAGGTCATTTCCGGTACCGCCCGACTGCAAAGCGACAAGCGCGTCAAGAAACTCAATCCGCCGCCGCGGCTGATGTCTGCTCCGCGGTCGATTTTTAACGGACCGGTCAAGTCGCGGCGGGTTTACTGGGGTATGGACTTTGATTTTCAGCGTATCAAGGCGCTGCGACCTTCGGTGCCCGGGGTCACCGTGAACGACGTGATCCTGGCAGTTTGCGCCGGCGGCTTACGCGACTATCTCCTGGCCAGGGATGAACTGCCTGCCAGGCCGCTGGTGGCGATGGCGCCCATTTCGGTGCGCCAGGATGAGGCAACCCAGAGTGGTGGCAACCAGGTTTCAGCCATGCTGGTTGACCTGGCGACTGACGTGGATGAGCCGATGGCGCGGCTTCAGCGCATCCATCAGAACACGCAGGGATCGAAAATTCACGCCAACGCCCTGCCGGCCAACCAGATAACCGAATTCATTCCATCCGAAACCCTGGCCGCCGCGGCGCGCGTGTACACGCGAACCCGGCTCGGCGCCCAGCACCGGCCCTTTTTCAATGTCACGATCACCAATGTTCCCGGGCCGCCGTTTCCACTCTACCTGGCGGGCGGCCGCATCAGCCACAGTTTTGGAATGGCGCCCATCGCGGATGGGCTTGGCCTGCTGCTGGTGATCTTCAGTTATGCCGGTCGAATCTCGATCGGCATCACTTCCTGCCACGACATGGTGCCCGATCCGGAGCACCTGGCTTCGTGCTTCGAGGTGTCCCTGGCGAACCTGGAGCGTACCGCGGCTGAGGCCGAAGCGCGGGTAGTGCAAGGTGGCTTGACTGCGAGCCCGGAGCCAACCGATGATTCGAAAGATCCGCTGGCCGAGTTTCGCAAGGCGCAACAGGCACTCGATGCCGCCATTGAACTACTGAGCGAGAAGAACAAGAATGAACCGACCTGACGACCTGATCGATCACTCACATCGTCCGTCCAAGTTGCTGCTGGCCCTGGAATCTCGCGCGATCTATGACTTTGCCGCGATGCTTCCCATGTTCCGGCTGCAGAAGTTCCTGCCCCGGGGTGACGATCACCCTGTCCTGGTATTACCCGGGTTTCTCGCCAGTTCCCGCTCTACCCGGCCATTGCGTAATTTCATTGCCGACCTGGGGTACAAGGCGCATCGCTGGAAGCTTGGCTACAACATGGGCTACAGCTTCAAATTGCATTACGGCATGCGCGATCGCGTCACCGAACTTGTGGATCGGTACGGTGAAAAGATCAGCCTGGTGGGTTGGAGCCTGGGCGGTGTTTACGCGCGTGAACTGGCGCGGGAAATGCCGGATATCGTACGCCAGGTCATTTCGATGGGCAGCCCGTTTCGGGGTCATCCCGAATCCAGCAACGCGCATCGCATTTTCAACCTGATCAGCGAGGTTCCGTACGAGCAGATTCCCGAATCTTTCCTGCAACACATGGCGCATGCGCCGCCGGTGCCGACCACTGCCCTGTACACGCGCGGAGATGGCGTGGTCGCCTGGCAGAGCACGGTCGAATTATCAGAACGTCTCGACGTGGAGAACATTCACGTGGGTGGCGCTCACCTGGGCCTGGGGTTCAATCCCCGGGCCTTGCTGGCGATAGCGGACCGGTTGGCCCAGCCGGAAGGTCAGTGGCAGCCGTTTAAACCACGGCTCTGGATGAAGCCCCTGTTTCATAACTGGTATCCGGACTGGCTGGTGCACGGCGAGGAAGATCCGCTGGCGGAGTGGGCCTGATCCGACGGTTGCTGTCGGTTTGACGATCAGGGCCAGCGGTTGGCGGTTTCGTCGAAGCGTTCTTTCGCTGCCTGCACCACACAAAATCGCTGACCGGTCGGCGCTTCCATCACCACCCACGTCTTGACCTGGCCGATACGTTTCGCGCCAAGCGCCTCCAGTCGCAGAACCTCGGCCTCGATATTGTCCGTTTCGATATCCAGGTGAACGCGGCTGGGGTGGCTGACCTTCTGCACTTCGACGTAACCGGCGTCCGGCCGGGTGTTCAGGATGGCATATAGCGGCGCTTCGTCTTCGGGTGCGGGAACGATGCCAAGGCCAAGCGCCTGGCTCCAGAAGTCGGCTGCGATTTCGAGATCGTCGGTTTGGCAGTCGATGATGATTCCGGCGAATTGGCTTTTGTGCATCGTGGCTTCCTGCTTCTTTCAGATTCGATCGGGGTTGTTCGGATGCCGGGTCCAGTTGAGGTAGGGCAGGCCGGTATCCTGCTCGACCATCGTGATGCAGTCCTCGATGGGACAGACCAGTGCGCACAGGTTGCAACCCACGCATTCCGGGTCGATCACCGAATAGATTCTGTTCCCTTTTTCGTCCCTGGACCGGGCAATAGCCTGGTGCGAGGCGTCTTCACACACGATGTGGCAAAGACCGCATTCGATGCATTTTTCCGGGTCGATGGAGGCGATGGTTTTGTAGTTCAGGTCGAGTTGATTCCAGTCCGTGACGTTGGGGACGGCGAGTCCGCGAAATGATTCCAGCGTCGGATGACCCTTTTCGTCCATCCAATTGTTCAGTCCATCCACCAGGTCGTCAATGATCTTGAAACCGAATCGCATGGCGGCGGTACACACCTGAACACTGCCGCAACTGAGGGCGATATATTCAGCCGCGTCCCGCCAGGTGCTGATGCCGCCAATGCCGGATATCGGCAATCCGCGGGTTTCCGGGTCGCGAGCGATTTCCGACACCATACTGAGCGCAATGGGTTTCACCGCTGGTCCGCAGTAGCCACCGTGGGCGCCCTTGCCGGCAACAGTTGGCTCGGGCGAAAACGAATCCAGGTTTATGGAGACGATGGAATTGATGGTGTTGATCAGCGACACCGCGTCGGCGCCACCTTCCCGGGCCGCCCGCGCCGGGTAGCGGATGTCGGTGATGTTGGGTGTGAGCTTGACGAATACAGGCAGATCAGTGTGGGTTTTACACCACCCGGTCACATCGCGAATATAACCAGGCACCTGGCCGACGGCGGAGCCCATGCCGCGCTCACTCATGCCGTGCGGACAACCGAAATTCAATTCCACGCCGTCACAGCCGGTTTGTTCGACCTGCTTGAGGATGTCGCGCCAGGCGTCCTCGTTGCACGGCACCATCAGCGACACCACCATCGCCCGGTCTGGCCAGGCCTTCTTGACCGCGGTGATTTCCGCCAGGTTGACTTCCAGTGGGCGGTCGGTAATCAATTCGATGTTGTTCAGACCCACCATGCGTTGGCCGTTGTAGTCAATGGAACCGTAGCGCGAGCAGACATTGACCACCGGCGGCCCGGCCTCGCCCAGCGTTTTCCAGACCACGCCACCCCAGCCAGCCTCGAACGCGCGCTCCACATTAATGCGTTTGTCAGTCGGTGGCGCCGACGCCAGCCAGAACGGGTTGGGCGACTTGACGCCTGCTATATTGCATCTTAAATCAGCCATCTACGATTCCATCAGTTCCTTGTTGATGCTTTCGGCGGCGATTTTTCCATCCTGCACCGCCACCACGGTCAAGTCCTGGCCCTCGATACAGTCACCGCCGGCCCACACGCCGGCCAGGCTGGTGCGGCGTTTTTCGTCTACCCGGATACGGCCGTTTTCTATGGCGGGGTGATCGTCGAATTCCATCACGTTATCGTCCAGGTGCTGCCCGATGGCCTTGAATACCTGGTCCGCTTCGATGGTGAAAAACTCGCCGGTGCCGAGCAGGCGGCCCTTGTCGTCTTTGCGGGTGTATTCAAATGTCACGCCAGTAACGCCCTGGTCGTCGGAAAGCAATTTCACCGGGCTGGCCCAGGTTTTCAGAAGAACGCCGTTGGTCTGGGCGATGACCTGTTCGTAGTCGGTCGCCGACATGTCGTCACGACCACGACGATAAACCAGCGTGACATATTCTGCGCCCAGTTTTTTCATCTGCACCGCGATATCGATCGCAGTATTGCCGCCGCCAATGACGACGATTCTTCGCCCGACCGGAAGTCCCTGAAGGTCTTCCTGGCGGATCCTGGCGATGAAATCCACCGCGTTAAAGACACCGCCGGTGTTTTCATTGTCCAGGTCCAGCCGATTGACATCGGCGTGGCCGAAGGCGAGAAACACCGCGTCGAAGTCAGCACGCAGCGACGCGAGGCTGAAATCCACGCCCAGGCTGCGATCGGTTTTCACTTCGATTCCACCCAGGCTGAGGATAAATTCGACTTCACGTTGCGCCCGGTCGTCATTCATCTTGTAGGCGGCGAGGCCGTACTCGTTGAGTCCACCGGACTTGCCCCTGGCTTCGAACACCGTGACCTGGTGGCCGTGCATTGCCAGGCGATGGGCGCAGGAAAGCCCCGCCGGCCCGGCCCCGACCACGGCGATGTGTTTTCCGGTATCCGGTTCGCGATGGAAGGGTTGTTTGTCCCGGTCGAACAGATGATCGGTGGCGAATCGTTGTAAGCGGCCTATGCGCACCGCCTGTTCTTCGGCAGTGTTCTTGACGCAGACCTGTTCGCAGAGTTCCTCCACCGGGCAGACGTTGGCGCAGGTCGCGCCCATGATGTTTTCACTCAGGATCGTCACCGCGGCGCCATAGGTATTTCCGGTGGCGATTTTCCGGATGAATCCCGGGATGTCGATGCCGGTGGGGCAGGCCTCGGTGCAGGGTGCGTCGAAGCAAAACAGGCAACGGGCTGATTCGACCGCCGCCTGGTGGGATGTCAGCGCCGGGTGCAGATCCGAAAAATTCTCTTCGATCCGGGTGCGTTCAAGTCGGCCGGGCCGGATGTCATGTGATTGGCTCAAGCGGGCAGTTCCTCGCTGTTCTTAACACCAGAATAGTTCATCATGAACCAGTACACCAAGCCGGCAACACCCAGCCCGGTAAACCAGGCGTAGCTATAGATATCGATCCAGAAACCGGTGGAATGGATAAGGCCAACCTGTTCCAGGAAGCCCGGGATATTCGGCGCTATGCCGAGAATCAGCGCCGTAATCGCGACGGGATTGATGCTGCCATAGCGGCCCTCGTAGCGGTACAGGTCGGTTAGGTCCAGGTCTGTTTTACGGATCAGGAAATAATCCACCATGATGATACCGATAACGGGACCGAGCAGTGCCGAGTAACCGATGAGCCAGGTAAAAATATAGCCACTGGGATCGGCCACCAGCTTCCAGGGCATCATCGCGATGCCGATAATCCCGGTAATGTACCCGCCGCGTTTGAAGTCGATCTTAGCGGGCCACATGTTGGAAAAACTGTTGGCGGGGCCAACCACGTTGGCCGCAGCATTGGTGGAAATCGTGGCCACCACCACGGCGATCATCGCGAAGAATACGAGTACCGGTGAGTCGAAACGGCGCACCAGGACGACCGGGTCCCAGATGGCTTCTCCGAAAATCACGATGGTGGCCGAGGTTACGGCCACGCCAATAAAGGCGAACAAAGTCATCGTCGTCGGCAGGCCCGAAAGCTGTCCGACCACCTGCGACCGCTGATCACGGGCGTATCGGGTAAAATCGGAGATATTCAGCGTCAGTGTGGCCCAGAAGCCGACCATGGCGGTCAGGCTGGGAAAAAACAGCTGGAAAAATTCCTGCCGATTGCTGAACTCGGAAGGTGCATTCAGCATGGGCCCGAAACCATCCGCCTGCACCCAGGCCCAGGCCAGCAGGGCCAGCCCGCACAGCAGCAGGAACGGCGCCGCCAGATGCTCCAGCACACGGATCGAATTGATACCTTTCCAGATCAGCATGATGTTCATCAGCCAGAACACCATGAAGCAGGCAAACTGAACCCAGTGAACTCCGATCCAGGCGGGCATCAAGGCCGGCCAGTCGGCGATTCCCGGATGCAGAATGAGCGCGATCGTGTAGATCGCTGCGCCGCCGATCCAGGTCTGGATGCCAAACCAGCCGCAGGCCACGATGGCTCGAAGAAACGACGGGATGTGGGCGCCGTTGATGCCAAATGACGCGCGGGCGAACACCGGGAAAGGAATGCCGTATTTCGTTCCCGCATGGCCTGACAGCGCCATCGGCACCAGTACGATCAGGTTGCCGAGTAATACGGTCCACATGGCCTGCTGCCAGCTCATGCCGCCATCCACCAGGGAGGCGGCAATCATGTAGGTCGGGATGTTGACCGCCATGCCCACCCACAGGGAGAAGAAAGAGATCGCTTTCCAGTCCCGGGCCGCCGCCGGCACCGGGGCAATATCGGCGTTGCTCAGTCCGGCGTCACTGCCGGCAAGGGGTACGAAATCCGGCGTCCGGCCGCTCATCAGAGCTCGGTCAACTGGCCGTAGGTTTCCGGTCGCCGGTCACGGAAGAACTGCCAGGTGTTCCTGACTTCCCGGACCTGGTCGAAATCCAGCTCGGCGATGACCAGTTCATCGTTGTCTTCACTGGCCTGCGCCACCATCTGCCCGCGCGGATCGCAAAAATACGATGAGCCGTAGAATTTGCCGATGTTCCAGGGCGCTTCGGTGCCCACCCGGTTGATCGCGGCGATAAAATAGCCGTTGGCGACCGCATGGGCCGGTTGCTCCAGTTCCCACAGGTATTGCGACAGGCCCGCCACGGTTGCCGAAGGATTGAACACGATTTCGGCGCCGTTGAGGCCGAGGCAGCGCGCGCCGTCCGGAAAATGACGGTCATAGCAGATGTATACGCCGACTTTTCCGTACGCCGTGTCGAAAACCGGGTAGCCGAGGTTGCCCGGCTTGAAAAAGAATTTTTCCCAGAAACCGGCGACCTGTGGGATGTGGTTTTTGCGATATTTGCCCAGGTAAGTCCCGTCGGCGTCGATCACCGCGGCCGTGTTGTAGTACACGCCGGTCATGTGTTCTTCATAGATCGGCACGATGATGACCATGTTATGCCGGCGGGCATAATCACACATGAGCTGTGTGGTCGGGCCATCCGGAATGGCTTCCGCCGCGCCATACCACTTACTGTCCTGGGATGGGCAGAAATACGGGCCGGTAAATATCTCCTGGAAGCACAGCATCTGCACTCCCTGGCTTGCGGCTTCCTCGATGTACGGGATATGGGCGTCGATCATGGCCTTCCGGTGCTCTTCAACCGAGGCGCCCGTGTCGAGCTTGTTGGCCATTTGTATAATCCCTGCCTTGACGATGCGTGACATGCTGGATCCTCCGGGTTGTTGTTCAGTAGCGGACTTTGAACGGGCCGCGTGGAAGGTACTGGCCGTACCCTTCTTCGACTTGTGCGACACCGTCATCGATGACCACCTGGCCGCGCAGAATGGTCGAGCGGCATTTGCCGCGCACCTTCCAGCCCTCGTAGGCGGAATAATCGACATTCATGTGATGCGTCTCTGCCGAGATCGTGTGTTCCAGCTCCGGATCGAACACCACGATATCGGCGTCCGAGCCCACCGCGATCGTCCCCTTGCGTGGAAACAGGCCGAAAATTTTGGCAGCGGTGGTGGATGTCACCTCGACGAACTTGTTGAGTGAAATCCGTTCCTGATCCACCCCCTCGGAGTACATCAGCTCAAACCGGTTTTCAATGCCGGGCGCGCCGTTGGGGATTTTGGAAAAATTGTCGATGCCCATTTCCTTCTGATCAGTACAAAATGGACAGTGATCGGTAGCCACGTGATGAACCAGATTCTGGTTGATGCCCGCCCACAGGGCCTCCTGGTCCTTCTTCTTGCGCAGAGGCGGGCTCATAACGACTTTCGCACCCTCGAACCCGTCCTGGAAATACAGCGACTCATCCAGTAACAGGTATTGTACGCAGGTCTCGGTATGCACTTTCTGATTTCGCAGTGTGGCCTGCCGGACACGGGCCAGCGATTCCTCGCAGGTCATGTGCACGATGTAGAGCGGACATCCCGCCTGCCAGGCCAGGTCGATGGCGCGCCCACTGGCTTCCGCCTCGCAAATCGGCGGGCGAGACAGCACATGATAGCGCGGTTCGGTTTTGCCCTCGGCAAGGAATTTCTGCACCAGGTGGTCGACCATGTCCCCGTTTTCGGCGTGGGTCGTGATGATTCCGCCGTGTTTGACCAGTTCCTTCATCAGTTCGAACATCTGCCGGTCATCCACCATCAGCGCGCCCTTGTAGGCCATGAAGGTTTTGAACGAGTTGATGCCGTGTTCGTTGATGACCCGCGGGATCTCAGCCCGGGTGTTGTCGTTAAAATCGGTCACGGCGCAGTGGAACGCATAGTCACCAACGGCGTGGCCGTCCGCCTTGCGGTGCCATTCCTGAATCGCGCTTTCCAGGCTGTCGCCCTGGGTCTGGATCGCGAAGTCGACAATGGTTGTGGTGCCGCCATGCAAGCCGGCCAGGGTGCCGGAGTGAAAGGTGTCGCTGGCGAAGGTGCCCATGAAGGGCAGTTCCATATGGGTATGCGCGTCGATGCCACCGGGAAACAGATAACAACCCGCGGCGTCAATGACGCGGTCGGCCCGTTCATCCAGGGAATCAGCTATGGCCACGACTTTCTCATCACGGACCAGGACGTCGCCCGGGTACTGGTCGGTCGCGGTAACGACGGTGCCATTGCGGATTAAAAGACTGTTCATCTTGGACTCTCCATTCGGCTGTTTATCCAGAGTAGAATTCAAATGGTACTCTGGTCAATCATTGTGTGTGTCTAAAGATAGCAGGTGAGGCTGATGGATTCATTTATGCAGGCAGCGGTTGATGAGGCGCAAAAGGGGCTGGACGAGGGGGGCGTCCCGATCGGATCGGTCCTGGTGTACCGGGGGGAGATCATCGGCCGTGGCCACAACCGCCGGATTCAGAGGGGCAGCGCGGTTTTGCATGGCGAGATGGATGCGCTGGAGAATGCCGGCCGCCGCCCGGCAGCCGTGTATCGTCAATCCATTCTGTACACGACACTGTCCCCCTGTTCAATGTGCAGTGGCGCCATTCTGCTCTACCGCATCCCGAGGGTGATCGTAGGCGAGAATCAAACCTTCATGGGTGAAGAGGAGTTGTTGCGTTCCCGCGGGGTGGATCTCGGCGTGCTGCAGGAACCCACCTGTATCCGGATGATGGAGCAATTCATCCGCTCCAGCCCGGAACTGTGGAACGAGGATATCGGGGTCTGAAAGCCGGGCATTCCCGGGCTTTTGTTGAACAAGACTGTTTCCTCGCGGTTCCGGCCCTATTCACTCCTGTCACCAAAAAATTAGTGTGACCCACTTGGGCAAAAGCCCAGAACACAGAAAATTGGGGGGGACTGTGCGTGGGTCACATACCTAGCATAGGATAAAATTTCGGGTCTGCAACTGTTCTGGCCAGAATTTTTTTTTCAGTCTTCCACGCCCAGGCGTCTGTGCATGATCGGACTGGTGGTGGTGTACTGCAGCCGTGCCTTTTTTTCCGGGTGTATGTGCTCCTGCACCGCGAAAGCAGCCAGTGCCGCTTCGTGGAATCCGCTCAGTATGAGTTTCTTTTTGCCGGGATAGGTATTGATGTCACCCACGGCAAAAATACCGGGCACGCTGGTCTGAAATTTCTCGGTGTCGACGTGCACCTGGCGCTTTTCAATAGCCAGGCCCCAGTCGGCTATGGGCCCCAGATTCGGATGAAGGCCCCAGAAGACGAAGACTTCGTCAGCCGGTATCACGTGACGCTCACCCTGTGGATCGACGATTTCCAGCCCGCCAAATTCGCCATCGGTTTCGAAAACGGCACGAACATTACCCTGGAATTCCTCCAGGTGGCCCTGTTCAGACAAGGCCTTCATTTTCTTGACCGAAGCAGGCTGGGCCCGGTACTCGGCACGACGATGGGCGAGCGTGATCTGTTGCGCCTTGCCGTACAGCTCCAGAGTCCAGTCGAGTGCTGAATCGCCACCACCTAAGATGATCAGGTTTTTACCTTCCAGCGCGGACGGATCCGTCACCTTGTAGTGAATTTTCTTGCCTTCCCATTTCTCAGCACCAGTCACCCTCAGACGTCGGGGCTGAAAAGCACCCAGGCCGGCGGCAAGGATGACGGTGGCGCTATCGAAACGGCTGCCGGTGGACGTTTCAACCAGGAAACGCCCTGAATCCGTCTTTTGCAGCGTGCAGACGGTTTGACCCAGGTGAAACTCGGGATGAAACGGCTTGATTTGCTCGACCAGGCGGTCGACCAGTTCCTGGGCGCCGCAAACCGG
>Ga0102946_1000831_pt1 | contig 10754 bp, 8 predicted proteins | sample SalPon2A_A_D1_MG_FD_78209 | JGI IMG/M metagenome (GOLD analysis project Ga0102946, IMG submission 78209) | Soil microbial communities from South San Francisco under conditions of wetland restoration - Salt Pond MetaG R2A_A_D1_MG | ecosystem: Environmental > Terrestrial > Soil > Wetlands | place... | reverse complement strand
TTCCGGCTCAATACCAGTTTCGCACTGCCCGCGGTGCTGTTAACCATTGCCGCCGTAGTGATCGCGGCGACTATGAATGGCGGTCCCGCGGTATGGATTCCATTTGTAGTCCTGACGGTTGCCATGCACCTGCTGTTTCTATTCCTGCTAAAGAAGCCCACGCCAGCAGGACGCCAGATCATGGATGAGATCGAGGGCTTCAAAATGTACCTCGATACGGCAGAACAGGACCGGCTCGACCTGATGCGCTCACCAACATTGACACCCGAGGTGTTTGAGTCGTTCCTGCCTTACGCCTTTGCCCTCGGTGTGGAAAACAGCTGGTGTGACAGGTTTGCCCGCGAGTTACCCGAAGAACTGAAGAAAAAGGGTGGTTATCAACCTGGATGGTACAGTGGCCGTAGCGACAGGCTGGGCGCTCTTAGTCACCTCGGTAATAATTTCAACAGCAGTTTCTCATCCGCCATCTCCTCCGCGTCCTCACCACCCGGTTCATCCTCGGGCTCAGGTGGCGGTGGCTCGTCCGGTGGCGGCGGCGGTGGCGGTGGCGGCGGTGGCTGGTAAACGGCACCCATCCGATTAGCTGCGAGGTAAAACATGGCCCAGACCCGGGAACTCATCCAGTCACTAAAAGCAGCGCTTAAAGCACGGGGAAAAACCTACGCCGATGTAGCCGTTGAACTCGGCTTGACGGAGGCCAGTGTCAAGCGTCTGTTTTCGCAACAGAGTTTCTCCCTCAGCCGTCTCGACCAGGTTTGTCATATGCTGGATATGGAAATATCTGACCTGGTACAGATAATGAATGAGCGCCAACAACGCTTGCAGCAACTCAGTATTGAACAGGAAAAAGAATTGACCGCCAATGTCATGCTGACACTGGTGGCGGTATGTGTGCTCAACCGCTGGACCATGGATGATATTCTCGCGTATTACCACATCAGCCAGGCAGAATGTATACGGCATCTCGCAAAACTGGATCGTCTGAAGGTAATCGAGCTATTACCAAAAAACCGTATCCGCCTATTGGTAGCGCCCAATTTCAGCTGGCGGGAGAACGGTCCGATCCAGCTATTTTTCCAGAAAAAAATAAGCCAGGAATTTTTCAATACACGCTTCAGCCGTGAAGACGAGTGTCTGCTTGTACTCAATGGTATGTTCTCTTCACAAAGCAATGCAGAGCTTCAGCGCAAGCTCAAACGCCTGTCCAGGGAATTTGAGCTTCTCAACAATGATGACGCTGCACTGGACCTGGCTGACCGTAACGGTTCGACACTGGTGCTGGCAATGCGTGGCTGGAAGTACGGTTTGTTTCAACCCTTCGTAAAATCAGGATCTAAAAAGCCAAAGCCATAAAGTATTATTATTCAATACCTTTAATCGCATATATAGACACTATTTCTAATGTAGTTGCGTAATATGTAACCTCCAATCATGATTTATTCCGTAGGCGGTAACCCGGCAAGGGTCACCATATTTCAACCACGTTTACGGAGCAGGTTATGAAAACCATTTACTCAATCATCCTAAGCTTAGCGGTGCTGTGCATTGGCACTACCTGGAGCACAGCCAATTATGCTGCCGGATTGATGACCCCGACCGGGTCGAATCTACCAAGCCTCGAAATCCGGCAACACCATGTTGATGTTGTTATCGAAGACGGTTACGCCATCACCACCGTTGAACAGGTGTTTGCAAACCCGCATGGCACCGATCTTGAAGCAATCTATTCCTTCCCTATTCCTAAAAAAGCCGCTGTTGGTGAGTTTACCTACTGGATCGACGGTTTGCCGGTTACCGGTGAAGTGCTCGAAAAACAGCAGGCCCAGGAAATATATGAACAGGAAAAACAGGCGGGACGGGAGACCGCGCTGACTGAGCAGGACAGTTACAAAACCTTTGATATCTCGGTCTACCCGGTGCGCGCTGGCCAGGACGTACGTATCAGCCTCACTTACATTCAACCCGTGCATATCGACTCGTCCATCGGGCGTTATGTTTATCCGCTGGAAGAAGGCGGTGTTGATGAACAAAAACTGTCGTTCTGGACCTACAACGAAGCGGTTGAAGAAGCATTCAGCTTTAATCTTTCGTTTCGCTCCTCCTGGCCAATCGATGAATTCAGGTTGCCAAAACATCCACAGGCGGCAATACAGCAACAATCAGACAATGAATGGAACGTTTCTTTCATCAACGAAGCTGCCACAGCCGAAGAGGGCTCAATCACCGGCCAGTCACCGGCCGTTGTGCATCGTCTCGACGAGGACATCGTCGTCTACTGGCGTCAGCTTCAAGGCTTGCCCGGTGCCGTCGAGATGGTCACTTTTAAAGAAAACACCGGTGACCGCGGTACCTTCATGATGACGTTGACACCCGGTGATGACCTTGCACCGATCACCCGGGGAAGGGACTGGGTATTTGTACTCGACTTTTCCGGTTCGATGGAAGGTAAATTCCACAGCCTGGTTGAAGGGGTAAACAAAGGTCTCTCAAAACTGAACCCGGATGACCGCTTTCGCATCATCCTGTTCAATAAACAGCCCCGGGAAGTCACCCACGGTTTTGAGCACGCAACACCTGAAAATGTGCAGCATTACATCAGCACGCTTCAAAGCAATCAGCCCAACAGCGGCACAAACCTGTTTGCCGGTCTCAATCTTGGCATACAGTCACTGGATTCAGACCGCAGCAGTGCATTGATCCTGGTGACCGATGGTGTTGCCAACCTTGGTTACACGGAGAAAAAGGACTTCCTCGATTTACTCGAACAAACAGATGTTCGTCTGTTCACTTTTGTATTGGGCAACAGTTCAAACCGGCCACTGCTGGAGAGCATGGCAGGGGTATCCAATGGCTTCGCTATCAACGTATCAAACAGCGATGATATTGCTGGCAAGATCATGGAAGCCACTTCTAAACTGACCCATGAAGCACTACATGACATCGACTTCAAAATATCAGGTGTTAAAGTCAGTGACCTGACACCCATTCAGCCCGGCAGCCTTTATCGTGGTCAGCAGTTGACCATATTTGGCCATTACTGGGGAAGTGGTGTAGCCACGGTCCAACTCGAGGGCATGGTTTCGGGTAAAAACAAAAGCTATTCGACATCGTTTGAATTTCCGGACACCGGGACACTCCACCCTGAAATCGAGCGCTTGTGGGCCTTCGCCAAGATTGAAGAACTGCAAAGCCGCCTGGACTATTTTGGCGGAGATACCGATATCGAACAGGCGATCACCGATATAGCCGTGGAGAATAGCCTGGTAACCAATTACACCTCGATGATCGTACTGCGTGAAGAACGTTACCAGGAACTCGGGATCAAGCGTCTCAACCAGTCACGTGTTCAGAAGGAGCACCTCGCGAGACAGGAACGGATGGTAAATGGTGTTCGAAATAACCGGGTAGATACCCAGCAACCGATGTATGCGCAACCGCGTGCAAGTCACGGTAATGGTGGTGGTGCATTTGATATCTGGATGCTGGTATTGCTGTTACCGCTGATGTTGTTGCACGTCAGAACGAGAAAACTTCAATCATAGAGCCACATGGGCAGTCTTTAGGCTGCCCTTTTTTTGGGGTGACGACCATGACATTTAAGCGAATTCCATTATTGACCATCTGCATGGTGATCATCCTTGTCGGTCTGCATTGGCTGGTTGATGACAAATCGCAACTGTACTTCAGTGCTGCAAGCATTCTCCAGGGAGAATACTGGCGCATTATCAGCGGTCACTTCATGCATGCCGACGGGCAACACCTGTTTTGGAACAGTCTTGGTCTTATCGTATTGGGCGGCCTGCTTGAACACCGCTCACGAACCTTGCTGCTTGCAACCATTGCTGCCGGAATCGCAAGTGTCAGCGCCCTGCTTCTGACACCTTATGCACAATTGGACTTCTACTGCGGGCTTTCGGGTGTGCTCAATTCATTGCTGCTGGTTGCACTCTGGTTTGAATGGCGATCGACCCGGTCATTGCTGATCCCCCTCATAGCCTGCGGTAGCATCGCAAAGGTAATTGTCGAAGTATCCCAGGGCACCTCAATCATGACACATATTAGCTGGCCGCCATTCGCGTGGTCACATGTGGCCGGGCTTTTCGGTGGTCTTTTTATAATCTTTGCTTTGGCTGTCACTGATGACAGGACAATGCGTCAGATTTAATCGGAGTTTCCACCTGATACCTCACTGTGGCGAGTGGAGTTTTTTACTTTCTCCGATTTAGCAGGAGGGGGGCTGCGGTGGCGGTATTGTCTACCAGGACGCGCTCAAGCACATCCATGTGTCGCTCATACTCGACATCCTGTCTCGTAAGGTCCTGGCAGGCAATCCCCCCACCCCAGCTCGGCCGAACTGTAGTTCAACCTGCAGAAACCAATGGCCTGTGGTTTTGCACATAGCAGAGGGTGTGCGGTTCCTTCATTCAGGACCGTGAGCGACATGGATGTCGCGACCGAGCCCCCAGGGATGGGTTCACGGCGTGTCCTGAAGGAAGGTACCGCGCGACCTCTGCTACCCTGTCGAAGCGAAGTTTATTGCTCCAACGTAAACCACGAGCATCAAGGTACCTCGCTTAAAACTGTAGAACCCAAACACGCTTGTTGATACGCTCACCCCATGCATCTTGGACTCACATCACTACTGGATTTTTACCACGAACACCAAAGCGACGAAGCGCTCGTGTTGGGCACGGTTGTGGCAACAGAAGGTTCCACTTATCGCAAGCCCGGGGCCATGATGCTGATTGCTGCCGACAGCAACTACCGGGGCCTTATTTCCGGCGGTTGCCTCGAGGCCGACCTGGCGGCACATGCCAGGGATGTGTTTGCGGACGGAGAAACCCGCAATGTCTGTTACGACATGAGTGAGGGTGATGATTTTACCTGGGGTCTCGGGCTTGGCTGCGACGGGGTCATTCACCTGATGCTTCAACGACTGGATCGTGACACGGGCTTCGGATTCCTTGAAACACTAGATCGTGCATGGGCTGCGAAAAGCAGCGGAGTGTTAGGCCTGGTTAAAGCCAGTAGCAACCCGGACCTGGCACCTGGCAACTTTGCCCTCAATTGTGGAATTGATCATGTTACAGGCGAACCCCTGTTGATCAAAAATATTGTGTCACACGAGGGAGCGTCATTTTCGCATGGCCACGATATGTCGCGTCGCTACTGGCAGGAAACCATTGACCCAAGTAATGGTGAGGTCGATGTACTGCTAATACCAATCATGCCACCACCCGCCATCCTGATATGTGGTGCAGGCCACGATGCCGTGCCGGTTGCCCGTCTCGCGGTCGAAATGGGCTGGGATTGCACCATCGTTGACCACCGCTCCGGTTTTGCCCGCGCAGACCGCTTTCCGGATGCTTGCGATATCAAGGTAATTTCACCTTCCGATCTCAAGAAGGTCATTGCGCTGGATCAGATCGATGCGGTTGTGCTCATGACCCACCACCTCGGACACGACCGCACTTACCTGTCGCAGGTGGTCGATGCTTCACTCCCCTATATCGGGCTATTAGGACCACGCGCACGCCGTAACCGGCTGCTGGATGAAATCAACGCCAAAAACGTCCATGTGTTTGGCCCGGCCGGTCTTGATATCGGTGCGGAGATGCCCGAATCTATCGCCCTTGCCATCGTTGCAGAGATCCATGCATTTCTGAACCGGCGCGACGGCAAAATGCTGACCCAAACCGGCCTATGAGCCACCCCCAACTCAGTATCGTGATCCCTGCTGCAGGTGACAGTAAGCGTTTGGGGCAGGCAAAGCAGTTGGTTCAGTATAAACGAGTGACATTGATCCAGAACGCTCTCAACCTGGCACACTCTATTACCCCGGCAGAAGTCATTGTCGTCACAGGCGCATATGAGAAAGAGATAAAGGCTGCCGTCAACGACAACCAGGTACGCTGGGTTCACAATGAGCGTTGGTCTGCCGGCATGGGAAGTTCCATTGCCCGTGGTGTTGCAGCTATTAACCCCGGGTCATCCGGCGTGATGATTTTGCTTGTTGATCAATGGCGATTGCAGGTGTCGGACCTGCGTTTACTTATTAAAAAGTGGCACTCGAATAAGGAGCGCATCGTGTGTGCACTTGCCGAACATCAAAACATGCCACCCGTGATTTTTCCTGCAAGCTGTTTCGGCCGATTACAGGCGCTTGCCGGTGACCGTGGTGCCCGCGAGATATTGGGTAGTCATCCGGAGCTAGTTACCCCTGTACTGCTTGAAAATGCTCAATTTGACCTCGATACGCCCCTGCACCTTCAACAGCTTGAAAACACTGATCTGTAACAACTGACAGTAGACCTCCTACCCAATGAGGGCAACAATATCGGCAACACCTTGAAATGGATTGCATGATGCAACTGTTAGCAAGAATTAAAGGGAATTATCTGTTCGCCACCACCGTACTGCTGACACTCTCGGCTTGCGGGCAACCTGAACCGATCACCTACGAGTCCCTGGTCTGGGTCAACAATTATTATGTTGAACACCCCGTCGCAAGCCTTAGTGCTACTGCAGGCGGTTGGTTGTTCAGAGGGGCACGAGAATTTGGTCCTGAAATAAGAATTGGATTTCTCATTCCAGGACCAATGAATCCTGACCCGGCAAAGCGGCAGGCTGTACTGGAATCTATCTGCCCGGCCAAGTCAGAGCCAATTTGGCAAACTTTAACTTCGGATAACAAACTGGTTATTAACGTCTGGACCGAAGATAAAAAGTTTAAGGATTCAAAAACCTGTTAAATGCCGGCCCCGGATGGGCCGACACAGTAACTTCCAACTGCAGTCAATGGCAAGCAGGACGGCTTAGCCGCAACCACCGCTCGTAGGTGCTCGCTTCAACTCAAGAATAATCTTGGGCTCATACTTCAAATTCAGGAAATCCGGCGCAGGTTCTGCCGCCGGATGACGTGATCCCGTCGCCGCGTTAAATTTGTAGGCCAACTGGTCCTCTTGCCGGTTGAGTACCCTGTCATCCTCGCCGAGGCTGTTTCCCGCATAGTCTTTCAGCCAGCCGTTGATACCGCCTTCAAGTATGTAAATATTGGGAATACTTTCAGCTTTCAGGATTTTCCATGCTTCGGTCGCCGCAGCCTCATCATTGCTCATGGTGACAAAGACGGTATTGGCGGGTTCAAACTGGAACTCCCTGGCTTTCTCCTGTACCTGGTCCAGTGGCACGTGGACGGCACCACGCACATGAAACTGGTTGAAGTAGCGCTCCTCACGCACATCCACAGGGATGATCTTTATTTTTGAGTCGTCCCTATACTCGATAAACTCGGCCGATGAAATCTGTACTGCACGCGCATCCAGCCTGGCCTGGCTCTCTGCCGCTATTCGTTGCCAGCGATCCTCGCTGCTGGGCTGACCAATGATAAGTGCAACACCCGCCAGCGCAACCAACGCGCCCGCAGCAGGTTTTGACCAGCCGGGAAGTCTTTGTTGCGGCCGGTTATTAATCATGGCCTCAACTTTCTCGGCGACCACAAAGAGCATCAGTGCAACCACGACAATGCTCACCACGACCAGGCCATAGCTGGTATTAAACAGCTCTGGCAGGGTAAAACGACCCATGTTGGAGCTATCGAAGAAGGTTGCAAAACTGCTGACCGTTTCGCCAAACATATAAATGCCAAACAGTACACCCGCCACAAAGGCAAACGCATCAATTTTACCGGTTGCCATACCCACCAATGATGTGCCGGGACAAAAGCCGCCAATGATAAAACCGACACCCATGATCAAGCCGCCGACAATTCCAGGCCAAAGGTAGGTGGGTGGAACCCAGATCAGGTTGTAATCAAGCAAACCCAGCGCTGATGACAGAAATACCAGTGTCATTGCCACGATAATGGCAGTAAACATCACTTTGAATACACGCATATCCTTGAAATAGAACTGCGCTGCGAGCAGCTTCGAGTTACCAAAACCGGCACTCTCAAGCGTCATGCCAAACGCGATACCAATCACGGCGTAAACGACGTAGGAACCCCAGTGACCTAACAGGTCTGCAAGCGGAAGTGGAAAAGTAGCCATGATAATCCTCCTCAGTTCCAGGCTTTACGGAAGAAGTAAGCCAGTGCATAGGCACCGGCAAACACCGCAAACATGAATGCCCAACTGCCAACAGACAGCACCGCCCCACCCGACAATGCCTGGCCCGAGGTGCAACCCCTGGCCAGCCTTGCGCCATAACCCATCAATGCACCACCGATAAACGCCAGTACCCAACGGCTGCCATTGCTGATTTGCGGACCTTTATTGGTTTCGAATTTCATACGGCGGCCTAAAAGCCCTGAAATCAAGCCGCCAAAAATGGTACCTACCGTCAGGAACACAATCCAGCTATCCAGCGGGTTGGCATTACCACCGGCCATTTTGAGCAGGTAGGCCACCTGGTCGATATGCTCGGGGTTCACCTCGTTTTGCACATAAACCAACAGGCGGTTCAAACCACCGGACGCACCCAGGCCGGAGCCGGTGATAAAAAACGCCAGGAACAGTACGATACCCAGCAGGGTACCGGCCAGGTAGGGGTTTAAATAGGGTTTTGCCCTTGATGTTTGACTCATTTTAACTCTCCTTGCGGGCCATCCGTCACCGGATCACTCCCGTGTTTCTCCACTTCATCCCAGCCGGTAATCATGGACTCGATGCCAGCAGTCGGTTTGTGGCCAGTGGTTGTCAGGTAAATATGCATCACAATAAACGCTGCAAATGTCCACGCTACCAGCGTGTGGACAAGTGCCAGCATCGGAAAACCACCCAGCTCCGCTGCGATATGCGGCCAGCGCTGCAGACCCCAGATCAGGATACCGGTGATGATCTGTGCCGGTAGCAGGATGTTAAGAATTACAAGGTAGGTGACCTGCTGCAACGGGTTAAGCTTGCGCTCCTTGGTTTTTTTCAGCGGGTGTGGGTTGCCGGCAAAAATACCCCTGCTGTAGTACATCATCTGTGCCAGGGTATTGGCGACGAATCCCTTGGGCTCTGGCAGGTACTGTCGAATTTCACCGCTTGCGAGGTGATAAAACAGTGAAAGGACCGCATTGGTCAACAGGATAAAACCCAATACATTATGTACATTTACCACGTAGGGGAAGCTGAACATCCCGAAGAAATGCGGTTTATGGATGATCAGTCCGGTAAACAGCAATAGCAGGATTGCACTGGCCTGGAGCCAGTGCCACATACGCTCGTAAGCATCGTACATGTGGACGCGCTCATACTCATGATGAACCGGTGGCCGGCGGCGTGATGAAACATAACGTGCAATGGCGTGGACACTTACACCCAGGATAATGCCAAAAAACATCAGCAAACCCAGCAGGTCTGCCCAGCTTTCAGCATGCAGACCGATGATGTAGAAACCTGCACTGCGGCTATCGGATACAAAACTTACGAGACCGGTCGGATCCGTGGTGATATCACCGGAAAACTTGAGTCCTGCGTAGGAGCCTGGCTGCGGTTGCACGTCCCCCGGCAGATAGTCAGAAAGACTGAAAGACGCAGCCAGTACGGAGTCACGGTCATGGCAGTTTGAGCAGTCCCTGGTTGCGCGCTGCCCATTGATCACATTGTGGCTAATTGAAAATGGTGTGACTTCACTATTAATCTGCAATCGGGTCAGGCCGATGGCCTCCAAACGGTTTCTGACCGCATTAACGGAAGCCTCATCGGTTAGCTGCAACTCATCAGCGGTTAATTGTCCATCGTCATCGGCATCCAGTGCGGCAACGAGATCAGGGTGATACACGCCGTTGCGGAATATTGCATCGGTAAGTTGTTGCCTGGATACGGGCATAGCCGGATCACCCGCTTGCCAGTACCAGGACGTGACCAAGTTAAATGGCGCAAGTCGAAAATCACCCCCGGCACCGGCTCTTGGCAAGATGAGTGGCCTGAACCCTTCGATCAGGCTGTCTACGGCCACCGGGTCACCACTCACATTCCGGTATTGTCTCAAAGGCTGCGCCTGTGAATCCAGCATGGTCCAGTCTACCGCTTGTAAACCCGGACCGAACAGTTTCGGAATATGGCAGGACTCACACGCCAATGAGGTGAAATGGCGTTGTTTATATGGCAGCCACTCATGGACGTTTTCAGCAGTGTGACAGGACTCACAACGACGCAGACTGTTTTCCGAATCCAGCGCGGCCAGACCCAATGTAGAGCGGCCCTTGGCAAACTGGTGTAATGGCCGTTGCAGGTAATCCGAGTTGCTCAAACGACGTGGATCAAAATCGAGATGAACCGGTTTGCTTTCTTCCCGTTGCCGGAAATAAACCGGATTATTCAGCGAGTAATGACAGTTTACACAGCCAACCACGCGGTCGGCGTGAACATCAAAGGGATAACTCAGTTCTTCCTTGTTGGAAATATTCAAACCACTATTAAGCAGTTTCTGTGGTGAAACAATCTGTCCGGTCCGACTGGTGTTGTGCCTTGCGGCGGTTTCTGTCGGAATGGTTAGTGGCTTTTCAAGGTTATTTTCGGCAATACCATGACACTGTGCGCAGTTCTCATCACGTGGTTTACGAATATCCAGCAAGCCCTTTTGCAAGGCACCGTTTTGCTGGAACTGTGAAGCATTCCAGATCCATTGTGCATTGTCTTTTATCAGAATGCCCAACGAGGACAATGGTGCCGAGTTGGCCCACGCAAAGTCACCACTTTTCAGAGACACTTCACGCGCAGACTGGTCGATGTCCGTATGGCAAAGAAGACAATCCATCTCGATAA
>Ga0102946_1000830_pt1 | contig 10756 bp, 10 predicted proteins | sample SalPon2A_A_D1_MG_FD_78209 | JGI IMG/M metagenome (GOLD analysis project Ga0102946, IMG submission 78209) | Soil microbial communities from South San Francisco under conditions of wetland restoration - Salt Pond MetaG R2A_A_D1_MG | ecosystem: Environmental > Terrestrial > Soil > Wetlands | place... | reverse complement strand
GCACCAATCAAGGGCCGCGGCACTTCGGATAATATTGACCACAGGTTTGCGCACAGAACTATCGTGCAGGATCCGGAGTTTGCCGAGTGCGCACCAAAGCCAGTCACTGAAGTCAGATCCACCACGGCACGATCAATCATCAGCCGTAATAACTCTCCGGATGTCGGCTTTAATCTGTCTGTCAATCCTTACCAGGGGTGCGAACACGGTTGTGTTTATTGTTTTGCCCGCCCGACACATGCTTTTCATGACCTCTCGCCCGGCCTGGATTTCGAAACCCGGATCATGGCCAAGACCAATGCTGCAGAATTGCTTGAGAAGGAACTCTCAGCCAAATCCTACAGCTGTGAGCCAATCGCAATCGGTGTTAATACTGATGCCTACCAACCAGCAGAACGCGAACTGGAGATCACAAGGGCAATCCTGGAAACATGCCTGGGTTACCGGCAACCGGTTGTCCTGATTACCAAGAGCAACCTGATTCTGCGTGACCTGGATATTCTCGGTGAAATGGCGAAACTCAACCTGGTCAGAACATCGATCAGCATCACGACGCTCGATGACGACCTTAAGCGTCGAATGGAACCCAGGGCCTCTGCTTCAGCCTCACGGCTAAAAACCATCAGGAAGCTTTCTGAACATGCAATACCAGTGAGCGTCATGCTGGCACCGGTGATCCCTCGGATCAATGACCATGAAATTGAAAATATTTTGGCAGCTTCCCGTGAAAACGGGGCAAGTCATGCCAGCTATGTCTTGCTGAGACTCCCGCTTGAAGTCGAACCACTGTTTTGGAACTGGCTCAATATGCACTATCCGCAAAGAGCCAATGCGGTGATGCGTGCCATTGAATCATGTCGTGGCGGAAAAGCTTATGACGCTACCTTTTACAAGCGAATGAGGGGTGAAGGGTTAATCGCAAGGATGATTGCCCGCAGGTTTCGCCTGGCGAAAAAACGATGTGACATGGAAAAGAACAGCAAGGCGCTGAACACTCGGATGTTTCGTGTTCCACACGACAGACAACTCGACCTGTTTTAATTGATGCCGGGATTTCTATTCTGGTTTACCGAATTTGTGAGACATTTTTCTGATCAGTCCGGGGAATGCGCGGTTTAGCCAAAGCGCGTGCTTTTCCATGCCCTGGCTGACAGAAAATTCTGATTTTCCCTTGTCGAGATTCCTGATGATCTGCCGTGCGCACTCATTCGGGTCCATTCCACCCTGGATGTTGACGTCGGTGACACCAAATACGCTGCCATCACCTGTTACAGCCTGCTCGGAAATCCCGGTTCTCACGAATCCCGGCAAAATACAGCTGACCTGAACCCCGGTATCGTGAAGTTCCGCCCTGAGTGAATCGAAAAATCCGATCACAGCATGCTTGGCTGCACAGTACCCGGTTCGGTAAGGAACACCCATCTTTCCGGCAATGGATGAAGTAACCACGATGTGACCTTTTCCCTTGTTCAGCATGATGGGCAATACAAGCTTGGTCAGTGCTATGGGTCCCATGACATCAACTGCAAAAATCGTCTGGTAAACTGAAATATCAGTATCCACAAATAGCGATCTTTGAGAGATACCTGCATTGTTAATCAGGATATCTACAGAACCGAACTTCCTCACAACCGCGTCAACGGCAACGGGCATGCTGTCAAACTTTGTGACATCCAAGGGCAAAACCATGATGCTGTCCGCGAAGGCACCCTGCTCTACGCAGACTTCACGGACTCTCTCAAGCTCGGTTTGCTGACGTGCGGAAAGCACCAGGCTGGACCCGGCACTGGCGTACTGAACGGCCAGCGCCTCCCCTATTCCGGAAGAAGCACCGGTAATCCAGACGACATTTGGCTTATTCAATTCGAGGCAGATTCGGGTTCATGTGCAAAGGTTAACGCACAACCCTGCAGGTTTCCTCTCTTCGGGCATGCTCGGTTTCTGTACAGGAATAGCCACAATAATAGACTGCCTCTTCCCAGCCCTCGTAATTTTCATTCATGTGAGTCCAGGAACGGTTTTCGCACTCAGAAAGGCTGTCAAATGGTCCGAGTCGCACGACCCTGCCAACCCCGTCACCCAACGGGTGAACCCAGCTGACCCAGTCGTTTTCTGTGAGGACGTCCTGTGCGTGATTATAAGCAGTCAGACCGTATTCGTCCTGGCGAATAAGCCCGAAAAGTATGATGCCGAGTAGCAGTAAGAAAATATACCGCCACTTGCCCCTGGTCTTGGACTTGTTTTTACGTCTCAAGCTTCCCCCTTGAAACACTTATTTCGAAACGTGTTTTGAACAGATGAATGTGCATTGCACAATCCCGATCCATGGGAGAACTTTCCTGTACTTTCAGTATAGTCTAAATTTTCTGTTTCATCTTATCAGCCTGAAGGCGCTTCAACACTGGTCACTTCATCAGGCTCAAATTCCCTTATAAAAATCTTGATCCACTCACCCGCCTCCGGCTCACCATCAGGGTAGTAGCCATTGATCAGTCTAAGATCCTGTAACTCGTATGGATTCAGGTTAAGTTCAGCAGCCAGGGCATCGAAAGTCGTGGCGCTGGTTGCCTTAACCCATCGCATGACAGTTGGCTTTTTTCCTTCCATCTCGCGACTCGAAACCGGGCGAAAAGTGCTGATCGATTTCAGGAACTGCTGGTCTCTTTCACTGAATATCTGTTGATCACTGACCTCCCCGGTAAACAGGAATGCGTTCATTTTGTAGAAAATAACCGCAATACGCTGATCCGGACCGCCATCACTGCCAGGCAAAATGCCCGTGTAACCCTTAAGCCGGGCTGGTGCAATCTCCTGCCCATCCTGAAGCGGTGGTATGTTCAGGTAGTTGTAAAGATATTCTTCCGGTTCCTGCGGGGTACGCGGCTTGGGCTCCATACTCAAACGCGAACCGCCGCCTTCCGGTTCTCCGCTGACGGTCTTGCCGTCATCTTCCAGGCCATGCTGCCAGCCTTCAGGAAAATCAAACCGGATTCTCTTGCCCATATCGACAAAACGTTCTGGTTCGGTTTCCTTTTCCTTGAAATTTTCACCCCAGACAAGGTTGTTTGTCGCGATTCGATAGCGATCAGCCCCATCGCCTCTTGGCTCACCTTTTTCAATTCGTTCAGCTTTCGCCACCGCGCTGCGCAGACGCATATCACTGCGTGGATGTGACGAGAAAATTCCATGGTACGTACCCCTGGGCGCGCCGGATTGAGCTGCCCGATCTTTCTGTAAGACCTCCAGGTCCTTCATGGTGGTCAACATGTCCAGCATTTCTTCTGGGTCATATCCCAAGGACACCATGTATCTCGCACCAGCCTCATCCGCTTCCAGTTCATTATCCCGGCCGTGTCCTTTCAGCAATGAATTGGCGTAAGCCATTCCTGCCTGGTACACCTCGTTACTTCCTGACAGTGCAGCCGCCAGCCAGGTGACAAATTTTGCGCCCCCTGCCTTGATCGGCATGGATGACACGTGATTCTGGGTGACATGTGCAATCTCGTGTCCGAGAATAGATACGAGCTGAGCCTCGTTCTGAACGTAGTTCAAAAGCCCACGATTCACGTAAACAAAATTCCCGTCAGTCACGAACGCATTGACGTCAGGGGAATCGAGCAGTGTGAAAGTAAAATGGTCGCCCGCCATTTCAGAAACCGAAACGACCTGGCTGATCAGCCGGCCAATATATTCGGCGAGCTCGGGATCGTCATAGATACCGGGGTTTGCCAGCATCTGTATATGAAGTTCTTCAGCTTTGGACAATGCCATTGCAGGCGCAGTGACAAACAGCGCCAAAGCCACCATCGAAATCCGCAAAAAACAACGCATAACTAACCTGTCGCTTCAGAAAAATATGATTTCAGTTTGTCGCCCATTCCCTGGCAGGCCTGGCTTTTAACCGGACTGATCAGCGGGATTGGCGCAACAATGCCAATAACATAAGATGTTCCCTCGGCATCCACTCGTATCCGGGCTTCTTCAGTCACATCCATCAAATCCCAGACCACGGCTTCAAAAAACACGTTTTTATCCCACGATGCATATCCGAAACATCCAGCACCTGTTGGACCCATACCGCAACTCATTGTTCCTGTATGACCGGCTGACTCGACCTCACCGTCAAGCCAGACCAGGTAACGAATATTTCTTTCATTGACCCGGGCCTTGATGTACGGATCGTTCATCAGCTTGCGCAGCCTCTTGATTCCCTTTGGCGCTGTGCGTGGCTCAAACCAGGGATAGAGTGCATCGACGAACTCCTGCTCGCCCACAACCTCGAAGTGTGAACCATCAAGCTGGTTGCCAATGCACTCGATAAACTTGCCGTCAGTTTCATAGTGCCCGGCATCACGTCGCCCCAGCACCGCGACCTTTTCTTCGGAAGATATCCGGATCAGCTCAGTGGTTGGCCGGTAATCGTCAATGGTTGTTGTGGAGGCACAGCCGCCGAGCATACCTGCCGACAGCAGCAATAAAATCAGTGTGTTTTTCATGGGTCCACCGCTGCCAGTCGCTGTTCAAACCAGACATGGACTGCCGGAATTCGATAGAAATCCAGAATCAGCTTGGCCCCGGCATCGCGCAGGGCGACCACGGTGGCGCCCTCGATGGCACGTGTCCGTGAAAGCAAAGCCGAGTCTGGTGTCTTTCCATACGCTGGAAGGAACCAGCTATCGATCGGCACGCCGTCCGGTGTTTCAATATCAAGCCGAAACTTGATCCAGACTTCAAACACGTTCAGGTACGACTGGCTGGGCGTGGACAATTGCACTTCCTGAACAGACGGAATAATCACCAGTTCGGTATCGGGACTGACTTCTTCCCGGGCACTGACCACTTCGACCTGCTGGAACAAACCTCTGAATGCCTTACCCCACAGATCAACCTGTGCCGTCCCGAAAGCGATGTCAGTGTTTTTAAGGGGAAATGCCTGGTAGGTACGAAACGTCTGGTCCATCACAATCGCCGCACTGACCTGCCGCGGTTCCGCAACAACCGTTGGAAAAGTCTGCTCCACCTGAACATGGGCCGTCGTGGTGCATCCCACCATGCTAATCGCTGCCATAACCAGTAGACCGGCTTTTGCTGCCCAATCTGTCATGTTTTTCCTCATTTTTGCCAATTCACACTTACAACCCTGTCAGGCCTATAAAAGTACCACCATTGTGATAGCTGAGCTCACGCATCAGGGCTGCAAATTTGACCGCTGACTCGCTGGGTGTGCGTCCTGGGGGAAAATGCACCGGAAAACCAATCGTATGCACCCGAACCAGGCGCTCCTGGCCACGATGTGCTTCATTCAGGTTCTCAACGGTTTTAACCACTTTGCGGATAGAACGACCAGAGAAATCGTCACCCAGGGTATAGATACTGATTTTACGGTCAGGCCGGTAAAAAGTCTGTATGGCGGCCTGTATTCCCTCCACCGGGCTTGAATTACTGAACGGTGCCCATGTGTTGAGTTCAGAGATAATTTTGCGCCGTGTGTCCGCTGTGTCCCGCATCCATGCCCTGCGGGTGTCCGGGAACATGTACTGACCCATGTCATTCATCACCTGCAGGCCCTTTACCTCGGGATAAATGTTGAGGATATTCAACATTTCCGATTGTACCCGCCGCCAGGCGGCCATTTGCATGCTGCCTGAAGTATCAATCACAAAAATAATATATTCACTGTCGACCGGAATACCGCCGATCAACTGGTTGACGTACTGATCCTGGGGAACCAGGCGCTCCATTTCCTCGGTCAGCACCTGAACAGCCAGCTCAAGCTGTTCAATTTCGACAGCCTTTGACTGCGCAATGTCATCCTGCTGTTTCTCTACGCTGGCCAGCGTTGCCTTGAGACGGGCAACACGTTCTGTCAGGTCTGACAATTGTTCCTTGCGGGAAATCAGTTCTTCATTCAGCACCACGGTCTCGCCCCGCACCTCGAAAAGCTGTTCAGTCAGGCTTTGGACCTGGGCCATCAGGTCTTCTTCGGCTTGTTCCAACGTGGCCGGGTTTGAAAGACGGGCAATGATCAGCAACAACACGACCGCGCCAAATCCACAGCTGATAACATCCAGGAATGCCAGGCTGGCTTCCTGTGATCCGCGACGACGTCTTTTACTCATGGCCAATCTCTCGATGGTGCCACGAAGGCACCGTTGGTTGACAAGGCGAACTGCCAGAAGAGTGCGGCCGCTTCCGGATCACCCTCCATGGGAAACAATATCGTATTGACCGGTATCCCGACCGGCAACTGGGTGACTGCCTCCAGAAAATTTCTTCTGCGCTGTTCACCAGTCACCATGGTGTTGTTTGCAGCCTTCTTGCCCTGTGTGGGCAAACCGTCAGTCAACAAAAAGAGATTGTCCGGCTTGTCCGTGAATTCCATCACGGCCATCACGGCATTGGCCAGGCTGGTGCCGCCATCAGGCGCATATGCCCTGAGTCCATCAACGGCTTCTTCCAATTGCAGCGAATCAGCGGCATCCAGCCACTCTCCTTCCGTTCCTGGTGCGGCGGGGAAAGTCTCGGTGTTGAATATATAGACCTGGAAACGGCTGCTCGGAGGCAATTGTGCCAGGAGCCATTCAACGGTTCTCATGGTCCACTTCCACTTGGGGGCTTCAACCCGCCGCTCGAATTCCATATTTCGCCGTCGCACTGCATTGACCACGTTATCGGCCAGCATGCTTGCTGATCCATCCACAAGGATGAGGACGCGCTCGCCGCCCAGCTTCAGGCCAGTCAGGTATTGACGGTTCCCCTCACCAAGAAACTCCCTGACTTTATCTGCAAACTCGACCTCTTCCATCGAGGATGTTTCACGTTCCAACTCCTCAACGGTGCGACGCAACATTGCGATACGTTCTTCCGGATCTTCCTGGATGCTCTCTTCCACTTCCTCCAGATCAGTGATGTAGCGCTGACTCAGGCCCTGGGTCGTCACCAGTTCCAGTTCGAGCTCCTCGAGACTGTTCATCACTTCTACTTTCTCTTCCTCGGCCTCGCTGATGTCCTGTTGCAACATTTGTACTTCAGCAGTCAGGTTGGGATCGGCGAGTGGTTCTTCTGCAAAGTTGTGGCGCAGGATCAGAAACAGCAGCGTCACCGCACCAAACCCACAGGCCATAATGTCCAGAAAGGACAGGCTGAAAGCAGTCATGCGACGTTTCTTGATCATTGCCTACTCATTGATATTCAACCACCAGACACCCTGATCAGACGGAGCTTGTGTCCTGCTACTTCGATCAAATTTCCGGGCAAACAGTTCCGTGGAACATTCACATCAGTTGCACAGTGCAATGTTTCAAGGTGTTGGCTGCGACGGACAATGGTCAGTGCTGAAGACGGGTCGAGAACATTGGCCAGTGTCGGTCCATCATCAGACAAACTGATACTGACCGGCTTATCCACTGGCATGGCGACGTCTCCACAGAGCAAATGTGTTGCCAGTGAATCATCACCATTGGGCATTTCAGGTTTCCTGATTTCTGCCTGGCTTGACAATTCACGTACCCGATACAAATCGTCGATTGAACCCAGGATTTCTGAACGCCGCTCCAATACGCGACGAGTCCCGGCGGTATGCCTTGCGACCCTCGCAGCTGAAAACTCATCTACCAGGCCTGTCAAAACACCTGAATTATGGGCCAGCACAATATTGCATTCCGGCCACTCATCCATGAACGGGTAAAGTGATGTCAGTCGCTCCTGGATGATCAGCTTGATGGCGTCCCGTTTCAGAATACAGGGCAATTCCCCTTTTTCAGATTCGAGCGTGATCGAGACATCCTGTTCCCAGCCCAGCCTCGTCAGCCAGTGCGGAATCTGGTTATAAATGGACTGTTCCGTTCGCGAAGCGTGCAGCGGGTCAAACCGATAGCTCTCAATCAGGGTGTCACTGATGTGACGAGCGACCGAATTGTGTATCTGGCCCATTCCAATGCCCGGAAAAATCTCTTCATCCAGGATCCTGACTTTTTTTCCATCAGGCCCGCACACAACGACCACGGTCTCGTGAAGATGCAGGTCTACAAAAATCGTGTTTCTGTCGATATCCAGGCAGGCTGCCAGCGCACTGTCTATCACTGCCAGTGCCTTTGAGGGAAGCGCATCTACAAGACCCAGCAATAATGAAAGCTCCGCACGAGTGAAGTTACCGGGAGCAAGCAATACCAGTTCATCAGGCGAACCGGCCTCCGTCCACAGCTTCCGCAGCTGTGCGAATGCGATGTCGCCATGGTGCCTTGCAAACTTGTGATTGTGTGCAAGTGGCGTCTGGTTGAGATGGCACCAATACTGGTTATGAATGTGCAATGGATCGAGCCAGGCGTGGTCCCTGGCATCTTCGCCCGTGACAATGCCGTTATCAGTCAGACGGGCGTAACCAGGCTCGGAGTAACGTGTCTCATCCTCCGCCTGGATCAGCAATGACTGATCGTTAAGTTCAATAACACCAAGTGTCACGTCGCCTCCGATTTAAGAAAGCGCAACATTCGATTCTCACAATAGGCGTAACTATCCAGCACCAGGCGTTCCTGGATCAGTTGCAACTGGTGCATAAAAAACATCACGACCATACTGATCAGCAATGCAATAAATGTGGAGTTAAATGCCACACCGAGGCTGGCCGTTACACCAGCGATATTTCCTGCCAGTGCCTCGTGAGCCTGGCCCAGTGCTGAACCAATACCCCGAACCGTGCCGATAAAGCCGATGGATGGAATGGCCCAGGTGATGTACCTGACCATGGAAAGCTCTGAATCCAGGCGATTGCTTTCAGATTCACATACATGATTGGCAGCGTCTGTGGCTGACTGCACCGATGCCGTTACCTGGAACCTCGAAAGTGCGGTTGTCAGGGCACGTGGCAGAAGAAAACCCTTCTGTTTATCGGGCAACGATTGCAGGGGACGCAGTAATTGTCCTGCGTCACCGGGAAGTATCCGGGTCCCTTCTGACACAGATATCAGGGGCATATCCAGCATTCTTGCTTCACGGATAGATGAACGGGCTTTATAGCCCATGATCGCCAGCGCCCAGAGCATCAGCATGAAACAGGCTTCCTGTTCGAAATCCTTGATCACCACAAAGAAGGAACGTGGAACCACGTATTCGCCACCTGCTGCAGTAATTTCTGTTGCCCGATTGATAACGGCATCTGCATTCGGGCGAACCACGGTGACATAAACTGCATGTACAAGAATGACCGAAACCAGCAACGCAACCAGCTGGAAAAACAGTTCATTGGTATTTTTATTCATAAGTCAGCGCCTGTTTTTAATTTTATATGTCCGAAGGTAGCGGAACAGGATAATCCTCCGATATTTCATCGGTAGGTTCGAATTCCCGACCAAACTCCTCGTCATCAATATCTTCTATGGACTCATCGTCCGTTGCGGATTCCGGAACATCTGCCGGCTCTTCCGCGCCTGCTTCATCCACCTGATTTTCGTCACAAACAGGGAGGTTTGCCGGGTTCTCACTGCTCCCTTCATCATCAGGACCGGATTCCCCCTCGGATGATTGCTCAAGTTCACTGGCGGGAATACACCCGCGTGTGTCAGCAGCACCGGGTGATTCTTCAGCGTCCTGTGCCAGAGAAACATTGACAAGCAACAACATCGCCATCATCAGCGCAATCATTCCACTGAGTTTCATGGTTGCACGCCTGGACGATCAACGTAACGGGCAATCCTGAAACCAACCTCGTAACTTCGATCCCTTCCCGATTCACGGTAAGCCAGGCGCAGTTCCGAACGAGCGGCCTTTGCCCAGTTTGCACCCCTGATTACGTAACGATCGCCGCCTTCCGGCCCGAGCGGATCCACTTCGGTTTCGCGACTTTGCCTGATTTCGTAATAATCACTGATCCATTCCGAAGCATTTCCACTGATATCAAAAATTCCATGGTGATTTGCCTCGAATGAACCAACAGGCGATGTCACCGGGAATGAATCGTTATAGCCGGACAAAATGAACGTCACGATGCTGGCTGCAGTCTGGTCAGCATAATTCTCAATCACTGAAGGCGGAGGATATTCCTCGGTCCCCCAGGGAAACATTTTAACTTCACCGTTTTCACCAACCCGGGCCACGAAAGCCCATTCTGCTTCTGTCGGCAGGCGGTATCCATGCGATTCATCATTCCGGCCCGTTACAAAACCTCCTTCCTCTATATAAAACGGCGGCAATCCATCCTGGCGGCTCAGCCAATTACAAAACAGAGCTGCCTCCTGCCAGGAGACATTGACTGCTGGCTGGTTGTCCATATCCAGGGTCTGGCCCCTAACGGCGCTGGATGAGTGCTCTCCGCGAAATAAACGAAACTGGCCGTTAGTGATTTCCCGGGTTCCGATATAGAAAGGCCGCTCAAGGCGGACAACCCGCTCGGCCTCGTTGGCTCTCCTTCCCGGTTCGCGACGAGGAGCGCCCATGGTGAAAGTATTGGACGGCTTGAATAACTTCAGATTTGCACCAGCAGGTGCTGTGATTTGTGGTGGTCGGGTTGCCCAGTACGCTTGCTCCAGCGTCAATAGTCGGACATCGAGAGACTGCTCCTGACCCGGCCGCGGTCTGATTTTCTGGCGCCTGGATTCATAACCATCCTTGCGAACGATCAGTTCATGCTCTTTGGCTGTCAGCGACAGAGTCTGGCTGCCACTACCCATCGCCCTGCCATTGACCACCACTTCTGCATCTTCAGGAGAGATTGACAGTTGGATCCTGCCAATGATGGCTGTCAGGTCAACATTCAGGGTGG
>Ga0102946_1000829_pt1 | contig 10758 bp, 9 predicted proteins | sample SalPon2A_A_D1_MG_FD_78209 | JGI IMG/M metagenome (GOLD analysis project Ga0102946, IMG submission 78209) | Soil microbial communities from South San Francisco under conditions of wetland restoration - Salt Pond MetaG R2A_A_D1_MG | ecosystem: Environmental > Terrestrial > Soil > Wetlands | place... | reverse complement strand
GGACCCCAATGTTGATCCTGTGATTGTCCGTTCCCAGATTGGGATGGTCTTCCAAAAACCGAACCCTTTCCCAAAAAGTATTTTTGACAACGTAGCCTGGGGGGCGAAAGCCAATGGCTATAAAGGTGACTTACACTTATTGGTCGAAAATTCCCTCAAGCAGGCGGCGCTTTGGGATGAGGTCAAGGATCAATTGGACGAGAGCGGATTGTCGCTCTCCGGCGGGCAGCAGCAGCGTCTGTGTATTGCCCGTACAATTGCCGTTCGGCCAGACATTATTTTGATGGATGAACCCGCATCTGCGCTGGACCCGATCGCGACCCTCAAAATTGAAGACCTCATGCGTGACCTAGCAGAGCGTTATACCATCATCATCGTGACGCACAATATGCAGCAGGCTGCCAGAGCGTCGCATTTCACGGCTTTTTTCAATATGGACGATGACCGGGCTGGCTACCTGGTTGAATATGGGCCGAGTGAGCGCATATTCACCACCCCCAAAGAAGAATTAACCGAAGCCTATATTACCGGCCGGTTTGGGTAACCCCAGGAGAGTGAGGAGTAAAAATGACTCGTGAGTATTTAGACCAAACGATCAATTCGCTGCGAGATGATGTGTTGATCCTGGAGAGCATGGTCTCCGAGGCGACCCATAAGGCTGTGATGGCGTTATTGAATAATGATAAGGAAACCGCCAAGCGAGTGTACCTGAACGATAAAGTCATTAATGAAAAACGGTTTCAGATGGAAAACGAGATCTTGATCGTCATTGCCACACAGCAGCCATTAGCCACTGACTTACGAATTTTGGCATCCATCCTTGAGATTGTGACCGAATTGGAGCGGATGGGTGATTACGCCAAGAAGATTGCCAAGATCAACCTGCAGCTTACCGAACCGGGCACCCTCATCCCCGCCGCCATGCACTTGAAAGAGATGATGGAAATTACCGTGGTGATGCTGAAGAAGGGTGTGAAAGCCTTTGTGGATGTGGATGTGGAAACGGCGCGAGCGCTGCCGGCGGAAGATGACAAAGTGGATGAGATCTTCAACCACGTTACTCAAGAGCTGCTTGACAGTATGGTGGAGAAGAAGTCGACGGTTGGGCTGGCAAACCAAATCCAATGGGCGGCACACAATATGGAGCGTATGTCCGACCGGGTGGTGAATATTTGCGAGCGTACTATTTTTATCGCGACAGGCGAGATGAATGAACTAGAAGAATCAGATGATGAATGGGTATTGGATCTTGATGCGTAGATTGCCGGTATTGAAAAGAAATATAATCCGTAGCCTGGGTATTTGTTTCCTTTTCGCTGCGTTTCTTTTTGCGGGCTGCCGTTCAACAGATGCTGACTCCTCAGGCGGCACTGGTCCGGCGCAGGAAACTTATCTGGAAAACAAAGGCTCGGACACGATTGTCAACCTCGCCCTGGCATGGGCGGAAAAGTATCAGGAACTGCACAGCGAAATCCGCATTTCGGTGACTGGGGGCGGTTCAGGCACTGGGATTGCTTCCCTGATTAATAACACGGTGGATATCGCCAATGCCTCCCGCCAGATCAAGCCGGAGGAAATTGAAAACGCGCAGGCAAATGGGGTAGAACCGATTGAGATCGTGATTGCCAGGGACGCGATTGCCGTTATCATTCACCCTGATAACCCCATTAATGAGTTGACCATCGAGCAAATCTCGGCTATTTATACTGGTGAAATCACCAATTGGCGCCAGCTTGGCGGTGAGGATCGGCCGATTGTGCGCCTGTCGCGGGAAACTAACTCTGGCACGCATGTTTATTTCCTGGAGAATGTACTCCGCATGGGTGAGAAGGACAGCGATCTACTGTTTTCGATGGATACTTTGCTGCTGCCCTCATCCGAAGGCATCATCCAGGAGGTAGCGCATAATCCAAATGCGATTGGGTACGATGGCCTCGGGTACGTTACGGATGAGGTCAAAGTCGTTGGGGTGGCGACTGAGTTTGGGGGAGAATATGTGCTTCCTTCTGTCGCGACGGTCAATAGCGGAACCTATCCAATTGCCAGAGAATTGTATATGTACACTAACGGCCAGCCGGAAGGCGTGCTGGCAGAATATATGGACTGGATCTATTCGGACGAAGCTCAGACGATTGTAGCTGAGTTGGGCTTTGTGCCGGTTTCTCAACCTTAAGCAGGTGCTGGCGAAACATTATGAAAAATACACGCAACTTTCGAGAAATACTGATTACCTTCGTGATCAAAGCCTCCGGCTATTCGGCCATCTTCTTTGTGACCCTGATCTTTTACTTTTTACTCAGTCAGGGGCTGCCCACTTTTACCGAGGTGCCGTTGAATTCTTTGTTCAACATACGCTGGTATCCGATTGAGGAGTATTACGGCATCCTGCCGTTGATCACCGGTTCAATTGTGGTCACCATAGGGGCGACTTTGATCGCCGTTCCATTTGGGATCGGCACGGCGATCTTCCTGGCTGAAATTGCCCCTCGCTGGTTGCGAGAGGTGTTAAAGCCGATCATTGAGGTGCTGGCCGGCCTACCTTCGGTAGTGCTCGGCTTTTTGGGGATCGTGCTGCTTTCCTCTTATTTGCGCACTCTCTTTAACCTGCCGACCGGCCTATCCGCTTTTACCGGTTCGCTGCTGCTTGGCGCGATCTCCATCCCTACGATTGTCTCTGTAGCGGAGGATGCGCTGGATGCTGTCCCGAAAGAATACCGGGACGGGGCATTGGCGTTAGGCGGTACTCGCTGGCAAACCATCTGGACGGTGATCTTACCAGCGGCCCGCTCCGGCGTGCTGACCGCAGTTATGCTGGGGATTGCCCGCTCGATTGGGGAGACGATGACAGTGATGATGGTGACTGGGAATGCGCCTGTGCTGGCGAAAAGCCTGCGGGTGTTCCTCTCGCCGGTCCGCACCATGACAGCCACCATCGCTGCGGAGATGGGGGAAGTCGCTAACGGCAGCACCCATTACCATGTGCTGTTTTTCATCGGGATTGTGCTGTTTGTCCTGTCCTTGATCGTGAATGTGATTGCTTCTTCTTATGTCTACCGCACTACACAGCGCTCGGAGAAACTACTATCATGAATTCATCGGAAACCAATTACCAAAAGCGCAAAATAACCGAAAAGGTTGGCGTGCTGGGGCTGACGGCTGTCACTGTGTTGACGGTGGTGCCGATCTTTTTTGTGGTTGGCTATATTATTGTGCAAGGTGCGCCGGCCATATCCTGGGAGTTCATCAGCGGATTTCCCGGCGATGGGATGAAGTCCGGCGGGATTTTCCCCGCCATCGTCGGCACATTTTACCTAACGATTGGCACCGCTATTTTTTCTGTGCCGTTAGGAATTGGCGCGGCGATCTACCTGTCTGAATACGCTACCGACAATACCTTCACTCGCCTGATACGTGTGTCGATCATCAATCTGGCGGGGATTCCCTCCGTGGTGTATGGCCTGTTTGGTTTGGGCTTGTTCGTGCTGTTTCTCAATTTCGGCACCAGTATTTTGGCTGGCTCGCTCACGCTTTCGATCATGACCCTGCCGATCATTATCAGCACGGCAGAGGAAGCCTTGCGGGCCGTGCCGCAGTCCTTCCGGGTAGTCAGCCAGTCGCTTGGAGGAACTAAATGGCAGACTATCCGAAAAGTGGTGCTGCCTCAGGCTTTGCCTGGAATTATCACCGGGATCATCCTGGGACTGGAACGCGCAGCCGGGGAAACTGCGCCGATCCTGTTCACCGTGGCGGCGTTCTTTTTGCCGCGGCTGCCTTCGTCCCCATTTGACGCCACCATGGCGCTGCCCTATCACTTATTTGTGATTTCCACGCAGGTACCGGGGATGCCGGTCAAAATTCAGTTCGGCACGGCTCTGGTCTTACTGGTCTTTACCCTTTCAATGAACTTGATTGCCGCGGTCATTCGCTATCGGGCGCGGGCAAAGCGGCAGTGGTAATATGGAAACAAACCAAGATATAAAAATCCTCGTTGACAATTACAGTTTGCAGTATTCGGATGGGACCGAATCGCTGCGTAACATCACCTTACCCATTTACCGGCACTGCATCAATGTGCTGTTGGGACCGTCTGGCGGCGGAAAATCTTCCCTGCTGCGTTCATTGAACCGGCTGAACGATTTGGCGGATGTCAGCCGTGTTAGCGGCCAAATCCTGCTGGATGGTGAGGATGTCCTTTCGCCTGAGATCGATGTGATCGAGCTGCGCCGCAGGGTGGGGATGGTCTTTTCCCGCCCGGTGGTGCTGCCGATGAGCATTCGGGAAAATATCACTTATGGCCTGGAATTGGCTGGTGTAAAAAAACAATCGGTATTGGATCAGGCCGTGGAGCGCTGCTTGAAGCAAGCCGCACTTTGGGATGAGGTCAAAGACCGGCTGGACGATTCAGCCAATGCGCTTTCGGGCGGCCAGAAGCAGCGCGTGTGTCTGGCGCGTTCGCTGGCGACTGAGCCAGAGGTGATCTTGCTGGACGAACCGACCTCCGGACTGGACCCAATCTCTACCTTGAAGGTGGAAAGCTCGCTGCAGAACCTGAAAAGTGAGTACACCATTGTGCTGGTCCCACACTCTATCCAGCAAGCAGGCCGGACATCGGATTACTGCGCCTTTTTCCTGCAGGGAGAGATGATCGAGCACCTTCCAGGTCAGACCATGTTTACCAATCCTCAAGAGGAACGTACCCGCGATTATGTCGAAGGGCGCTTTGGTTAATCATTTGGGTTGTGGAAACATATTGACAAATTGAAATTTATCGATATAATGGTGTTTGAGGTATGGAATGAATACTGTAAATTTTGCCAAAGCGATAGCCGACGAAACCCGCCAAAAGATTATGGCGATTTGTTGCTGCAAACAGATCACTGTCAGCGAGATTGTCGTGCAGATGGAGAATATTTCCCAACCGACTGTTTCCCATCACCTAAAAATCCTCAAGCAGGCCGGGTTGGTTCACACCAGGCGGAGCGGGAAAGAAATATATTATTCTCTCAATCAAGAAGCCCTGGCTGAAGGATGCTGCCAGGTAGCAGAGAATTTTGCCCCGGATATTGATCTTACCTTGACCTCAATTGTAGGAGAATGATTGGATATATTTTTTATCCAATATATCGAAAAATATAAATATATCTATATAAGGAGTAACTTATGGTGACCAAAAAGATTACAGAAAAAGATAATACTGAAATCCGCAAAGCGGTCCGAGACCGCTACGCGAAAGCAGCCACTGAGGCTGGTTCCTCATGCTGTGATGGAGACTGCTGTTCAGAAGATATCGTAAAAGTTGAGCAGCTGTACCAGGCTGAAGATGTGCTGGAATTGCCTAAGGAAATTACCGGGATGTCGATGGGGTGTGGGGATCCAATTACATTGGCTGCCCTTTCCCCAGGACAGACCGTCCTCGACCTTGGCTCTGGCGGAGGGATCGACTGCTTCCTGGCCGCCCGGCGAGTTGGCCCGACGGGAAGGGTGATTGGTGTGGATATGACACCTGAAATGTTGGAGAAAGCTCGTGAAAACCAGAAAAAACTGGAGGCATCGAATACCGAATTCCGCCTGGGTGAGATTGAACACCTCCCGGTGGCCGATGAGGAAATTGATGTGGTGATCTCAAATTGTGTGATCAATCTGAGTACGGACAAACCGCAGGTATTTCAGGAGGCTTTCCGGGTGTTGAAACCAGGCGGCAAGCTGGCGGTCAGTGATATTGTCACCGACGGTCCGCTGCCGGATGCTGTCAAGGCTGACCTGAGTGCCTGGGCCGGGTGTATTGCAGGGGCCTGGGATGTGGCTGAATACGTTCGAGCCATTAACGAGGTTGGTTTTGTTGAGATCTCTGTCGACCCAGTTTACATGGAAGAAGAATGGATTGATGATGCTGCCGAACAGCTTGGCTTGCAAGAGGCATTGGATGCGGCTGAAGGCGTTGAGGTGCAAAAATCAATCTTCAGTGCGAAGATCACAGCCTGGAAGCCGGAAAAATAGTCCAGTAAGATCGTGATAGTTGAATTTGAAAAATGGCGGCTGACCCCGCCATTTTTCATTTGCCGCGTTATAATTTAGCTACCTAACACAATTCTTTTGAGGAGAATTTAATGCAATCGATCATCCTGGATGGGCAGAGCCTGACCATTGAACAAGTGATTGAATCGGCGTACCACGATACCAAGGTTGAACTCAGCCCGCAGGCCGCTGTAAAAGTGGAACGGGCTGCCAAAGCGGTGGAAACCTTGATCGAGCGGGGGGAAATCGTTTACGGCGTGACAACGGGCTTTGGCGCATTCAAAGACCGCATCATTCCCCCGGATGAAGTTCAACAACTCCAGCGGAACATTATCATGAGCCATGCCGTTGGTGCGGGGCCGCTCTTTGATGTCCCTACCACGCGGGCGATCATGCTGATCCGAGCGAACACGCTGGCCCGTGGTCATTCCGGTATTCGCCTGAGCACCTTGCAGCTTTTGATCGAACTACTCAATCGGGGGATCCACCCGGAAATTCCGCAGAAAGGTTCACTGGGCGCAAGCGGCGATCTGGCTCCACTGGCGCATATGAGTCTGGTGATGATTGGTCTGGGGAGTGCGGAATATCAAGGAGAGCGCATCCCCGGAAAGGCTGCGCTGGAGCAGGCCGGCCTTGAGCCAGTCACGCTGGCTGCGAAAGAGGGATTGGCGCTGACCAACGGCACCTCGGTGATGTGCGCGCTGGGTGCGCTGGCAGTGCAGCGTTCTGAGCAGGCCAGCCGGGTCGCGGATGTAGCCGGATGCCTCAGCCTGGAAGCGCTGAACGGCACTTCCATGGCTTTTGATGAACGCATCCATGCGCTGCGCCCGCACCCCCGGCAGATTGACTGCGCTGCCTATTTGCGGAAGATATTATCCGGCAGCCAGTTCGTGCGGGGCAAAGATCCGACCAACGTGCAGGATGCCTACACCCTGCGCTGCATTCCCCAGGTGCACGGCGCAGTGCGCGAGGCTGTCGCTTATGCCCGATGGGTAATCGAGACAGAATTGAATGCTGTGACCGACAATCCGTTGATCTTCATAGATGAGGAGACGGAAGAGATTGAGGTTATCTCCGGCGGGAATTTCCACGGCGAACCGCTGGCGATTGCCATGGATTACCTGGCGGTAGCCTTGACCGAGTTAGGCAATATCTCCGAACGGCGCATCATGCGGCTGACCGATGAGGCCAGCAACGCGCATGTGCTGCCGGCTTTCCTGACGGAAAATGGCGGATTGAATTCGGGGTTCATGATTACCCAATACACAGCCGCGGCACTGTCCACTGAGAACAAGATTCTGGCCCATCCGGCCAGTGTGGATACGATCCCGACTTCCGCCAACGTGGAAGACCATGTCAGCATGGGCTGTACGGCGGCCTTGAAGATGCACCAGGTGATTGATAACGTTGAGCATATCCTGACGATTGAGCTGTTGGATGCCGCTCAGGGAATTGATTTTCGGCGCAAGCGAATGGGGGGAGACCCCATGCTGGGGAAGGGCACTCAGCCGGTCTACGAGTTGATCCGGAGCCAGGTGCCCTTTGTGCAGCAGGATACCGTTCTCTATGACTATATTGCGATGATAGAAAAAATGGTCACATCTGGGCAGATCGACCAGGCTGCTGACCAAGGACTTGGAGGAGAATGATGACCTGGAGAGAACTGAGAAATGCGAACAAAGATATAAACTGATCACAGACTGTAATTCGAATTATTCTCTTGTATAATAAATAGGATAGCTGCCTCCAATCATTTACCTAACCGGGAACCAAAATGTATCAAAAATTCGAAGCCTATGAAATCAGGCTGGGGAACTTACTAAAAATTGATCAGGCAATTCTTGAAAATAAGTCCTTAGACGAGATTGCTGAAATCGCAATTCATGGAATCGTTGAGTTATTCCCTGGTGCGTGGGTGAGTATTCTCAAAGTAGATGAATTATTGGACGAAGCCACCATCTTGGCTGTGGAATCCAGCAGAGAGCATCCAGGGTGGACACACGGGAATGTAATTTCCGTAAAGACTATTGGAGAACTTGCCAAACTGGCTGATGGCCAGGTCTTGAGCGTGGAGAATGTGTCCACCTTTCCATTTCAGCCCCCATTAGATAAGTTTCTGGAAACTGAAAAAGTGACTTCCTATATCGTTATTCCCTTGGTATCGCAAGCAAATTTACTCGGCACCTTGCATCTTGGGATCAAAGGGAATGCAGGCGGCTTCGATACGAATGAAATTGAGATGTTGATGGGGTTTGGCGCACAGCTGGCGATTTCGATGGCCCAATCCGAGTTAAATGCGGAAAAACAGGCTCACCGAGCACGGCTTGAAACCCTTTTGGAAGTCAGCACTGCACTGTCTCGTTCGCTCAATCTGAATGAGGTCATGCAGTTGACGATTGATGAGGCAACCCGAGTGCTGAAGCTTGAAACTGGGGCTTTATATTTGTTGGATGAAAACGTTATGTATCTTGGCGCAACCACACCGCCTCTACCTCCGGATTTTCCCGATGAATACCGCACTATTACATTAGTGCAGCACCCTCATATTCAGCAAGCGCTTGAATCGAGCAGTCCGATATATTTACCGGATACACTCAAGGCCGATCTAACCCCAGAGGAGCACGGTGTCAGCGTTGAGCGCGGTCTCCGTTCTTTATTATATGTCCCGCTAATCCTGGATGATAAAGCTACCGGTGTGTTGATTATGGGGACGGTTGGCAGGACGCGGGAATTTTCGCAGGATGAGATTGATCTGTGCTGCACCTTTTCTGCGCAAATGGCTTTGGCGGTCGAGAATGCGCGTTTGCATCATAAGGTCAGCCTGCATGCTCAGGAATTAGAAGAAAGGGTCAGAGACCGAACGGCTGAGCTTGAAGCACTGTCCTATTCCATCTCGCACGATCTTCGCGGGCCGCTTCGGTCGATTCGGGGGTATGGGCAAATTTTGGAAACAGATTTTGGCAGCACATTCTCTGAGGAAGCTAAAGATTACCTGGAACGGATGATTGCCTCCAGCCAGCGATTGGAGGCTATGTTGGACGGCCTGCTTCGGCTGCGCGAGTTAGGCAGCAGGCCTTTCCACCCCGAAGAGTTAAATTTCTTTGAGATTGTCAAACAGATTAATGCAGACGTCTCGCGCCTCGAACCAGACCGCGCCATTGAGATTGAGCTTGGTGAATGTTCTGGTTTATGTACATCCTTTTTGGCAGATCAATCCTACATAGAGATTTTATTGACTAATTTATTGTCCAATGCGATCAAGTTCACAAAAACCAGGGAAGTGGCAAAGATCAAATTTGGTTGTTTTGATGAAGATGGACAGGGTGTATTCTTTGTTCGAGATAACGGTGTTGGGTTTGACCAAAAATACGCTGATGAAATGTTCCTCCCCTTCCGCAGCCTGCATTCGAGGGACATCTACCCAGGGTTTGGTATTGGCATGACGGTTGTAAAGAAGATCATCGAGCTTCATCGAGGGAGGATATGGGTGGAATCGCAAAAAGATGTAGGGACGACGGTGTATTTTACTTTGGAGCCCTTTGATCGTTAGTCAGGAAGGTTCTATTGGGTGCGATCAAATTCTGCAAAAAGAAAACAATATTGTTCTGTCCGTTTCTTTGTACGATGCGTATGCTGAGTGAAATTCACGTTGCGACGCAGGGGCATCGCAACGAGGAAGGTTTTGCTTGTTCCCATGCTCCGCGTGGGAACAAAAGTGCATTATCTTCAACTTTGATCTCACCTGTTTTTTCTGCTGCTGGATAGTTTTGTTGGTGATCGTGATTTTACAAATAACTATAGTCCTATTCTTTTCGCTAATCTCCCGATTATAATTCTACTATGATGGATCGACCTAAAGCTTTTCATATTATGACCAAACCGCGCGGCGCAATCTGCAATCTGGGCTGCGAGTACTGCTATTTCTTAAAAAAAGAAGCTCTGTATCCTGCCAGTCAATTCCACATGTCGGATGATGTGCTGGAAAGTTATATCCGGCAGTACATCCAATCGCAGTCCGTGCCGCAGGTGACGTTCGCCTGGCAGGGCGGTGAGCCAACCCTGATGGGGGTGGAATTCTTTCAGAAGGCAGTTGAATTCCAAAAAAGGTATGCGCCACCCGGAATGAAGGTCGAAAATGCTTTCCAGACGAACGGCACTTTGTTGGATGACACCTGGTGCCAGTTTTTCAAGGAAAATAATGTGCTGGTTGGGATCAGTCTAGATGGTCCGGCACACTTGCACGACGTTTACCGCAAGGACAAGGGCGGTGCGCCCACATTTGACAGGGTGATGCGTGGCGTGGAACTGCTCAAGGCGCAGCAGGTCGAATTTAACATTTTATGCACTGTGCATGCTGGTAATGCAGGACATCCTCTTGAGGTGTACCGCTTCTTCCGGGATGAACTGGGCGCAGCGTTCATTCAATTTATACCAATTGTGGAACGCGCCAATAAAAAGGGAGAGCAAAAAGGGAATAAACTCACCAACCGCTCAGTCGGCGGGGTAGAGTACGGCCAGTTCCTGATCGCTATATTTGACGAATGGGTCCAGCAGGATGTCGGGCAGGTGTTTGTGCAGATTTTCGATGTCGCTTTGGGGAAGTGGAGCGGGCAGGGCGGTGGGTTGTGTGTGTTTGAAGAAACCTGCGGGCTGGCATTAGCGATGGAGCATAACGGCGATTTGTTTTCTTGCGATCATTTCCTAGAGCCAAAACATAAGCTGGGGAATATCATTACGACCGAT
>Ga0102946_1000828_pt1 | contig 10776 bp, 3 predicted proteins | sample SalPon2A_A_D1_MG_FD_78209 | JGI IMG/M metagenome (GOLD analysis project Ga0102946, IMG submission 78209) | Soil microbial communities from South San Francisco under conditions of wetland restoration - Salt Pond MetaG R2A_A_D1_MG | ecosystem: Environmental > Terrestrial > Soil > Wetlands | place... | reverse complement strand
ACATTTATAGGTTTTTTACCGGCTCTCATTCCATGAAAAGCCAGGTTTACATATTCTTTTACAAGCGCATTAAAATCTACTTTTTCAAATTTCCCCGTGCCTCCACGGCTATGCTGAAGCATGGATTTTACAATTCCATCTGCCCGGCTACCATGTTGATTAATCTTTTGAAGATTTGATCTAACATCTTCCAGAATCGCAATAGCCTCTGTCAACGGCGCGCTGCTTTCAATTTTATTTAATTCTTCGAATGCCTCATTGATCAATTCCACATTCAGTTCTGAAAAATTATTTACAAAATTTAGCGGATTCTTTATTTCATGGGCAATTCCCGCGGTAAGTTCTCCCAGGCTTGCCATCTTTTCAGACTGTATAAGTTGAGACTGTGTTTCTTTTAGTTGATTTAAAGTCAGCTCAATTTTCTCTTTTTGTTTCTTTAATTTCGCATTAGCCTTTTGTTTATTTTTATTATTTCGGTATAAAAAGATGGTAAAGAAGGCTACAAAAACTAATACTATCAATACGATCACTATTAACCAACGCTGAAAACTGCTTTCCTTTTCTTTTTTCAATTTTTCTCTTTCCAGGAGATCTATGGCCTTTTCACTTTCATCTAGAATAGAACGTATCTCAGCATCGGCAATCCTGTTTAATTCTTCAGATTTTTCATTTTCAGTTCTTAATAATTGATAGTCTTTTAAAAACTGATAAGCCTGTGTGGGATTATCAAGCTTTTCATGAATTTCAGATAATAATAGGGTAGCTTTTTCAGTTACCTGATCATTACTACCGAGGTTCAGGGATTCTGTGGCATATTGTAAGGCCTTATCATAATCATCTAAATGAAAATAAGATTCTGCCAGGTATAAGTTCATAAATGCCGAAGCCCATTGCACCCCTTCCATTTTACTGAAATTCGTTTCCGCCTTTTCAAAATAAGGTATGGCTTCCCGATATTTCCCCTGCGCTTTTAAGATCTGACCTTGTGCATCATTATATCTTGCCAGGGTCCATTCTTTGTTTCTAATTGTATCTTTGAGGGATAGCCGCATGTAGTCCCTGGCCTCATCATATTCCTCAATGGCGATGAGCGGAAAAACGATGGTTCCATAAGCCTGATATAAACGACTATTATCTTGAATCTTCTTTAATTCTTCAATAGCAACACGGTAATTATCTGCTGCTCTTCTGTTCATACCGTAATTTTCATAGGAAACTCCCAGGTGATATTGATCAATTGCCCTTAATTCAAGATCATCTACCGGATCCAGTAACTCTAAAGTTTTCAGGTAATATTCAATTGCAAGGGACCATCTTCCCTGTAGTCTGTAACTATTAGCCATAGCGCTATGGATAAGTGCCAGATTGTTTTTATCCTGTTCTGCAGACATGGCCTGGATTAGCTGCATCTCTATCGCTTTAGCCTCTTCTGCTTCGCCTAAATAAATTAAGGTTCTTACTTTAATGCTGGATAGAATAAATACGGGATAGATTTCATTTATTTCTGAGAATAGCCTTATTGCTTCGCTAAGGCTATTTAATGCTATTTCCGGTTTACCAAGAGCATAAGTAGCTCTGGCCATGGCATAAAGGATATTTGCCTGTATTTCTTTATTTTTAGATAATTCTTTCTTACCAAGCGCATTCTTAAGATTATCATTTATTTCCTGAAGATTTTCATCTAAATCGTAATCGGGTATATTGGGGAAGTTGGTATTCTCGTTTATATCTTCTTCAAGGTTATTCGACGCCCGTTGAGCCTTTTTTCGATAATACAGATTTATGGGATTTTCAGGATCAAAATTGAAAAACGACAAGGTTAGATAGTACATAACTTCCCCCTCCTTATAATCTATTTTTTCAGATAGATTTTTTGCTTCCTGAAGCGATAAAAAACCATTCTCAAATTCAAAATTTACAAAGCACAGGCGTGCATATTCATTCTTTAATCTTATAAGTTTTTCATTATTGCCACTAAAATCTTCTATAAGCTGCTTAATACTATCCTTCCTGGATATATCCACGTCTGTAGTTCTACCAGTCTGACCAAAACCATTCAGATAAACAGTTATAAGAAGAAAACATAATAAATGGTTGATTCTCATGACTATGATTTTATTATGATTGTGAAGGTCGTTCCTTTACCATTTTGCGTAGTTACTTCTAAATCTCCTCCATGAGCCTTTACGATATCGTAACTGAGGCTAAGACCTAACCCAGTTCCCTGTCCGGTTGGTTTGGTAGTGAAAAAAGGCTGAAAGATCTTATCCAGAATATTATCGGGTATTCCATCGCCATTATCTTCGATCTTGATTTGCACCTGATTTGCTTTTTTTCTGGTAGAAATCTTCACAGTTGGTTCATAGCCTGTTTCGTCAATCTTATTTTTCTTCTGCAGGACAGCATAAAAAGCATTGTTGAGTAAATTCAGGATCACCCTTCCAATATCCTGGGCTATGATATCGATATTTTCTAAATCTGGATCAAAATCTGTTTCTAAACTGGCATTAAATGATTTGTCTTTAGCGCGTAAACCGTGATAAGCTAAACGCAGAAATTCATCGCATAGAGCATTAAGATTGGTAGACTCTTTTTGCGAATTTCCTTTCCTGCTGTGCTGTAGCATACCCTTCACGATAAAATCTGCTCGTTTACCGTGATGATTAATTTTATCCAGGTTAACCTTTATATCACCTAAAATTTCCCTTACCTCATCCAGATTGCCATTCTCAAATTCTTCAAAGATCTCATCGAGTAATTCGTTGCTTACTTCAGAAAAATTATTGACGAAATTTAGTGGGTTCTGTATCTCGTGTGCAATGCCGGCAGTAAGCTCTCCCAGACTTGCCATCTTTTCAGATTGGATTAACTGTTTTTGGGTTTGCTGTAATTCTTTTAATGCCTTTTCAGCATTTTCACGGGCAGCCTTTATAGCCTCCAGATCCTGCTCAGCCTTTATCGCACTGGCCTCTGCAACTTTTAAGTCCTTAAAACGGGTATAGGTAAGATTGAAGACCGCTGCAAATCTTTCCAGTAATTCTAATGTCTGTTCGTTCTGAGCTTCTCCGGAAGCCATGCCTATAAGTCCACCGGAAAAATAGGCTAAATATTGAATTCTCCTTTTTTGATCCAGACCATGTTGAAAAGGGATTCTTAGCTCCATGCCCAAATACTGAAAATAGTCTTTTAATTCTTCACCCATCATATCTATGACCTGTGAAGTTTTTCCCTGCTTCCAGCCATCCACCATACGGGATACCGATTTATTCTCTGAAGCCTTTAACTGAAATTTACTGGCGAGTTTAGTTCCATCTTCATTCGTTGCCCAGGCATCCATGACTTCGCCAACGGGATCAATTATTCCTATGAACAACCTATTAGGAGAGATCCCCAATTCCAGAAGTTGTTTAAATACAACTACAGAAGTTTCCGCGAATTCCTCGCTGTTTTGCATAGCCAGCGTACGACTTCTAACTTTCTCCAGAGCTGTTTCTATCTGCGCCTCCTTGGCGCGTTCTTCCGCTTTTTGAAGATCCAGAAATCTTGTATAGGTCTGCTCAAATACCCTGGCGAATCTTTTAAAAATCTCATGTGATTCCGGTACGTGCTCATAGGTGATAAATAGGAGATACCCGTACTTGAAAAACGCCACATGGTCTATCTGAGAAGTCGGAAAAGGGATTCACTGCTCTTTCATTTTCAGCAACTGATCTCCAACTCCGGGTAACGTACACAAATACTCGTAATGTGCAGGGCATTCGTCTTCCCCTATTTCATGTACAAGCAACTTTTTTCCTTGCAGACCTGCTTTGTAATATTTTAGAAAAATTCCTTCCCTCGGTGTTCTGTATTCAGGGAATACTCCTTCACCATTGCTGCCCCACTCCAACGAACCTTTACCGTCCTCATCATAAATATTAAAAGCACAAAACCAGTTGAGCTCACCTAATTCCTGTACCTGTCTTACCATTTCCAGGGAAAGATCGGCCAGCTCCTCACTCTTCTGCATACCCATAGACCTACTCCGTACTCTTTCCAGGGCAGCTTCGATCTGCGCTTCTTTTGCCTGCTCTTCAGCCCTTTCAAGATCACGGAATCTCGTATAGGTCTGCTGGAAAACCTTACCAAAACGCGAGAGAGTTTCATTTTCTTCCTGGGAAAAGGGTCGACCTTCAAAATTTTCAATATACAGACCTATATCGCCAATTAACACGGTAGAAATGGCGAGACCGGGACATTTTTGATAATAGTCTTTTGTCTCCTCGGCTACGCCCGGAATAAGTTCAAATAATTCCCGGTAAAATTTATTTTTCTCTTCATAAGTATAAAGGTTGGCAAAGAAGTTTTCGTCATTTTTCTTTGCCTCCAAAAAACTATTCCAGTGAGGAGTATCAATATAGGGAACAGTAACCTCTGCCGGGATGCTATTTTTATCTGTAAGCCAGATATGCATATCATCATTTTCCTTGTAGTCAATAATAAATCCGGCGTGATCAATTTTAAAATCTAATTGTACCAATTGGTCAAAAACTACCTTGATCACTTCTTCCAGCTCCTTACTCTTTTGCATTCCCATAGACCTTGAACGAACCCGTTCCAAAGCTGCCTCGATCTGAGAATCCCTGGCCTGATCTTCGGCTTTCTGCAGATCGAGAAAACGAGTGTAAGCCTGCTCGAATACATTGCCAAATCGCTCCAGGATTTCCAGATCAATTTCAGATATAGGGTTTTCACTCACTGTTTGCAATCCGCTATATTTAAAAAAGGTAAAGCCGGCAATATATCTTTCGAGAGCCTTATTGGCTTCTTTCACATGCTCCGGGAATCGCCTGAATTCAGTTTCTGAATAGAGATATTCATCATAATTTTTTTTCTCTTCCCCTTCCAGAGTATATACAAATCGTTTTTTTTGATCTTTCCATGCTTCCCACATGGCGTGATGGAAGGGATAATCTTCAAATTTCATATAATAGGATTCAGCATCCTGGCCTGTTTCGGGATTAGCAGCCCATACTGTATTGCTCCTATTCTGCTCATCGATAAGATTTATTATACAGAAAGTAAGTGTGAATTCAAGATCTGTAAACTCCTGAAGAAGCTTATCTACCACAGAGGATAATTCTGAGGAATGGTGCATGGCCAAACTTCTGGAACGGACTCTTTCCAAAGCAGCCTCGATTTGTGCCTCACGTGCACGGGCTTCCGCTTTTTTCAAATCTTCAAAACGCTTGTACGCCAGGTCAAATACACCGGCAAATCGTACCAACGCATCTACACCATCTTTTGGAGGATCTGGCACAACTCCAGGTAGGCTGTATCCTATCTCACCGTGAGTAGTACGGGCCATTATAAACGTGAGGCCACCGATGTGGCGTATATCATCCAGAGTGGGAGCCTGAGGATCCACCTTTTCAAAATCACCTAGGGTGATCATCTTATCTACATATTGCACAGCCTCTTCAACATCCATTGCCAACACATAGGTAGGCTCTTTACTTTTTTCCCATTCGGCTACCGGATTAATGTCTCCGTGAATATGCCGTGGTAGCTTCATTACCATTCCAATACGTGTACCATCGCCAGAGGTCATTGCTTTTTCATATTCCTCAGGTAGCCAGCGCATATGCCAGAAGTAATGGGCTTCATGACCCAATTTTACAAATTCAGAACGCATGGTGACCACGATATCGAGTAGATCAGACGATTCCTGCATTGCGGTGGCCTGGGCCCGAATACGTTCCAGTGAGAGCTCAATCTGTGCCTCCCTTGCCTGCTCTTCAGCCTTCTTAAGATCCAGAAAACGGGTATACGTGGCGCTGAAACTGTTGGCAAATCTTTTACATATTTCCGCATACTCTTCGGTTAGCGGATTATCCAGGAATACGAATAAAACCCCGTCCTTAAAGGGAAAGCTGAAGTGGTAGACAATCTCTGACAAATTATCCAGATCTATATTCACCGGATAATCCCTTACCTTGTTCAATTCCTCGAAATAACTGAATTTATCATCGCCTTCCAATTCGTAGGAAAAAGATTGTTCTCCATTTTCCCAGGCCTTTTTTACACCTTCCAGCATAGGGTGTATACTCATATCCAGATTACCGGTAGTTAACTTTGTTTTATGCCCTTTTTTGGTAGACGCTGTGTATAATTGCATATGTTCTGCCTGGCTAAGAATCCCAATTCCACATCTTGTAGATTCCTCCAGACCCAATCCACGCAACTCCTGGAAAAAGGTCACCACGGTTTGCCCGATCTCATCGGTGTTATGCATGGCCATAGTGGCGGCCCTGATGCGTTCCAAAGCAAGGTTTATTTCTGATTCCCTGGCCTGTTTTTCAGCTTTTTTAAGATCCAGAAAACGGGTATAGGTCTGATCAAAAACTTTTGCGAACCTGGTAAATATCTCATGTGCCTCTGTCGCAGGTTCAAGGGTAATGAACATTAGATAACCATGCTTAAAAAAGGCACAATGCATCATTTGAAAGTCTGGCGGAGACTGTCCTTTTTCTTCCAGCTGTTTTAGAATTCTATTAAAGACCGGGATAGAAGCCATGTAACCATAATGAGCTTTTAGTTCTTCCCCCTTTTGTTCTTCTACAAACAATTTGTCGCCCCGCTTCATTGCCTCATAGATTCGAAGAAATATATCCCCGGAACTTGAAGTTTGGAATGGTGCCTGAAATCTATCTAAACCGCTCATCCAGGCAGTAGCCTCAGACCTGTCTTCATTCCAGATATTAAACCCACATCCCATTAAATTAATTTCCAATGCCTGGATTTGATCGAACAAAAGCGCTGCAGTCTCCTGTAATTCTGAACTATGACGCATCCCCATAGTTCTACTTCTTACCCTTTCCAGGGCTGCCTCGATCTGAGCCTCCCTAGCCTGGACTTCCGCTTTCTGAAGATCCAAAAAGCGTGTATAGGTTTGTTCAAAAACCTTCCCGAAACGTTTAAAAATTTTATGAGCTTCAGGGACTTCTTCATAGGTTATAAAAAGTAAAAAACCCATGTTAAACCTAACCAGGTGATTAAATTGCCGGGTAGGAAGATCCAGTCCTGCCTTTTCAAATTGCTCAAATGTCGATCGAAGTTCCGGCAAGGATTTCATATACTCGTAATGGCTAACCAGATACTCACCTTCCTGGCCGTACACAAAAAACTCTTCGTCATTTAAAATAGCCTGGTACCAGGGAAGAAAACTTTCATGTTCTGTTAATGGCAATACAAAAGGTTTCTGTAATTCTCCTTCGCTACTCATGATGCAGATACTCGATTTCCTATCTTCAGAAAGAATATTATAACCTGCGCTCCAGGCTGGAATACCTAGTTTCTGAATTTCATTAAAAAGAACATTTGCCGCCTCCGGCAGATCAGCAGATTTCTGCATCGCCATCGTTCGGCTTCTAACCCTTTCCATAGCCCCTTCTATCTGAAGTTCTCTGGATTTCTCTTCAAGTTCTTTAGTACGTCTATGAATAGCATCTTTTAATTGTAAGTTTTCAGCGCTGATCTGATCAAATCCTATAGTATCCCCTTCTTTCGCCTTTGCATCAGGAATGGAAAAATGCTGGTAAATAAATCTCCATCCTTCTTTAGTTTCATGGAGTGCATTAGAAAACCTGAACCTGCCATAAAAATTCCAGTCTTCCCCATTCATGAACCAGGCGTCAAACAGGTGGGTAACAAATACGATATCACCAAATTTCTCTACGGTTTTTAAATCGTTTCTGAGATCGGTTTTACCGGCAAATTGATCTGTAGTTTCTCTAAAGAATTCAGTCGTATCTTTTCGGTTGAGAAACTCTTCATTATTGGTAGAGCCAATAAAATGGTAAGCATCATCAAAATAGGAGTCATAGGCATCTATATCACCGCTTAAGTAGCTATCCAGCCATTTCTCATAAATAGCCAGAATCTCATTCTCCTGTTTTTGAATTAGCCTCATGATAAATAGTTTGCAGAGATTGATATGATGAACATAGATGTGAAAAATTTAGTTTCAAGACTTAATACTTCAAAATGATCCCAGGGGAATGGATTTTTTATAAAGCTTTGATTTTTAAGCAGATAACATAATGTTAATATACTCTAATTCAATAAATTAACCTCAATCTATAAGATGAAAAGCCTAAAAACCTGCATGAGGGGTCTATTGAATTCCGAAAACTGACTCCCGCGAGAAGAAACAAATCACTAACTGCCAATTTAAATGTTGGAGATTTGCTCTTTTTTTACAAATAACTCAACCACCATTTATGGCGATTCCTGATCTTATATTCCATGTATTTTTTGGAAGGGAAATAAAGTAGAAGAACGATAATTATCCATATCACATAAACTACAATTAACGGATATCCATAACCAGCAAACTGACCTGTAAGGATTGAATTTTTCTTTATGATCATTATCTCCCAATCTCCGCCGGTAACGATCAATCCCAGTAAAGCTGCGAGATGTATAAAAAGAATATGCAGTAAATAATAGAAGAAAGGTACTCTGCCAAAGACTAAAAAGAAGGAGGTGACTTTGTTCTTAATTGTTTCAGTAAGATATAAAAAGAGGAATGCCGGCCCCAGGGTGATCAATAAATACAAAAGCGAAGGAGGATATTTAGTCACATTAAAAATCGACAGTACAGAATATAAGCCTGTTTCCTGAGCCTCCCATGGAGAAGGATCACCATAAATATTAGTAAGACGTAAAACAAAAAACAGGGCAATACTTCCCAATCCTAGAGAAAACAGCCATTTCCCCCTTCTGATTTCGCTAAACCCATTGCGATATAAAGTACCAAAAACATAACCTAAAGCCATTACTCCAACCCAGGGAATAATGGGATACATTATATAAATAAAATGATCGTCTGTTACCACAGATCCACCCTGATGAAGTATATACCAGATCACGGCCAGCAGATCCTGTCCTTGAGTGGTTAGGCCATCCAGAAGATTATGGCCAAATATCAGTAACAGGCCTATCCCCAGGATCCAGTTTTTAGGTAATAATATAAGCAGGGCTAAAAGAATCATACTTATTCCAATGGCCCATATTACCTGTAAATTGATAAATCCATAAGCAGGATCGAACCACCAGAGAGCACTCATGATCGTAATTTCCACGAATATTAACCAAATCCCCCTGGTAATCAAAAACCTGAACAATTCTTCCCTGGTCTTTCTCTGGCCATTTAGAAAGGCAGAAGTTCCGGCAAGGAATACAAAAGTGGGCGCACAAAAATGAGTGATAAAGCGTGTAAAGAAAAGCTCTGGGGTGGTTGTATCCAGATTTGTTGGAACATTTCCAGCGAGGGCATTTATATGGAAAAAATCGCGAACATGATCCAATGCCATTATAACCATAACCACTCCTCTTAGAAGATCTATGGATTCAATTCTTTTAGCAGGGAGTTTTTCCATTGAGACGTAAATTACTTTATTTCAATGGATTATGATTATTTTAATTGAAGTAATAAATTTATATGATCAATTAAATCAAAGCTATTTATGATTTATTTAGAATATCTGAAAGTAAATACCGTAAAAACCGATTTTACCTGAACATTCCTTAACGGATTTTCTCAGGGCATTTTAAAATTTGCCTGTAAGTTCAATTCAAAATTTTCACTGAATTAGTATCAAAAATTTTAGTCAAAACAACACTATCGGGTTGAATCAAGCTCGATAAAAATTAACGTTATTGCTTGAAAATCACTAACTTAGGCTTTTAACTATTTATTCAACCAAAAAATTACGACTATGTTTTATTTTAAAAAACTACCAATATCCCTGATGCTGGTTGCGATGTTATTTGCAACTTCCTGCAAGGATGCTGAAAAGGAAAATGAGGAAGTAGAATCCGAGACCGATTATTCTTCAAATGAATTACCGGTAAACACAGATTCTGAAGAAGCCAGGCAGGCCTTTGACGAAGGACTGGCGTATTTCGATGAAGGAAACGAGAGAAAGGCCCGTGCTAAATTTGATGAGGCGCTTGAGCATGACCCAGACTTTGTATCAGCTCAAATGTATCGAACTTACACAGCAAATTCGGCTAAAGACTGGGCGACAAACCGGGAAAAGTTCATGGGAATGCGCGATAAAGCTAATGAAAGTGAAGCGATGATGATGGACATGACCGATGCCGGTTTGAAAAGTGATGTGGACAAAGAATTAGAGATCAGTAAAAAACTGGTGGAGAAGTATCCAAAATCGGCAAGAGCTATGGATAACCTGGCTATTTACTATGATAATAATGATCAGGAAGAAAAAGCCAGGGAACACTGGAAGAAAGCCCTTGAATTAAATCCGGAATTTGTACCGGCAATTTCAAGTTTAGGTACCTCCTATTTATTCAATACTCCAAAAGATAAGGCAGAGGCCAAAAAATATCTCGATATGCTGGTTGAGACCGCACCCAACAGTGCTCGTTCGCATATCTTAATGGGAGATTACTATCGCGATCAGGATAATTTGGAACAGGCATTAGCCAGTTATGAAAAAGCGGCATCACTGGACCCTGAAGACGATATAGCGCTGGCGAAATCTGGTCATGCTAATTCGATACTCGGAAATTACGATGAAGCCCGAAAAAACTTCAAAGACGCCAGAGAGGTTAGTGAATTTGGAACAAATCTTTCTGGTGAAGCTAATACATTCGTTTATCAGGGAGATACTGAAGGAGCTTTGACTTTTCTGGAAGAGGGGACCAAATCTTTTGATTCTTTAGATATACCAGAAAGTAATAGAAATATTGCTAAATATCAGGCTGCTT
>Ga0102946_1000827_pt1 | contig 10779 bp, 9 predicted proteins | sample SalPon2A_A_D1_MG_FD_78209 | JGI IMG/M metagenome (GOLD analysis project Ga0102946, IMG submission 78209) | Soil microbial communities from South San Francisco under conditions of wetland restoration - Salt Pond MetaG R2A_A_D1_MG | ecosystem: Environmental > Terrestrial > Soil > Wetlands | place... | reverse complement strand
GACCGGCACGGGTACCGATCTCCTAGTATGCGAACCGGCAGGGTTCAACCCCATTCCCAGTTGCACCACGGTCAGCAGCTTCTTTGTTGCAAGTGTTGAGGACCACAACGACAAGATCATCGATGGTCTATACATTGTCAATAATACGCCGCCCGTGGCCCAGGACGATTCGTTCACGATGCTGGAGGATGGAATTCTTAACGGTAATGTCCTCGCTGACAATGGAAACGGTGTTGATTACGATGTGGACGGGGATCCTTTGACCGTCAATACGACACCCGTCTCCGGCCCTTCTGACGGAAACCTGGTGCTGCTGGCTAATGGCAACTTTACCTACACGCCTGATGCCGATTACTACGGAACGGATATTTTCGAATACGAGATCGATGATGGAAACGGCGGTACGGACATCGGCGAAGTAACCATCACGGTTACGGCGGTCAACGATGCCCCGTCTTTCACCAAGGGTGCGGATGAAAACGTGCTGGAAGATGCCGGCGCACAAAGCGTCGCCGGTTGGGCCACCGGAATTTCAGCAGGACCGGCCAATGAAGCGGGTCAAACCTTGACCTTCAACGTCACCGGCAACACCAATCCCTCGCTGTTTACCGCAGGACCAAATATCGATTCTACCGGCACACTCACATACACCACCGCGGATGATGCCAATGGTTCTGCTGATATCACCATCGAATTGATGGACGACGGTGGCACAGCCAATGGCGGCGTGGACACCTCCGCACCGCAGTCATTCGCGATAAATGTAACGGCAGTCAACGATGCGCCTACCTTCACCAAGGGCGCTGATGAAACCGTTCCGGAAGATGCCGGAGCACAAAACGTCGCCGGCTGGGCCACCGGAATCTCAGCCGGACCAGCTGATGAAGCGGGTCAGGCATTGACCTTCAATGTCAGCAACAACACCAACGCTGCCATGTTTTCCGCCGGCCCGAGTGTCGACTCCAGCGGCACGCTCACGTATACCCCCGCTGCCGATGCCAATGGATCTGCTGATATCACCATCGAGTTGATGGACGATGGCGGAACCGCTAATGGCGGTGAGGATACGTCTGCCCCGCAGACGTTCACCATCAATGTCACGGCCGTCAACGATGCTCCGTCATTCACCAAGGGTGGTGATGAATTCATCCTGGAAGATGCCGGCGCACAAAGTGTTCCCGGTTGGGCCACTGGAATCTCGGCCGGACCGGCCAATGAAGCGGGTCAAACCCTGACCTTCAACGTCACCGGCAACACCAATGCCGGACTTTTTGCCGCCGGGCCAAGTATTGATTCCAGCGGAAACCTGACCTACACCCCGACAGCCAACGCCAGTGGCTCTGCCGACATTACTATTGAACTGATGGATGATGGCGGCACAGCTAACGGTGGTGTGGATACCTCGGCTCCGCAGATGTTCACCATCAGCGTCACGGCGGTGAATGACGCGCCCACGTTTAACAAGGGCGCAGATGAAAACGTGCTGGAAGATGCCGGCGCGCAAAGTGTCCCTGGCTGGGCGACTGCAATCTCCGCAGGGCCACCTGATGAAGCGGGACAGACCGTGACATTCAACATCACCGGAAATACCAACACGGCGATGTTTTCCACGGCGCCGGCCATCGACCCCACCGGCACGCTCACCTACACCCCCGCAGCCGATGCCAATGGCACGGCAGAAATCACCATCGTATTGATGGATGACGGCGGAACTGCCAATGGTGGAGCGGATACCTCTGCTGCGCAGATGTTCACAATCAATGTCACCGCGGTAAACGATGAACCTTCATTCACGAAGGGCGCAGACCAGGTTGTTAAGCATGACGCGGGTGCGCAATCGGTGGACCCATGGGCAACCGGTATCAGCGTTGGGCCGGCAAATGAATCCGCCCAGACTGCATCGTTCAACATCACCAACAACACCATGCCTGGCCTGTTCGCAGTATTACCAGCGGTGAGTCCAAGCGGTGTCCTGACTTTCACGCCGCAGTTAAATGCGGACGGTACGGCCACGATCACTTTGAACATCATGGATGACGGTGGTACAGCGAATGGTGGTATTGACACATCGCCCACGCAAACTTTCGATATAACCGTCTTCATCGCAGTTCCACCAACGGCCAACAACGACGCGTTTGCCTCGACTGGCAATATTGGTATCGATTATTCAGCTGTTTCAGGCGCGTTGTTTGCGGATAACGGCAATGGCGCAGATGACGATGGCGGCGGCACGCTCGCCGTTTCCCAGGTCCAGAGCAATGCCGCGAATGTCGGTGTGGCAACGGCAACTGATATGAGTGGAAGCGTAACGGTCAACGCTGACGGCAGCTTTAGCTATACACCGCCAGCCGGTTACCTCGGAGACGATACGTTCACCTATACGGCAATGAATTCTGCCGGAAGCAGCCAAGCAACGGTTACGGTCAGCATAAGTGACATGATCTGGTTTATCGACAACAGCGCTGGCGCCGGTGATGGCAGGCTCAATTCTCCGTTTAATACCCTGGCCGCTTTTGAAGCGGTGAACGGCAACGGCGGCGCCAATGATCCGGCAGCGTCGGATTGTATTTTTATATATAGCGGAGGCGGTGATTACACGGGTCCTGTCACTCTGGAAAACAACCAGGTACTCGTCGGTCAGGGCGCGGGCGATTCCATCGCCAACGTCTGTGGTATCAGCCTGGCTGTAAACAGCAACAACTTACCTGCAACCAGCGGGACCCACCCTGCCCTGATCAGCGCGTCAAACGCCATTAACCTGGCTTCCGGCAACACGATACGGGGTTTGAATATCGGTGATATCAGCGGTACCGGAATCCGTGGCACAATTGTCGGCACATTGACCGTCAGTGAAGTTTCAATCGGTGATGCCAGCCCAACTGGTGGCGGCATCGAGATCACCACATCCGGCATACTTGCTGTGACCCTGGACAACTTATCTGCCAACAGCTCCGTTGAGGAAGGTATTAACCTGCAGGATGTAAGCGGCACATTCTCAATTACCGGAACCACCGGAACCATCCAGACCAGTTCGGTCCCCGCGATAAGTATCGACGGCTTCCCGAGCCTGTCAACCACGATGACCTTTGCCAGTGTATCTGCCGATGGCGGCAGCAACGGTATCGTGCTCAGCGATACCACCGGTAGTTTCACGGTCACCGGGGATGGCAATACGCCGGGTTCTGGCGGCACGGTGCAGAACATGACGGGTGCCAATGGCTCAACCTCGGGTATCGGAATCCGGCTCAACAACACCGGGAATGTGGCCCTGAACTTCATGCAGATCAACGATCACCTGAACTTCGCCATCCGCGGCGCAAATGTATCCAACTTCGATATGGATGACAGCGTGGTTAACGGTAGCAACGGCGACTCGGCCGCTGATGATGAGGGCAGTGTCCGCTTTACCGACCTGACAGGTGTCGCGGCTATCACTGGCAGCACTATTGCCGGCGGGTTTGAAGACAACCTCCGTATCAACAACAGCAGCGGCGTGCTGGTCATGACCATTGAAGACAGTGCCACACCAAATGACATGATAATCGGTCTCAACGACACCACGTTTGGCAATGACGGCATACTGTTGGAGACCACCGCCAACGCGGATGTCACATTGACCATCGACGGTGTGGAGTTCGTGGGTGCGCGCGGTGATATGGTCCAGACCAATGCGCTTGGGTCTTCGATCCAGGACATCACCGTCCAGAACAATTTGTTCCTGAACACTCACAGCAATATCGTCAGCGGCGGTGGTGGTATCACACTGACGGGTGGCAGTATGAGCAGTGATATCCTGGTGGATTACGTGGTGGACAACAATGAATTCTCCGGGGCAAAAGGCAATGCTATAACGGCTATTTTCCTGTCTAATCAAGGCCTTGTAACCGGCGATATCACCAACAATACGATCGGTACCGCATCAGCCGGTTCTGGTTCAAGCGGCGCCTCCGGAATCGCGGCAGGTGCTGAGAAGAATGGTGTCGGTGGCGGAAATATCGTGCATACCGTGCTGATAGACGACAACACCATCCGCCAGATTGGTGGGTTCTCCGGTATTGACATCCTGGCCAATCGCGGTACACCCGGTAGCCGCGCTGAAGTCAATGCGACGGTAACGAACAACACCGTATTTGATCTCGATCCCGCAGGATTTGCATTTGCGGGTATGACACTGCTTGCCGGTGGAACAGGTGTTTCCGGTGATCACGCACAACTGTGTTCAGATATCCGCGGAAACACGTTTGATGCCAGCGCGGTCGCGTTTGCCGGTAACGCGGTCTATTTTGACCAGATCAGCAGTGATGCCAATCACAACTTGCCCGGTTATGCCGGTTCGGTAGTACCAGGACCGGGCGCCAGCGCTGGTATCGACAGCTACCTGGTAACCGCCTTAAACGTGATGACCAATGGCGGATTCCCTGCCTTCCCGGGTGGTGTCGATGCCGGTGCAGCGGCGCTGGTATTTACCGCTAATGGAAGCACATGCCCATGAGCAGTTTGACCCTGTCAGCCGAATTTGAGAATGAGGAAATAACATGTCAGAACCATTTCTAGCTGAAATCAAGATGTTTGGTTTCAATTTTCCCCCACGAGGCTGGGCCACGTGCGATGGACAAATTCTTCCGATCAATCAGAACCAGTCGCTGTATTCACTTCTGGGAACCACCTACGGGGGAGACGGGCGCACATCTTTCGGCCTGCCCGATCTACGCGGACGGGTACCGATTCACGTCGGTCAGCGTGCCACCGGCGCACCCAACCATACACTTGGCAGCAAGAGTGGCGAGGAAACCCATACGCTGACAGAGGCGGAAACACCGGCACACACGCACCCCCTTAATCCGACCTCAAGTGACGGGGATTCACCCTTACCCGCTGCCGCGCACCTCGCGGCGTTCAACAATAGTTATAGTGATTCGTCGGTACCGGCAGGCGACCTGGTAAATCTCACCCCACAAACCGTCACAAACACGGGTGGTTCGGGTCATGAAAACATGCAGCCTTCACTTGTTATTGAATTTTGTATTGCCCTTCAGGGGCTATTTCCACCAAGGAATTAAAAATGTCTGAACCATTCATAGGAGAAATCAGGATGTTCGCCGGCAACTTCGCACCCCGTAACTGGGCACTATGTGATGGACAGCTGCTGGCCGTTTCACAGAACGATGCCCTGTTCTCATTGCTGGGAACCATCTACGGCGGCGACGGGAGAACCACTTTTGGCTTACCTGATCTACGCGGGAGACTGCCGATGCACACCGGTACCGGTCCCGGGCTTTCACCACGCAGTATGGGACAAAAGCAGGGTGAAGAAACAGTGACCATCAACCCCGGCGAGGTTCCCTCACACAATCACGACATGAGGGTATCTACCGCTCCAGGGACACAAAACGTTCCGAGTGGTGGTTTCCTGGCCAGTTCCCCGAGTGTCCGCCTTTACCGGCCAGAGCCACCGGCGGGGACAAATCTTGCAGCGGACACTGTCGGGCCGTCACCCGGCGGCTCCCAAAGTCATAACAACCTGATGCCATTTCTTTGCGTGAATTTCATTATCGCGCTGTTTGGTATTTACCCTTCGAGGACCTAACTGTCATGTCTGAACCCTTTATTGCAGAAATCAGAATCTTCGCCGGTAACTTTGCACCCCGTGGCTGGGCGTTCTGTGATGGTCAACTCCTGCCAATTTCGCAGAATACGGCCTTGTTCTCACTTATTGGAACGACCTATGGCGGTGACGGTCGCACCACCACCGGACTGCCGAACATGAAAGGCCGGGCCCCCATGCATCCGGGTAACGGGCCGGGTTTAACCAACCGGCGACTTGGTGAAAGAAGTGGCGTGGAAACGACAACCCTGACCGAAAGCCAGATGCCGCAACACGCTCATTCATTACAAGCCGGCAATGCACCGGCAACGAGCTATGTACCCGATTCCAGCAGTTCTATCACGCGCAGTGTCGGTGGTTTTGGTTACAATGATGAACCCGGTCAGCCACTGAGTCCCCTACATGAAACCGCCTTGAGTGAGTCAGGCGCCGTATCGGTTTCCCCTCACGAAAACATGCAACCCTACCTGACCTTGACTTTTATTATTGCCCTGACGGGCCTCTATCCTTCACGTAGTTGACCGGATCGGAATTATGAAAAGAAGACAATTTACCCAGATTTTTACCCTGCTAGGCGGCAGCCTGGCCCTGCCGGTGCTCGCCGGTGGCCGTTCAATACTGAGCGTGCTGAATACGGGGCCTGAATCCGCACAACTTTCACGAAGTTTTTTTGAGGCCAGGCTGGGACAGACGTTTCACGTCAAAGGTGAAGAAGCCGGTACGCTGGTGCTCAAACGTATCGAAGACGCCTGTGGAGCACACTGCCGGGAACAATTTCACGCCATTTTTGAAACCCTCTCCGGTAATCATCTGAAAGATGGCATCTTTCACCTGGGGTGTGATCAGCATGATCATTTTGATCTGTTTCTGTCCGAATCTATCCATGGTGAAGGTCAGCAACGGTTAGTCGCCACTATCAACCGCCAGAGCCCCGTCTGAAACAGGATGATTAAAGCCTTTCGCGGCCAATCCGGCCGTTTGCCTGCATCCATCCGGTTTCGCCCGGCCGGGGACTCCGACCTGCCGTTTTTGTTCACCCTGTATGCGAGTACTCGCGAACCCGAACTGGCACAGACAGATTGGTCCGCGGAACAGAAAACTGCCTTTCTCAAGATGCAGTTCGAAGCCCAGCATCGTTACTATCATGAACAATTCCCCGATGCACAATTCCTGGTGGTACAACAGGATGATGCAGATATAGGCCGGATATACCTGCATCGCAGGCCGGATGAGCTTCGCCTGGTGGATATCGCGTTGGTTCCCGAGGCGCAGAACCAGGGTTTGGGCGGCAAATTGCTGAAGGATCTTCTGGATGATGCGCAGGCTTCCGCCCTGCCGGTGCGAATTCATGTTGAATCCTACAACCCCGCCATGCACCTCTACCTGCGACTGGGCTTTCAGAACGTGGCAGACCAGGGTGTTTATCAGCTGATGGAATGGCGACCCGAAAGTGTGGAAAACCCGTCTAATTGAACACGATCTGGTAACGCATCCCTTCTTTTTCGGGCCCCAGGGGCACGGCGAACAGGCTCGCTTCACCAATGTCGGGATGACTCAGCACGTATATCTGTTGCCCGTGATCACCAGAATCATCCGCTAACAATTCAACGGAAAATGGCTGACGGTCCTGGCCTTCGTTTTGGCGCAGGAGGCTCACATTATCCACCCGGGCGTTGAAACGGTCTCCGCCCGATTTGAGCTCGACGGTCTGACCCAATATAGACTCAAATACCTTGTGCGTAAGATCCTCGTGCATATATGGAGCGTATCAGATCACGTATCAAAGTCCCACCTCGAGCATCCCAGGTGTGCGGAGATCACTGAATCATTCTGCTTACTCCCGGAGCACCTCGCACAAGGCAATATTATCACCCGCAACCCGTTGGATCGGCACACTGCCCTGCCGGTCAATTGTCTTGATGTCGTACTCGACAATGCCAGAACTACAATTCTCAAAACTCAGTGTCATTGTTCCATCCGCACCCGCAGGTTGCGTGTGTTCAACTTCACTCGGCGTATCGAACAGGCCACCGGAAGTAAGATCAATGTTCATTACCGCCCGGTTGCCGTTTATCGGTCCAATTGCTGTAATCCACCGGTGACCGGGATCACCCAGGTTAGCTTGCGCACCCTCTTCCGGCAGTGTTGTGTCGTACGTAAACCAAGCCAGTGACACATAACCCAGTGTTGGAAAGACCGTGATAAAAAAACCCTGTCCATTGGTTTCCGGATTGAACCAGGCATCATTCAGGCCGGCGTTCATCTGGAATGCGTTGCAGACATTTTGAAATACACATGCCACCCATTCAGGATGGTCTATGAACGGGTTCCTGTTTCCCTGGAAGGTAGCAACCGTCTCATGGTGTTGGATTTCGATGAGATCGACCGGGTCCTCAATATGCCATTGCAGCAATACCGATAATAAACCCATATAGCCCACGGCCTCGTTCTCACCCGTGCGGGATTGATCTATCAGGTTGCGGTCATCTGTGAGGATCAGGTCGGGTTCGGGGGACCCGCTTACACCATGTATACCACCTTCGTAGCGCACATCCATATACATCAGGGCGCGGGCAACATCACCACGGCGGCCTGACCAGGTCTCCCATCTGCCATCGGTGAAATTGCCATCGGTCCAGTTTGAATCACCCGGGTAACCACCGACAGCACCACCCCTGTTGTTATTGGTTTGAGTTGCATTTTCCAGGCAAGACGGAGCGCAATTATCGTAGGGTTTGTTTGAGCGGTTACCGTTGTAATCCATATCCGACAGAAACAAGTGGTGCATGTCGGTAAACGGGTAGTTCGGGCTTGGACCATTGTCGGGAAAGCCATACGAATTAGGCCAGGTATGCTCCCTGTTATAGAAGTCATTTCCACCATGAAGCTTGAGGAAGGTGGCATTGCTGTAAATCGTTATGATGTTGCCTGGATTATCCTGGTCCTCATCGGCGATCTCCAGCACATCCCAGGTGTCTGTTGCAGCAGACGTATATGGGAAGCGTGTGTGGTCATCTATGATCTCGTGAAGTGAATCCCGCAAGGCTTGCGAAGTGGACATATCGACGGAATCGTAATAATCAGCTTCTGCATGACTTGAACAGACAATTGCTGAGAGCAGCATGAACAGCGTAACTGGTCGACACACAATGATATCCCTTCTTTGTTGCAAGGATTTTACTACGAAACGGGGCAATGCATAGCTGGTTTTCATTGCTGAAAGCGATGGATGTCCGGAATCTCTGGATAAAGCGATAGATGCTATTGATATGGATTGGCATACAATTGTATAGACCCAAGACACAACTCGATGAGTATGAATACAAATACCGAATTTGTTGACAATCGAACGCCTGCCCGGACTGGAGTTATCCACACTTTTTTGTGCATTTTCCTCTTCCTGATCCAAGCTGGTAATACGTCAGCAGCAGTCCCGCCAACACCCAACGACATTCAAATTGAGACAACACTGAACCAGTTGCTAGAGGAACAACAGGCCAAAATTTACAAGAAAATAATTGAGCCCGATGAACCGGTCAGTTGGTGGGTGTACCTTCCGGACAACGATTCGTCAGAAATACCCGGGGTGTTTGTTTACATCAGCCCGATGAAAACCGGTCGGATAGATTCACGCTGGCGCGAGGTAATGGACGAGCAAAACCTGATCTACATCGCAGCCAATAAGTCGGGCAACAAAACACCCACCATCAGAAGGATGGTGATGGCAAACCTGGGAATCAAGGCGTTGGCCCTGGAGTATGCCTTTGACCCCGGTCAAATCAATGTTTCAGGTTTTTCGGGCGGCGGCAGAGTGGCCAGCCGGCTTGCCAGCCAGTACCCGGAAATATACACGGGTGCCCTGTATATATGCGGTGTGGATTTCTGGAAAAAAGACTACACACCGAATGTCGAGCGCGTACTTCAAAACAGGTTTGTATTTCTGACGGGCAGCAGGGATTTCAATGAGAACGAAACACGGCTGATTCATAAGCGTTACATCAAGGAAGGAGCAGTTAACAGCAAACTTATCGTGATTCCAGGCATGGCGCACAAGCACCCGGATGCCACCTACCTGACAGAAGCGCTGGAATTCCTGCTGGCAAGAAATTAATCACCCCGAAACCCGCGTTCGCATCTCGGAATCGAATGAATACTGTTTATTTTGTGGTCGTTAAAGGCGTAAAATCCGTACTCACCCCTTTTGGAAGTCATCCGCCATTCAGGAGCATATCCAGTGACACCAGACGCCTTTATTGACCTTCTAAGCCACGAAAAAGCCAGCGCGATCTTACGCACCAATGATCAGGAAAAAGCCGCCAAGGCCATGGAAGCGGCGATACGCGGTGGGTTCAAAATCATCGAATTCACATTGACGGTTCCCGGCGTTTTCGACCTGGTCAGGGATTTCTCCCGTCGTGAGGGTCTCGTGGTCGGAACGGGTACGGTAATGGATGCTGAACAGGCACAGCAGTCAGTTGAGGCGGGCGCACGCTTTCTTGTTTCACCCGTGGTCGATGAACTGGTCATTGGTGCGGCTAACGAACTGGGAGTGGCCAGTATGCCCGGTACACATACACCCACAGAAATGTTACGTGCCCACCGTGCGGGTGCTCAGCTTTGCAAGTTGTTTCCGGCTCCTTCAGGTGGCCCAAACTGGGTGCGGGCGGTGCTGGGCCCGATGCCCTTTTTGAAAATCGTGCCCACCAATGGAGTCGATCAGCACAACGCCGGGGAATGGATCGCTGCCGGCGCTTTTGCAGCCGGTTTCGTCGCACCTCTTTTTGTGCCTGGCGATATTGCGGCAGAACGCTGGGACGTTATCGAGGAGCGGGCAGCGCAATGCCTCGCCGCGGCACAGTCATAAGCTTTAGGCCGTAAGTCAAACAGACAATTTAACTAGAGCGCAGTATGCGTTTGAATAACACTCTAGTCCTGGTTTCTCTGATTTAACAGGAGTGGGGCTGCGCAGGCGGTATTGTGTCCCAGGGTTCGCCAGTCATATCCCTATGATCTGCAACTCAGTCTTCGATTTAACAGGAGTGGGGCTGCGCTGGGTGGTAGTGCTTACCAGGACACGCCGTGAACCCATCCATGGGGGCTCGGTCGCGACATCCATGTCGCTCACGGTCCTGGTAAGCACTACCACCCACCACAGCTAATCACAACTGTAGTTC
>Ga0102946_1000826_pt1 | contig 10782 bp, 6 predicted proteins | sample SalPon2A_A_D1_MG_FD_78209 | JGI IMG/M metagenome (GOLD analysis project Ga0102946, IMG submission 78209) | Soil microbial communities from South San Francisco under conditions of wetland restoration - Salt Pond MetaG R2A_A_D1_MG | ecosystem: Environmental > Terrestrial > Soil > Wetlands | place... | reverse complement strand
GGCCCTCTCCCAGAAGTTGTTCCTGATCGTCAAAAACCTGAAAGCTGTCAATCCCGGTTAAGACGAATGTGTATTCCGGCTGTTCTGCTGAAGAAGAAAATTCTAAAACACTGAAGTGGAGATCTTCATTCTCATTTTCTATTTTCCAGTCCAGCTTTAGACGACGCACCACCTCTTCAACATTGGTTCGAGACTTAAGAATCTCTATTTCTGTCTCCACAGGGCTCTGTTGTGTGAGCCCTAAACCGTCCATCACCCCGACCCCTGTCATTTTTTCATCGCGTACATACAGAGTGGTGGAGACTTCATAGACTGGTTTCATCAGCAGCGTATAGAGTGAAACGACAGAAACCACCAACAGGAAAAATCCTATTATGGTTTTTCGACGCCGGTAGACTACATTGAGGTAATCCTGAAGATGAACCTCATCTTCCATCTCGAAAGAAGAGGTCAACTGCTGTCTCTTTGATTCCTGATCATTCATCAACTTATATCCTGCAGTACGTCGCAACGAATTAATGTCATAAAGGGTTACCTGTCCCTGAGATACTGGATTTGAACAAATGGTTGCAGGACCGCACTGAGGGTCTGCAGCGTCGGCAAAATCTCCTGTAAGGTCTGGTTCCAATTGCCAACCGCGCTCCTTGGGACATAGATAATATCCCCCTCAAGCAGCGGGTAAGGCATGACCTCGCCGCGCAGTACGGGCTCCAGATCCAGAACAATCAACTCTCCACGTGTCGCAGAGTGAGAACGAATGATCCGCAGATTCTTCTGGTTATGACGCGCCCCGTTAATGCCTGCTGTTGAAAGGGCCTGAGCCAGGGTCAAGCGGCCGTTCGGCATAGGGACTGGGCCAGATTTTTCCACCGCCCCAAGAACAAAGACATTCTGGTTTTTATCGTCAGGGACGTAGAGCGTATCGCCAGGTTGAAGCCAGCGGTTCTGTAGCGCATCCCCTTGCCTCAACAACTGATAAATATCAACCGGCATTGTCTGTCCATCCCGGATGAGTCTCGCACTACGAGGTTTGCTGTAGTTAACACCCCCCCCCCCAGGGAAAGACCCTCAAGCAGGGTCTGTGGCCTATCCATATAATAGGTCCCAGCATTACGGAATTCTCCGATCAGATAAAGGGGCTGACTTTTATAAACCACAATTTCGACAACCACCCAGGGATCGTTGAGGTAGACTGAAAATTTTTCCCGAAGCTTCGCCTGCACTTCACTCACGGTCATGCCACTGACAAGGACGGTTCCAACCATAGGCAGGTGTAACTGCCCTGCACCATCAATACGGCTCCCCTGTTCAGGGCTTCCCATTTCCGGTCGTCCATCGATATTAATCGACAGCACGTCACCTGCCCCGACTCTATAATTCGCTGAAGGCGAGTCATCATCAAGGTCAACCTCAACAACGACTTCCTGCTGCTCAATGACCGGCGATCTGGATATCGGCAGAACAGTCCCGGCAGGCAGGTCGGTATACGATGCGCAACCTGCCAACAGCAAAAGCCCAAAGCAACTCAAAAGTATTATTCTGACCATAAACATAAGTCCTGACGACAAAAGGCAGCAAAACAGGCTGCTGAATGATTTTGACCACAGTGTTTTATCGTTCGAAACAAGATAAAAACAAAAAAAACCGCAGTTCGGACTGGCGCCGAAGCGGTTTATTTTTTCACCCTAAGCTCTCCTTCTTTATTTCATGACAAAGTGCTTTATTCTGCAGAAAAAAGAAATTCAATATAAAGTTTTGCCATCCAGAATGTCAAGGTCCAAATAGACAATAACATCTACCGGTTCGGCGCAAAAACAAGAACTTGTGAAGACTGTCGCTATTTTTTAACCGGACCGGAACAGACATTAAATTGACAGGCCAACGCAGGAAGTAACAGGATGGCGCCCATCATATTCAGAACAAACATGAAGGTTAACAGAATCCCCATGTCGGCCTGAAATTTCAGTGGTGAGAAAATCCAGGTTGCAACACCGATGGCGAGGGTAATTCCGGTAAAGACCACACCATTGCCGGTAATCGCCAGAGTATGCAGATAGGCCTCCTGCAACGTCTGTCCTTCTTTGAGGTAGGTCATCAGACGACTGAAGATGTAAATCCCGTAGTCAACGCCAACCCCGACCCCCAGAGCGACCACCGGCAACGTCGAGACCTTCAATCCGATCTCAAGCACACTCATCAGGGCATAAGAGAGTATCGAGACTAAAGCGAGCGGAAGCACGACACATAACACCGCACGGATCGAGCGGAACTGGTAGTAACAAAGAAGAATAATCGCAATAAACACAAAAAACAGAATCGGATACTGCGCCGCCTCCACCTCCTCGTTGGTCGCCGCCATGACGCCGACATTGCCGGTCGCCAGTCGATAGTTCACTGGTTTCTGCTCCGACCTACTCCGGTAATCCTTGACCTCTGAGACGATTCCAGCGATGGTCTCCGCTTTATGATCTTCAGTGAAAATCATCACCGGCATAACGCTACAGTCCGAATTCAGCAACCCGCTGCTGGTTGGAACATAACCTACAGCCTGCACCATGGTGGCCGGGTTGCGTGGCAGCACCCGCCACTCCAGACTCCCCTCATTCCATCCTGCGTTGATCACCTTACTGACCTGAGGAAGGCTGATAACCGACTGCACACCGGCAACATTTCTCATATGCCAGGCAAAGTTGTCGATCTCATTCATAACCTCGTAATCGATACAGCCATCCGCTTCGGTCTCGACAATAACCGAAATGACATCAACGCCGATGGAGAAATGATCGGTAATCACCTGGCTGTCCAGGTTATAGCGGGAATCAGTCCTCAGCTCTGGGACGCCGCTGTGCATATCACCAATCTTGATGTCAGCCCCTTTCCAGAGACCGAGACCAAGCAGAAGTATCGATACAATTATAATTTTTCCGGCGACTTTTGGTTCGGAGGCCTTCTGCAGAAAGAACCAGACCGGTTTTAACATCTGAGTCTGCTCATCAAGCTTGCGCCGACAGGTTGCATCCTGCCTGATATAAGAGATGAGAATCGGCAACAGCACCAGATTGGTCAGAATGATTGCAGCGACACCAAGGCTGGCGGTCACCGCCATCTCCTGAATAACCTGTATTTCGATGAGACTGATGGTAATGAATCCGATGGTGTCACTGGTCAGGGCGATGGAGCCCGGTATCAGCATCTGCCTGAAGCTGCTTCTTGAGGCGGACAGGCTGTCCATTCCCGACCTGACCAAGGCGGAATTGGCGGTCACCATCTGGACACCGTGGCTGACTCCGATAGCAAAGATCAAAAACGGGACCAACAATCCCATAGGGTCGATGCCGTAGCCGAGCAGAGGCAACAGACCAAGTTGCCAGATAACAGCAACCAGGGAGCAGCCGATTGAGATCAGGGTGATCCTGATAGATCGGGAGTAGAAAAAGACCAGAATCGCCGTTATCGCGACGGCCAGAAAAAAGAACTGAACAATTCTGAGCGCGCCATCGGCGATGTCACTGATGACTTTGGCAAAGCCGATGATGTGAACATCGATTGTATCGCTCTGGTATTTCTCACGGATGTTTTTTTCCAACAGATGGCCGACTTCAATATAGTCCAGCCTCTTGCCTGTATTCGGGTCGGTTTCCAGCAGTTGAGCGCTGATAATCGCGCCGGTGAAATCATTGGCAACCAGGCGGCCGACAATCCCCGATTTGAGGATATTTTTACGGACCTGGGTCAGCCCGTCCCGGGTCGGCTGAAAATCAGCCGGGACGACATTTCCGCCAGCGATTCCCCCTTCGACCACCTCGGTGAACCTGACATTCGGAGTAAACAGAGAGCTGACCTGGGCGCGATCGACACCCGAGATGAAGAAAACATCGTCCGTCGCCTGTTCAAGAGTTGAGAAGAATTCAGGGGTGAAGATGTCTCCATCTTTGACCATCAATGCGATAAGGACACGGTTGGCGCCACCGAACTCCTTGCGGTATTCAGTAAAGGTCTGCATATACTCATGCTCGAGAGGCAGCAGTTTACTGAAACCCGCGTCGATACGCAGATTGGTCGCAGAATAAAGCATCAGCACCGTTATCACCGCAAACAGGCCGATCAATAACCTGCGGTTATTAAAAATAAGGGTCTCTACCCGCTCGGTGATGGAGCCAAATTTCATTGTCATCTCCAGTACTCATAGTTGAGCACATTTATCATCTTTACAGACCCGGCATCTCCGCCGAAAGCGACGTCACACCAGACTCTCCGACAGCAATAATATTGCCGTCTCCAGTCTGGCAGAGCGCAGCAAGCCCCTGTCGGTCCGCTAACTGCTCAAAGGTGAAGGTCGTGGCATTATCGCTGCTCAACAACAGACTCCCCGCCAAGCCGGCGATTATAATTTTACCGTTGCTCAGAAGCAAACCACTGTTCAGGCTCGATTCAGTGCTGCTGCTGATCGTAGACCATGTTTCCCCCAGGTCGTCGCTCTTATAGAGGTTGCCACGTAACCCGAAAACCAACAAACGGGTCTCACTCAACGCCAGACCACCAAAGAAAGAACCTTCGTAAGGTGTCGAGAGCGTCAGCCAGTCTTCACCACCGTTATCGGACCGATAGACATTGCCCGCTTCTGCAGCAATAAAGAGAGACGATCCGACGGCAAACATTTTATTCAGGTGATAATCATCCTCACTGATCCAGCGTGCCTCCCAGGTTTCGCCACCATCTCGAGTTTCAAGAAAGCGACCATAAGCGCCAATCGCATAACCATGCTCGGCATCGGCAAACCAGACATCAAGAAGCGGGCTCTCCTCCTCTGGGGCCGAGAACACCTGTTGCCAATTTTTTCCAGCGTCGCGAGTTCGCAGGATAATCTGGTCATGGCCGACAGCCCAGCCGAGTAGAGTATTCTGAAAAAAAACACCGGTCAACATTGCGCGGGTCGGAACCTCTGCCTGCTGCCAGCTTTTACCTGAATCTTCAGAACGGAGGATATGCCCTCTTTCTCCGACAGTAACAACGGGGCTATCGGTACAGACCACATCGAGCAGTAAAGACTTTTCGGCCAGTTTTGATTTTACCGATGAGGCGGCGTGACCGTCAGAAATCGCCAGTAGCAGAGTCATCGTCAACAGCAACAAAAGTGCTGAACCCTGTTTGGATTTGCGGCTTTGTAGTGCGACACACCACGCTTGGTACATGTCATCTCCCAACGTCTGGAGGATCGTTTAAATTATTGCAGGATTAACAGAAACGGCCGGATCTAACTGATCCGGCCGCGTGAGTCCTGAGGACGCCTGAGGCAAAGGCCCGATTAGCACAGCCGGGATTATGCCGCACTCAGAATTATTTGCAAGACCATTCGACTTTGTCTGTTTCGCTACTTAACTATCGTCTGCCTGAGCGACGCAATTCACCCGGCGAGTAGTCCTTGAGAGTCCGCTCAATATCAAAATCATACATGCTGCTTTCATTATCCAGTCCGATGGCAATATAGCGACCGGACTGCAGATCGGTATGCACCTCAAGCGTTGTCCAGAAAGTCGGCACCTCATAGTAGTTGATCGGATGTCCTTCCGAAACACGCCACAGCTGATCACGGTTGTCGTAAATATCAACAGCGAGGATCTGCCAGCTGTCTTCATCGATATAAAAAGTCCGCCGCTTGTAAAGATGACGAGAATCCTCTTTCAAGGTCGCGTCCACAACCCAGACCCGGTGCAGTTCAAAACGCAGAAGATCGGGGTTCAAGTGCAGCGGCGAGAGGATGTCGTCATATTTCAGTGAGTCACTGTGCAATTTATAGGAGTTGTACGGAACATAAATCTCCTTCTTCCCGACCAGTTCCCAGTTATAGCGATCAGTCGCGCCATTAAACATGTCGAACTGATCATTGGTCCGGATACCATCAGATGCTGTGCCGGGGTTGTCGTAAGCGACATTGGGTGCCCTGCGGACCCGTCTTTGACCGGGGTTATAGACCCAGGCCGCACGAGGTTCCTTGATCTGATCGAGAGTTTCATGAACCAGCAGGATATTCCCGGCCAGACGCGGCGGTGCGGTCACCTCCTGCTTGAACAACAGGATCTTGTTATCAAGCTCCTCTTCAGTCATCCCTTTCGCGCTGTAAATCAAATAAAACTCATCTTCAAATTTGACCAGCGTATAATCACCACCACGAGTCAGTGCTGCCTGGGCAATCTGCCGCGCGGCAAGTTCTCCGCGGAAACGTAAGAGATGATTCCAGATCACCTCGATACCGGTGGTCGGAATCGGGAAGGGAATCGCGTTGACCGTTCCTTTGACCCCGTCACCATTGTTGACCAGCTCTGCGGTCGCAGAATACTTCTGGGTCGCTTGGTAAATCCACTCTGGTGAAGATGCACTGCGCCGGCTCGGATAGATATTCATTTTGAACGACGGGTAGAGCTTCATCATCTCTTTGTGGCCAACTGTCAACTGATCCGCATACTGATCCATATTTTCGGCGCTGATCGTGAATAGCACCTGATCATCGGCATAGGGGTCCTGATGATGATCGCCCTTTTTGTATCCGGCCGGTGGCTCGGTAATCCCGCCGGTCCATGCAGGGATGGTCCCATCAGTGTTGCCCGCCATCTCGGCACCGACCGGAGTCAGGTCCTTCCCCAGTCGCGCAATCTCGTCAGCGGAAAGTGCTGCAAAACTGATCGTCGTGCCGCAAACCAGTATCAGCATCGCACAGAACAGAATAGATGTATTTTTCAACATGATTTAATTCCCCTGTTTTTAGAATGAATATTTAATATTTGCAGAAACGAGATCACGGTCATTGATCAGGTTATAACGGCCAGCACCAAAGAAATCGGTGTAACTCAAATCTGCAGTCCAGCGATCCAGATAGTTGGCACCCACTCCCAGGGTGGCCGCTTTGCGACCCTCCAGAAAGTTGCCGCCAGGGCCAGGGCTGTTGCCGTTGACATCATGCTTCCAGGCGACCCGGGGTGAAAGAGAGACCGCGCCGAATACGTTATTGAAATCGAACTTGGCAACAATTCGATAACCCCAGGACGTCGCGTCAGCAAAAGCGTCAGCTGGCTCATAGTAGCCATTCGCACCCGTATGAGCGCTCGCAAGCGCTGCGTTGCCACTGACATAGGTTCCCGGAGCATCAAGCCTTAGCACATCCTTATCCGGCATACCGTGAACATGAGTCACGCCAACCTCACCAAGGAGGACAAACTGGCTGGCACTGAAAGTCGGTCCAAACAACTGAGTCGCCGTCATCTGCGCCTGGGATACGTCCTTCAGAACATAACCCTGAATCTCAGTATCGAACTGAGTACTATAGTTACCAACCTGATTAAAGGCTGCTAGTCCAGCATTTATTGGGCTAAGTGCAGCAAATAGAATCTCAATATCATCCATCTGCAGAGGTGTATCTTTTCGGTAGGACACCTCACCCTGCAAAGCCGTTCCAGTAGCCTCAATCTGGGTATTGAAGCTGACACCGAACAAAGGGATATCTTCAGGGTATTCGAGCAGGTAGCGGGCGGTACGTGCATAAGCATCAGTCGCTGCGGTACTGATAGCATCAGCTGTTGCAGCACCGACAGCTCCTTCGGCGATAGCAGTCTGTGCAATTAATCCCGCCTGCGTTTGGGTCATACCTAAACCCATACCAGTGACTACAGCACTCCCCAAACCATTTGTCAGCGCATCAGTAGCGACTGCGACCCCATTCCCACCAGTTCCGATTGCAGCAGCGGCACCAGCACCAGTCAAAGTACCGGTGCGAGCACTGATCAGTGGTAGACGGCTGTGATAATTCATATAGTAAAAGCCAAACTCAGTATTGTTCAGTCCCGGCGCAAAGATCCGAAATGCGACACCGTACTGACCATCATCGCTGGCTTCTCTGGTCCCTCCGCGTGGAACAGCAAGAAAGGTCTCAAGGGCAGGCGTATTCCCCGAATCAGGCGCAGTGCCAAAACCGAGCATCACTTTGTCACCGCCCTCCCCGGCAAAATCATTGGTGCTCCAATATGAGCCCGGAGGATCAATAATCGTCTCTTCCCAATCATAAAGGTAAAAAGCTTCAAGGGTGGTATTTTCAGTCGTACCGAGCGAGGTCCAGACCATTCCTTCCGGGACCAGGGCTTCTCTTAATTCTGACCCCGGAAGACGGATGGCGTTGATATCGACAGGATTAATGGCGTTGATGCTGTTCTGAATAAAGGTACTCTCCCCCCAGCTGACCACCTGGTCGCCAACCCGGACCTGTATCGGGATCGTACCCAAATCAAAGTCTCCATATACATATGCATCAAGAAGATTGGCATCGCTTCCGACCAGATCTAAAGCCTCTTCTCTTAACTCGGTCCGATCCCGGTCGCCACGTTCATTCTCAAAATCATAGAAAGCAGACCCCCGAACAAACAAGCCAAAGTTCCGGTAATCGAGGCCCAGCTCACTGGTAATCTTGGAGACGTTACTGGAGAGACCCTTATCGTAGTTCAGGTTTCCGTCATCACCATTGACCGAATAGGCTGTCCCGCCATTGTCTTTTCCGATAATTGCCGGGTCACGATCCTGCACACGCCAGCTGAATCCGTGAGACAAGGTCGTGTCAAGGCTTCCGGTAAGATCACCCTCTTCAAACTGGATACTCAACGCGGGTGCAACAATAAACAAAGAAAGGCCGAGGGCCACCAGAACCGTTAAACTCACTCGATTGCGGTATCGCGCCGAACGCAAAACTCTACACATAGTCAGAAACCTCCTTTATTGATTGATCAGCAAACAACAAGATATTGTGAATCAAAACAAGAGTAACATTTGATAAGGATATTATGGCACAGAGAAAAAGGATCAAAAAATGTAAAACTGATGCGCGGTTTAATTATAAGTAAACATTGTTATATTGCAATCAAATCTCATGTATATGGACAAGAAAACAAATGACTATCCACAAACAATGATATTTTCTGCTCGGAAAGAACCGTAGTTGTACAGAGATCGCAACCGAAGGCATCAACTTCGAACTCTGGATGACGCTCCGGGTAGTAGATGGCGTCGGGTGATATAAATAATACTGTAGCGGGCTGTCCGTCAGAAATTATCGCGCCCGTTGGACACCGCGTGAGGCAGGCACCAGATGAATCGTCCTGTTTGAAAGGACATGATGATAAGGTTCTTCGCTGCCGCACCGAGTCGGTTCAAGCTGTGCCCGCTCTCAGTCGTTATACGCATACAGCCAACAGATTGAGAGGCACTGACGAACGAAGGTTCCGGCGTCCGCTATAGAGTCAGGTCGGCCTCACCCTGATAGAGCTGCTGGCGCAGAGCCTTGACATCGGCATTTTCCAGGTATTCATCAAAACCCATCACCCGGTCGATCACCCCACCGGGAGTCAGCTCGATAATCCGGTTGGCCAGGGTTGAGACAAACTTGTGGTCATGTGAGGTAAAAAGAATCACCTCATTGAAACTGATCAGGCTGTTATTGAGAGCGGTAATCGATTCCAGATCAAGGTGGTTGGTCGGTTCGTCAAAGAGCAGAACATTGGCGTTGGTCAGCATCATCCGCGCCAGCATACAGCGCACCCGCTCCCCGCCGCTGAGCACACTTGTCATCTTGGCCGCCTCATCGCCGGAAAAAAGCATACGGCCGAGGAAGCCGCGAGCAAAGCTCTCCCCTTCATGAGGCGGATACTGACCCAACCAGTCGATGAGACTCAGGTCTTTGTCGAAATAGCTGCTGTTTTCTTTAGGAAAATATGAGGGGGTAATGGTCACGCCCCAACGGAAACTGCCACGGTCTGGCTTGATCTCCTCGGTCAGAATCTGCATCAGGGTCGTTTTGGCAAGGCTGTTACCGCCGACAAAAGCGATCTTGTCCCCCTTGTTAACAACCAGATCCAGATTATCGAGCACCTTGACACCGTCGATGGTTTTACTCAGGCCCTTTACTTCCAGGATGATATCGCCACAGGCCCGCTCCGGCTTGAACACCACGAACGGATATTTACGTGATGAGACCGGCAACTCCTCGATATCAAGCTTGTCGAGCAGCTTTTTCCGTGAGGTCGCCTGCTTGGCCTTTGACGCGTTGGAGCTGAAGCGGGCGATAAACTCCTTCAGTTCGGCGGCCTTGTCGCTGGCCTTCTTGTTGGCGTCCTGCTTCTGCTTCAAGACTAACTGGCTGGCTTCGTACCAGAAATCGTAGTTGCCGACGTAGGTGCGGATGGTGCCGAAGTCGATGTCAGCGATATGGGTACAGGCCTGATTGAGGAAATGCCGGTCATGTGAGACCACGATGACGGTATTCTGAAAACGGCCAAGAAATTCTTCCAGCCATTGGATCGATTTCAGATCCAGGTGGTTGGTCGGCTCATCGAGCAGCAGGATATCGGGGTTGCCAAACAGCGCCTGAGCCAGCAGCACCCGGACTTTTTCTCCACCCTCCAGTTCCTTCATCTTCTTCTGCCGCAACTCTTCAGTGATCCCCAGGCCGTTCAACAGCACCGCGGCTTCCGATTCAGCATCGTAGCCGTTCATCTCGGCAAATTCCGCTTCCAGTTCGCCGGAACGGACCCCATCCTCCTCGGTGAATTCTCCTTTGGAATAGATCGCTTCGTGCTCCGTCATCACTTCATAGAGGCGCGCGTGACCCATAATCACCGTATTGAAGACAGTCTCATCATCAAAGGCGAATTGATCCTGCCGCAGTACCGCCAAACGCAACCCCTTACCGATGGAGACCTCACCCTTGTCAGGTTCTGCGTCACCCGCCAATATTTTCAGAAAAGT
>Ga0102946_1000825_pt1 | contig 10788 bp, 7 predicted proteins | sample SalPon2A_A_D1_MG_FD_78209 | JGI IMG/M metagenome (GOLD analysis project Ga0102946, IMG submission 78209) | Soil microbial communities from South San Francisco under conditions of wetland restoration - Salt Pond MetaG R2A_A_D1_MG | ecosystem: Environmental > Terrestrial > Soil > Wetlands | place... | reverse complement strand
TGAGCATGTTGTTGAAATCATGAGCGACCCCTCCCGCCAGTTGCCCGATTGATTCCATCTTCTGGGCCTGGTAAAGCTGATTTTCCAAATTGGCACGCTCTTTCTCGTCGCGCCGTTTTTCGGTAACGTCTCTTGCCGTACCAGCAAACCCGCTGATTTGTCCGGCTCCGTCACGCTCAGCGCGGATTGACCACGCCATCAGATGCACCTGGCCGTCGATGCCGACCTGGCGGTTTTCATGCCTAAAGACGTTCTTGTCGCTCTTGAGCCAGTCAGTAAATGCCGCCATGGTCATGGCACGGTCGTCAGGGTGGATAAAGTCGAAGGCCAGTCGGCCGATGCAATCCTTCGGCGCCAGGCCATAGATTTCGTTGGCCGCATGATTGACGAACAGCAGGCGGCCCTCCTGATCGACCCTGCTGATGAGATCCGGCATTCCTTCCACCAGCTCCATATACTGCTTGCGGCTTTCCTGCAGGGCCTTTTCAGCTCGTTTCTGTTCGGAAATGTCGCGAATGAAGGCGATACACTGCCAAGCCTCGATATTCAGACACTGAACGCTGACTTCGACATCAAAAATCGCACCACCTTTGCCGCGATGCTGATCCTCAAAGTGGCGTTTGCCTTGTTCAATGGTCTTTTGAATGTGAGCCGCGATATCTTCTTCCGTCTGGTTGACCTCGATATCGGCAATGCTCATGGTCAGCAGTTCCTCGCGGCGGTAGCCGCTCATTTGGCAATAGGCGTCATTGACCTCCAGCAGCCGCCCCTGCAGGTTGAAGCGCCAAAACCCACTCATGGCCGTCTGCAGAATGGTCTGGTAGCGTCTTTCACTCACTTTTAAGGCTGCTTCGTTGCGGTGTCTTCTCTGTCGGCGGGTCAAAAGATCGCCCAAAATAGCGCTACAGGCGGGATAGATGAGCATGATCGGCAAGAACAGAGCTTGCATGGTTTTTTGCATGATGTCGTGCGGCAGCAGAAGCAGACACAGGAGCATTGCCGCATTTACGATAACGCTAAAAAGGTATAATTCGAAAAAGGACAACTCTTTCACTGCACGGAAACGGTAACGCCGCCAGGCCAGACCGATCAAGCCGACGGTGACAATAGTGGCGATTCCGGCGAGGGTGCCTCCGCCCCCAAGATAAAGCCGGTAGCCGATCCCGATTGCCATGGCCGTAAGCGTCGGCAGGGTGCCGAAGAAGAGGCCGGTCAAACTCAGGAGAATGCTACGTGTATCAAAAATAATTCCCGGCGCCCAATGGGCCGGTGTCGCCATGAGGACGATGGTGACTCCGCCGAGGACAAGGCCGAAGAGGAACTGTCTTATGCGCGGGTTTGCGGCTTGTTTTTCGCGAGCAAACAGATCATAGAAGATACCGACCGAAAGCAGCAGCGCGGCATTGTAGATTAGGCTAAAGATCAAATCCGGATTTATAATATTGGCCTCCCCTGATCATTGCATAATATAAAATAGCGTTAAGATTATTGCAGGATTGGCGGAGATGTCAATGTGTTCAGCAGTTCTCCTTTTTTTGCCCGGGGGAAAACCTGTGGTTCTCTCCCTGTCATTGGGTTTGCGTAACCGTCATGCCAAGGTTCTCTGGTTTTATCTGCATAAATGAGTCTTCCGACTCAGACCCTTGTCCCGTTTTGTTATACTTCCAGGTATTGACCAACAGAGCAAATTCTAGAGAGGTGAAACAATGATGCTTTCCGGGTTCTGGCTGCTATTCGCAATCGTCTGCGGCCTGCTTGTCAATCGCCTGCTGTTCAAAGTCCTTCTGCTTCGTTTGAGCGGCCGCAAGGAAAACCTGGCCATATCGTTTCGTAACCGCCTTTACCCCGTCTTCCGCTTGCTGTTTCCGCTGCTCCTGATTCAGCTGGTTGCGCCCTCCTTGAAGATCCCGGCCGATCTCGCCCTGAATCTGCGCCCCCTGTTCAGTGTTCTGCTTATCGCCCTGATCGGCTGGCTTGCGGCAGCTCTGGTGCTAACCGGACGTGATGTGCTGCTCAACCGTTACAACATCGATGAAAAAGACAACCTCAAGGCGCGGGCGGTCCATACCCAGGTCAATGTTCTGGTTAAAATTTTGGTGATTGTCATCGGCGTTGTGGCAAGCGCCTCGGCCTTGATGGTCTTTGAGCAGGTTCGCCAGATCGGCACCAGCATCCTGGCCTCAGCCGGAGTCATCGGCATTATCATCGGTTTTGCTGCCCAACGCAGCCTTGCCACCTTGCTTGCCGGCCTGCAGATTGCCATCACCCAGCCAATCCGCATCGATGATGTGGTCATTGTCGACGGTGAATGGGGGCAGATCGAAGAGATCTCCATGACCTACGTGGTGGTGCGCATCTGGGATCTGCGTCGCCTGATTGTTCCAACCCATCATTTCCTGGAAAAAACCTTTCAGAACTGGACCCGGATTTCAGCGGATCTGCTGGCGACCGTCTCTTTTCATGTCGACTACAGCCTGCCGGTTGATGCCGTCAGGAATCAGCTCTACGAAATTCTCAAGGGGCATGAGCTCTGGGATGGCAAGGTATGGCGCCTGCAGGTGATTAACGCAACGGCAAACACCGTTGAATTGCGTGCCCTGATGAGCGCGGCTGACTCCTCTCAGGCCTGGGATTTGCGTTGTCATGTCCGCGAACAGCTCCTGGCCTTCCTGCAACAAACTTACCCGCAATGCCTGCCGAAAGTGCGGGCTGAAATTCATGAAATGCCAGCAAAACAGTGCGAAAGCAGCTGAATTTGTCAGTTTCCTGGGTCGCTCTGAATTCCGGTTCAGGCCAATCAACGGTTAGTTTGGCTTTTTGCTGGCTCTGAAAGCGCTCGTTAGCGATATAGCCATAGGGGGAAGAGATCCTTGATTTGCAAACAGGGATATTTTTTTGAATCATTACAGAGCCTGGCATTTGAGCTATCCAGCACTCAAGCTGCAGCCGGTCAGCCCAAACTTGCAATCCGCGTTTAAAAGGAGAATCTATGCATACCGATGAAGAAACTTCAATGTTGAACCAGTTTTTTCTGTTCAAAATTCACGGGCAGCGTTTCCTGTTAACCTGCGGCGCCAGCGTGGCCCTGGTCGCTGTTTTTGGCTGGTTTTGGCCGCTGGTGCTTTGGGCGTACCTTGTCATTGTTCCTATCATCTTGATCGGGCTCTGGGATCTCTATTTTTCATCGAATACCATTCTTCGAAATTTTCCCTTTCTGGGTCACTTCCGTTACCTTTCTCTCAGCATTTCTCCGGAAATCAATCAGTATTTCGTAGAGAACAATACCGAAGGCCAGCCATTTAACAAGATTCAACGCAACATGATCAACAAGCGTGCGGAGCAAAGACTGGAAACCCACCCTTTCGGTACGGAAGAAGATGTTTATCGAGGTGATTACGAATGGGTGCCGCACTCCATCTATCCCAAGCAGAAAAAGGACTCGGCATCACGAGTACGCGTCGCTGGGACCGAATGTCGCCAGCCCTATGATGCAGCGATCCTCAATATTTCGGCGATGAGTTATGGGAGCCTCAGTGCGTCCGCTGTCCGGGCCCTTAACTTTGGTGCAAAAGCCGGCGGTTTTTACCACAACACTGGCGAGGGCGGGTTATCGCCCTACCATGAAGTGGCAGGTGCGGATCTCGTATGGGAAATCGGCTCGGGCTATTTTGGCTGCCGTGACGAAGCAGGCAACTTCCACGCAGAGAGGTTTCGCGAAACGGCCACCAGGTCGGCCGTCAAAATGATCGAGATAAAACTCTCTCAGGGGGCAAAGCCCGGACATGGCGGCGTGCTCCCCGGCCCCAAGGTAACCCCGGAAATTGCCAAAATAAGAAAGGTGAAACCATATACCAAGGTCGTATCACCCGCTTATCACAAGACTTTCTCCGATGCTGCCGGGCTGCTGAAATTCATTCAGAGGTTGCGTGAACTAAGCGACGGCAAACCGGTGGGATTCAAGCTTTGTATCGGTGACACCAGTGAATTTGATGACATCTGCCGGGCGATGCTTGAGACAGGAATTCGGCCTGATTTTATCACCGTCGATGGGGGTGAGGGCGGAACCGGGGCTGCTCCTCCCGAATTTTCCGATTCTGTCGGCATGCCCCTCGTCGAGGCTCTGGTTTACGTCACAGACACCCTCCGCGGTTTTGATCTCAAAAAACACATCACGGTGATCGCTTCGGGCAAAATCATCAGCGCCTATGACATGATCAAGGCTTTTGCTCTCGGCGCAGACATTTGCAACAGTGCCCGCGGCATGATGTTTGCCCTTGGTTGTATCCAGGCGCTCAAGTGCGATACTGACGAATGTCCCACGGGCATCACCACTCATAACCCCCACCTGACACGGGGCTTGGTGGTCTCTGACAAATCGAAGCGGGTGGCGAATTTCCAGGGGGAAACTGTCCTGGCGGCGCTTGAACTCCTGGCCAGCATGGGACTGGAGTCTTTTCAGGAGCTCGGACGACAGCATATTCATAAGCGCATCGATTTTGAGACGATGAAACCTTTTTCGGACATTTATCCGCTGGTCGAAACCGGTGCTTTTCTTTCAAAGCAGTAGCTGTTTTTTCGTAATCAACAGCTGCCCGAACTTGGGCTTTTCCTTGAGGAGCTATTATGAAACTTTACGATCAACTCCTTGATGTTCTGTATCAACTTGGAGTGAGAGAGATTTTCGGCGTGCCCGGGGACGCCATCAATCCGTTGATCGAAGCCCTGCGTGTTCAGGATCGCATTCGCTTCATCCATGTCGTTCATGAAGAGGCTGGCGCAATGGCAGCCAGCGCTCAGGCAAAGTTGACAGGTCGGTTGGCGGTCTGTGCCGGTACGGTGGGGCCCGGTGCAATCCACCTCCTGAATGGTCTTTACGATGCGGCCAAGGACTATGCTCCTGTCCTCGCTATTACAGGGCAGGTTCCTTCGGTTGAGATAGGCTTTAGCTACCATCAGGAAGTTGACCTGCAGCGTCTGTTCAGTGACGTTTCCGTGTTCTGCACCAGCGTATCCAACCCCGAGCAGATGCCGCGAATTGCTATCGAGGCGTGTCACGCTGCGCTCTATAAACACGGCGTTGCGGTGCTCACCATTCCCCACGATATCGGCAATCAAAAAGTCGAAGACGACATCATTCGAGTCCTTCCTCAAACCGGTGCGCCGCGCTTAATACCGGCTGAAGCTGAGCTGTCAAATGCCGCAGAGCTAATCGATAAGGCAAAGCGCGTGACCATCCTCTACGGCGAAGGGTGTCGTCACGCTGCAGCCCCCCTGCTGAAGCTGGCCGAGCGAATCAAGGCCCCGATGGTTTATTCTCTGAAAGCCAAGGATCTGATTCCCCATGATAACCCCCTGGTTGCAGGAGGGTTGGGATTGCTTGGAACGAAAGGAGGGATCGAGGCTGTTGAACAGTGTGATCTGCTGTTGGTGCTAGGTTCTGACTTCCCTTACCGGGACTGGTACCCGGATCAGGCCAGCATAATACGTGTCGACACGAGTGGCTGTGCCATCGGTCGACGTGTTGGGCGGGAATTTGGTCTCATTGGTGATTGCTGCTCCGTTATCGAAGACTTCTCTCAACGCCTGCCACCACGCAGCGATGAAGAGCATCTGGCTGCGGCGCAGCAGGCAAAAGCAAACGGTGATCACACTCTCGCGCGCCGCGCTGACCCGACTCGCAGTCAGGATATAATCCATCCGCAAGCGGTTGCTGCGCTCGCCGGCGATTTGTCGCAGAAAGGGGCGCTCTTCACCTGCGATACAGGGGCCGTCACCGTTTGGGCCGCCCGGCATCTGCGTCTCAAACAGGAACAACGATTGTTACTCTCTTTCAATCTTGCCAGCATGGCCTTCGCCATGCCGGCGGCGCTCGGCGTTCAGCTACGCTGTCCTGATCGACAAGTCATCGCTCTCTGCGGAGATGGAGGGTTCAATATGCTGATGGGGGATTTCCTGACCGCCGTTAAGTACAAGCTGCCGATCAAGCTGATTATTTTCAACAACAGGCGGCTGGGATTGATCCAGATGGAGCAGGAGGTCGAGGGATATCCCGAGCATGAGACCGACCTGCTGAATCCGGACTACCAGGCTTTGGCCAGGAGCTTTGGTGCTGAAGGAAGAAGCGTCTCCCTACCGGATGAACTCAAGCAGGCCATGCAAGAAACCTTTGATTGCAAAGGACCTGCGCTGCTCGACGTCAAGATCGCATCCAGTGAACTGACGATCCCCCCCCGCATCGGGGCTGGACAAGCCTGGGGGTTTTCCAAAGCAAAGGTCAAGGAATGGCTGCGTGCTATCGAAGGATAAGAGAAACCCGACAAGCTCCAACCACTAACCAATCCTCATTCTCAAGGGTGTATTGATGAAGAATAAACGGAGCCTGGGAGATCGCAGCAGCCATTCTTTATCTGCCGCCATTGATAAAACAGGCAAACCCTCAATCTTCAGATCGGAGGCTTTTTGCGTTACCTTGGCAGTAAGAATCTAGTGTTTTGTAAAATTTCATGGCCACCGGGCAAGGCAGGCGTTATAAGAAGACTGCTCCCTCCGACTGCATTCACCCGCAACACCCGGGCGGGCTGTCTCAGCCACAGGGTTGCTGGTACGATTTGCAGGACTCCTGCCGTGCTTGATTTTGACATGCGTCAAGGCGGCTTCTCATCGAGCTGCTTATACTGTACGGAAAGGGCTTAGAGGCTTGTCCGGTTTCCTCTCGCCACGGCCAGGACTGAGAAAGCTTCAAAAACTTCCTTGTGTGCAGAATGGAAGCCGCCACGATTATGGTTGCTGACAAAGCGAACAAAACTTTTGCAGCAGACGTCGCTGAGGATTATCGGGGTGCGGAGGTCTGCCAAAAGGACGGTCTCGATTTTTGCTGTGGTAGGCCAGAAGCTGCAGGAGTTCGAGAACGATCTTTATAAGCATATGCATCTCGAAAACAATAGACTCTTTACTAAAAGAAATTTAGTTTTACTATTGTGTCAAGCTATCTGTGGACAACTTTTAACAGAACTGCGTTGGAGAGACTATCATGAGCGGCTTCGCTGATCTCAAGCTAAATACCAAATTGAATTTAATATTGTTCTCTCTTTTGGTCGGCTTATTCCTTATTACAGCCCTTCTAACATACCGGGATCAGCAAGAATTGGTTCAAAATTCTGCCCTTGAGCAGAGTCGTAGCGTTGCAAGGCAGGTTATTGCAACCACAGATTATATGTCTGAAGTCGTACGCAATGAACCGGAAACCAACTATGGTCTTGTCCCTCAAGTTGTTGCAACTCAAGTGGCAAAAAAGATATCTGAGGGTAACCAATATAAAGTACGACAAATTTCCCTTAATTACCGCAACCCTGACAACCGGCCTGATGCCTATGAGGCACAACAGTTAAAAGCTTTTCAGGGGACATCCAGTAAAGAAAATTACCAGGTAGTAACTGAAAATGGCGAAAAGGTTTTTCGCTATTTGAAGTCAATGATTGCTGAAGAGTCCTGCCTGGAATGTCATGGAAGTTACCAATCTGCACCAGCTTTTATCCAAAAACGCTACTCACCAGAGCATTCTTCTTACAATTATCAACTAGGCCAGGTCCTAGGTGCGGTGTCTGTCTCTCAGCCTATGGCCGATCTGTATTCAGAGATAGGCGCAAACCTCAGAACCGAACTTTTATACCGCGCAGGGATTTTACTCTTGGTGTTTGCTGCCTTGGGAATGCTGACCCGGCATTACATTATTAACCCTATCAGATCAACTTCGACAACCATCCATAAGGTTGCAACAACAGGCGATCTCTCTGAAAGAATTCGTCTGCAAGCAACTCGAGATGAAGTCGGTCAACTGATCGACAACTTTAACGATATGATGGCAGAGCTGGATCGGACAACTTTACAACGCCAGGAATCTGAGAGTCGTTATCAAAACCTGATTGAAGTTACGCCCGCAGCAATCGTAACCTTTCTGGAAAATGGCAAGATCGTCATATCAAATCAAGAAGCAGAAAGTCTTCTGGGCGTTTCAAGGAAACAGCTTCTGGGCGAGTCTTTCTATGAATTTTTAGAAGATAGCGTACCCTTAAAACATAGGGTTGCAGAATTTTCCCAAGATGGCAGCTGGCGTGAACCAGAGAGCATTTCAACGCATACGATACGAAGAAGCAGTGGCGAGATGGTTTTAGTAAATGTCGTCCTTGTTTTAGCTTCTAACCTGGATCATGCCCCAATGTTCACTGCTCTTATTAATAGGGCGGACGCATAATTTATCCAGGCACGAGTGTGACAATCAACAGCCTTGAGCTAACCGGGAGTTCTGAAATGAGCCTGACAGTAAAGAACAATATAGCGGAGAGGCGTTTTGAAGCCCAGGTTGATGATTATCTTGCTTTTGTTGAGTATCGGTTGGACGGCAAGCAAATCACCTTTGTTCACACTGAAGTTCCACACCAGCTGGGCGGCCAAGGCGTTGGCGGGGGAATTGTCAAAGCTGCTCTGGAGTTTGCCAAAAATAATGCTTTGCAGGTTGTTCCTGAGTGCCCCTTTGTTGCACGTTACATCGAAGGACATCAGGAATATTGTCACATAGTCCAGAGGGGCCTATTATGAAAACCCTGAGCAAAACAGACCGGATACGGTGAGGACCCGGGCCGTTAATGTCCTGACAAACTTTTGCTGAGCGGCCCGCCACAGTGCGGCTGGCTTATTCTGTGGCGAGACAGAAGTGCCTGGGGTCCTCAGGAATTATCAACAGCCACCGCTTTAAATACTTCTGGAACAAGTTCGGAGACAGTCACTATTTTGACTGATGCGAACAATAGCCATATGCTGACCACTGTTTAGTTTTTTTGTGAAGAAGAAACTAGAGAGAATACCTGGGGACAGTCACAGGCCCTCCGCACTGGTGCGGGGGGCTTTTTTATTATGCTTACCCATAGGTTCTTTTAGACAGGCAACTTTACCAAAGTGAAGTGCGTGTTAAAATAACTTCACAACCAGCGCTGAAAGGACAAAACCATGAAAACACCCGATATCAAGCTTGACAGGTGAACAGGATGCCTTTTTTCAAAACACTTTGCCTCGCAATCATCGTCAGCAGTCTGGTGACAGCCTGTTCTTCTGCAGAGAGACGCGCCTACAGAAGTCAAGCTGAAGTCAACGAAAGTCAGACCGAACTGAACAAGCGCAAGTTGGAAATCGTCGATGATTATGAAAAATGTGTAAATAAAAGCAAGACAGCAGAAGATCTAACCAAGTGCGAAGCACTCCTCAAAGCTACGCAAGGACTCTAGGAGACTGAAGCAGATTTCCACGCTGAGCCTCTCTCCCCAGGGTTTCTGGGGTTCGGGCAACAGGCAACTTTCTGGATCTCTGAAGCCTCTGACAACCATCGGGACACCCTGAGATTTGCTCAAATGTTGATCATTCCGGTATATTGACGAGTGTCTCAGTTAATGGTCCTTGAGATTCAGGTTGGGTGAATTTTTATGCATCGCATAGACATCTTCAGTTTAGTTGTAACCCTCTTGCTCTTCCTCATATTGCCAACTACGGGGATATCTTCCGAAGCAAACAATATTGTTCTTACCAATTCTGAAAAATTATGGATAGCTGAGCATCCTGTTATCAATGTCAGGATCAGTTCCAACTATCCTCCTTTTGAGTTTTTTGATAATGGATCCTACAAGGGCCTTGCTTATGACTACTTGACAAAGCTCGGACAACAACTGGGACTTACTTTCAACCCTGTTGCAGGAATGCCTTGGAGGGAGGCCCTGCAGCGGATCAAGGATAAAAAGGGTGTTGACCTAATCCTGCTCATCACACGCACGCAGGATAGGGAAAGTTTTCTCGACTTCACCCGTGACTACATCTCTTTTCCTGAAGTCATCTTCACTCGCAAGGGCGGGCTTTTTGTTTCATGCTTCGAAGACCTGGAAGGCCACCTGATTGCAACAGAGAAAGACTTTATCGGGACAGAAAAGCTGTCGCACGATATCAAACAGGTTAAGCTGTTGGAGACGGAGACAACAGCGCAAGCCCTGAAGGCCGTTGCGCTTGGTGAGGCTGATGCATATGTAGGGAATCTTGCTGTTGGGAGTTATTTGATCGAAAATCTCGGGCTCGTCGATCTTAAAATTGCTGCCCCGTCAGTCTATGGCGATGACAATTATGCCATGGGTGTCCGTAACGACTGGCCCGAGTTGGTGAGTATCCTCGATAAAGGACTCAACTCATTAAGCGCGGCAGATCATCAGAACGCCCGAGCAAAATGGTTAGCCATCCGTTATGAACATGGTCTGCAAGTTATTGATATTTTTATGTGGGTCAGCGGAGCGCTCAGCTTTGCGTTGATTTTTATATTTCAACTGCGCCGAATGGTAAAAACTCGGACCAGTGAATTGCAGCAGATGCATGATGTGCTCGAAACACTTGTCCAGAAGAGAACCTCTGAGCTGAAAACAGCCCAGAAAAATCTCCTCATCAAAGAACGCCTAGCTGTTCTTGGCAAGTTGACCGCGACAGTCAGCCACGAATTGCGGAACCCGCTCGGGACAATCAGCAATTCGCTATATAACATGCGTCTGGCTGTTAAGACCAACAATCTTGATATGATTGCAAAGGCCCTTGATATTTCAGACCGCAACATTCAAAGAAGCACTGAAATTATAGACGACTTGCTCGATTATGGCTGTAGACAGTCGTTGGTTAAAAAGATCGTCAATATTGACCGGTTGCTAGAAGAGATCGTCGAAGAGTTTGTCTGGAATGAAGAGATAGAGGCGGAAACCCATTTCAATA
>Ga0102946_1000824_pt1 | contig 10788 bp, 14 predicted proteins | sample SalPon2A_A_D1_MG_FD_78209 | JGI IMG/M metagenome (GOLD analysis project Ga0102946, IMG submission 78209) | Soil microbial communities from South San Francisco under conditions of wetland restoration - Salt Pond MetaG R2A_A_D1_MG | ecosystem: Environmental > Terrestrial > Soil > Wetlands | place... | reverse complement strand
CATTATTATATCGGTATTTGGTTTTTTTGCAGGTGATGTGATTATACGTGAAAAGCTTTTTGATGAGTTAAATGTAATACTGGGCAAGGAAAGTACCAGGGTATTGAAAGAAGCCATTGAAAATTACAATATTGCCGATAAGAGTCTATTGGGTACGATTTTGGGTTCGTTGTTTTTTTTAATTTCTGCAAGCGCACTTTTTACCGCTGTGCAAAACTCAATTAATTTTATTTGGCGTGTTCGGGTAAAATCCAATCTGCGGATGAGTTTAATGGGACTGCTCAAAACAAGAGTATTGTCGTTTGGGGTAATTTTGTGTCTGGGGTTGGTATTAATTATTTCACTTATTATAGATGCTTCCATGTCTTATTTGAAAGACATATTGACCATGTACATTGATTATGGCCTGGTATCCCTTCTACAGGTTTTTAATTTTACAATATCAACAGCAGTTGTTTCATCCGTGTTCGCCTTAATATATAAGTATTTGCCCGATGTTCATGTAAAATGGGGAGCGAGTTGGTACGCCGCAATATTAACGGCCTTACTATTTGCTCTTGGGAAATTGGTTATTGGGTTGGCTATTGGTAACAGTAACCTGGGTGCCGTTTATGGTGCTGCCGGATCATTAGCTGTAATACTGGTTTGGGTATTTTTTGTAGCCATTATTTTTTATTTCGGGGTGGAGCTAAGCCGGCAATTTTCACGGTATTATAAACATAAAAACTCACCTGTAAAATTTGCTTATCCTTTTGAAGTGCATCAGGTTAATTATGACGATGAAGAGGAAGACGTAAAACTGGATTGAAAGGAAACTTAATACAGGATTATAAGTTAGCTTCACCTGCCTTTTATAAGCGAAAGCAGGATAGAAATTACAGCAAGAATTAATAAAATATGTATTAAGTGTCCAAAAGAATAAACAAAGAAACCGAACATCCAGCCCACTATTAAGACTATTGCTATAACAGTTAAAATTGCTTTCATACTATTCAATAAAATGATTGATCTCGGCGAGGATTTCTTCTTTTGATTTTCCTGTTTTTTCCTGTATCCACACGAGCAATTCGTTTTTTATATCATCATTAGTTAGGTGTCCTTTGTCCACTCTATTAAACCGTTTTTTAAATTTCTCGGTAATCGATCGGTTTTTTTGTTCTATTGTGTATTTATTCATTTTTAAAACTGCTTTTCAGTATTTCAGCAACCCTATATAATTGCTTATTTAGGAATGCCTAGAAAAATATGTGCCATTTTTTTTATAGCCCTTGTAATTCAGCTTATACGAGTTTTTATGCGGAATTGTTTTACTGAACAAATGTAGCTCAAATTCCCCATTTGGGCAGATTTTACCCAATCTTTTATTACGGAATTAATTGTTTAACAGAGATAACGGCCTTATGCCGCTTATTGCGATTTTTATTATCTCATCAATGTGTTTATTAAGGTATTGCCGGTCGTGCAGGTTGGTAATGTTTTCGTCTGAAGTTTCAATAAGTGAAAGCAAGTTATTTTTGATCACCAAATTATTCCTGTTGTTTTCCTTTTTAAGGAGTACTGCGAAAAATATATACAGGGCAGCGTGTGTTTCCACTGAACTGGATGCGAAGTTTCGGATAGGCGAAATACATTCAAAAAACAAAGTTTTTAAATCGGGCAGCTTTTGGTAAACCCGTATTTCATTATTGCTGTCTTTCATCAAAACATACGGGTTAAGGTCAATAGCCTCGGTAAATAACATTATTAAGTAATGGATTGCCCGCACTGCCGTGCCGGGATCGTTAATGCCCGGACTTAACGATTTTACCGCAATTTCGCTAATTTTCCGTAATCCAAAATAATATTGCTGCTCGGTAACGGTATTCGTGGTTAAATAAAAGCTTTTTTGGATTACTGCTTGTTCCTGTTAGCTTAAACTCTGCTTGTCAACCTTTGCCAGAACCCTCCCCTGCGAAACAAATTCCCCCGAATAAATACATGTTTTCAGGTGGATTTTATTTTTTTTCATTAGCGAACAAAGGCTTTGTAAATTCACTAGTTTATAATAGCCCGTTTCCTTTGCAATAATTCCGTCGAACCAATTTAGGTCATCTGTTTTGCTCATTTTTTTATAATCGTGGTTCTGTAATTTAAGCCTTTCAATCTGGCGTTTTGTTTTCTTGTAAATTACTTTAAGAATGTTATCTACCTGAATTGACTGCGAAATGGAATGGATAAAATAAATAAAAAGGCCAAGCGAAAAGATGGCCAATATCATGGATAAAAGGATACCCAGCGAAGGCACATACTCGTCGGAATCGACATTGTTGACAAGGATGAGGGAAAACACAATTGTGCCCATGTAAAACCCAAGCACAACCTGATGGAATTTTTGAGCAACCAGTTGGGGCAAAACCCGGGGGGATAACGACGCTGAAGTCCGGTTCAATACCACCATCACCATCGAAAAGCTAAAAACGGTGAGCGAAATAATCCCGCCTATTATGGTGGTAAGGATTAAACGCGCGTTTTCGGCACCAAATACCAATACCAGCTCAAGTGTTCTTTTTAGGTTTACTGCAAAACCCGTATCTTCCAAATCAAACATAAAAATCCCAAGCAATATTGAAAAAAGAATCATTATTGTGGGTATAAATGCAATGCTCGATACAAGCTTTTTATACCATCTTATTAAATTTTCCCAAATACTTTGAATCATAGAATTGTTTTCAATGTTAGTAATTTAAGTCAAACTTTTTAAATGTACACAGTTCTAATTAAATTTGGGTAACTTTCAGGCTGAGCGCAATCTCACAAAAGAATTCCTTCACATGGAACTTTGTCTTTTAACGAGCTAATATTGAATTATTTATAATTTTGCACTATATTTAACCAGGGCACAATTAAAGAACAACAGCAACATCCTTTATTCCGTTGAGTATGGCTTTCCACCAAAAATTAAATGCTCCTTTTTTCTTATTACGTTCATGTGCAATTTCCCCTTTGCGATAGGAATCGTTGCCTTCGATATTGTTTTCCCTGATTACCAAATTATTTGCCAGAAAAGTGAGCAATAATTTTTTGGAATTGTTCTTTTTGTCAAGCATCAAAAAATCAAGGTTTTTGTATTGAAAAATTAAATCGCCGTTGGCTCGTTCGTTATTGAACCCATAATTAAAAGCCAGTTGAACTGACCTCCCCGATTGCACATTGACCCCCACATAAGGTTTTAGCATTGGATTGAAAATCGCGAATTCTGTGGGTTCAAGTGTCCCCGAAACCTGTGATTGCTCCTGCGGTCCGGCTGATGCAAAAACAAAATCCACATTTAAAGTTGCTTCACCCATAACTTTTGTTTGCGCCGAAAGTGTCGCCGGACCATTTATCAAGCTGTCGATATTGCTAATATTTCTTAAGGTTGCATTCAAGCTGTTAAACGAAACCATGCCCTATTTTTCTGCTTTTTCGCCTCTTTCTTCGTATTTTATATTGGCATTTTCAATAATTAAAGAATCGTTATGGAACGGCAGCGGGATACTTTTCATCATTGCGGACGGGAGCTTTGTGTCCTTCTTGTCGGGAAAAGGCAGATGTTTGTCCCTGAATATTTCAGCATCAATATTTTTAATGGATGAATTCCCGAATATTATTGCAGTGTCCTTAATCAGTGCCGCTACATCAAAATTATTTAATTGAATACTGTCGATTGAAATATCGTACCAATTTGTTTCGACACCGGTTTGCTGGCCCAATTCATATTTACCATAAGGCGAATTAAATTCTAAGCGGGAAATAATGAGATTGGGGGCCTCAGTATCGAAACCCATTTTATCAAAATGAAGATTAAACAAACCATTACTTGTTTTAAAACTTCCCTTTTCGGCAAACAATTTTGCCCGGCTAAAACCAAACTTCTTTTTAGAATAACCATGAGAAGCGGAATCGGTATTCAACTCCCAAATATTAAAATCGAGAAGTGTTGAAAAAACTGTGTCTGGTTTGTTTTTTCCTTCATCTAAAAAATGAAACTGCAATTTAGGAATTTCAAGATGATGGATTAAAACAACCCTTTTTTTGCCCGTATTTCTTGCGGCTGATGGCGGGGTGGCCGAACTTTTCGATTCATCTTTTTTGTAAAAATTGATGGTCGGACCGCTTATCTTAAATTTTTTAACCTCCATTTCGTTGCTGAAAATGAGGTGGAGTAACTTAATGCCACTTAGCCTGGCTTCAGGTATTACTATATTGTTCCTCGAATTTTCAGTAGTCAGTTTTGCATTGGAAAATCGAATTTGCCGACGAAAAAGGTTTGTGTTAATTTTTTTGCTCTCCAGTTGGAAGTTGCCAATTTGCGCCCCTTTTATTTTCTTTTTAGCCAAATATGAAAATAAAAATGACCCGGCAAGGGTCAGTAGAATAATAACCACAATAGTGATTCCGGCTATTCTGAAAATTCTTTTTCGATTTATCATATCCTGACCATTTGCCGGGTATCTTTAATATGCCATGGCGTATAGCAATTAATGGATTTATTTTTTCCCCCTGGCGGTTAAAACGATTCCGATTACTGTAACTACTGCGCTTAAAATCACAGGTGTCCAATTGGCTGAACTTACTGCAACGTCCAATCCCAAAAAATTAAAACTTTCCGAATCGTTCATTGCCTGAATGCCAAATATAACCAGACCTAAAATACCTAATATCAGTAAAATAATACCAATTGTTTTCATAATTATTGTTTACATAAATTGTAGCCCGTTTTATCGGCGGTTATATATAGTAAAACTGTGCCAGAATTTTAGTTATGTTTATTAGTTGGTTGGTAGTAAGATGTTTGAATCAGGTTTTATTTAAAGTTTGAATCTTGGGTTAGCCAATACCTTAAAAAAATGGGAAATATATCCACAAAATGAGGTGTAATTCCTCATATATCAAAAGTTTAAGGGGGCTCATTTTAAACGTGTTGATGTAATTCCCCATTCTGAGTAAAATAATCTACATAAAACGTTTATACCCGGAATATAATTTTTTAATTGAAAAGTTATATATTTTATTTAAGTTCAGATAATCAGTGTCTTATGATTATGAATAATAGGTCAGATCTTTTTTGGCATTATATTTCCAAATGAAGTATCAGAAACATGGGAACACAAAAACAAATTTTAAAAACTAAATAAAATGAAAAAGAAATTAATGTTATTTACAGTTATCGCAATTTTTACAACAGGATTAATGGTGTCCTGCAATTCACCCCAACGCAACCAAACCGGCACTGAGGTTGAGGATGAAATAGAAGAATTGGATTTAAACGATGAAATAAATGATGGGGTAGCCGAATTTCGGTCCGAGCTTGACGAAATCGATGTTGAGGGCGAGGAATTTGAAAACGAATTTCAGGAAGAAGTGAATGATTTTCAGCAAACAATGGACCGGTGGGGAAGAGAAATAGACCAGGCCGGTGACAATGTAAGTGCAGAAACCAGGGAAGCTTATAATAACATGCGCCAGGAGTTAGACCAACTGGACAGCAAGATGGAACGTTGGGGAAATGCAACCGAAGAAGAACTTGACGAATGGGGTGCCGAAATAAAAGAAGAATTTAACGAATTTAAAGTATCCGTCAGAGGATGGGAAGAATAACACTTGTTCATTTTTGTAGGTTTAGTTAGACTTAAGCGGGTAGGGGGTTGAACTCTTACCTGCTTTTTTCTGTTTTAAAGATTATGGAAATTATAGACACCGCTTATCAAACTATTTCAGAAAAAATTAACAATTGGGCAGAAACATTTATTGCAATGCTGCCCAACTTTGTTGTGGCAGTTTTAATACTTGTACTTTTTTACTTTTTATCGAAGCTAATTGTCTCAATTCTGTCCAAAACAGTTTTACACCTTACAAAAAATGTAGCCGTTAAAAGGTTGATTAAATCGGTTGCGCGTATTTTAGTAATGACAACCGGTTTATTTGTTGCCCTTGGAGTAATGGATTTGGACAAAACTGTTACCTCTTTGTTAGCCGGTGTTGGTATTATGGGGCTTGCCATTGGCTTTGCATTTCAGGATGCAATTGCAAATTTTTTATCTGGCATTTACATTACTTTAAAAAGTACGGTTAACGTTGACAATATTATAAAGTTTGGTGATTATTTCGGTAAAGTTGAGGAAATTGGTTTGCGGGCAATTAAAATGCGCACTTTTCAGGGCCAGCAGGTAGTTATCCCTAACCGGTTAATTTTTGAAGATGTTTACATCCATTACACAATTTATGGCGAACGCCGGATTGATCTTGAAGTGGGTGTAAGTTATGGCGACGATTTGCAAAAAGTGGAAGATATTGCACTGGAGGCGATAAAGAGCATCGATTATCTAAAAAAGGGAAAACCGGTTGATTTGTATTACCAGGGGTTCGGCGACAGCTCAATTAATTTTACCGTTCGCTACTGGGTAGAGTACGGACAGCACACTGATTATTTAAAGGCTCAGCACGATGGCATTAAAAAAATAAAAGCGGCGTTTGATAGCAACGACATTACCATCCCATTCCCAATTCGCACACTGGATTTTGGCATAAAGGGTGGAAAAACACTCGACGAAGTTCAAATGAAAGTGGGCCGTAATGGTGGCAAGGGAAAAATTAACCAATAAAAAAAAAACAAATAATTATGACATCAGAAAAAAAAATAACCGATTTATTAACCGATCACCATAACGAAATGCGTGAACTGGTAAAAGAAATAAAAAAAGACAATAAAAAATTTATTTTACTTAAAAAGCACCTTGATATTCATCATGAACTGGAGGAAGATTTGTTGCTTCAGATATTGAATAAAAAAGAGGATGTAAAAGATGAATCGTTGGAATCGCAGGAAGAACATCTGGTAATAAATTTTTTAACGCTCGACCTGGCCGATTTTCCCAGGGATAACCCGCGTTGGAAAGTGAAATTTAATGTTTTTAATGAAATCCTTGATCATCATTTGGAAGAAGAGGAAGAGGATTTGTTTCCGGAAGCCGAGGAAAAACTTGGAAAAGATAAATTGGTTGAACTGGGTCGAAAGTTTTCTGATTTAAAAGAGAAACGGATGAGTTATGTGCTTGAAACAAAATAAAGCACATAATTGACTGGGTTAAAATATACTCTGCACTATAAGGCGCTGTAAAATTTCATTATTTGTAATTTTGCCGCGCCTTTTTTTTAGATTATCTTACTTTCACAAAAGCTTTTTAAAACAATACCAGGCCATTAAACCCGAAGAAATAAGTTTCAAAAGTGTACCCGCTAAAAATCCCATGAATGACCCAAAGCCCGATTTTAGCGCTGCACCCGAATCTTTTCCTGTGCTGAGTTCGCCTATAACTGCCCCCGCAAACGGTCCGATTATTATCCCCACAGGGCCTAAAAAAAACAAGCCAATCAAAAGCCCGATAATACTTCCCCAAACTCCGCGCCTGCTGCCCCCAAAACGTTTGGTGCCCCATGCCGGGATTATAAAATCGAGAATATAAACTAATATTGTTATAGCCGCCCAAAATAGTAAGAACTTAGAAGTAAATGCATGTTCATTAGTGAAATGTAAACAGAGCAAGCCAATATAACTGAGCGGAGGTCCGGGCAAAACAGGGAGTAAACCGCCTAAGATGCCGCCAATAATAAAAAATACCCCGAGTGTAATCAATAGTAGATCCATTTATAAACCTTTATTTTAGGAACTCAATATACAAAACACATCCAATAAAAACGGTAAGCTTCAACTTATCCAATGAATTTAAAGTAATTTTGTGTCATAGCTAGTTTGCATAGTGTTGTGCCTGTTAACAACCGAATGTTAATTGTTTCTTGAAAAACTTATGCTTCTGCTTGATTATTTATTAAAAAAGTATTTTCTTTGCAAGCCGTTAAAATAACGTGTTAGTTTGATCATCAAGAAATTATAATAAAATGTCACGAGTTTGTCAGATAACAGGTAAGAAAGCAATGGTGGGGAATTCGGTTTCACACTCGAAACGCAGAACAAAAAGACGTTTTAACGTTAACCTGTTCAAAAAGAAATTCTATCTTCCCGAGGAAGATAAGTGGATTACTTTAATTGTTTCGGCGGCCGGTATCCGCACAATTAACCGCATTGGTGTTAATGCTGCTTTAAAAAAAGCAAAGGAAAAGGGAGTTATTTAAATTTTAAAGATCGTGAGTAATGGCTAAAAAAGGAAAAGGAAACAGGATACAGGTAATTTTGGAATGTACCGAGCATAAAAACAGCGGAATGCCTGGTACTTCGAGATATATTACAACCAAAAACAGAAAAAATTCGCCGGAGCGTTTAGAGGTTAAAAAATACAATCCGGTATTGAAAAAAGTAACGGTTCATAAAGAAATTAAGTAAAATTTTAAATTATGGCAAAGAAGGCAGTTGCATCACTACAAAAAGGAGCTGGTAAAGGTTATTCAAAGGTTATTAAAATGAATAAATCTGAAAAAACCGGTAGCTACACATTTAAGGAAGAGGTTATTCCAAACGATGATGTGAAAGAATATTTCAAGAAATAATTAAGTTCGATATAAAACGTAGAAAAAGCTTTCATCTTTTAGGTGAAAGCTTTTTTTATTTCAAATGATTTAATTCAGTTACACGGAATTATTATTATTTTCGCTCCTATTAATCTTTAAAAAATGGCATTATTCGGTAATTTTAACAAGAAGAAAAAAGAGAGCCTTGACGAAGGGTTGTCGAAAACCAAAGAAAGCGTATTTAAAAAACTTGGGCGCGCAGTAGTTGGTAAAACCAAAGTAGATGATGAAGTACTGGACAACCTGGAAGAGGTGCTGATAACTTCGGATGTTGGGGTGGACACCACCATTAAGATTATCCGGCGTATTGAGGAGCGGGTAGCCAATGATCGTTACATGGGCATTGCCGAATTAAACAATATCCTGAAAGAGGAAATTGCCGTTTTGCTTGAAGAAAACAATACCGAAGATGTGGAGGATTATGAACTCCCGCACACCGAAAAACCCTATGTAATTATGGTTGTGGGGGTTAATGGGGTGGGGAAAACCACTACAATTGGCAAACTCGCCTACCAGTTTAAACAGGCCGGTAAAAAAGTTTACCTGGGCGCTGCCGATACTTTTCGCGCCGCTGCCATTGAACAGCTCGAAATTTGGGCACAACGTGTTGATGTTCCATTGGTAAAGCAAAAAATGGGTTCCGATCCGGCTTCGGTTGCGTATGATGCCCTTTCGTCGGCAAAATCAAACGGTGACGTCGTAGTAATTATTGACACAGCAGGCAGATTACACAACAAAATAAACCTGATGAACGAACTGTCGAAAATTAAAAAAGTAATGGATCGCATCGTACCTGGAGCACCGCACGAAGTATTGTTGGTTTTAGATGGTTCGACCGGGCAAAATGCTTTTGAGCAGGCCAAGCAATTTACAAAAGCAACCGAGGTTACTTCGCTGGCGCTTACAAAATTGGATGGCACAGCCAAAGGTGGGGTAGTCATTGGAATCTCTGATCAATTTAAAATTCCGGTTAAGTATATTGGGATTGGTGAAAAAATGGAAGACCTCCAGATTTTCCGAAGGCGTGAATTTGTGGATTCACTGTTCTCTTAAAATCGTATTAAAAATGACCGGATTAAACAAACCTGAAATTCAGGTAAAAATTGAAGCTGAAATCAAAAAAACCAAACGGCAGGTAGCAGAATACAGAGAATTAACGAAGCCTGTTGAACCCGAAAATGCAATCGGCCGTATTTCACGCATGGATGCAATTCATAATAAAAGTGTAACGGAGGCAGCTTTAAGGAAATCGGAAGACAAGTTGTATAAATTAACCGTGGTTCTTTCAAAATTAAACGACGATGATTTTGGGTTATGCCTGAGTTGCAAACAGCACATTCCGTTAGGACGTATTTTAATTATGCCACAATCGAGGACTTGCGTTGCGTGTTCGCACTAAAATAAATTCATTGGTCAAAGAAAATACCCACCACTCTTTTAAAACGGGTATTTAAAATCGTTAATCAATTTTTATTTATTTCCATATTTTCGGGTAATATATCCACCTACAATAGGTTGGTTAATGGTAACGAGGTTTTTCTAACCTGAATACTTCATGGAAAGCACATTTTACGTTGGAGGTTGGTTTAAAATTATCCTCGGTTTGCTTCCAGTATCGACTCATAATGCACTTTTAATTTTTGGTTTGAATTAAAATATTTGCTTGCCGCTATATCGAAGAGTTTCAGGATAAGTTCATCGTAATTTAAACCAGAAGACATGCCGCTGAATGTGTATAAGTCATTTTTACCCAAACTTGCCATCGAATTAATTTTGAGGAAGAAATAGTTTCCTTGTTCGTCCATGCGAATGTCAATGCGTGCATAGTCGCGGAGCCTTAACAACCGAAAGAGTTTTTTTGCATCAACTTTGATCCGGTTTAATGTGTCTTCGGGAATGTCACTGGGTACAATTTTATTATTTAGGGTATCTACTTTTCCATCTTTGCTCCGGATACTTTCCGGATCTTCCTCCAAAATAATTTCAACCAATGGGAAACACTCCAAATCATCGCCGTTACCAATTAGCCCAAGCACAAATTCACGCCCCTTGATAAAATTTTCGGCAAAAACGATTTGATGAAACTCCTCTTTTTGTTCCTTCACAGCATCCATTAATTTGCTATTACTATTAACTACTTGCGCTCCAAACGATCCAGCTTCCATCGTGGGTTTCACAATTGCAGGGTATTTAACGGCCTGTTTGAAATCATTATCATTGTTAAACGTCCAGAATTGAGGAGTT
>Ga0102946_1000823_pt1 | contig 10805 bp, 9 predicted proteins | sample SalPon2A_A_D1_MG_FD_78209 | JGI IMG/M metagenome (GOLD analysis project Ga0102946, IMG submission 78209) | Soil microbial communities from South San Francisco under conditions of wetland restoration - Salt Pond MetaG R2A_A_D1_MG | ecosystem: Environmental > Terrestrial > Soil > Wetlands | place... | reverse complement strand
TTGGACTCCAGCCACCCCACACGCACATCCTCGACTTTGGCAAAGCCTGGGATATAGGGCTTGATGTCCAACAGCGGGGTGCCGTCCAGCACATCCACATTGCGAATGTGAAGGGTATCTCCCTCAATACCGGCCAGCCCAACTAATGACAATCCGATCGGGTTTGGGCGCACCGGGGCACGCGTGGCAAAAACACCGTGATCGACATCATCCAGAAACGGCTTGACCGTCAACGAAGTTTTCGCCACCTTATGGAAATAATAGATCAAGTACACGTGCGAAAAACCGCCCATGTCTTTCAACCCCTCAACATAGTCTGGAAACACCTGAACCCAGCCCTCCACACCCGCCGCGCCGGCAGGCTGAATCGGCATCCCTTCCAGTGTTGTGAAGGGGCTGTGAATGACCCCAATTTCCTGAAATCGAATCTCGGACATATCAGTTATGGTGATGGTCGTGCTCACCATCATGCCCGTGTACGTCACTATGTCCGCGGACATCACCATGTCCGTGTGCCACGCTGTCCGCGCAAGGGGCTGCGCCGTGAAGGTCACCTTTGAGGTAGGCTTCCACCGCATTCTGCACCGTGCCAGAAGCCCCAGTTGCCGCCGCAATCCCTAACTGCTCAAAGAACTGGATCGCACGGCCGCCCATCCCGCCGCTCAACATCACCTCTACGCCCTGGCTGTGGATGAACTGGGGAATCTGCCCCGGTTGGTGACCGTTCAAGTAAGGGTTCTCGACCAAGGTTACCCCTTTGACCTGATTTTCAACCAGGTCGATAATTGCGAAATAAGGCGCATGGCCGAAATGCCCGGCGACCTGACTCTCGAAACCATTTTTTGTTTGTGCGGAAATTGCAATTTTCATTTTGAAGCTCCTGAATAGTAATTTGTGGTATTTTCAATCGGTAAAAAGGTTATGCGGGCGCGGCTGGGTTTCGTCCGCTTGCAGTACAAGCAAAACCTCTGCATTTTCTGGCCCCAAGGCGCGCCAGCTGTGAGGGTGAGAAGCCTTGAACAACAGGCAGTCCCCCGGCTCTAATCTATAAATCTGGTCATCAATGGTATAGTCCAGTTTTCCCTTGAGACAGTAAACAAACTCTTCTCCCGAGTGGGCAACGGGTTCCAAATCGTTTATTTCCGAGTCACCTTTTTCAGCAGGCTCAATTGTGAATTTCAGCGGCTCTAACTGCTGAAAAGGCAAGCCGGCCCCCAGGCTTTCAATCTGCATCCCACCACTGCGCAGCACCGCCCCTTGAGAAGCCTTTACATAGACCACATACTGTTCCACATCCTGGCGGAAGAAATCGGTGATGGGTACTTCCAAAGCCGCAGCAAGCTGGTGCAAGGAAGCCACTGTGGGCGAGTTCTCCCCCCGCTCAATCTTACTGATCGCCGTGATCGAAAGGCCGCACTGACTGGCAAGGCTGCGCAGTGATAGCCCACGCTGTTTACGTAGTTTCCAAATTGCCTGGCCGACATGGGTCTCAACCGATTCTCCCATTGCAAAACTCCTATCAATCCGTTGGATCGCTAAAGTAGTTACGGATCATTTTATCATTAAAGAATACAATTGTATATTTAAGTTTACAAATAGAATAGGATACGCCGTAATTTGCCCAATAGTACAGATGTAAGGTCGTATTTTTTGAGGCGGTCTCATATGATAGAATCATATAGAAACAAATGTGCACTTTTACTGGCAAATCAGGGGAAGGAGAAAAAATTGAGCCAAACTGAACAAGGCAAAAAGCCCCTTATCGTTATCGCTTCAAATCGAGGGCCATTTTCCTTTACGGCAAATAAAAACAAAACATTTACACCTAGCCGCGGTGAGGGCGGTTTGGTGACTGCGTTATGGTCATTGGCAGAAAAACACGATGTTGTTTGGGTATCTTCCGCGATGGATCGCGGCGACCGTGCATGGACAAACCATGTAAACGGTAAGGTACAGAACATCGAAAACATTTCGATGAAAATGATCGCCCATGACAAATGGAAATATAACGCTTACTACAATGTCATCTCGAATCCCCTGCTGTGGTTCATTCAACACCAGCTCTGGGACATTCCCCGTAACCCCTCCATCACCGAGGAAACCTGGAAAGCCTGGAACGAAGGATATGTTCCGATCAATAAAGCCTTTGCCACTGCTATTTCAGAGATCATCGAAGATACCAGCCGTCCGATCATCATCCTCCCGCAGGACTACCACCTCTATCTGGTGCCCCATTTTCTGCGTCAGATGATCGGCTGGGACGTACAAATCCAGCCCTTCGTTCACATTCCCTGGCCGGGACCAGATGCCTGGCGGATTCTTCCCGGGTCTATCCGGGACGGCATCCTCAACGGTCTGCTGGCTTCCGACCGGATCGGCTTCCAGACGAAAAAAGACGCTTTCAATTTTGTGCAGACCTGCCGTTTCTACCTGTCTCATACTTCTTCTCGCGGGACTCGCGATACCATCTATGTAAAAGACCGCCCTGTAAAAGCGGTCAACTACCCCATTTCTGTGGATGTCGAAAAACTGACCCAACTGCAAGATACCGCCCAAAACCAGTTGGAGAAGAACCAAATGATGAACATCATCCAGGACAGAAAGTTGATCTTACGGGTGGATCGCATTGAACCCTCCAAGAATATCGTGCGCGGGCTGAGGGCTTATCGCACCTTGCTGGAAAACCACCCAGAACACCGGGGGAAGGTACAGATGCTGGCATTGCTGGTTCCCTCCCGCATTGGCGTGGACGAATACCAGAACTACCTGCACGATATTATGGCCGAAGGCGGCATGATCAACGCCGAATTCAGCGAACAGCTCTGGGAACCGGTGCGGATTGTGGTCGGTCACAACTATCAACGGGCTATTGCCGCCATGGAGCTCTACGATGTACTGGTCGTCAATCCGATTGCCGATGGGATGAACCTGGTGGCAAAAGAAGGCGCGTTTGTAAACCAGCGAGACGGCGTCTTGGTGCTGTCTGAGCACGCCGGCGCGTTTTATGAACTGGGCGACTATGCTATTAGTGTTTCCCCCTTCGACATCCACGGCACTGCTGAAATGATCCACCGCGCTCTCACCATGCCATCTGAGGAACGTAAAAAACGAGCCGACGCCTTACGAGAGTTGGTGCAAGCAGCCGATGTTAAAATGTGGTTTGGGTCTCAGGTGGAAGACGCCCTGGCAGAGTCTAAAAGCATGGCAAAAAAGGCGGCCACATCTCCCACCCCATCCACCAGATAGTCTGCATAGGTCAGCACCTCCGGGGGCGTATTCGCCGACTCTACTCCGAGCGAATACGCCTGGCACTCCCCTGCCGCCCGTAGAGCCTGTGCTTTTTTGAAGGCGGCTGCATCGGTCGTATCATCTCCCAAATACACAGCCGCTTGTACATTAAAATCTTGGAGGAGTCCGGCAAAAGCTGTACCTTTATCCACCCCAATGGGTGGACGCAGCTCATATACCTTACGTCCAGAAAACAGGTCCACCCCCAGGCGCTGCGCCAATTCTTTCACAAATGGCGTAAATTTTTCTAACACTTCCGCTTCCGAATGGGTCTGCCGGTAATGAATCGTCAGGGTGGCAGTCTTATCTTCCAGCATCATCCCCGGCAGCAGGGCAGGCTGGATTTCTTCCGCTGCAGCTGCCAGCTTTTGGATAAAGGGTTTGACCGATTCCGGAATCACGACATTCCCCTGGTAAAACCTTTCCAATCCATGGTTGCCGATATACACCAATCCCGGCACTCCCACTCGCTGTCGGACATCCTCCACCCGCCGCCCCGAAAGCACCCCCACCACCGGCAGCAGGTCGCAAAGGTCATCTAACAGCGGCCGTATGGTCGGCGAGACGGCTGCCTGGTCGGGTTGATCGACAATTGGACTGATAGTACCATCCACATCGGTTACCAGGGCAAACCCCGGCTGCCGGACAAGCCTCTGCCATAATGAAAGATTTTCTTTCCAGTACATACCGAACCACCTTAGGACTAAAGAATGAATGAAAATACTAAAACTACTAAAATTATAACCGTTACACTGAATCCATCTCTGGATCGGACGCTGGTGACCCAATACCTTCACATTGGTTATCACAACTCTACCAGCGAGCCGACCCGCCTGGATGCAGCCGGCGCAGGGCTTAATATATCACGCGCCATCCATAAATTGGAAGGCAACACCCATGCCGTCGTATTGGTTGGAAACGACGCCACCGGCAAAGCCTATCAGGTATTGCTGGAGGACGAAGAATTCCCGATTACCACGATCAGTGTGGATGGGCAAACCCGCTCGAATACGATCATCCTGGACACCGGTGCAGAGCAGGAAACCCAGATCACTGAAAATGCAGATAATATCCTGCGGCAAGATGTCCATCTGGTGCTCGACATCCTCAAACATTCGCTCACTCCTGGGGATACCCTGGTATTGGCCGGGTCGTTACCCAACGGCCTTTCAGAAGACGTGTACGGCTGGTTGACCGAAGAAGCCCATAAACTGGACGCCACAGTCGTGCTGGCTGCATCCAGTACTCCACTGGAAAAAGCGCTGGATGCCAGGCCCGACCTGGTCATCATTCGCAAGCCCGAACTTGAATCGTTCTTCAATATCCCGGTGCGCGACCATCAAGACGTGGTCAACAGTGCCCGGAAGTTGGAAGAACTGGGTGTCGGACAGGTCTTTGTCAGCATGCCCAACGAAGCGAAAGCACTGGTGGTTTCAGAGGACAAGGAAACGCAGGTCACGCTGACCGACGCCCACATTGGCACAACCAGCGGCGTATGGGAGGCGATGATTGCTGGATTTTTAGTCGGGCAGCACCACTATAAAAAACTGGCCGACACGATGGAATTGAGCGCGGCTGCAGCCCTATTTGCCGCATCCAAGGTCGGTCACGAATTTGGAGAACAGAAAGATGTCGAGGTCTTCATGGAAGAAATCCAGATTGACGAAACGGATACCACCCAAGAAGAAGAATAGAAATTTCCATTGACTTATTGGCTATACGAAATTAATTTTGATAGACCTCAATCAATGGGATCCCTTGATGCCTGACACTTACAACCGGGGTTCGCTTTTCCAGCCAGGTCAATATCGGCCAGGCCGCCCCGCCGCTGACCGTAGATGTCTGGCGGTACTGCACAACTATAATGTCTGAGTGCTGATAGTTCGCCTCCACAAGCGGCATGAACGGGCCAAAAATACTTTCGGTCGGGAATGGAACGGCAATCTGCACATCTGATCGTAAATCTCCTTGACGCTGATAATAAACCATCACATCATGACTCCACGGGTCTACCCAGACCACATCTTCCGGTTGGGCATTTTCATTGATATACCCCAGGGCTTCCGTATAAGTTTCACACCAGTAGGTGGTTTCCAGCCCCAGGCGGTTGGCGCCGCGCAGCCCACCCACCGAGCCAGAATAGTACGACAACAGATGGGGATAAAGCGGTGCAGCACTGATCATTTGCGGCAGTAAGACCAACGCCGCCAGCAGTATCGCCGCAGGCACTGCCAGTGAAGACCGTCCTTTCGCCCTCAGCCAATCCTGCACCCCCAGTACCCCCCAATCCACGCCAACAGCCGCCAGCGCGGCAGTAAAGATAAAGGCGGGCATGAACAGACGCTCATTGTCGTACACCATGCTCTGGCCAATCGCCAGGGCCAGCAAAGGCACCAGCGAATTGAACAGCAGTAAGACTCCAAAGCCGCGCTTCTCTTTCCGCTTGATTATGCGAGCAATCCCTACTCCAAAAAATGCCAGTACGGCAGTGGGGATAACGGCGAAGGCGATCACAAAGGGGAAATGCCACGGAGGCGGCATGGTGAACCGCCCCAGGTAATACTGCCCGATCTCCCAGTGATTGACCGTGATCCAGAGAATGTATTCCCAAAGCCGAGCACCAATTTGTGGGAACAACCAGGGCCAGACCGCCACAAACACGATAAACGCCACAAAACCAGAGACCACCAGACGGATAAGTAGAAACTTTTCCCGCTGAAAGAGCAGCACCCACAACAACAGCGTCGGCATGACAAACACGGCGTTGATCTTGGTGGCAACTGCCAGCCCCCAGACAATTCCCAAAAGGATCGTATGCTGCCAGGCAGGCCGGTCTTTCGTTCGCCAGAATGTAAACACCACCAGGAAGATCATGAACGCAGCCGGGACATCCAGTGCGGCCAGATGGGCGTGGAAGAAAAAGCGCGGCAGGGATAGCAAGATGGCGGAAGCCAGCAGCCCCGTCCGGCGGTTGTAGTTCTCGGCGATCAGTGTGTATACCATCCCAACCAGCACAGCCACCAGCAGCATATTGCCCAAGCGATGGGCCATCAAATCATCAAATACGCCTTTGGATAGTTTCCAGACAAGCCCTGACCATATTTTATCGAGCGGCGGGTGTTCGTGATTGATGCTCCAGTAGGCGTCAATCATGGGTTGGGAAAAGGCTTTTCCTGGACGGGTGAACAGCTCGCCAAACCAATTGGCATACGATTCCGATGCGGCAAAATAGGCCGGTTCGTCCCAGGTCAGTCCGATTTGAGGCTGCGTGAGAATCAACACCAACAAAACAAACAGCGCTAAAAGTATGGCAATTTGGGTGTTCGTCATCTTATTGAGAGTTTTCTTAATCATTGCAATCATTCCTGTGATAAATAACCATTCCCAACCAAACGAGGATTGGTTGGGAATGGGGGTAAACTAATCAATTGAAAAGAGACCGCCGGTTCAGCGATGGAAAATCGGCTTCAACGCCGGATACAGGTCGCGGTATGTAGGATAAATCTGCTGGTAGATATACTTATCTTCGCCCGGCGCAGTGCTGCCGGTAATCGAGATGACGCGCTGGCAGGCTTCTTCCACACTATTGTATACGCCACCGCCGACGGCCGCCAGCAAGGCTGCTCCATAAGCCCCACCCTCGGCAGTGTTGACAGTCACCAGCTCCACCCCCAACACATCGGCAATGATCTGCCGCCAGACCGGACTCTTGGTGCCGCCGCCAGAAATGCGCACCTGATCAATAGACGCCAATCCGGCATCTTTCATTAATTCGAAGCTGTCACGCAGTCCAAAAGCCACACCTTCCAGCACGGCACGGGTCAGATGGTCGCGGGTGTGCCGCACGGTCAGCCCGACAAATGCGCCCTTCGCCAGCGGGTCGGGGTGCGGGGTACGTTCCCCGGTCAGGTACGGCAAGAAGAACAGCCCCTCGCTGCCAGCTGGAATTTCCCCGGCTTTGTCGGCCAGCTCGCCGAAATCTTCTCCCGGCGCGACGGTATCCCGGAACCAGCGGTAGCTGCCTGCCGCAGAGAGCATGACGCCCATGAAGTGCCATTTCCCCGGCACCGCGTGGCAGAAAGAATGCAGTCGGCCGTCTGGTTCGATCAAAGGCGCATCGGTGGCCGCAAAGACCACACCAGAAGTACCCAGGGTAAGGGATACCACACCAGGGGAAACTGCTCCCATCCCGACTGCCCCAGCCGCCTGATCGCCGCCGCCGCCCACCACAGGCGTACCGGCTTTCAAACCGGTAGCCTCAGCAGCTTCGGGGGTGATGGTGCCGGTCGTCTCAGTGCCCTCATAGGTTGGGGGCATCCAGGCGGGATCAACACCCAGTTTTTTGAGCAGTTCAGGGGACCAATCCCGAGTTTTGAGATCAAAGAGTACCGTCCCTGCGCCGCCAGCCTTGTCGCTGGCATACACACCGGTCAGCTTATAGCGCAGGTAGTCCTTGGGAAGCAGAATTTGCTTGACCTTTGCGTACAGGTCCGGCTCGTTGTTCTTCATCCAGAGAATTTTTGGGGCCGTGAAACCGGTCAAGGCATCATTGCCGCTGATCTGGATAAATCGCTGCTTGCCAATCACATCCCGGATCTCGTCACACTCCGCGCCAGTGCGTTGATCGTTCCATAAAATGGCATTGCGCAGCACCACGCCGTTTTCATCCAGTGCGACCATGCCGTGCATTTGCCCGGTCAGCCCTACTGCTTTCACATCTTCCCTACTTATGCCAGTCTTGGCCATCACCTTGCGGATCGCTTCCTGCGCGCCCTGCCACCACAGGCGCGGGTGCTGTTCGCTCCAGAGCGGCTTGGGGGTCTCAAAAGGATATTCCGCACTGGCAACCCCCACCACCTGCCCGGATTCATCCATCAGCAAGGCTTTGGTGGCGGTAGTTGAACTGTCAATCCCTAAATAAACATTCATGGCGTTCTCCTTTATTTAGCGGACGCCCAGCAGTACCTCAACGGTCAGTTGATCTAACTTCTCGTAGGGGATGCCTTTTTTGCCGAGAGCGATGCGGTCGAAGCTGGCCGCTTTGAGCCCCGCCGCTTTCTCCGGGGTGTACTGGCCCTTGAACCCATCGGTTGCGCCGTCGTCCGAATTGATCTCGGCCAGCAGGGCCTGGATCTCAGCATCGGCATTCCAGCGCTCGGCTTTTTCTTTCAAGATCAAATAGGTGCGCATGCAGCCGCGGGCGAAGTCCTTGACACCTTCGTAATCTTCACTGCGGTAAGCATGGGCGTCAAAGTGGCGGGAACCTTTGTAGCCGATGTCTTCCAGCAGCTTGACAAGGAAGAAAGCGCTCTTGAGGTTGACTGCGCCAAAGCGGAAGTCCTGGTCATAGCGGCCAAAAGCCTGATCGTTGAGATCAATATGGAACAGCTTGCCAGCCTCAATCGCCTGCGCCACGCCGTGAGTGAAGTTCAGCCCGGCCATATGCTCATGGGCTACTTCGGGGTTGACACCGACCATCTCAGGGTGGTCGAGAGTCTCAATAAAGGCCAGCATATGACCGGTTGTAGCGTTATAAATGTCGCCGCGGGGTTCGTTCGGCTTGGCTTCCAGGGCGAACTTGAGGTCATAGCCCTGGTCGAGGGCATATTCGCAGAAAAAGTTCATGGCTTCGCGGGTGCGCTTGATGGCCTCAATCGGGTCTTTCCCGGCATCGGTCTCTGTGCCCTCGCGGCCACCCCAGAAGACGTAAATTTTTGCGCCCATTTCCACGCCCAGGTCGATAGCGTTCAGGGTCTTTTGCATGGCAAAGGCCCGCACTTTCGGGTCATTGCTGGTGAATGCGCCATCTTTGAAGGCGGCATCACCAAATAAGTTGGTAGTCGCCATCGGAACGACCAGACCGGTGTCGTCAAGGGCTTTCTTGAAATCTTTGATGATCTGATCTCGCTCGGATGACGTGGCGTCAATCGGGATCAAGTCATTATCATGAAAGTTAACACCGTATGCGCCGACTTCGCCCAGCAGGTACACCAGATCGTGGGGAGCCAGTTTCTCGCGGACAGGCATGTAAGAAAAAGGATCATTCCCAACATTACCGACCGTCCACAGGCCAAAAGTAAATTTATGTTCAGGTTTGGGGGTATAAGCAGTCATTTCTATCTCCTAACGTTTCAATTCGAGTTGATACCGTTCCAATATGTTATCAATTTCTTTCATTTGATCCGGGGATAACGGGCCAAATTCCATCGCTTTGCAGTTCTCAGCAACCTGTTCTTCTGTACGAAAACCGGGGATGGGGATCGTGGCATCGCTGCGTGCCCACAGCCAGCCCAACGCCCCCTGCGCCAGCGTACGCCCACCGCTTGTCAGTATTTCTCGCAAGGCGTTTCTCTTGGCAAGCCAATCCGGGGCAGGTTTTCCATCCTTGAAATAGGACATCCATTCCGGGCTTTTTTCACCGCGCACATCATCCGCCGAAGGCCGGGTCTCTCCAGTGTATTTCCCGGTCAGCAAACCCATTGCCAGCGGGCCGCGATTAATAGCCGCCAAATTTTCCCGCTCACACAAAGCAACCACCTCCGGGTTGTCGTCCAACACGTTGAGCTGAAGTTGAATGGCAGCACAATGTTCACCCTGCGCAAAGACCTGTGCCCGGTCTTCAAAGTCCGTACTCCAGCCATAGGCGCGGATTTTTCCCTCTTCGACCAATTCCTCCAACGTATCCCGGACTTTTCCGGCTTTCTCTGCCGGGTAGCCATTATCATGAAACTGATACAAATCTATATATTCTGTGTCCAAACGGCGCAAGGAATCTTCCAACGCCATGTGGATACAAACAGGGCTGGCGCTGCTGCCAATCACCTGTTTGGTTTCTTCATAAAAGAAATTCGAGAATTTTGTAGCAAGTACTACCTTATCCCGGCGGTCTTTTAGGGCGCGGGCTAACACGCGTTCGCTGTGTCCGGCGCCGTATACATTTGCCGTATCAAAGAAATTTACACCATGATCTAAAGCAGCATGAATCGCACGAATCGATTCGGCATCATCCACTTCTCCCCACCCCAGGGGAGTTTCACCTTCCCAGAAGGGGCCGCCAATCGCCCAGCAGCCCATCCCCAACGCACTGACTTCAATCTCAGATCGGCCTAAACGTCTTTTCATAATCCTCCAATTTCTCCCATAATTATTTTTATCACGACACAGAGTAAGGACATTCAAAGACCCGGTCCATCAAGGCCAACGTCCTAGCTTCAATAATGTTAAACTCACCTCGCTGGCGGATATCCTCTGAGGAACTACCCACCATGACCATGATCTTCCCTGCTTCAATCACAAGTTCAAGATCATTGTTGATAAAGGCCAATTGGTCTACTGGTAAATGGAAGGTGACCGTCTTGGCCTCACCGGGCAGTAAAGTAATCCTTGCAAAGGCTTTCAATTCCTTCATTGGGCGGGGGGTGCTGGCAAATTCATCCCGAATGTACAACTGTACCACTTCGTCTCCAGCGACACTACCGGTGTTGTTTACCCGGACGGAAATATCCACCACGTCACCG
>Ga0102946_1000822_pt1 | contig 10805 bp, 4 predicted proteins | sample SalPon2A_A_D1_MG_FD_78209 | JGI IMG/M metagenome (GOLD analysis project Ga0102946, IMG submission 78209) | Soil microbial communities from South San Francisco under conditions of wetland restoration - Salt Pond MetaG R2A_A_D1_MG | ecosystem: Environmental > Terrestrial > Soil > Wetlands | place... | reverse complement strand
GGACAAGGTGAAGATCACACATAAAGATCGAAAGGATGCCGCGGCCCGCGCGCTGCAGGAGGGTGCGCTGAACCCGCTGATGGTGAACGCGCAAGCTGCAGCCGTGGCGGCGCCCGGCGATGCGCCCCGCTATTTCAGCCACCCCAACTATGCCAATAGCCCTCTGCCGACAATTGAAGGAGCAGTCATTGATGTTGGAAGTCCGCTACAGGATCGGGCCTGGGCCTCAGACACACCGGTAGCTGTCGGTGAACTCGCCCCTGTGCTTGTTCTTATGGAGGCGGTTCTGCCTGACGGTATGATCCAGTCCTTCCAAACTTGGAACCAGGCCACCAGTGGAAATAGCCCCGCTCCCTCGGAGGGCAATGTGTTTCACGCCTATGTGCTTCGCCCAACCGGCGTGGCGAACGAATATGATGTCGTTTTTGACAGCGGCTTGTTGACTGTGCCTCCACTGACAGTACCTGGTGAGAGCGAAGTCGCCATATTCCCGGTGGCGAACCTTGCCGTTCAGGCAGGCGACCGTATCGCCTTTTATGGACAAGGTGTTCCAGTCGATGTAGTCGCAGGCGGCACCGATCAGTTAGTATATCCAGCCCCCACTGTACCGTTGCAGGATTCGGCAATCACGCTCGACAGCGCTGAGTACCCAATTTATCCGCAGGAGCGCACCTATTCCTTCGGCGCACAAGTGCTTGACCTCTCAGGTCAGAACACTGTGGTTGTAGGCGGTATGCGCAAGTTCGTCAATGAACTACCCGGCTTGGGTGCTGGTGCCGCGAACAATCTTGGCCAGTATATCCCGGTTGCCGTCCCCGACACGACCACTTATCCTGGAACGGATTACTATGAAATTGAGCTGGTCGAGTACCCCGAGCAGATGCACTCTGACCTGCCTCCAACCACACTGCGTGGTTATCGCCAAGTTGGTGGCCCAGCCAACTACCTTGGACCGGCGATCGTTGCCACAAAAGATCGACCCGTACGCATCCTCTTCCGCAACATGTTGCCCACCGGTGCTGGCGGCAACCTGTTCATCCCGGTCGATTCCACGGTAATGGGATCAGGCTTGACCCCTGCCGGTCATGAATGGGTAATGATGAACCCGGACCAGGTCGACCCGCAAAACCCGATGTGCAGCGGTCCGAACAAAGATCAATTAGTAGAACAGGGACTCTGCTTTGCTGATAATCGGGCAATTGTCCACCTGCACGGCGGCATTTCGCCCTGGATTTCTGACGGCACACCACATCAATGGATCACTCCTGCTGGAGAGAACACGGCATATCCTCAAGGCACTAGCGTACGTCCAGTGCCGGATATGGCTGACGATGGTGATCCTATTGATGGGGAAATGACCTTCTATTACACCAACCAGCAAAGCGCGAGGTTGATGTTCTACCACGATCATGCCTGGGGCATCACCCGCCTGAACGTCTATGGCGGCATGGCCGCGCCCTACATCATCCAGGACGCGACCGAGCAGGCGCTGGTTGACGGAGGCCTCATCCCCGGCCCCGCTGAAACCATCCCGCTGGTTGTCCAGGACAAAACTTTTGTACCGAATGATGCGCAGCTTGCCCTGCAGGACGAGACTTGGGATACCGTTAACTGGGGCGGTGAAGGCAGCCTTTGGGTACCACACGTCTACTCACCGGCGCAAAACCCAGGCGACGCCTCGGGCGTCAATGAGTTCGGCCGCTGGGCCTACGGTCCCTGGTTCTGGCCCCCCACAAGTAACATCGAAAACGGACCGATCGCTAACCCGTACTTCGACCCGGCCTGTGACCCCGACCTTGGATGGTGCGAGCCGCCACTGATGCCAGGTACGCCCTACAACTCGATGGGTATGGAATCGTTCAACGATACCCCGGTTATCAACGGCACAGCCTACCCAACCCTTACGGTTGATCCGAAGGCTTACCGCTTCCGCATCCTCAATGCGGCCAACGACCGATTCTTCAACCTGTCGCTGTATCAGGCGATCGATGCCAACGGCGTATTGTGCGATGCCAACAACCCCAACCCGGCGCCTGAATCTACAGGCGTGGCCTGCACCGAAGTCTTATTGAACCCTGACGAGGTAGCAGCTGCTCTGCTGGACGGGACCGTTTTCCCAACCCCAGTGGCGGGGACTGAGGGTCCGGCCTGGATCGAGATTGCCAACGAGGGCGGATTCCTGCCAACACCAGTCGTTATCCCGGCTCACCCCACCACTTGGGTCAATGACCCAACCCTGTTCAACGCCGGTAACGTCGACCAGCATTCCCTGCTGACCGCACCCGCTGAACGGCATGACGTCATCGTAGATTTCTCGCAGTTTGCCGGTCAGACACTAATTCTGTATAACGACGCCCCGGCCGCTTTCCCCGCACGCGATCCGCGCTATGATTACTACACTGGCAACGGGGACTATCGTGACACAGGTGGTGCACCTTCTACGTTGCCTGGTTACGGCCCCAATACTCGCACTTTTATGCAAATAAAAGTAGCAGATGCTGCTCCTGCTCCAGCCTTTAACCTGGGTGCGTTGCAGAGTGCATTCACGCATCAAGCCGATGGCTCGGGCGTATTCGAGAGCGGACAGAATCCGATCATCGTCGGTCAGGGAGAGTACAACTCCGCCTATGGAACATCATTCCAGACCAACGGTCCTATGAATGGGACTGTACAGATCTATGACACCTCACTGACCTTCGACACGCTGTCGGGTAATCAGTTGACCTTTAATCTCAAGCCCAAGATGATTCAGGATGAGATGGGTGAAGCCTTCGAACTGGAATATGGGCGTATGAGCGGCTTCCTGGGGGTGGAAACACCCAATGCCCAGGCTGGCTTGCAGAACATGATTCTACACGGCTACACATACCCGCCAGATGAGATTCTCGACGGCGTTGAGTTACCGCCTGGCGTAGAAGTTGAGCCCCTCGCTACCACAGACGACGGGACGCAGATCTGGAAGTTCACCCACAACGGTGTGGACACACACCCGATCCACTTCCACCTGTACGATGTGCAGTTGATCAATAGGGTCGGCTGGGACGGCATTGTCCGCAAGCCTGAAGCCAACGAGCTCGGCTGGAAGGATACCGTACGTGTCAGCCCGCTGGAGGACACCATTGTTGCCATGCGGCCGATCATCCCGCACCTCCCAGAAGAATGGGGTGGCCTGCCGAACAGTATCCGCCTGCTCGATCCATCAATGCCCGAAGGCATGTACCTCGAGGGCGCTAATACGACCCAGCGCGAGGCGATGGGCTTGCCCATCATGGCTTTCAATCCGGATGGCGAACCAGTCGATATTGTGAACCACTTCGTCAACTTTGGCTGGGAGTACGTCTATCACTGCCACATCCTCAGTCATGAAGAAATGGACATGATGCATGCACAGGTTGTCGGAGTCGCTCCTGCAGAACCTGGGCCTGTGACAGCCATTCGTGATAAGAAGCAGTACGACCTGACTTGGGCTGACAACTCAAAAAATGAGACAGCATTCGTCATCGAGCGTCGGGTAGAGGGTTCAACCGATCCTTGGATGGTCGTCGCGACAGTGCCATCCGACCAATTTATCGACGGACCAGGCACGGGAGTGAGAGCCTACAGCGACATAATCGGGAATGATAAAACGTTGTACGAGTATCAGGTGTACGCTGTCAACGTAGTCGGCGATACCTGGGATTACTCCAACCCAGCCTTGAACGAAATCCTACCCGGAAATGGTTGGCCAACCCTGACCCTAGACTCAAGGGGTGAGACATCGGTCGTCACAGTGATAGCGGCCCCAACCGACTTGACAGCCAGCGCCATTGTGAAGAACAAAAAGACGGCCACGGTCACACTGAACTGGATGGACAATGCAATGAACGAGACGGGCTTCCTGATCCAGCGGGCCTATGATGTCGGCTTCACAAGCGGTGTCGTGAACGCTACGATTGCAGGAGCTGATCTAACCACGTTCGAAGAAAAAATTGAACGCGGCGTAACCGTCTACTACAGGATCCATGCATTCAATGCCACGACTCAGTCCGATTGGTCAAACACGGTGATCATGGTAATCATGCCATAAGAATTAGCCTTGGTTACTGTAAATTAGGGAGGGGGAAATCCCTCCCTAATTCAATTTTTACATCAGGCTGATACCTGAAGGCTCTAAAAAATACTTCTGAATATCGAGGAAACTTTGAGAAGTATAAGGAGGATGCGTGCAATGAAACCTATGCAACTCATAATTAGTATATTGGTCACCGTTCTGACAGTTGGAGTGACAGGCGTTTCAACCTCTGCGCTTGTTGCAAGAAGCAATTCTGGTAACGTAGGAGAACTCATCCAAATGGTGTCAGATTGGGAGCAAGTGAACACCAACGGCTTCGGTGATCCGCAGACGGGCGAGGTAACTGCGGTGGAGGCTTTCAACGGTTTTCTTTATGCCGGCACCTACAATCCAATCGATCCCGCCCCGCTTTATGATGGCGCGCAGATTTTCCGCTCTACCGATGGAGCAACATGGACCGCCGTTACTCTGCCAGGTTTCGGTAATGCGCACGATATTGCGCCTCCTGCCATCCAGGATTTTGTTGTGTTCAACAACCAGCTTTACGCTGGTACCGGTCGAGGCAATGCCAGTCAGTTATGGCGCAGCTTGAACGGGACGATATGGGCACCGATGGATGTTACAGGTTTTAGCGATCCGGACAATGTTGATGTCGGGTCCCTAGCTGTCTACAATGGCATGATATATGCCGGAGTTACGAATCAGGTCACTGGTGCGCAAATCTGGCGTAGTTTTACAGGTGATAATAATACCTGGACGCAGGTTGCTCCGGCCACGCCGGGAACGGTTCCCGCAAACATTACCGGGTTTGCCGAGTTCGGCGGCGCGCTGTATGCAGCTGTTGAGGCGGAGGAGGGTCCCGCACAAATCTGGCAAAGCTTCGGCGGCTCATCAGGTTCCTGGACGACCGTGGTAAGTGATGGCTTTGGTGATGTAAACACTCTCTACACCGGAGGCATAGCTGTGTTTGGTGGGAATTTGTATGTTGGCGCAGGAAATACCGCCGATGGCGCACAGCTCTGGCGCACCAATGATGGCGCGACCTGGGAACTGGCCATCCCCTCAGCGTTTGGCGACCCGAACAACCAACTGGTTGAGATGGTATACGTTTTTCAGAATGAGCTCTATGCCAGCGTGAAAAATGCAGTAACAGGGGTCGAGATATGGCGTACAGCGGATGGCACGCTCTGGGAACAGGCCAACCTGGATGGATTCGGCGACAGCAACAACACCGGCACGAACAGAAGTAATGCCACCGTAGAATTCATGGGTCAACTCTATGTGGGAACATCAAATATCATGGATGGGGGTGAGTTATGGCGAACGGTACAACAACTCCCTGAGACCCCAACCTCAACACCGACTAACACATTGACACCGACGTCGACCAACACGCTAACATTCACACCAATCAGCACTGCAACCAATACTCCTTCAAATACACCGACGTATACGTCAACCTCTACTGCAACGAGCACATTGACTTACACATCGACAGCCTACAACACGCCAACCAATACTGTAACTAGTACTCTGACCTTTACATCGACAACCTCAAATACACCTACCAAAACTGCAACGAGTACACCCGCTGATACTGCAACAAGTACTCTGACCTTTACGCCAACGGCTTCTAATACCCCAACGAATACACCTACCCCTCTGCCAAATACACCCGGAAAGGTGACAGGAGGTGGAAATATAGATTTGACTGACGGCAAGCTCACCTTTGGATTTGTTGTTCAACATGACGAAGGTGATGAAAATCCTTCCGGCAACCTGACGTTCAAAGATCATTCAGCAAAATTAAGCATGAAAGCAACATCCTTCACATTGCTGTCTATCAATGGCAATCATGCCAGGATCACTGGTTATGCAACCGTGAATGGCGTAACAAACATATCATTCACGGTGGATATTTATCAGCAAGATGAACCCGGCAAAGAAGATATCCTAATGATCCAGATCCCTGATACGAATGATTACTCGACAGGTGGCACCATTTCTGGAGGAAATATCAAAATCAAACCGATGAAGTAGATTTGCTGAACACATAAAAGCAGGACCACTACATCAATAGTAAACAGAAAAACAATGGCTATTCAAACATTTTCGAAAGGAGAAAACTATGATTTCAAGACGAGACTTTCTAAAACTAAGTGGAGTAAGCTCACTGGCACTATATGCCGCTGCACGCGGCAACCCTTTAATGCGAGCCCTTGCGGCTTCGGCCAAGGTTGGGTTGAGCGATCCTGCCTTGCAACCTAAGTTCGCCAATCCAGTACCAGATGCGCTGTCACCGGGATTCATTTACCAACCTGACAAACACGGTCGCTATAAAGTTCAAGTAGGTGCAACAATTCAAGAAACGGGACTTATAGATCCGGCAACCGGGATCCCCTTACAAACTCCTGTTTGGGGCTATGGTGCTCAAAGCGACGGGGTCTTCACATGGCCGGGTCGCACATTCCAGGTAAAAAGCGTCAGCGCCGGAGGCCCTCCAGAAACAGAGGTGATCTGGGCAAATGCCCTGAATGGTGTCACCCAGCACCTGCTGCCCGTAGACACTAGCCTGCACTGGTGTTACAGCTTACCCGGCTATGATCGTTTCACGATTGAAAAGCAAGGTGTGCCGCTCATTGCCCACCTGCATGGTGGACACACGGACTTCCAGTTCGATGGTAATCCAGAGTTCTTCTATGGCCCCCCTCTCAATAAATCAGGAAAACAGCAAGTTGTTGGTCCGCAATGGGATTTCGTTCCTGGAGGCTTTACCACCAAGTTCCGCTATGATAACAATGTGCGCGCAGGCAACCTGTGGTATCACGACCACGCACTGGGTCTCACCCGCTTGAACGTATATGCCGGTCTGGCGGGCTTCTATTTCGTGCGCGACGAATTTGACACCGGAGAGGTGGGCAATCCTCTGGATCTGCCAGCCTGGCCGTACGAGAAGGCCTACGCCATCCAGGACCGCATGTTCTATGATACAGGCGAACTGTTCTACCCGGCCTTCCCTGACGATCCGTACTACGATGACTTCATCTATGGCGAAGTGGGGGAAGATGGTCTTCCAGATGAATTCTTCCCTGATGGTGGGCCATCAGCCCTGGCCGAGTTCTTCGGCGACCATATGGTCGTCAACGGTGTCATCTGGCCCTTGGAAAACGTCGAGCCCCGCAATTACCGCATGCACCTACTCAATGGTACCGACAGCCGTTTTATGGCGATCCAGTTCTTTGAGGTTCCGGCTGGAGCGACAGACTTTACCTTTGCTACCGAACCGCTGCCCTTCGATGTGATTGGCAGTGACCAGGGGTTGGCTTCCAGCCCGACCAATGTCACTACCCTGCTGAGCGAACCGGGCTCCCGCTACGATATCATCGTTGATTTCAAAAACGTGACTCCCGGCAACCGGGTAATCATGAAGAATATCGGCGGCGATGAGCCGTTTGGTGGTGATATCCCAGGACCACAAGTTTATGGTGAAACTGACCGCATCATGGCTTTCGACGTGGTGCTTCCTCTGGATGCCAAAGTAGCAGATGTCAGCCCGACCAGCCTCAACGGTGGGCCGAATGTAGGGGAACCAACCGTAACACGCCAAGTGGCTCTGTTCGAAGGTAAAGATGAATTTGGCAGGCTACAACCACTGCTCGGGGCATTCACAGGGACAGAATTTGAAGCGATTCCATGGCATATGGCGACAACCGAGAATCCGGCTTTAGGTTCTACCGAGATATGGGAAATTTACAACTTTACTGGTGATGCCCACCCGGTACATCTGCACCTGGTCCATTTCGAGATCTTGGGGCGGCAGGCAATCACCTTCGATGCTGACGATGAAGAAAATCATCAAGTCATCCTTCAACACAACGGCGCTCTGGGCATGGCTCCTCGCATCAGCAATATTGAACTAGGAGATGCAGTCTATCTGACCCCAGAAGAAGGCTATGTTGAGAACGCACCCAAGGACATGGTCACGGCCCTGCCTGAGCAGATCACTCGCATCAAAGCCACCTTCGATAAACCTGGCCGCTATGTCTGGCACTGCCACATCCTCTCACATGAAGATCATGAGATGATGCGCGTGCTGCATGTTGGACCAGGGGCGTAATCCTACAAGTAGATCCGATTTAGAGAGCCGCCTATGAGGGACTCTCTAAATCGGTAATATTCATCAACGCTCAATAGAACCAGATGTACCTACTGCCCAGGCCAAAGCTAGCTCAACAACCTTGGGCAATTCGTCTGGCACTGCCACATCGTCGAGCACGAAGATAATGAGATGATGCGCCCCTTCCGGATTGGACCTGTCCAACCTGGGCAACCCGGCGCATAAACTTTCCTGTTTCACAGAAGAGACCGGTTCTTGCCGGCCTCTTCTCTAATCCGACATTACTTGCAATCAGTTGTAGTACTTTTTTCCTATGCACTAAATTCTTCAGATAAACCGTAACTTTTAGCTTCATTAAACGACTATTAATTCAATGGCATTTTTAGGCATTTTTCAAAAGGACGCAGATAAGCACACGGTTCTTTCTTCGGGACACGTGGTGCCTGATTCCGCGCGTTGTGTGCAGTGTGGAATTTGTTCCTATAACTGCCCTATCGGGATGGACGTGCGTGGCCATGCCTGGCGTGGCGAGCCGGTCGTTCATAGTCAGTGCTTGACATGCGGCGAGTGTGTAGCACGCTGTCCGCGTGGGGTGCTGCGCTTTGAGAAGACGAAACTTTTCGTAAAGGGGAAACCATGAAATACGTGATCGTTGGTTCCGGTGTAGCGGGAATTGCTGCCATCGAAGCGATCCGTTCTGTGGATGATTCGGGTGAGGTGATTCTGGTCGGCGACGATCCGCATGGATACTACTCGCGCCCGGGACTTGCCTATTATTTGACGGGGGAGTTGCACGACAAAGCGCTGTTCCCGCGTACTGGCGACGATTATAGAAGTATGAATTTCCGTTATGCAAAACAGAATGTTACCAGGCTTGACCGTGAAAAACAGGTTTTGGAAATAAACGGCCAAAGCGTTATTTCCTATGATCGCTTGCTGCTTGCCGTTGGCGCTCAAGCTGTGACCCTAAAAGCACCCGGCGCGGAATTGGAAGGCGTGCTCAAACTCGATCATATGGAAGATGCCAAAACGATCTTGAAGTTTGCACGGCGCCGAAAAACAGCCGTTGTAGTTGGCGGAGGCATCACCGCACTTGAATTAGTGGAAGGTTTGGTTTCGCGTGGGGTCAGGGTTCATTATTTGCTTAGAGGGGATCGGTATTGGAGCAATGTGCTTGATGAACAAGAGTCGAAAATTGTGGAGCACCGTCTTCAAGATGAAGGTGTGAAAATTCATTATCATGCCGAAATTCTTGAAGTAAATGGAAAAAATAATCGAGTGCAAAGTGTCTTGCTAAAAGACGGCACCTCTTTGAAGTGTGATCTGGTCGCATACGCGATCGGGATTCGTCCACGGATTGAGTTGGCGAAACAGGCTGGGCTGGAGATTGACCGAGGCGTTTTGGTCAATGAATACATGCAGACGAACGATCCGCATGTTTATGCGGCAGGTGACGTAGCGCAGGTCTATGATCCGTCAACCGGAAAAGCTGTGTTGGACTCCTTGTGGGGTCCGGCCAGGCAGCAAGGTTTTTCTGCCGGGTTGAATATGGCTGGCAGGCAAACTGCTTATAAAAAATCTGCTCCGTTCAATGTCACCCGATTGGCCGGATTGACGACGACCATCATCGGCATGGTGGGCAAAGGCAGGGATCAAGATATGGTCGGGATTGCGCGCGGAGATAGCGAAACCTGGCGTCATTTGCCTGAAGCGATCGTGGCACAAACCGGCTTTGAAGTTAACCGTCTGCGGGTGTTGGTTGGCGAGAGAACTTTATTGGGTGCGATCGTTATGGGCGACCAAAAATTATCTTTCCCGCTTGAAAAGATCATTTCAGAGAATGTGGATATTTCTCCCATTCGTGAAAGATTATTGGCGCCCAATGCAAGGATCGCAGATGTGATCGCTGAATTTTGGACAAATAAAAATTCTGTGCAAGTGTAAAACTGGAGGCGCAATGTTACGTGGGAACAAGGAACTCTGGCTGGCATTTCTGGCGATGATTTTTATAACGGGGCTGTATGGTCTCGTGTTGTATACAACCCGTGAGATTCCACCTGCCGGTGAGTTGTTCGGTCATGGTATGGGAATTCTGGGTTTTGTATTTATGCTGATGACTGAAACGTTATATAGTCTCCGTAAGCGGAGCCGCAGTGTTAAATGGGGCAGGATGTCCCTGTGGCTTCAACTCCACATTTTTACCGGGCTGGTTGGCCCTTACATGGTACTGCTCCATACTTCATGGAAATTTAACGGCATTGCAGGCGCGACAACGTTATTGACGATCATTATTGTTGTTAGTGGATTTATCGGTCGTTACATTTTTACCCGCATCCCGCGCACAACTGAAGGGATGGTTATCGAGCGGACTCTTTCGCAGGAAGCGCTCAAGCAGGCCCGCCGCATGATGGCGCTTTGGCACACGGTTCATATTCCCATCGGAATGGCTCTGTTCATTTCGGCCTTTGTCCACATTGGAGCAGCATTGTATTACGCTACTTTTTTGAAGTAGCTAAACGAAAAGAGGAGAGATGCGAAACGCCCGCCTGGGTTGCCTGACAAGTACCGGTATTATCGCTGCATTGATTACTGCTTTTGCCATTGCAGGATATGCTGTTGCGAGTGGCGGGCAAATGT
>Ga0102946_1000821_pt1 | contig 10806 bp, 9 predicted proteins | sample SalPon2A_A_D1_MG_FD_78209 | JGI IMG/M metagenome (GOLD analysis project Ga0102946, IMG submission 78209) | Soil microbial communities from South San Francisco under conditions of wetland restoration - Salt Pond MetaG R2A_A_D1_MG | ecosystem: Environmental > Terrestrial > Soil > Wetlands | place... | reverse complement strand
GGCCGAACGGCTGCTGCTGGAGGAGCTCGCGTCCCGGCTGTCAGTGGTCATCGACCTGGGCATCGGTCATCTCGACCTGGCCCGCACCAGCACCTCGGTATCGGCCGGGGAGCTGCAGCGGCTGCGCCTGGCCAGCGCGTTGCGCTCCGGGCTGTTCGGCGTGGTCTACGTGCTCGACGAGCCCTCGGCCGGGCTGCACCCGCGCGACGTCCAGTCCCTCTTGCGCGTGCTGCGAGATCTGGTGCGAGCCGGGAACACGGTGCTGGTCGTCGAGCACGACATGGCCGTCGTGGGCGAATGCGACTGGGTGGTCGACATCGGCCCGGGCGCCGGGCAGCACGGTGGACGGGTGCTGTACTCCGGCCTGGTGAACGGACTGGACTCCGTCGGCGAGTCGGTGACCGCCCGGTACCGCGACCGGCAGGTCCACCCCTCCGACCTCCGCCAGGATCCGGAGCAGGTGCGCACGCCCACCGGAGAGCTGCGTCTCACCGGCATCTCGCGGCACACGCTGGCTGGGGTCGATGTCACCGTGCCGGTGGCCGTGCTCACGGTTGTCGAGGGGGTCTCCGGATCGGGCAAGAGCACCCTGCTCGATGTCGTGGCGCAGGCCGTGAGCGCGGGGGACGCCGCCACGCCGGATGTGGCCGGCCTGAGCGGTCACGGCGAGCGCGTGCCGAAGCGGCTGGTGCGGATCACCCAGAGACCGATCGGCCGGACACCCCGGTCCAACCTGGCCACCTACACCGGACTGTTCGACCACGTCCGCGCCCTGTTCGCCCGCACCCCCGTGGCCCGTGAGCGCGGGTACCGCGCGGGACGGTTCAGCTTCAACGTGGCCAGCGGCCGCTGCCCGACCTGTCAGGGTGAGGGGTTCGTGGCCGTCGAGCTGCTGTTCCTCCCCGGCACCTACTCGCCCTGCCCCGACTGCCTCGGGGCGCGCTACAACGAGGAGACTCTGCAGGTCACCTGGCGCGGCCACACCATCGCCGACGTCCTCGCCTGGTCCGTCGCGCAGGCGCGCCACCGGTTCAGCGAGGAGCCTCTGGTCGGTCGTGCCCTGGCTGCGCTGGACTCCCTGGGGCTCGGCTATCTCACCCTGGGCCAGCCGGCGACCGAGCTGTCGGGCGGCGAGGCGCAACGCATCAAGCTGGCCACCGAGCTCCAGGCCGAGCGACGGGACCCGACCCTGTACCTGCTCGACGAGCCCGCCTCCGGGCTGCACCCCGAGGATGTCCACCGCTTGCTGCGGCATCTGCACGCCCTGGTCGATGCGGGCCATACCGTACTCATGGCCGAGCACCATCCCGCCGCCCTGGCCAGCGCCGACTGGGTCATGGAGCTGGGTCCCGGTGCCGGCCGAGCCGGAGGGCGCGTGGTCCGTTCGGGAGCTCGCGCCTAACGCGCTGCCGTGTGGTCCGGCGCCCGCCGCACCCGGATGACGGTGGACACGACGGCGCACGCCACGACCAGGGTCACCAGGCCGAGGTAGCCGGCCACGTAGTTCTTGTCGAGCAGGGTCTCGTTGGTCGGCGAGGCGCCGAAGCGACCGAGAAACGGGATCGCCACCAGGGTCACGGTGCCGACGACGACCAGCGCCACCGTGGCCGGAGCCCTCGCGACCTGCGGCAGCACCGTGGCAGCCACCGCAGCCACGGCGAGGCTGACCGCCGCGACGAGCACGTCGTGCGCGAGCACCCCCGCTGCCAACCACACCGCGAGGTTGACCAGCTCCTCCTCGTCGGCGCTGCCGGAGATCAGCCACACCCCCCAGAGGCCGAGCAGCACGCCTGCTGTCCCGAGGGCGTATCGGGCCGCGTTCATGCCTGCACCTCCAGGCGCTGCAGCCACTTCGTCTGCAGCACCCCCGGGCGGTTGGGCGCGATGAGCCGACACGGGTAGCCGTGGTCGAGGTCGAGCTCACGTCCCGCCAGCTGCAGCGCCACCAGGGTGCGCGGGTCATCCACGAAGTTGGCCGGCAGCCGCGTCACGGTGAACGGGCCCCGTTCCTGCATCGAGCGCACGATCACGTCGGAGCCGGATGCGGCGCCGGCGGCGTCGAGCAGGTCGCGCAGCCGCACGCCGGTCCAGTCGCCGGTGGCGCTCCAGCCCTCGACGCAGGCGATCGGGAGCCTCTCGGTGCGCTGCGGCAGTGCGACCAGGTCCTTCCGGCCGAACACGGTCTCCGCTCCCCCGGCCGCCACCGTCAGACGGTAGTCGGGGCCGACCATGGCATCCGTGATGCGGGCCGACTCCGCAGTGCGGTTGATCGGGATGCCGGCGGGCCCCTCACCGGAGCGCACGGCGAGCACGGAGACCTGGCGCAGCCACGGCACCGTGGCCCCAGCGGTGGCGAGGACGGTGACTCCGGCGGCCACCCATGTGGTCCGTAGCAGCCCGCGCCGGGACAACGAGCCCTCGCTCGTGGCGCTGGGCCGGTCGTGGTCGTCGTCGTCCACGTCGCCGAGCAGGACGTCACGGATGACGGGCAGCTTGACCGCGATGTGCACCACCAGTGCGCCGATGCCGACCCAGGCCAGCGCGTAGTGGGTGCTGCGGAACGAGAACTCCCACGGGTACCAGCGGGTGGTGTTCACCAGCCCGGTGGCCAGCAGGAAGATCGCCGAGGCGACGAGCACGGCGATCGAGGCGCGCTCGGCCGCGGTCACCGCCATCCGCCCCAGACCCCGGCGGGGGAAGCCGGCGAACAGGTTCGGGTAGACCGTCCACAGCTTCACCAGCAGCAGCGGGATGGTGGCCGTGCCGGTCACCACGTGCAGGCCCTGGGTGAGGCGGTAGCCCCAGGCCGGGCTGGTGGGGAAGGGGACGGGCTGCTGGTACTCCTGGGCGTAGTGGCTGACCAGCCCGGTCACGAAACAGATGCCGAAGCAGACGCCGAGCCACAGCCCGACCCGAGCGGCGACGTGGGCAGAGCGCAGCCGAGAGGTGAACTGCTCACTCGACGGCGCCAGCCTCACGCCCTGGCCTCGTGACCGGCGGCCCACGCCCGGGCGAACCGGGTCTGCGGAGCGGCGCGAGCGACCGCCTCAGCATCCGCCACGAGGTCGACGTCGCGCAGGCTGTGCAGCATCCGAACTCCCAACCCCCTCGAGACCAAGGCCCGTCGCGTGTGCTCGCATGTCTGGGACGTGGACATGGGCACTCCCACCAGGGCAGTAGCCGCCGCGGCCTCATGTCGTCCGAACACCCACCAGCCCCCGTCGTCTGCCGGGCCCAGCACCGTGTCGTGGTGCTCCAACGCCTGCCCCGCTTGGGTCAGCATATCCGGGGTGACCTGCGGGGTGTCCATCCCGATCTGGATCAGGGACCCGTCGCCGCAGTCCAGGTGAGCGTTGGCGAGCCGTTCGTCGAAGGCGTCGGCTCGTTGCCACAGCACCGTCCAGTCCTGCAGGGCACGCCGGATCTCCTCACCTCGGCACGCACGGCTCATGTCCCCGGTCAAGGCGACGAGGCACTCGGCGCCGGTGGCTCGCGAGGCCTCGAGGGTGTCGAGCAGGCCGGCCGCCGCGAGGTCGGCGGCCGCGGTGTCGCCCACCACGGCGGCGAGGCGGGTCTTGGCCAGGCCCGGGACCGGCGCCTTGGCCGTCACCAGCACCCTCATGTCAGCACTCGGTAGAAGTCCCGGGCAGCCCGGGCCGTGCCGATGATCGAGCCGGAGACCTTGGACTTGGTCCCCGCGGCCCGACGACCGTAGGCCACGTCGTGCTCGGTCACCCGCCATCCCGCGCGGGTCGCCCGCTGCAGCAGCTCCACCGGGTAGCCGAAGCGGCGGTCCTGAACGCCCAGCGCCAGCAGCGCGTCGCGACGACACACCCGGATGGGACCGAAGTCGTGCACGCTCATGCCGATGCGCCGGCGCAGCCAGGCCGCGATCAGAGCGTTGCCGGCCCGAGCGTGCCAAGGCCACACGCCGCGCTGGCTCGGCCGACGACGGCCCAGCGCCATGTCCGCCTCGCCGTCGCGCACCTGGCTCAGCATCGGCAGCAGGGCGTCGGGGTCGAAAGATCCATCGCCGTCCATGAAGGCCACGTAGTCACGGGTGGCGGCAAGCAGCCCGGCGTGCACCGCAGAGCCGTACCCGGGTCGGTGCTCGGTGATGACCGTGGCCCCGAGGCGCTCGGCCACCTGGGCCGTGTCGTCGCGGGAGCCGTTGTCGACCACGAGGGGGGCGAAGTCGGCCGGAATGCGCGGTAGCAGGTGCACCAGGGCCTTGGCCTCGTCACGACACGGCAGGACGAGATCGCAGGTCGCAGCCTCGGTCAGCACCCAGAGATCATATGCGGCAGCGCGGCGCGGGCGGGCGCGTCACGTGCCGTGTGCCAGGGTCCACGCAGCCCGCTGGCTTAGCGTGAAGGCATGACGCGCCCGGAGGCAGCGCCCTCGCGCTCGGTGGAACGCGCCTCTCCGGCCGTGGCCTGGGTCGGCCTGGGCGTGGGGGCCCTGCTGCTGCTGGCCTCCTTCACGGTGCCCAACCTGCTGGACTGGGAGGTCTACGCCCGGCTGCACCCCGAGGAGTTCGGCACCGCTGAGCCGCTGCACGGGTTCTGGTCGGTGAACTGGCTGAACCCGGCCTGGTTCATCGCGGTGACCGTGGGGGTGCTGGGCATCGCCTTCGGCGCCGCAGCGGCCCGCCGACTGTCGTGGCCGTGGATGGTGGTGACCGCCTACCTGACCTCGGTGGCCTTCATGCTCGCCCTGGCCTGGACCAGTGGCGCCGAGGGCGTGGCCCATGTGCTCGACTCGGAGTGGGAGTACTACGCCGAGGCTCCCTACGTCGAGAGCATCCCGCGGATGATCTCGACGTACATCGAGCGCATCCCCTACGAGCATCCGGAGAAGTGGTCCGTGCATGCCGCCGGCCATCCACCGGGGGCCTTGCTGTTCTTCGTGGTCATGTACCGGCTCGGCCTGGAAGACCCGCTCTACGCGGGCATCGCCACGTCGCTCGTGGGGGCCACCTCGCTGATCGCGGTGCTGCTCACCCTGCGTCTGCTCGGCGCCGAGCAGACGGCTCGCACGGTGGCCCCCTTCCTGGCGTTCACCCCGGCACTCATCTTCGTCTGCGTCTCCGGCGACGGGATGTTCGCCGCCTTCGCGGCCTGGGGGCTCGCGGCGTTGGCCGCGGCCGCCACCGCACGCAGCCGCGGGCGCATGGCGGGCTGGTCGGTGGTCGCCGGGCTCCTGCTGGGCTACTGCGTCATGCTCTCCTACGGGCTGCCACTGCTGGGTCTGCTGGCGGTCGCCGTCCTGATCGCGGCACGAGGGTCCTGGTGGCCCATGCCCATCGCCGCCGTCGCCGCACTGGGCGTGGTGCTGACCTTCGTCGCGTTCGGCTACGCCTGGTGGGATGCCTACCCCGTGCTGGTCGAGCGCTACTGGTCCGGCGCGGCCAAGCACCGTCCGTTCAGCTACTGGGTCTGGGGCAACCTCGGGGCGCTGCTGGTCTCCGCCGGGCCGATGGTGGCCTCGGGGATCGCGCTGCTGCTGGCTCAGGCCCGCCACCCCCGCACGGCTCGCAGCACCGACCTGCGGGTGACCCTGCTGCTGGCCGGCGCGGCGCTGCTGATCATCGTCGTCGCCGACCTGTCCCGGATGAGCAAGTCGGAGGTGGAGCGCATCTGGCTCCCGTTCATCCCCTGGCTCAGCGTGTCGCTCACCCTGCTCCCGCCGCGATGGCTTCGGCCCGCCCTGGCCGTCCAGGTGGCGACCGCGCTCGCGGTGGAGACGCTGCTGTACACCACCTGGTAGCACCGTTGACCCCGGCGTCAGCTCCCGAGCCCTCAGCCTCACGAGCGGCGGCCCGGGGAGTCATCGAATCTCTGGCCTCCGGGCGCGGGAGGTCAGAGCCGTCAGGCCCGTAGCGGAGCGGTGGCGAACTCGGCCAGGCCCTCCTGCGGCCCGACCTGCGCAGTGAACCCCAGCTCGCTGGCGGCCTTGCGAGGCGAGGCGACGATATGGCGTACGTCGCCCAGGCGGTAGCCGCCGGTGACCCGCGGCTCCACGGCGGCGTGCCCGGCACCGCTGCCCTCGTCGGCCGCGTCACTCGCGGCGGCACCCCGGGCCACCTGCCGAGCGACGTCAGCGATGGCCACCGGCTGCCCGGAGCACACGTTGTAGGTCTCGAACCAGCCGTGGCCGGCCCCGGTGACCGCCTCCAGGGCCAACACGTTGGCCCGCGCCACGTCGCTGACGTGGACGAAGTCGCGCATCTGCGCTCCGTCCTCGTAGACCTGCGGGGGCTCGCCGCGTTCGAGCGAGGAGCGGAACATCGCGGCGACGCCACTGTAGGGCGTGTCCCGCGGCATGCCCGGCCCGTACACGTTGTGGTAGCGCAGCGCCACCGCGCGGGCCCCGGCCTGACGCACCCATGCGGAGGTGTAGTGCTCCTGGGCCAGCTTGCTGACCGCATAGGTACTGCGGGGGTCCATCCGCGCCGTCTCCGGCACCAGCTCCCAGCCCAGGGCACCGTCGCACCGCGGGCAGTGGTTGTCGAAGTCACCGGAGTCGAGCGCCTCTCGCGAACGCGGCGGAGGGCTCTGCTCTCCATGCTGGGGGCACTCGTAGCGGCCCTCCCCGTAGACCACCATCGACGACGCCAGCACGAGCCGGCGCAACCCGGCCGCGTCCATCGCGGCGAGCAGCGCGGCGGTGCCCAGGTCGTTGTGGCCCGCGTAGGCCGGCAGGTCGGCCACGGTGACCCCGGCGCCGACCACGGCGGCCTGGTGACAGACCGCGTCCACCCCATGCAGCAGATCGCCCCATGCGTCCGCGGCGGCGTCGCGCACGTCGAGCTGGTGGGTGCCTTGCGGCGGGTCGCTCTCACCGTGCGCCATGGGCAGCATCAGGTCCACCCCGATGACCTCGTGCCCCGCAGTGGCGAGCTGGCGACCGATCTCACCGCCGATGAAGCCGGCCGAGCCGGTGAGCAGGACCCTCACCGGCTGCCGTCACCCGGCCCGGGGACCTCGTAGGTCAGCTCGATGTCCTCCGCCCACGACGAGCACGAGCAGCCCCCCGGGTCGGGCAGGGCCTCGATCGTGTCGCCGAGCATCCCGGTCAGGCGCTCCAGGTTCTTCTTGAACAGGGCGAAGACCTCGGCCTGGCCGACGCCCTGTCCGGTGTCGACCCCGGCGTCCATGTCGGTGACCAGGGCGATCGCCGCGTAGCACTGACGCATCTCGCGGGCCAGCGCCGCCTCCGGTGCCCCGGTCATGTTGACCAGCGTCCACCCCTGGTCGGCGTAGTGCCGCGACTCGGCGCGCGTCGAGAAGCGCGGTCCCTCGATGACGACCATGGACCCGCCGTCGACGACGTCCGGGGCGGCCGTGGTCACCGACGTGCGGACTGCCTCGCAGTACGGGTCGGCGAAAGGCAGGTGACACGCACCGTGCTCGACGAAGGAGCCGATCCTGCGGTACGTCCGGTCGACGAGCTGGTCGGGGACCACGACATCTCCGGGGCCGACGGTCGAGCTCAGACCACCCACGGCGCACGGGGCGATGACCTGCCGGACCCCGAGACTGCGCAGGGCGTACGCGTTCGCGCGGTAGTTGATGGCGTGCGGCGGGTACTCGTGAGCGGGCCCGTGCCGGGGGATGAACGCGACCCTCCTACCCCGGACGCTGCCCACGGCGACGGGCGCCGACGGCTCCCCGTACGGAGTGCTGACCCGATGCTCGGTCGGGTCCTGAAGGAAGGAGTAGAAGCCGGTGCCGCCGATGACGGCGATGTCTGCCTGCGCGTCGGTCACGGGCCCACTGTGCCATCTAGCGCTCTGCCGGCTCGGTCGGGTAGCTCTCCAGACGGTCGTCGAGGTGGTGGTAGTCCGCGGCGACGTCCGTCCACCAGGCGCTCGTGGTCGTCAGCCCGGTGGGGGTGTCGAGGGTGCCGGCCGAGATCGAGACCCAGTCGGCAACCCCGTCGGAGCGCCAGAACAGTGTCGACCCACAGGTGCCGCAGAAGCCGTAGAAGACTCCCGGCGCCGGCTCGTACCACCGCAGCGAGCCGTCTTCGCCCACCACGAGGTCAGTGGCCGCACATCCGCTGGCGGCCATGAAATGACCGGTGATGCGCCGGCAGCGCTCGCAGTGACAGTTGAAGACCGGGCGCATCGGGCCGGCACAGTGGTAGCGCACCGCGCCGCACGCGCATCCGCCGGTAGCCGTGGGCCCGCTCCGGGCACCCTCCTCCATGTGCTCATCATGCGGCAGCGCGTCAGCCCTCCTCCAGCGCGAGGGCTCGGCGGAGTTGCCGGGCCTGTCGCGCGAACCATCGCAGCCGCACAGCGCATAGCGTGCGGGGATGCGTCTCTTCGGGCTTCTCCTGGTTGTCCTGCTGCTGCTGACGGCCTGCAGCTCAGGCGGTTCCGAGGGGACCACCGAGGAGGACTCGGCCGAGGTCCAGGCCGCACAGGCCGGCGAGGACCCCGGGGAGACCGTCGAGCTGCAACGGTCCTGGGAGTCCACCAGCGTGGTGGAAAGCCCGGGTGGGGCCAGCGCTGCCTCGGTCGCGGTCAGTCGCGCTTTCTTCGTCACCTCACCCGCGGTCGTGCTGGCCCCGGCCGATGACCGGGCCGCCGTGGACGAGGGGGCACAGGCGGCCGCCGAGGCGGGGGTCCCGTTGCTGCTGTTCGGAGGAGCCGCCTCGCCGAGCAGCAGCAACGACGACGATGCGGCCAGCACCTCCGCCGGCCCGGCCGACCGCGCTGCGGGCACGGTCGAGGAGGTGCGGCGGCTGGAGGCGGAAAGGGCGTTGCTCGTGGGCGAACGGACCACGCAGACCCTCGAGTCGGCTCTCGACATCGAGGTGGTCAGTCGCCCCGACGAGCTGCCCGCGCTCCAGGAGGTGGAGGGCCTGTCCGACCTGGCCGTTCTCGTGCTGGACGACGACGATGTCGAGCCCGCCACGCGCACCGCCGCGACCGCGACGGCCACCGCCGCTGGCGCCACCGTGCTGACCACGACGTACCCCGACGTCCGCGCCGACCCCGAGCTGGTCAGCGAGCTCGCCGACTCCGCACCAGACCATGTCGTGGGGATCGGCGCGCCGTTCGGACCCGCCGACCAGCTCGCCTCCCGGGTCGAGCTGGCCAAGACAGGGGTGCAGCTGCCCGGTGGTGGGCAGACGCTCTTCCCTGGCCGCCGCCTCGTCGCGCTGTACGGGACGCCCGGCACGCCCGGCCTGGGAGTGCTCGGAGAGCAGGATCTCGAGGCCACCATCGAACGGGCGCGCGACCTGGCCGCAGAGTACGAGCCGCTGACCCAGGTGCCCGTCGTCCCGACCCTGGAGATCATCGCCACCGTGGCGCAAGGCGCCCCGGGTGCGGACGGCGACTACTCCGGTGAGGTCTCGGTCGACACCCTTCGCCCGTGGGTCGAGCGGGCCGGCGAGGAGGGCGTCTACGTCGTGCTGGACCTGCAGCCCGGCCGGTCGAGCTTCCTCGACCAGGCGCGCCGCTACGAGGAGCTGCTGCGGATGCCGCACGTCGGGCTCGCGCTGGACCCTGAGTGGCGTCTGGCTCCCGATGAGGTGCCGCTGGGCCAGATCGGCCGGGTGCAGGCCGATGAGGTCAACTCGGTGATCACCTGGCTGGCCGACCTCACCGAGCAGGAGAGCCTGCCGCAGAAGCTGCTCGTGCTGCATCAGTTCCGCATCTCGATGCTGCCCGACAGCCAGGACTACGACCTCAGTCGCGACGAGGTCCGGGTGCTGGTCCACATGGACGGCCAGGGCCCGACGGGCGACAAGGAGAAGACCTGGGCGGCGGTGACGGAGGCGGCCCCGGACAGGGTGCCGTTCGGGTGGAAGAACTTCTACGACGAGGACATCCCGATGCTCTCCCCCGCAGAGACGATGGACCGGGAGCCGGTGCCCTTCATGGTGTCCTACCAGTGAAGCCGGAGCGCCACGGTCGGCTCGAGGCGACCCACCATGGTTCGACCGGCGCTAGTCGTCTGCGGTGGCCGGCTGACGGACCAACGTCTCCCGCGCCAGCAGCCACGGCCCCACCGCGAGCAGGCTGACGAGCCCGGTCAGCGCGAACGCCCAGCCGAAACCCAGGCTGTCGGCAACCAGGCCGATCAGGATCGGCCCGACGATGGCGCCGGAGTCCTGGGCCATCTGGAAGGTGGCCAGCACCGTGCCGCCACTGCGGTCGGCTCCGACGACGTCGGCCACCGAGGCCTGTTGACCCGGGTTGACCAAGCCCGCCCCCAACCCGCTCACCGCCGAGAGCACGAGCAGGACGAGCAGGTCGGTGGACAGCCCGATCAGCCCGAGGCCACCGGCGGTGATGACCAGCCCCGCGATGACCAGTGGACGTCGCCCGAGACGGTCGGCGAGCCGGCCGGCGACCTGCAGCATGAGAGCGGTGCCGATCGCAGCCACGGCCAGCGATGCACCGGCCACCCATGTCTCGTCGTGCACGGCTACCGCGAACTGAGGCAGCACGGCCACCCGCACGCCGAAGTTCGACCATCCGTTGGCGAAGCCGGACGCCAGCGCGGCGCGGTACGCAGAGTTGCCGAGCGCCTCACGGACCTGCATGGGGGGCTGGACCGGCTTGTCGGGGTCTGGGCGCAGGGCTGCCCCCGAAAGCCGCACCCCCACGACCGCGGCGGCGGCCACCAGCGCCACCGCGTAGACCACGAACGGCACCCGCAAGCCCAACGAGGCGAGCACGCCACCGAGCAGCGGGCCCACCATGCCGCCGATCAGGAAGGCGCTGGCGTACGCGGACGAGACCCTTCCCCGGATCGTCGGTGGAGCCAGCCGCACCAAGAGGGC
>Ga0102946_1000820_pt1 | contig 10811 bp, 10 predicted proteins | sample SalPon2A_A_D1_MG_FD_78209 | JGI IMG/M metagenome (GOLD analysis project Ga0102946, IMG submission 78209) | Soil microbial communities from South San Francisco under conditions of wetland restoration - Salt Pond MetaG R2A_A_D1_MG | ecosystem: Environmental > Terrestrial > Soil > Wetlands | place... | reverse complement strand
CAGAGATGCCAACTGACCGGAAAGTGCTCCAACCGCCTGCCTGACTGCTTTGGCCCGACGGTGATGAAGTTCAGAAACCCGCACTGGACATTTCAGCTCTTCGCCACACTGTTTCAATAACAGGTTGGCTTCCAACGTTGCTCGCCCTGAACCGACCAGCGCTACGGCGTCAGTACCATGTTGCTCAACAATCGCCTCGATCCGCTGCCGCAACTGTTCGACCGCTTCATTGATCGACACAACGGCTCCTTCAGCCCGCGCTTTACGAGGCCGGGTCGCGTGATTAACATAACCGCTGCCGAAACGTCCCCGGTCACAGATAAAATGACTGTTGGTCCGGGGATTGACGCCGCTGGTCACGCGTTGCAGCTCACGGTAACGACCACCGGGGACCGTCGAACACCCCAGAGAACAATGCGGACAGATGGAGGGTGCCTGCTCCAGATCCCAGAGGCGGGTCTTGAAGCGGAAAGTTTTGTCGGTCAGGACACCGGTCGGGCAGACATCAACGATATTGCCCGAGAAATCGCTCTCCAGCATGCCGTCCTTGAATCGCCCGAAGAAGATTCTTTGCTGTGAGCCCATCACCCCGAAATCGCGGCCTCCGCAGTAATCCTGATAAGTCCGCGCGCAGCGATAACACTGGATGCAGCGATTCATCTCCTGTTCTACAAACGGTCCCAGATCCTGATTTTGATAGGTTCGCTTGTTGCCACGATAATTACGGATACCATGGCCACTGGCGATGGTCATCTCCTGCAGCTGACACTCGCCCCCTTCATCACAGACCGGACAGTCATGAGGATGGTTGGTCATCAGCCACTCGCCAACCCGTTCCCGAAATTCGATAGCTTTGTCCGTGTCCGTTTCAACCACCATGCCCTCTTCCGCAGGGATCATACAGGACATTTTCAGCCCCGGCATTTCGCCTTTGACAACAGTCACAGCACACATCCGGCAGGCACCAACGGCGCCCAACGCCTGATGATAGCAGAAATGCGGCACCACAATCCCCAACTGCCCGGCGGCTTCAAAAACCGTGCTCCCGTCAGGAACCGTCACGCTCAGATTATCGATAGTCAAAGTTGGCATAATTTCTTAGGTTCCAGGTTCCAGGTTCTAGGTTCTAGGCTTAACCTTTAACCTAGTTCCTTGTTCCTAGCTCCTCAAAAAGGACAATGTCCTTTTTGAATATGATCTACAATTTCCTGCTCGAAATGGCGCAATAATCCGTCCACTGGACCCATGGCCCCTTCGGCCAGAGCGCAGAAACTGTTTCCACTGATATTACGATACTGGTCTTTCAGCATCTGCAGATCGTCCATGGTCCCTTCCCCCTTATCGATCTTATCCAGCAACCAGACGACCAGCGGCAGCCCATCCCGACAGGGGGTACACCAACCACAGCTCTCCCTGGCGAAGAAACGGGTCAGATTGAGGGTGACAGCGACCATGCAGGTTCGGTCGTCAAAGACCGTCACACCACCGGTTCCGAAGCGGCTGCCGACCTCTTCCAGCGTCTGGTAGTCAAGCTGAACATCCAGATCACTGGCAGTCAGAAACGGTGTTGATGCGCCGCCGGGAAGACAGGACTTGAACTGCCTCCCCTGCCAGACCCCGCCACCATAATCATGAATCAGGTTGCGCAGGGTTATCCCCACCGGCAGCTCGAAACATTCTGTCTTCTCAAGATGGCCGGACAGTCCGTAAAGCTTGGTTCCCGAACCATCGACAGTCAAAGCCAGATCCTTGAACCATTCAGCGCCGCCGTTAACGATATGTTGAATATTGGCCAGCGTCTCTACGTTATTCACCGTGGTCGGGCGTCCGAACAGACCCCGTACGGCAGGAAAAGGCGGCTTCGAGCGCGGATTGGGCCGTTTTCCTTCGAGGCCGTTGAGCAGTGCGGTCTCTTCGCCGAGAATGTAACGCCCGGCGCTGCCATGGAGGTGAAGTTCGAAAGAGAAGCCGCTGCCAAGAATATTCTCGCCCAGATACCCGGCCTCTGCCGCTTCGGTTACCGCTCTCTGCAGATGGGAAAACTGGTCGCGGTAAGCGTAACGGATAAAAACATAGCCGGTATCTGCCTGCAGGGCGTACGCGGCGATGATCATCCCCTCGATCAGTTGATGCGGATCTGCCTGCAGCAGTTCGCCGTCCTTGTAGGTTCCCGGTTCCATCTCGTCACAATTGCAGACCAGGTACTTCGGTCCCGGCTTGTCCGCCGGGAAAAAGGACCATTTAACACCGGTGGAAAAACCTGCGCCGCCCCGACCGCGCAGGTCAGAGGCTTTGACCAGTTCCCTGATTTCCGCCGGTTGCATCTCTTTCAATGCTTTTCTCAGCCCTTGGTAGCCGCCTGTTTTCTCATAGCCTTTAAGAAAAACGGTCCTTCCCGGCTGCCGGTTTTTGAATAACAGCTGAGGCGTCTGCTTCATGATGTCCCCTCTTCCCGCAGCTCAGCGAGGATTCGATCCACATCTTCGTTCTGAAGAGGCCCGTAAAACCGGCGACCGATCATAATCGATGGCGCACGTCCGCAACCACCGAGACAGCAGGTCGGCAGCAGAGTAAAGAGCCCATCCGTTGTCGTCTCCCCAAGAGCAATACCCAGGACCTGCTGCAGGTGCGCGGCAATTTCCTCACCGCCGCGACTCCAGCAACAGACCGAATCACAGATATGGATCGGGTAGCGGCCCACCTGTCGACGATAGATTTTGTCATAAAAAGTGGCGATCTCTTCCACCTCAAGGGGGGTCAAACCAAGGACATTTCCGACCAGCTCGACCCCTTCATCAGGAACCCAACCATGGTTGTCCTGAACCGCGCGCAGCAGATCGATCACCAGCTCACGCGGGTGCCTTATCGCAGCGACCTGCGTCTTGAATTGTTCGATCTGATCTGTGGTTAATAACTCTGCCATTAAGCCAAACCTTTATTACCGCCCGTTCGCTACGCTCTCTCGAGTTCGCCGAGCACGCTGAGAACACTCTGTTTTTTATGAAGTTCTCCGCGTGCTCTTCGAGCTCCGCGGTGAAAATCTTTTACCGATCCAAATCCGCCAATACGAAATCGATCGACCCCAGGATGGTGATCAGATCGGCCAACAACCCGCCCTTGCTCATCTGCCGTACCATCTGCAGATGAGCAAATGATGGCGTACGGATACGGAGCCGGTAAGCACTGCTCCCGCCATCACTGACCAGATAGTACCCGCACTCGCCCTTGCCCGCCTCGGTGGCCCGGTAGCACTCCCCGGGTGGCGGACATGGCCCGCTGCTGACATTGACAAAATGATGAATCAGGCTTTCGATGTCGTGCAGGCCGTCCTGCCGTTGCGGATAGCCATAGCGATAATCGTCGACCATCCAGCGGCCGGAGGGCATGTCGCTCGCGGCCTGCCGGACAATTCTCAAGCTCTGCCGCAACTCTTCAAGGCGCACCTGATAGCGGGCAAAGCTGTCACCGCCGGTCGCCGTAGCGACCTCAAAATCAAACTTTTCGTAGCCGGAATAAGGCATACTGCGCCGCAGATCCCACTCAAAGCCACAGGCCCGCAGATTAGGACCGCTCATCCCCCAATCGAGAGCCTCGTCCAGACTGACAATGCCGTTCCCTTCGGTCCGCACCCGGAAAATCGGACCATCGGTCAGCATATTATCCAGTTCGTCGATGCGACGGGAAAAGTCTGAGGTAAAAGCATCGACACGGTTTTTCCAGCCCTCGGGCAGGTCGTTGGGCAAACCACCGATACGGAACCAGGCGGGGTGCATCCGCCCGCCGGTGATCAGCTCGACAATGTCGAAAATTTTTTCGCGGGACTCGAAACAGTAGAAGACCGGCGTCATCGCCCCCACATCGTGGGCGAAAGTACCGAGCCAGACCAGATGATTGGCGATGCGGAACAACTCACAGAGCATGACCCGCACGGTTTCAGCGCGGGATGGAACGCTGACACCGAGCATAGTTTCCAGCGAGTTCAGATAGGCCAGATTGTTCTGTACCCCGGACAGGTAATCGATCCGGTCGGTGTAGGGGATAAACTGCGCCCAGTTCTGACGTTCCCCGATCTTTTCCGCGCCGCGATGGTGGTAGCCAAGATCAACGTCCAGGTCGTCGATCTCTTCGCCATGCATGCGTAGAACCAGCCGCAACACACCGTGGGTTCCCGGATGGTGCGGACCCAGATTGAGCAGCATGGTCCCGTCGTCCCGATCTTCAAGCGGGAACAGTCGGTCACCCATCATCGGCACCATCTCGGAGGCTGTCTCGATCGTAAAAGGGTCCATCTCCGTGGCGCGTGATGGATGTTCCTTGCGCAGCGGATGACCATTCCAGGATTCAGGCATCAGGATGCGACGCTGATCAGGATGACCCCGAAAGTCTATACCGAACATGTCGTAGACTTCCCGCTCATACCAATTGGCCGAGGGGAAAACCTCCGTTGCCGATACAGCCTGCGGCTGTTCACCCTGCAGTGGAACCTTGACCCGCAGATAACCGGGATCATTGAAGTTGACAAGATGGTAGATCAGGGTGAAGTCCTGCTCCGGTCGCTGACTGCGACTGCGCTCATCCACTGCCGTCACATCCTCCAGACGCCGATAGCGGCCGGGAGCCTGTTCCTTGAGGAATCTCAGCAGCTCTGGCAGGTGCTCTGTCGCCGTTTTCAGGGTCGGCATGTCGGCAGCCTGCTCATCATAGACAACCTGTCCACCAAACCGCTCCTGCACTTCCCGCCGTAGAGCGGTCACTGAATCATGGAAGGTGACTCGCGGTTGGGGCGTGCGCCAGATGTTCCTGCTGCGATTGCCGACAAAGTTCGGCGGCTGTCGACTGCTGCCACGCACCGGGCTGTTACCATAGCCAGGCCCACGCGGGTCGCGACTTTTCGTTTCACCATCGATCAGAACCGGCACCGTGGTCCCTTCACTGCCGCCCTTCAGGCCCAGGACCATTCGTGCCGGTTTTTCCTCGGCGACAATCTTTTTCTGCAGCTCGATAATTCCCTGCAGAAAAGCCTCAGGCCGGGGCGGACACCCGGGGATATAGACGTCTACAGGTAGAATCTGGTTCACCCCTTGAATGACGCTGTAGACATCGTACATGCCCCCGGAATTGGCGCAGCTGCCCATGGCGATCACCCACTTTGGATTGGGCATCTGCTCATAAAGGCGCAGGATCGAATCGCCCATTTTCTTAAAGGGAGTCCCGGAGATGATCATCAGATCGGCTTCGCGTGGAGTGCCGCGCAGAACCTCTGCCCCGAAGCGGGCCAGATCGAAACGCGGCGTCATGCTGGTCATCATCTCAACAAAGCAGCAGGACAGGCCGAAGAACATCGGCCAGAGACTGTTTTTGCGTCCCCAGTTAATGACATCGTCCATCTTGGTCAGAATGACATTCGGTGGCAGTTCAGGACTCATTCCTGCCCTCCTTCATACAACCGCTCGCGGGCACTGCGAGATCCCCATTCGAGTCCGCCCATTTTCCACAGGTAGACCAGACCGAGAAACAGGACAATGATAAAGAAGCTGATTTGCAGGAAACCTGCCCAGCCGAGCAGATCATAGGCAACTGCCCAGGAGACAACGAAGACCGCCTCGACATCAAAAACGATAAAAAAAATAGCAACCAGATAGAAAGGAACCGGTTCACGTAAACGGGCTTCACCGGTCGGGAGGATGGCTGACTCGTAGGCCTGCCCCTTGACCTCGCCTCCGGTTCGCTGCCCCAGAAACCGGGCCAACAGCAACAGGATCGAGATCAAAACCACAGCAATGGTGGTATAGAGCCCCAGCGTGAGTAAAGACTCGAACGACGGCGGGGTTACAGGTGGCAAAGGCGGAACCGTTGTCAGTGGAGCAGCGGCCAAATCCATCTCCGAAATCACGGACAGGGGAAGTTGGGAATATCATTACATTAAGTCAAAAGAATAGCATATTTGCCGGGCGGCAACCAATGAGGCAGGAAAAAATTCCCAGCTCAGTCAAGCGAAGATTGGGCTATGACAGACAGGGCCAGAGAAGTAACTGAGAGTGACATGGGGTAAAAAAAGGTGAGCAGACCGAAACATGCAAATCCAACCGGAAGGACCGAGGAAAATGATTAACAACGTGGCGGATGGTGGGTTGCCGCTTGGTCAGCCCTCAGTTATTACAGCCAGGCTGTCCACTACCCTGACAGTCCTTCTGTCCGCGCATGCTGCGGTCCAGTTCAGATTCACACCGGCAATCACCGCCGCTGCTGACGCTGGAGTTACAGGCGCCTCGCAGCCCTCGGCGTCTGACGATCAAACCGATGGACAAGCCAACGAAGGAGATCAGAAAAGCTATCAGAGCGATAAAAAACAGTTTCATTCTTCCGCCTGTGCCTGAAATGCATGAAAAGCCGGACTGATATAGACGTCAGTCCCCTGTTCAGCATGAATAAGAAAATATGCGGCAATCTGGTGCTGTTCAACCAGTATACGCCCTTTCTCTTCTCCCAGCACCATCAGTGCCGTGGCCAGGGCGTCAGCACGCGCGCAACTCGGATCAAGAATGGTCACTGATGCAAGCTGGTGCCTGATTGGCCGGCCGCTGAGCGGGTCGATGGTGTGCGAGTAGCGCTGACCATTTTCGATATAATAGTTGCGATAGTTTCCGGAAGTGGCCAGTCCGGTTTCGGTCAACAGCAGAGTCGTTTCCACCTCACGGACATCTTCCAGCGGCTTTTCGATGGCGATCCGCCAGGGTGTGCCATCGCTGCGCCGCCCTGCCAGTCGCAGCTCCCCGCCGATCTCGACCAGGTAATTATTGATCCCCTGGCCCTCCAGCAGCTCGGCAAGCTGATCCACGGCGTAACCCTTGGCGACCGCCGACAGATCAATTTGCAGCTGTGGGTGGGATTTTTTCAGCGCTGCCGGATCGCGTCGCAGTTGCAACTGACGATACCCGACCATGGCCAACCGTTCGCTGACCTGGCGATCGCTCGGCAACTGTTCGCTCTGCGCACTGGCACCAAACCCCCAGAGCTCGACCAGCGGACCGACGCTGATATCGAAGGCGCCCCCGGTCAAGATACTGATTTTCCTGGAAAGGTCCACCACGTACGCAGTTTCCGAAGAGACAGGGAACCAGTCACTATCGAACCGGTTGTTGAAACGGGAAATTTCCGAATCGGGATCGTAGGTCGACATCAGACGGTTGATTCGATCAAGCTGCACTTGCAGTTGCTGTTTCAGAAGTACAGGGTCGGTGCCTTCAGGGGCGGAATGGAGACTGACCGACCAGGTGGTGCCCATGGTCGCACCATTGAGATGAACGGTTTCGACAGCGGAGCGCCGCTGGCAACCGCTGGTAGTCAGAAGCAATAGACAGAGATGAAAAAGGAACAGGATTCGGATCATACTACAAATCTGCCAACCCCTGACCGTGCCTGATCATCCGCCTCATCGCCTTATCTTCCTGGCTTCTCAGTTTTTCAAACAGGCTGCTCGTCGCCTTATCGGTACAGCGCTCTGCGGCGTACCGGTAATAATTGATCAGCACCTGCTTATAACCGACGGCGGCCTTGATCAGTTGGTCAAGGTCGCGCCTGCTTGACTCGTCGAGTAAACCGGTCGGCACCTGAGGGAAGTTGACCTCCAGACCTTTCAGCCAGTGCTCCAGAACTTTCTGTGGCGCGCCGTGACAGAACTCTCCAAGCGCCAGCGCCCGGTGTTCTTCGTGATCGATCAGGTAGTCGAGCATCAGCCGCACCCGCGGTGACACCTCGCCATCGACCAGCTGTTGAAAATCGTCGCTGACCCGGCGATGATAGGCGGGCGCCAGTTTCTGCAGAATGGTTCGCGTCTGTTCAAAGCGCACGGCCGACCTCCTGTTATTTAAATGCCGAAATCATCATAAAGGATATTCTCTTCTTCCACGCCCAGATTATACAACATCTCACCGGCCGCCTTGTTCATCATTGGAGGACCGCACATATAGTACTCACAGTCCTCCGGGGCCGGGTGTTTGACCAGGTAGTTCTCGTACAGATACTGGTGAACAAAACCAACTGCGCCGGTCCAGTTGTCCTCCGGCAGAGGTTCGGAAAGCACCAGATGCCATTCGAAGTTATCATGCTTTTCGGCCAGTTCGTCGAACTCTTCAACATAAAAAGCTTCGCGCAAACTGCGGGCACCATACCAGAAAGAGACCTTACGTTTGGTCTTCAGCCGCTTGAACTGGTCGAAGATATGCGAGCGCATCGGTGCCATGCCTGCCCCGCCGCCGATAAAAATCATCTCGGCATCGGTCTCCTTGGCGTAGAACTCACCGTATGGGCCAGACACCTCGACGCTATCGCCAGGTTTCAGGTTGAAAATGAAGGAAGACATCTGCCCGGGAGGAGCGTCCGGCACCTGCGGCGGTGGCGGACAGACCCGCACGTTGAGCATGATAATACCCTTTTCATCGGGATAGTTGGCCATCGAATAGGCGCGCATGATCGGCTCTTTGACTTCTGACCGATACTGCCAGATGTCATACTTGTCCCAATCCTCCTTGAACCGCTCAGGGATATCCATCTCCTTGTACGTAACGACATGGGAATCGGCCTCGATCTGGATATAACCGCCGGCGCGAAAGTCGAGGTCTTCTCCTTCCGGCAGCTCCAGCACCAGCTCCTTGATGAAGGTCGAACGGCTGACGTTGGAGCGCACCCGACAGGTCCACTTGCTGATCGAGAAGATCTCCGCCGGCAGCTCCAGTTCCAGATCCTGCTTGACACTGACCTGGCAGGAGAGCCGGTAACCCTCCTTCGCCTCGCGCTTGGTGATGTGCGCAGTTTCGGTCGGCAGGATGTCGCCACCCCCCGATTTTATCTTCACCTTGCACTGGGCGCAGGTACCGCCGCCACCGCAAGCCGAGGGGATGAACACCTCTTCGCTGCCGAGGACGTTGAGCAGTTTGCCGCCGGGATCAACATTCAGTTGCTTATCCGGGTCATTGTTGATCTCGATCGTCACCTGTCCGGCTGGAATCAGCCGCCAGCGGGCCAGCAGAATCAGGGTCACCAGCATCAGCACGATGCCGGTAAAGATCAGAACACCTAAACCGATTTCAATCATTATTCATTCCATTACAGCTGGATGCCGGAAAAAGCCATAAAAGCCATGGCCATCAAGCCGGTGATCATAAAGGTCAGTCCCAATCCGCGCAGCCCCACGGGGACATCTGCGTACTTCATCTTTTCGCGAATCCCTGCCAGGGCAGCAATGGCCAGAGCCCAACCGGCGCCACTCCCGAAGCCGAAGACGACGCTCTCGGTAAAGTTGTAGTCGCGTTCGACCATGAACAGCGAGCCACCGAGAATCGCGCAATTGACGGTGATCAACGGCAGGAAGACGCCCAGCGCGTTATAGAGCGCGGGCACATGACGGTCGAGGACCATCTCGAGAATCTGCACCATCGCCGCGATCACGCCGATATAGCAGATAAGGCCGATAAAGGTCAGATCGGTCCCCTCGATCCCCAGCCAGACCAGTGCATCCTCTTTAAGCAGATACTGATAGATCAGGTTGTTGACCGGCACGGTGATGGTCTGCACGACGATCACAGCGACGCCCAGACCGATGGAGGTGTCGACCTTCTTTGATACGGCGAGGAAGGTGCACATACCGAGGAAGAAGGCCAACGCCATGTTTTCGACGAAGATCGTTTTCATCAACAGGCTGAGATAATGTTCGAGCATCGACTAGTTCTCCTCCTCAACCTGCTCAGTCTTCCAGCAGCGCAGCGCCCAGATCAGAAGCCCGATGATGAAAAAGGCGCTCGGCGGCAGCAGCATAAGTCCGTTCGGCAGATACCAGCCGCCATCATTGGTCGAAGGCAGGACGGTGAAACCGAGCAGCTTGCCGGCACCGAGCAGTTCGCGAAAAAAACCGACCAGCAACAGCACGATACTGTAACCAAGACCGTTGCCGATACCGTCAAGCAAACTCATCCCGGGCGCGTTCTTCAAGGCAAAGGCCTCAGCACGGCCGAGCACGATGCAGTTGGTGATGATCAGGCCGACGAATACCGACAGCTGCTTGCTGATTTCGAAGGCGTAAGCTTTGAGAAACTGATCGACGATGATGACCAGGGTGGCGATAATGGTAATCTCGACGATAATGCGGATACTGTCCGGCACCTGGCGCCGGATCATGCTGACCGAGACATTGGAGCCGGCCAGCACGAAGATCACCGCCAGACACATCACCAGCACCGTCTCCAGCTTGCTGGTCACCGCCAGCGCCGAGCAGATGCCGAGAATCTGCAGGCCGATCGGGTTCTTGCTGAAAATCGGATCGAGTAATACATCCCTGGCTTTGCTCATGGTTCCAACCCCTGCTTTTTAAGCCGTTCAAGGAACGGTTGATAGCCGTCTTCGCCCATCCAGTATTTAAGCAAATTATTGACCCCGCGCGCGGTCAGGGTCGAGCCTGCCAGACCATCGGCCTTGTAAACGGCATCCGGGTCGCTTTTATCGACTGTGCCCTTGACGACCTCGATACGGAGCTTGCCGTTCTCGCCATAAATCCGCTTCCCCTGCCACTGCCGTTTCCAGTTCGGGTTGTCGATCTCGCCGCCCAGTCCCGGGGTTTCTCCGTGCTCGTAGAAGGAGAAGCCGCGTACCGTGGTCAGATCGTCTGCCAGCGAGATGAAGCCGTACATGGTCGACCACAAGCCCTTGCCATGCACCGGCAGGATCAACTGTTGCAGCCTTTCACCTTCGCGCACCAGGTAAACAGCCTTGAACTGCGCGCGCCGCTTGATGTCGGCCAGATCGAGCGGGTCTGGAAT
>Ga0102946_1000819_pt1 | contig 10818 bp, 10 predicted proteins | sample SalPon2A_A_D1_MG_FD_78209 | JGI IMG/M metagenome (GOLD analysis project Ga0102946, IMG submission 78209) | Soil microbial communities from South San Francisco under conditions of wetland restoration - Salt Pond MetaG R2A_A_D1_MG | ecosystem: Environmental > Terrestrial > Soil > Wetlands | place... | reverse complement strand
GACGGGTCTCTGGACGTCTACATCAGCAACCTGGTCGATGTGCTCACGAACGGCCGCTCCGAGAGCGCGCGCGCCGGTGCGTCGTGACCGCCTTTCCGGCGACGGCTCGGCAGGATGGGGACATGAGCGGCGAGCAGGAAGCGGTGGACGAGCGGCTGTTGAGGATCTACGTAGACGACCATCTGGTCGGCGCGACGGGGGCGGTGAACCGCCTATCTCGGATTGCGTCGTCGTACACCGACCTGAGTGTGCACTCTGAGGTGGTGCAGCTGGCCGAACAGGTGCGCGAGGATGTTGTCTCGCTGCTCGACATGGCGCGACAGTTGGGCGTGGACCGTCGCCGGGGTGCACATGCGTTGGGCCGCGCCGGGGAGCTGGCCGGGCGGCTCAAGCTGAACGGCCGGCTGCGCTCTCGTTCCCCGTTGACCCCGCTGGTCGAGATCGAGGCCTTGCGGGTCGGTGTGCTCGGCAAGCTCAGCCTGTGGTAGACGCTGCATGTGCATGCTCATGCTCTGGGTTTGGACGGCGCAACGCTGGAGACACTGCAAGACCGGGCCCGGACGCAGCTGCGAGTGATCGAGGAATGCCATCGAACGCTCAGCCCCACAGCCTTCCGAGGAACCTGAGCGCTCCATCCTGCGGCAGGATGGCGCCATGGCTGCCGGTTCTTTGTCCGATCAGGAGACCGTCTCTCGGCTCGAGGGTCAGGTCGCCCTGACCCCGACGTTTCTGCTCTACATGGCCAGCTCAGGGGTGCTCGCGTGCGTGGCACTGCTGTCCAACTCGGTGCCCATCCTCATCGGGTCGATGATCCTGGCGCCGTTGATGCCGGCGTTGGCGCTGGTCCCCTTCGCCCTGGCCGAACGTCGCCGCGACCTGGCCGTGCGCGGTCTCACCGTCGCATCGGCAGGACTGGCTCTGGCGTTCGTCGTGGCCTGGCTGACTGCTGCCCTCATGGGCGCGGCCGGCGTCCTCGTCTCCGATGCTGTTCTGGAGAACCCGTTGCTGCAGGAACGGGTGCACCCGGGCTGGTGGTCGATGGCGGCCGCTGTAGCAGCCGGACTGGCGGGAACGGTCGCTCAGGCCAACGAGAAGACGGATGCCCTGATCGGCACGGTGGCCGCCCTGGCCTTGGTTCCGGCGGTCGGGGCCACGGCCCTCTCCGTGTACGCCGGGGAGCTGAACACCGCGCTGGGCGGCCTGCTGCTGCTAGGGCTCAACGTCGGCCTCATCATCGCCATGGGAGTCGCCGGGATCCTGGTGTCCGCCGGGCGGGCGGGCTGGCGTCCCCTGGCGATGCTGCCCGTGGTCACGACACTCGTGCTTGCGGTGTTGCTGACCTGGGCGCAGGCGGAGGGGACCGTGCCCGAGCAGCCAGCCCACGCCTCGGGACCGGGGACGATCACCGCCACCTGGTAGCGCCGGGGAAGCAGGGACCAAGGGCTCTGCCGCTTCTGCGGGCGAGGTGAGACGTTGCCGGTATGAGACCCATTGTCGTGGGGTTGCACCCGTCACATCCTCGTTCGGCCGCGTTGCACTGGGCGTTGGCTGAAGCACGGCGCCGCGCTCGGCCTGTCCAGCTCCTCCTCGCCCGCGGCGTACCGCTGCCCGGTCAGTTCGGGATCGTGCGCGACGCGCTGGTTCCCGAACCGTTGGCGGCCGAGGTCCTGCAGCGAGCACGGGAGCACGCCGCGGCCGCGGAACCATCGGTGCAGGTCCATACCGGCGTGAGAGACGGAGGGCCCGCCGCGGTACTGGTGGAAGCCTCCGCCCAGGCCGACTCGATCGTCGTGGGTCGTCACAGTGGCAGCCGGTTGAGCGAGGCGGTGTTGGGGTCGACTTCAGCGCAGGTGGCGGCTCACGCTCGGGCCCCCGTCGTGGTGGTCGATGACCACGCGGAACCGCCGGCAGACGGTCGGGTCGTCCTCGGCGTGGACGGTTCGAGGGCGAACGAGGCGGCCATCGAGTACGGCTTCGACGCGGCACAGCAGCGGGGTAGTTCCTTGGTCGCGGTCTATGCCTGGCATCTGGAGCCGCCGGAGCAGGCGACGCTGCCCTGGATCAGCGAGCACACGCTGCACCGGCTCGCCGAGGAGCAGCAGCGAGTGCTGTACGAGGCGTTGGCCGGGTGGGCCGAGACGTATCCGGATGTGCAGGTGCACCACGTGGTCTCACGGCTGACGCCCGTCGACCTGCTACTGGCCCACGCCAAGAACGCGAGCCTGCTTGTCGTCGGCAGCCGGGGCCGAGGCGGCCTACCGGGTCTCATGCTGGGGTCGGTGAGCCAGAGCATCATCCACCGGCCTGGTCCGTGTCCGGTGGCGATCGTCCGCGAAGGCGATCGGCACTGAGGGACCGGACACCCAGGTCGAGCCGCGTCCCGTGCAGGGGTACCCCGCCCCATCCGTCTGGTCGGCGCTCACCGGTCCACAATCAGGGCATGGCATACGACGAGCATCTAGCAGGGCGCGTACGTGACCTCCTCGGCGATCGGGTCGAGGAGGAGAAGAAGATGTTCGGCGGCCTGGCCTTCATGGTGCGAGGCCGGATGGCCTGCTGCGCGAGCGGCCAGGGCGGGCTGCTGGTCAAGGTCGGGCGCGAGACTTTCGCCGACCTGGTCACGCGCGATCACGTCACCGCCATGACGATCGGCGGAGCGGTCTCCGACTCCTGGGTGCACGTCGGGGCCGAAGCCCTCGACGACGGACGCGTTCTGCGCTCATGGGTCGAACGGGGACTCGCCGGCAACCCACCCAAGCCTGGTCGTTGAGCTCAGCCAGACTGCTCGACACGACGTACTTCTTCGGCCGCCGACGCCATCACTTCGTAGGTCACAGGGCCGAACAGCAAGGCATTCGCGTGTTTTGTCTGCGCAGTTCGGCACTCGCCTCGACTCCTCGTCCGGCGCGCCCCCAGCTTCATCACGGCAGCAGCCGTCGAGGGAGACGTTGCCCGAGAAGCGAGGTGGTCTCACCTCGCTTCTCAGGCCTGGGAGGTTCGCTCTTGAGCCCCTGGGCTCGGTCGCGCCCAGCTAGTCGTCCTTCCGTCCGTCAGGGTGTCTGACGCCTTTCACCGCTCCCGGCTCGCCGACAACGAAGTCATCGCGCATGTAGCCGATGACATCGTCGGTCGTCAGCACCTTGGCGACCGTACTGTTCACGACCGTCAGCGCGCTCTCCTGGTTCGCTGTCGCCGTCGCGACGGCGTCACCGACCACGACCACGTCGTATCCACGCGAACTGCCCGCGTAGGCGGTGCTGAGGATGCACTCATCGGTCCACAGACCCGAGATCACGATGGTGTCGGTCCCCTGGGCCTTGAGCTTCTCGTCGAGGTAGGAGTCGCCGTTCTCGTCGAAGTTCCAGAACATGTCGAGGTGCTTGCCGTGGTAGTACCAGCCATCCGCCACCTCCTCGGGCGTCGGAGCGATCTCGGCGAGAACCTCCATGCCGGGCGCACCGGTGAACATGTACACCGCGTTCTCCGGCTCCTCGGGCCGCAATCCCCGCGGACCGTACCACCGGTCCATCGCATTGCTGATCCCGTCGTCGAAGGTGCGGGTCCAGGAGCTCCAGACGATCTCGACCCCTTCACCGCGCGACTGCGCCGACCGGAACGCGTCAACGAGCTCGATCAGGTTGGGCAGGATCTCCTCGGCATAGGGTCGGTACTCCTCCTGGCAGTCGTCGAGAAGCAAGGCGACCCGCCGCGGCCGGTCTTTCAGGTCCCACGAGGCCCAGAAGCTGAGTGGCTGCCCGTTCGGACCGTCCGGCGTGCTGGAGAAGTTGTCCATGGGCTGCAAAGCCAGATCCCTGTCACGGTGGCGACGCGGCTGCGCCAGTGCCTCTTCGAGCGTGCGAGAACTCGTCTCGTTCATCATCTCGTCAACGTACCCGAGCTTGACGGGCGCTTCTCGCCGGACGGGTCAGCCCGGGCACTGGAAAGCCCCCAGGTCCGCCTCGCACTGCGGAAACTGGGGGCTGACGTGTGACGACCAGTGTGATGTGGCCACGGTGGTGGAGGTGGCGGGAATTGAACCCGCGTCCGCTGCCGGGAAACCAGGGCTTCTCCGGGCGCAGTGCGCTGTGGATTTTCTCGGCCTCAGGGCTCGCACGCACACGTCCCCTGACAGGCCCAGCTGCGTAAGAGTCCCGTGTGATCCCGCAACGTGATCACACAGCAGAGTTTCCTAGATGACGCCAGACACTGAGTCGGAAACTACCTCAGGCTGACGGACCTCGGGACTAGCTCAGGCGGCTAGTTCGAAGTCGGTGCGCTTGGAATCGGCACCTATTGGTTGTGCAAGGAGCGTTGACGAGATGACCTTGCATCCTCGACCCGCTTCCCCTGGTTGGCCGAACAACGTCGAAACCGATCACCCCCATGAGGGGGCCACATCACACTGTCCAGTTGTCAAGAACCTCAGACTACGGGCTAAACGCCGCAGAGCGTAACCGCATTCCGGGCCCGGCCCGCCTAGCCGTGCTTGCGTAGGTGGGCTGACATGGCGCGCTCGGCCTCACGCCGGTCCTGACGCTCGCGCAGCGCCTGCCGTTTGTCGTGCAGCTTCTTGCCCTTGGCCAGCGCGATCTCGACCTTGGCCCGGCCGTCCTTGAAGTACAGCCGCAGCGGCACGATGGTATGGCCGGCCTGGTGAGCCTTGGCGGTCATCTTCTCGATCTGCTCGCGATGAAGTAGCAGCTTGCGGCGCCGCTTGGCGCTGTGGTTGGTCCATGTGCCCTGCAGGTACTCCGGGATGTGGACGTTCTCCAGGTACAGCTCGCCGTGGTAGTCGGTGCAGTAGCCGTCGCCGATGGTGGCTCGGCCCTCGCGCAGCGACTTCACCTCGGTGCCGGTCAGGACCAGCCCTGCCTCCACGACGTCCTCGAGGTGGTACTCATACCGCGCACGCCTGTTGGTGGCGACCACCTTCTCGCCGCGTTCCTTGACCATGACTACCTCACCTGCGCTCACAGACCCGGCTGCGGGCCAACGGAGCAGTTTACAGCCAGCTCCAGGGGTCGACGGCAATCCCGTTCTCGCGGGTCTCGAAGTGCAGGTGACAGGCGGTCGACAGCCCGGTGTTACCGACGTACCCGACCACCTGGCCCCGCGAGACCGAGCCGCCGGTGACGGCGAAGGACGACAGGTGCGCGAAGGTCGTGGTCAGGTTCACCCCGCGCTGCACCCCATGGTCGAGGATCAGCTTGTTGCCGCCACCGGAGGTCGAGGTGGCCGCGACCACCGTCCCGTCGGCCGGGGCGTGTACCGGTGAGCCGCAGCTACCTGCGTAGTCGATCCCGGCGTGCAACCGCGGGGTGCCCAGGATCGGGTGGGTGCGGTAGCCGAACGAGCTCGTGACCCCGGCCGGCGACGGCGCGGCGAGGTATCCGGACGAGGGCGGCGCGGCCGGTGGCTCCGGAGCCGGCGGTTCAGGGGCGGGAGTGGGCGCCGGTGCGGGAACAGGCTCAGGGGCGGGAGCCGCGGCTTCCTGCTGGCTTGCCTCGGCTGCGGCCTCCGCCTCGGCCTGCGCTTGCGCCTCTCGCTCGGCCTCGGCCTGCGCTTGCGCCTCTCGCTCGGCCTCGGCCTCCCGGCGGGCTCGCTCCTCCGCCTCCGCGCGCTGGCGAGCCTTCTCCCGCGCGATCCGCTGTCGCTCGGCTTCCTGCTCGACCTCGAGCCCGTGCTTTTTCTGCGCCAGCTCGGCGAGCTGGGTCTGAAGAGGCGAGGACTCGCTCTCCGCCTCGTCCAGCTGCTTGGCGAACGTCGCCTTCTCGCCCTCCAGGGCCGCACGGTCCTCGCGCTGGCGGGCCTCGACACGCTCGAGCTCCTGCTTGGACGTCTCGGCGGCGCTGCGGGCTTCCTCCTTCCGGAGCACGTTCGCCTCCGCCTCGGCCAGCAGCATCGTGATGTCGCGGCGCACCCCCTCCAGGCGGTCCTGCTCGGCGACCTCCTGCGCACGTTGCGTGTTGAGCCGGTCGATGGTGTTGTCCTGCACCCTCATCACCGTCCGGGCCATCGCCATGTCCTCGACCGCGTCGTCCTCGCCCGAGAGCACGTCGAGGGTCATGGCCAGGTTGCCCACCCCACCGTTCTTGTAGCTCTCGCGGGCGATGGCACCGACCGCCTCCTTGCTCTCCTGCTGCTCGCGCTCGTTCTGCTGCAGCGAGTCCTCGAGCTCCTTCTCGTTCGCTTGGGCGACCTGCAGCTCGCTGTCGATCCGGTCCGCCTCGGTCAGGGCGTCGGCCAGCTCCGTCTCGGCGGCATCGAGCTGTTCGCCGGCTTGGGTCACCTCACGGTTGGTCCGGCGCAGGCGCGCGTCGGCCTCCACCAGCTCGGCCGAGGTGTCGGCCAGGTCGGCGTCCAACCGGTCCGCCCGGGCGTCGGCGTCCTGCTTCTGCTCACCGGTGCGCTGCTGGTCCTCTTCGACCTCCTCGATGCGGTCGTCGAAGTCGTCCTGGGCCACGGTCGGCGCCGAGAACACCAGCGTCGCGCAGAGCGCTACGAGCAGGGCGCCACTGAGTCGTTGGCGCGCGCGACGGCGTGGCATGGACGTGCGCATCTCAGACCTGCACGTATCGACGCAGGGCCAACCACGAGGTCACGACGGCCAACGCGACGGCGCCGGCCAGGAGTAGGGGCGAGATGAGCCACACGTCGGCGGCGCCGACGAGGGCCACCAGCCCGCTCTCCCCCGCCAGCAGCTCGGTCAGGAACCCGGAGACCCCGTAGGAGACCATCGCCCACAGCAGACCGATCGCCAGCGCCGCGCCCAACATGGTCGCGATCACGGTCTCCACCACGAACGGGGCGTGGATGGTGAACGCAGACGCGCCGACCAGACGCATGATCCCGGTCTCGCGACGCCGGGACCACGCGGTGAGCCGGATCGTAGTGCTGATCAATACCACCGAGCAGATCACCATGGCACCGGCGAGGGCCACCGAGGCGACGCTGACGACGTTGAGGAAGGCGAAGAGCTTGTCGACGAGCTCGCGCTGGTCCTCCACGCTCTCGACACCCGGGGCGCCGTCGAAGGCGGCGGCCACCACCTCGTACTTCTGCGGGTCGGCGAGCTGCACGCGGAAGCTCTCGGGGATGGACTCCTGCGGGATGTTCTCGACCACGGCAGAGTTGCGGAACTGGTCCTGGAACCGCTCGTAGGCCTCCTCGTTGGACTCGAACCAGTAGTTCTCGACCAACGGGTCCAAGCCGTCCAGATCGCTGCGCACCTGGTCGCGCTGCTGGGCCGTCGCGGCCCCGGCGGCGCACGCCGACACGTCGGCGCTATCGGCCGTGCACAGGTAGACCGAGACCTGGACCTTGTCGTACCAGTAGCCCTTCGCCGTATCGACCTGCTGCTGGGCGAGCAGCCCGCTGCCCAGGAAGAACAGCGAGACCATCGTCACGAGCACCACGGAGACGAACATGGAGGTGTTGCGGCGCAAGCCGTTGGCCACCTCGCCGAGCAGGAATGCGGGCCTCACCGGAGGGCGACCCCCTCCGGCTCGGGCATCCGGCTGTTCAGCACCTCCAGGTCCAACGGCGCGTACTCCCCGTCGGCCTGGTCTCGCACGATGACCCCGTCGCGCAGCTGCACCACGCGCTTGCGGAAGGTGTCGACGATGTAGGTGTCGTGGGTGGCCATCACCACGGTGGTGCCGGTCCGGTTGATCCGGTCCAGGATGCCGACGATCTCGCGGCTCGTCTGCGGGTCCAGGTTGCCGGTCGGCTCGTCGGCCAGCAGCACCTTCGGCTTGTTCACCATGGCGCGCGCGATGGCCACGCGCTGCTGCTCTCCGCCGGAGAGCTCGTGCGGCAGGCGCTTGGCCTTGTCCTGCAGTCCCACGAGCTCCAGCGTCTCGGGCACGGTGTGGCGGATCTCGTGCCGTTTGGTGCCGAGGACCTGCAACACGTAGGCCACGTTCTGGTGGACCGTCTTGCCCGCGAGGAGGCGGAAGTCTTGGAACACGGTGCCGACCTGCCGGCGCAGCACCGGGACCCGGCGTGGCGACATCCGAGTCAGGTCGTGCCCGGCCACGCGCACCCGGCCTACCGTGGCGGGGCGCTCCAGGATGACCAGCCGCAGCATGGTCGACTTGCCAGAGCCGGAGGGGCCGACCACGAAGACGAACTCACCGCGCCCGACCTCCACCGTGACGTCGCGCAGCGCCCACGCACCGCCCTTGGCGTAGCGGACGCTCACTTCTTCGAAGGCGATCATCCCGGTCCCCTGCGTGACAGCTGGTCTCGCCCATGGCGCCCGTTCCCTCCCGGGGCGCCCTGGGCCGTGCGCTCAGGTTACGCAAGTGACAGGTGTGAAAGCGGGAGCCTGCCCGCGTGTCGGCTCAGGCGTCAGCGCGCTCGGCCGAGCGTTTCCAGCGGATGCCGGCTTCGAGGAAGCTGTCGATGTCGCCGTCGAGCACCGCCGCCGTGCTGCCCACCTCGTAGCCGGTGCGCAGGTCCTTGATCATCTGGTAGGGGTGCAGCACGTAGGACCGCATCTGGTCACCCCAGGAGGCCTTGATGTCGCCGGCCATCTCCTTCTTTGCCGCGTCCTCCTCCTGCTGTTTGAGCAGCAGGAGGCGGGACTGCAGCACCCGCAGGGCCGCCGCGCGGTTCTGGATCTGGGACTTCTCGTTCTGCATCGAGACGACGACCCCGGTCGGCAGGTGGGTCATGCGCACGGCCGAGTCGGTGGTGTTGACCGACTGCCCACCCGGACCCGAGGAGCGGAAGACGTCGACCTTGAGGTCGGCCTCCGGGATCTCGATGTGATCGGTGGACTCGATCAGCGGCACCACCTCGACCGCGGCGAAGCTGGTCTGGCGGCGACCCTGGTTGTCGAACGGGCTGATCCGCACCAGTCGGTGGGTGCCGGCCTCCACCGACAGGGTGCCGAAGGCATAGGGGGCCTTGACCTCGAACGTCGCCGACTTCAGCCCCGCCTCCTCGGCGTAGGAGGTGTCCAGCACGGTCGTGGGGTGCTCGTGCCGTTCGGCCCATCGCAGGTACATCCGCATCAGCATCTCGGCGAAGTCCGCCGCGTCGACACCGCCGGCCCCCGAGCGGATGGTCACCACGGCCTCACGCTCGTCGTACTCGCCGTTGAGCAGCGTGCGGACCTCGAGCACGGAGACGGCCTGCTGCAGCGCGGTCAGGTCGCGCTCGGCCTCGGCCAGCGCGCTGCGGCCGTCGTCTCCGCCCTCCTCGCTGCCCAGCTCGACCAGCACCTCGAGCTCGTCGATCCGCGCGTCCATCTCCAGCACCCGGTCGTGCTCGGCCTTCAGGCGTGCCATCTTCGAGGTGACCCGCTGCGCGTTCTCGACGTCGTCCCACAGGTCCGGCCGGGACGCCTGGGCCTCCAGCTCGGTCAGCTGGGCGCGGATCCCGTCGAGATCCACGACCTCGCGCACCGTCGCCATCGTGGCGCGCAGAGCCTTGATGTCCGTTTCGAAGTCGACCGCCACGCGGGCGAGCCTACGCCCCGCGCCGAGGCGCTCAGGCCACCGCCGACGTCTCCGGCTCGGGCTCGGTGACCGCGGACTGCGAGGTCAGCCACGCCACCGCCTGGCGCGCCGTCCACCCTTCCGGATAGCGCTCGATCAGCTGGTTGGCCCCGCCCAGGTCCTGGCCGAGGGTGACCACCTTGGTCTCGGCATACCCGTCCTTGCGCACCTGGCCCAGGCCGATGTTGGCCATCAGCCCGTTGCACAGGCACTTGCGGCCCTCGGTCGCCTCCTGGGAGCCGCCCTTCTTGAGGTACATGTGGACCGGCTCGGAGGGGCAGCGGTAGCCGACGTCCCCGTTGTCCTTCTCGTACGCCGAACGCAGGTAGGACAGGTCGCACAGGCGCGGACGGTCCTCGTAGACCGCGGTGTCGCTCTGCGTGCCCTCGAGCGAGGCGACCTTGAACGGGAACCCGGTTGGGCTGGCGCGTGGGTCGTTCTTCACCGACAGCGTGCCGTCGCCCAGCTCCCCGATCATCTGGGCGCGGGTGCGCTCCTCCAGCCCGCTGTCGAGGCTGAGGGCGAACAAGGTGCCGACCTGCACCCCGGCGGCTCCATCGGCAAGCGCCTCGACCACCTTGTCGGGGGTGCCGTAGGCGCCCGCCAGCCAGAACGGCAGCGACAGGTCGGCCATCTTCTGCAGGTTGACGATGTCGCGAGCGCCGTAGATCGGCTCGCCGGCGTCGTCGAGCTGCATCCGTCCGCGCGGCGGGGCACTGTGGCCGCCCGCGGCGGGGCCCTCGACGACGAAGCCGTCGGGGCGGATGCTCTCGTCGCGGTAGAGGTAGTTGGCCAACGCGTCCGCGGAGACGATGGCCAGGAAGTCTGGCCGGCGGATCTCGGGCAGCTCGTCGCCGAGCAGGTCGACGGGGTCGACCCGGATGTAGCGAGTCATCGAGCCACCGGCCACGTCGGCCACGATCTTGCCCTCCCGGCCGGCGGCGATGTCGGTGAGCAGCTGCGGGATGTCGCGCGGGATACCGGCGCCCATGATGACGTAGTCGACCCCGGCCAGCGACGCGCCCAGCAGGGCCGTGGGCGTGGCCATCTGCAGCTTCTCCAGACAGTTGATGCCCACCACACCGTCGTGGCCCTCCTTGGCCAACCAGACCTCGGCGAAGTTACCGACTACCGCGACCTCGGAGACCGCGCGGCTGGTGTCGATGGTCAGCTTGGGTAGCGGCTTGTAGGGCGTATCGGCGGCCTTGCCGCCCTCGATGAAGTACTTGTCGAGCACGCGCGCCGCCATCTCCGGGGAGGGGAAGGCCGCCAGAGCACGGCGCATGTGCCCACCGGGGTCGCCCTCCTGGAG
>Ga0102946_1000818_pt1 | contig 10824 bp, 9 predicted proteins | sample SalPon2A_A_D1_MG_FD_78209 | JGI IMG/M metagenome (GOLD analysis project Ga0102946, IMG submission 78209) | Soil microbial communities from South San Francisco under conditions of wetland restoration - Salt Pond MetaG R2A_A_D1_MG | ecosystem: Environmental > Terrestrial > Soil > Wetlands | place... | reverse complement strand
GATCGTTGAGGATGACCACAACACGGCACATCTGGTGGAGACCTACCTGCAGCGGGAAGGGTTTTCCACGTTAATTGAACATGATGGAGCCCTCGGCTTGCAGAAAGCGCGGAGCGAAACTCTGGACCTGGTGATTCTCGATGTGATGCTGCCAAATGTTGACGGGCTGGAAATCTGCCGCCGGCTACGGAGTCAATCGGACGTTCCGATCCTGATGTTGACAGCGCGTGAGGAAGAGATCGACCGAGTGCTCGGTTTCAGTCTTGGGGCCGATGACTATGTTGTCAAGCCGTTCAGCCCGCGTGAGCTGGTGGAGCGGGTCAAGGCGATCCTGCGTCGGACTCGTCCCCTGGCGGCACCATCAGGATCAATTCTGAACCATGGCGGCTTGCAGCTTGATCCAGAAAAGCACAAGGTCAGCCGTGACGATCAGTTGATCAATCTGACTTCCTCCGAATATAAACTTCTCTATACCCTGATGGCATCTCCCGGCCGGGTCTACAGTCGCAGCGAACTGCTTCGCCATTTCTATGATCATGAAGAGGCCGTGGTTGAACGGGTCATCGACGTGCACGTCAATAAGCTGCGGCAGAAGATTGAGTCTGATCCGGCCCATCCGATTTATATAGAGACGGTGCGTGGTTTTGGTTATCGTTTTGCTGAAAAGCAGGGCTAAGGACTATTTACCGCTGAGCTCGCAGAGGGCGCGGAGAAAAACTTCAGTACCCTGGTTTTGACCTAATACATAACGCTCATGATATTCTCAGCGATCTCTGCGGTCTCAAGTGAGCGAAGCAAACAGGCGGTGGAAAATTTATCTAATGAAGAACAGACTGCTGTGGAAATTACTGCTCAATATCGTGCCGGTGATCGGTGTCACCATTCTGGTGGTCTGGCTGGCGATCGATAAGCTGGCGGCGGTCTACTTTATGCGTTTGATGGAAAACTATGATATCGCCCCGCTCGATAGTCATCAGATGTTTATCGAGGCAGTCCATCGTTATCTGCTCTGGGCAACGTTGGCCGCCCTGGCCCTGGCTTTATTGCTCAGCTACCTGATGACCAAGCGGGTCCTGCGTCCCCTGTCGCAGATGACCCGTATCTCCCGCGAGCTGTCTGCCGGTAACTTTTCCAGTCGGGTCGAAGTGGTCACAAGAGACGAAGTCGGTCAGCTTGGCCTGGCCTTCAACCGCATGGCTGACGGGCTGGAATCCCTGGAACAGTTGCGCAAGAACATGGTCACCGATGTCGCCCATGAGCTGCGTACACCGCTGACCAACCTGCGTGGCTACCTCGAAGGGCTCAGCGACGACGTGGTGCCGCCGTCGCGGAAAACCTTTCGCATGCTTGAAAGCGAGATTTTACGGCTGGTCCATCTGGTCGATGACTTGCAACAGTTGAGCAAGGCCGAGTCCGCCAAAGCGTTTCTGCAGCGGCGCGAACTCTCGGTTGCGACCCTTTTCGAGCAATTACGCAGTATGTTTGATCCAAGACTGCAGGCGAAAGAGATAGCAGTCCAGGTTGCGATCGACCCTCCCAACTTGACCATCCACGCTGATCTTGACAAGCTGCTGCAGGCTTTACGCAATCTGTTGGAAAATGGCCTGCGCTATACCCCGCGGGGGGGGGCGGTGATCATTCACGGGGAGAAGGTCCCCGATGGGGTGGAGCTGTCGGTCAGCAACAGCGGCGAGGGGATCGCTGAAGGCGATCTGCCCTTTATCTTCGAACGCTTCTTCCGCGCCGATCGTTCCCGCTCCCGGGAACATGGAGGCGCGGGGATCGGTCTTTCAATCGTCAAGGAACTGGTTGAAGCACATGGCGGGCAGGTCGGCGCCGAGAGTTCAGAAGGACTAACCCGGATCTGGCTGAGATTGCCCCGACCAGCCTGAAAAGCTGCCTCTCCGATTCTCGGAGTTTGATTCTTAACTGAATCCTGAAGCCTTTCTGACTTTTCAGTCAGAATTCTTTACCCAATCTTTATATCGTCTTGATCTTCCCTTGACCCCTTTCTGGTATTCTCTATTCAAACAGAAAAGAGAGGAGGAACCGATGATCAGGCTATTTCTGTTAGCGACTATCCTGCTCCTTGGCTTCAGTCAGGTTTTCTTGGTTGCGGCCGAATCCCCCGCAACCACCAGGGCCACCTTCGCCGTCTACTGATATGACGTTGGCAAAGCGGCCCTGGATGGGCGGCCGGGGGTTTCATCAGTTGAAAAAGGCTGGCAGGGACGATTTGAGGTCAACCGGGTGATTTACAACCCGCAGCAGGTTACAATAGAAGAGATGGTACATTGGCTGAAACGGGCCAATACCTATCGGAAAACACTTGAAAAGCCCAGATTCGACACCGGGCCGAAGAAGGAGTAACAAGATGAAAGGAATAAGCATATTCACATTGATGTTGGCTCTCGGAGGTCTGTTGTGGCTGGCATCCAGCGGTTTAGCCAAGGATGATGAGATGATGGATAAAGTAAAACAGATCAAGGTTTATTCGGTGGAAGAGGGTGATTACATCATGGTCGACACGGTCGTTAAGAGCGATGCCGAGTGGAAGCAGTATCTCGGTCAGGAGCAGTTTGAACCGGCAGCCTATAAAATTCTGCGCAAGCAGGGAACAGAACCGGCCTTCAGCGGTAAGTACGCCAAACATCATGAGCATGGCGTCTATCGTTGCGCTGCCTGCGGTCAGGACCTCTACCATTCCGACCATAAATATGAGTCGGGGACCGGCTGGCCGAGCTTCTATAAACCGGTCGCGGAAGAGAATATCGAAACCCGGAGTGATCGCAGCTTTTTTATGGTGCGCAATGAGCTGATCTGCAGTCGCTGTCAGTCGCACCTCGGCCATGTCTTTGATGATGGTCCGGCCCCGACCGGCAAGCGTCACTGTATCAACTCGGCGTCGCTCATTTTCCACAAACTGGAAGAGAAGTGAGGGAGGATCTGATGAATATGAACAGATGGTTATTCTTGTCGATTACCCTGATCGGACTGGCCCTGCTGGTCCCGGCTATGGCTGCAGATAAAATGCCTATGGAAGAGAAGATGGCTGAACCGATGAACATGCAGCGAGCTATCTTTGCCGGGGGCTGCTTCTGGTGCATGGAGTACCCCTTTGAGAAACTTGATGGCGTCTCGGAAGTGATTTCCGGGTATACCGGTGGTCAAAAGGAGAATCCGACCTACAAAGAGGTTTCCGCGGGCGAAACCGGACACACCGAAGCAGTGGAGGTTCATTATGATCCGACCAGGGTCAGTTATGAGCAACTGCTCAATGCCTTCTGGATGAGCATGGACCCTACCGATGCAGATGGGCAGTTTGTTGATCGCGGCACCCAGTATCGTCCGGGGATCTATCCGCTTAACGAGGAACAGATGAAGCTGGCTGTGGCTTCGAGAGAGAAACTTGATCAATCTGGCCGCTTCGACGAACCGATCGCGACCGAAATTGTTCCCGCAGGGGAATTCTATCCGGCGGAAAAGTATCATCAGGATTATTACAAAAAAAATCCGATCCGCTACAAATACTATCGCTACGGTTCCGGACGGGATCAGTTCCTTGACAAGGTTTGGGGGGAGGATCGGGATCACTGAGTTGTAACTTTTTAAAGGGCGATCTGACACGGGTCGCCCTTTCTTTGTCTGAATCCTCTTTCGACAATATCTTACCTTTTCGTTCTGTCATTTCCTTTCGTTCTTGAATCCCGACCCGGCCACAGGTATCTTTATCTCCCTTTTTGCTGCGGAGATTTCAATGAAAAAACGTCGCGACCACCATGTTCAACAGCGCTACGACAAGGAACGGCAGCGCAACGTCATGGCTAAGCCGGGGGTTCATCAGTTTTGTCTGGTGCTGGATCACCTGAAACCGTTTTTCAACCCACCGAAAATCTTTCGCAGCGCCGAGGCGTTCGGCGCAGCGGCCGTCCACCTGGTTGGAATCGGGGTCTTTGATCCCTCGCCGGCCAAGGGGTCTTTCCGCAAAGTTCCCGCCCGGTTTCACGACGATTTCGCTTCTTGTTACGAGCAGCTTGTTGCTGCAGATTATACTTTGTATTGTCTTGAGCCCAACGCTCAGCAGTCCCTCTGCGACTGTGATTTTCCTGAGAAGACCGCTTTTATTCTCGGCCATGAAGAGTTTGGCTTCAGCTTCGATAGCGCAGATTATCCCGACATTCGCTGCATCAGCATTCCTCAGTACGGCAGCGTGCAGAGCCTCAATGTCAGCATTGCCGCTTCGATTGTCATGTTCGAGTATGTTCGCCAGCAACTTGATTGATCTTTGCGAACAAGTCCTTTGTCAATTCTTTCATGCTTTCGCATGTTTTTCGAATGACGCCGGGACTACTGTCTCACTAGGGGGCGCGCGTGCCGATTCATTATTCTTGACAGCTTGACGCCCTTTATATAACTTTAAAAAAGATTAATGGAGAATTCCTATGTATTCCTTCCTCACGCTGGTGCTGCTGTTTTTAACTCTTCTCTTTCCTTCCCATTCTTTTGCTGAGCAAGTACTGATGGCTCACAGGATAAAGGCTGCTCCTACCATAGACGGCATGGCCGACGAAGGGGTTTGGCAAAAAGCCAAGAGTGTCAGAGTCCATGATCCGGTTGCCGGGATCGACATTGATTTGAAAGCGGTTCATGATGGGAAAAATATTTTTCTGCTGTCAGAATTCCCCGATGCCGAGGAAAGCCGTATGCATCGAGAGTTGGTCTGGAACCCGGACCAGAAGCATTACGAAAATGGACCGTCCCGCGAAGATTGTTTCGTAGTAAAGTGGAGCATGTCGGGTTCCAAGTCCGGACTGACGCTGAAGGAGGATCGACCCTACCGGGCAGACATCTGGTACTGGAAAGCGCATCGAACTGATCATGCCGGCTATGCTGATGACAAGATGCATCTCTATACGTCCACCCGGAACCAAAAAGCCAAGCTGCTTCTTTCCGAGTCTGGAAGGGTTTTCTATCTGCTGCGTGCTGGAGACCACGGGGACCCGGCGTATAAGCCAAAGCTGCTGGTGGATTATGCCGGGGACTCAGTCGCCAAATATGACCTGTTCACTCCGACCGACAGCCGAGCTGATGTTCGTGCCAAGGGCCATTGGCAGGATGGGCGCTGGGTTATCGAATTTTCACGTCAACTCAATACCGGGCACAGCGACGACCTGCAGATGGACATTGGCGAATCTTATCAATTTGCCGTCAGTCGCTATGAACTTGCCGGCAGAGACCCTGAACCGGAAAGCGATCAGCCACTGTACGGGTCCGGGGAAGTCAGTGAACCTCTGTTGTTGCGCTTTCAGCCTTGATTTGAGTCAATGTTCTCCTATCATCGCATAAAAAATCTGGGTCTTCTCGTTCTGGTGGTCATTCAGCTTGCAATGACTGTGTATGCGTTTCGACAACTCAACCAGAAGGAGATGGACCTTGCAGTTCTCAGCGAAGATCTGACCCACCGATTTGTGACCCTCAACCGGATCGAGCGTACGGTGGTAGAGGCCGCCACCCTCTTCAATTACGATACCATCGACGTATTCCTTGATTCGCAAAGCCTGTCCGATGTCATTGAACAAGCGAAAACCCTCTCCCGACTCCTGACCCTTCGCCAGCAACAAGCGGATCTTGCAGTTCGGTTTCAGGTCTTGGCGGACATTTTTGACCGCCTTGATTTTGCCGTCTATCTCTACGCAGAAGCGGAAAAGAATTTTTCTTCTGATAGGGAAATTATTGCTGACATTATAGAGAGGCAGCTTTCAGGGCTCTTTGAAACGCTTTTGTCGCTCCAGACAGACGGGTTTCCGGAAATCAGCCAGCAGGACCAGGTGTTACTTGAAACCCTGGAAGAATTCGCCCATATCTCCGAAACCCTGTTCCTGGAACTGGAACAAACCACGATTCCCCAGCCGGGTTTTATTGTGCTGATGCTTGACTCTCTGAGCGACGATTTTCTTTGGTTGGAACAGCGGAACCGCAAAAACAACGATCAGTTTGAGGGGGGCGCGACCAGCCTGGTCGAACTGCAACGAAATATTGAGCTGATTAAACGCAATTTGCCGGACATTTACGAGGCCTGGTGGCGTGACCCCAACATGTCAAATTTGAAGGGTGATATTGAAAGGTTGTCCACTGTCTGGGATCAGGTTCAAGTCTCATTGAATGTCATTTTATTGGAAGAAAATATTCGTTTTAATGATGAACGAAAAGAAATCTCCAGAAAGGCCAACCTCAGTAAAATACGTTTTACGGTCCTGGCTCTGTTCGGCTCAGTGACTGCCTTTGTTCTTGCTGTCGTCCTCAGCCGGATTTTACGCCAAAGGCTGAAGAGATTAACAACAGTCATCAAGGGCTACGGAGAGGGTAATTACGATGCCCGCCTGCAGATCACGGGGAATGACGACCTGTCACAGTTGGGCCTGGCATTTAATAGTATGGCTGAAGAAATACAACAGAAAGATAAGCATCTTTTTGGCTTGATCGATGACCTTGTTACCAGCCAGACCGAGCTAAAGGAAGCGCACGGCGAACTCGAGCGACGGGTGGCCTCAAGGACCAGTGAACTGTCTACGGCGAACGAAAAACTTGTGCTGATGGGTAAAGTTTTCGATCATGCAAAAGAAGGAATCCTTGTTGTCACCACAGATGGCACGATCATCAAGGTCAACCCGGAATTCTGTCGCATGACCAGATTTGAAAAATGGACCATTGTTGGTAAGCGGCCGGTCATTTTCCACCAGAATTCCAGCCTGTTTTCGGAGAATGAAATTCATCATTCTTTGTCCCGGAAAGGGTCCTGGGAAGGAGAACTGGTTCTCAACGATAGCGCGGGCCAGATGGTGCCGGTACGGGCTTCTGTTGCGCAGTACTTTTATGACGACGGATTGTTGCCGGCTGGATACATAGCCGTTCTGCATGATGTGCGGGATCTCAAAGAAAAAGAGGAGCTGATCCGCTACCAGGCCTACCATGATGCCTTGACTGACCTGCCGAACCGACTGCTATTGACTGACCGTCTGGAGGTTGCTATTTCCAGGGCAAGAAGGCACGACCACAAAGTCGGGATCCTGTTTCTTGACCTGGATAATTTCAAAAAAATCAACGACAGCTTCGGACACGTTTTTGGTGACGAACTTCTGAAAAAAACGGCCGATATCCTGCTGGGGATTGTCCGGGATGTTGACACCGTCAGTCGCATCGGTGGCGACGAATTTATCATTGTCCTGAATGAATGTCGGGATCGGGGACAGATCTACAAACTGGCAACCCGGATTCTGCAGGAGATCTCCAGGTCACACCTTATTCTCAACCGGGAGGTGCATACCTCGGTCAGCATAGGCATTGCGACCTATCCGGAAAATGGCAACAATGTCAACGATCTGCTGAAAAACGCCGATATCGCCATGTATTCAGCGAAAGAACATGGAAAAAACACCATCCAATCTTTCACCAGAAGTATGGATGATGAGACCCAGAGACGTCTGGCGATGGAAGAAGCGATCTGGAAAGCCCTTGGAGAAGAGGAATTTGAGCTTTATTATCAACCACAGGTGAGCTCCGATGGAAAGAGGCTCTGTGGGGTGGAATGTCTGGTTCGCTGGAATCACCCGGACCGTGGGCTGGTTGCACCAGACGAATTTATTCCGTTATGTGAAGAGACTGGACAGATTCTTCAACTGGGCAGATGGGTCCTTGAAGAGGCCTGTCGATTTGCTGCATGGTTTCAGGAACGCTACCGGTTGCCTGGTTTTCGGACCTACGTGAATGCTTCGGCCAAGCAGTTTAATAATAAGAAATTTCTGGAAACCATCAACCACACGCTGGAATGCTATAAACTTGCCCCCGGGTTATTGGGGATAGAAATAACAGAAACATCAATGATGGTTGATGTCGACTATACCAGGACGGTTCTGGAAAGCCTTGATGAAAAAGGAATCGCGGTGGCGATCGATGATTTTGGGACCGGCTACTCCTCATTGATTCAATTGAAGAATTTTCCGATAAGAACGCTGAAAATTGATCGCAGTTTTATTTCTGATCTGCCGGGAAACAGCAGTGATGGAAAAATTGTCGAGACGATCATCGCGATGGCCAGTCACCTGGAAATCGACACGGTTGCCGAAGGGGTAGAAACCACTGAGCAGCAGCAGTTTATGCAATCGCTTGGCTGTGAAAAATTACAGGGTTACCTGTTCAGCAAACCGCTTCCAAGGGCTGAGTTTGAGGCATATTTACAGCGAGAGCACAAGGTCGAGCCAATCGGAGAGTTAGGGGCTTCCGGTCAGGATTGACACCCTGAAGGTTTTTCTGAAATTTTTGGATAAAATCTCCTCGTCTCTCATCTCCACAGATTACAGTCGCCCTGTCAGTTCCAACACTTTTCCAGCGATATGTTTGCCGATCGGGATCGCCGAGGTCGCCGCCGGCGAGGGTGCATTGCAGACCGACAGGGTCCGTCGGCTGGAGACGAACAGAAAGTCGTGGACCAGCTCTCCTTTTCTGGTGACCGCCTGGGCGCGGACCCCCGATGGGTAAGGCTGCAGGTCTTCCAGCTTCAGGGATGGACAGTATTTACGCACCAGCGCAAGATAGCCTTTTTTATACAGCCCATTCTTCAACTCCAGCATGCTCGTCTTGAAATTATTCATCAGAACCTTCAGCAATCCCGGGTAGGTTAACGTTTCCCAGCTGTCCTTCAGGCTGATGTCGGTCTTGCGGTAGCCTTCACGCTTGAAGGCCAACACCGCGTTAGGACCGACCGTGACGCTGCCGTCAATCATGCGCGTCAGGTGGACGCCGAGAAAGGGCAGGTCGGGATCAGGGATCGGGTAGATCAGGTGGTTGACGATGTGATTGTTCTCTGGACTCAATTGATAATAATCACCCCGAAACGGGATGATCTTGAACTCAGGCAGGATGCCGAGCATGCGGACGATCCGGTCCGCCATCAACCCGGCGCAGGTGATTAAGAACCGGCCATTGAAGTTTCCAGCAGTAGTCTTCACCGTCACCTGATTGGCCTGTTCGTTAATCGCTGTAACTTCTCTGTTGAACAGGACCGCGCCACCATCGACAACAACCAGTTTCGCCATCTTTTCCGTCACCTCGGTGAAGCTGACGATGCCAGTGGATGGCACCAACACCGCGCCCACCCCGTTGATGTTCGGCTCTCGCTCTTTCAGCTGGGCGGCATCCAGCACCTCAATTTCAATCTCGTTTGTCTTGCAGCGCGCAATCAAGTCCTGCATCCGTTCCAGCTCCAGCGGATCCGTCGCGACCAACAGCTTGCCACATTGATCATAGCTGATGCCATGTTCATCGCAGAACGTCCTGGTGGCGATGTTCCCTTCACGACAGAAACGTGCCTTCAGGCTTCCCGGCTGGTAATAGACTCCGGCGTGAATGACACCAGAGTTATGACCGGTTTGGTGACGGGCCGGGCCGGGTTCCTTGTCAAGGACCAGCACTGAACAGGTCGGCTGGTTTCGCTGCAACTGCCGGGCAGTGCTCAAACCGATAATTCCGGCACCAATGACAATGTAGTCGTAAATCATAATTCTTCCCGGCAGGGGATGCAGAGCGATTTCCCGGCGATACTCAGCAGGCGGGACATCATGACCCGTTCACCGCAGGCGCTGCAGGGGCGGGATTGCATAATTCTGGCTGGTTCCGGTTCAGGAATTTCAACCTTGGTGATGGTCAGCAGTTCCGCGTCTTCTGCCGACAGAATTCTTGCAATCCTGGCCGGGCGGTCGCCGCGAAGCTCCTGCGCGACGCCCGCGCCGTGGTAGAGAACCCGCACCCCGGAACCGCTGGCCCGGGAATAGAAGGTGTAGGCCTGTTTTCCGTAATCGAGGAATTTCAGATTCCCTTTGCCGAAGGTGCAGCCACTGAGACATTGCAGGGCATCGACACCGCAGGCATCATTTTCAACAATCGCCACTAATTCCTCATCTTCGGCGCGGATCGATTGCAGTGCATCCAGGGCGGCAACAGACATCCGGTAGCCGATGGCCAGGCCGGGACAGGTGTGCCCGTGAAATTTGACAATCTCTGCGTAGGTCATCGGTTCGTCCTTGGCTGGCATTGTCGTTTTGTCCGACAAGAGTTTTGGGGAGGACGCTGTTTTTCAACCCAGCGTCTCTCTGGAGCAACAACTGCACAGGATGAGAGTGATCAAACTGCGCCTGTTTTTTCTCTAGCGAGGATGGCCATGCAGCAGCTCACCTGCCTGGTTGACGTTGTCGTCGCTGCCAAGCAGCATCAGCGTGTCTCCCTGCTCAATCCGCACTGAGGCAGAGGGACTATAGATGGTGCGCTCCTTGCGGATAATTCCAACCACGGTTGTGCCGGTGCGGTTTCTCAGGTCGATCTCGGCGAGGCTGAAACCGATGTACGGTGAGTCCTCAGGCATCGCCTGATATTCAAGCTGTCCCCCTTCCAGAACTGATAAACCGTGGGCAGGGGCGTCGGCGCGGACCATCGATGTGTAATGTTCCTGTCGTAGTTCAGAGAGCATGTGCAGAATCCGGCCTTCATTCTGCTTGAAACGGCGCATCAGGTTGGCGCCAAGCTGCAGACTGGCCTCAAACTCATCTGGAATAACCTCATCAGCACCGAGATCGCAGAGATGGTCCAGTTCAGCGACATAGCGGGTCCGGGCAAGGATATAGAGTTCCGGATTATTCTGACGCGCAACGCTGATGGTGCGGGCCAGGGCAGATGGATCGTTAATTGCCAGTACCAGGGCCCGGGAACGTTCAACTCCGAGCTCATGCAGAACTTCGTTAGACGACGCATCGGCATAAACGACAAAATCTCCGT